>Ga0302280_1000344_pt1 | contig 40410 bp, 50 predicted proteins | sample III_Fen_E1_1_FD_198771 | JGI IMG/M metagenome (GOLD analysis project Ga0302280, IMG submission 198771) | Peat permafrost microbial communities from Stordalen Mire near Abisko, Sweden - III_Fen_E1_1 | ecosystem: Environmental > Terrestrial > Soil > Wetlands > Permafrost | place: Sweden: Abisko... | reverse complement strand
TTTGTAGAATTCTTTCCATAACATTTTCTAAAAGGTCTATCTTAACGATTCTATTCTTTTCGAAATAATCCCATAGGAAATATTCTTTAAAATCTACTGCAACTGGATATATAGGAATATCACAAACATCTCTAGTGATTCTAATGCAACATAAACCATAGTTAATCATCCGTATTCCAATCAGGATCTGCTTCAAACAAACCATCAAATTCTTTCTTAGGCTTTTCGGAATTTGGGTCTACAATAATTCTAAGATTTCCTTGTTCTGTCCTCCCAATCAAATCATCTATTTCTGACTGAACATCATGAGTAACAACTTGGTCTTCTGGTTTTTTAGAAAGCATCTTAGCAATCTTTGCATCTTCTTTATACTCTTCTTCGGAAAGCTCTTTCACAAAACTTATCTTAACGTCATTCACATTGCTAGACATCTTGATATAATTTTCTATAAAAGATGGAACAAATAATCCAGTCTCTACTCTTAAACAAATGTTACTAGAAATCATTCCGGAAGCCATTAACTTTCCATTGATTTCTTTAATCCCCATCTGTTCGCGCACATCGGCATCAGGAAGCTGGTCTAACATTTCTTTAGGAATCTTTTGATAAGCTAGTCCTTGAAATGCTACGAAAAAATATTTAGCCTTAGAGCAACCTTCTTTATCACAACTCATTCGAAACCTCCCTTGAAATGTTTACTAGTTCGTCATCTCTAGAAATCCCGTTGATGAGATTTAAGAAAGCGTCATCCTTAGATTCGGAAAAACAAATCAAATTTCTACCAGACTTAGTTTTCCCTACATATAATCCAGGGATATGATTCTTAGGAATTTTATAAGGTTCGTTTCGAGTCCACTTCATTTTGTATCTCCTTGGTTGAAGCAATTCTTTTAAGATAACACTTTTCAAAGGGTTTGTCAAGGTCTTTTCTAAAAGTTTTCTAAATCTTTTTTGAAATTCTTTTCGGAAGATATTTCTTTAAGAGTCTTCTCGGTGTTATATTTTCTTGGATTTCCACAAGCATAACAAGAGCAAGATTTTCCGTGGGTAGAGTAGATTCTTCCTATATTCTTTTCATCGGTTTCTTGAATTCCCCAACTCTTAGCAATCTTCTTAGCCTTTGTTTTGAATCTAGATTCTTCTTGTCTGCGTCTTTCTAAACTCATAAAACCTCCAAAAAACATTTTCTAAAATATTTTACATCATTAAAAGTTGCTTCGTTTTTTATATATTTAAATATCGCATTATTCCAATAGTCATCTAAAATTTTTGAACTTAAATTCCTTCTATCCCCTACGAAAAGTTTCCTACGATCTTCAGAAACATCTTCAGAAACATTTTGAAAATAACACGCAATAGTTTCTGCATATCCTTTTTGTTTAGGCATATAATAAAGAAACTCAATTTTTCTCATGTACTATACCAGTCCCACCGCAGCACGGGCAAATCTTTTTCGCAGTCTCTATAGAAATTTTTTTGTAAAGATTTTCTATAACATTTCCTAAAGAATCTAGATAAATCTTTCCTGTATTTTCGCAACAGTTCCCTTGATGGTGATACAGAGGAGATTGATGGCAAAAACATTTACAAATTTCTTTCATAATATTTCCTCGTTACTATATATTTATCAAAATCTTTTCCGATCCATTGAAACTTCGTAGGATTGTTATTTACGTCGAACGCAATAAATTTATAAGAAACTAATGGCAACCATGTTAAAATTATCGGACAGGAATGATTTAGAAAGTACCAATATGCAAAAACATGCACGTCATCTAGATTCGCCATTTTTTCTTAAAGCTTTCTAAAAACTCTTCAAACTCCATCTTGGCGATTAGGTTCGGAGCATTTATGTTTATATTATCTTCCCAATCAAATTCAGAACAATTTTGCAAAACAGCGTCTTTAACTTTCTGTAAATCTTCTAAAGACATTTCGGAAATAAATCCTAAAACATCATCTAAATCTATTTCGATGTCTACATAAGTATCTATATTTTTTTCTATAGTATATGTTTTGCTCATATTTTAAATCTCCTTGAAATAAATTCTATAACACCACCGACAGGAATCATTAAAATACACATCCCAAATAAATTCAGAAAGTTTATAGTAACAATCCCACAAAATGCGAACCAAAGCAATATCAAAGGCAAGAATATAGCATTTGCAAAACCTATCTGAAAATAACTATAGAAGTTTACTAATCGTTCATTATAATTTTCTGGATTTACTAGTCTGTCTAAAATCCCTAAAACATAATTTTTAATTGTTTGTAAGATCATTTTTGTTCCTTTGATGAGATGTAAATTGCTAGTTCTGTTGCAATAATAAATGCCACAAACTTTATAACAAATGACCAAATTTTATTATTTCCAGACCAAAAAATTTCGTCCAACATTCCGCAAACATAAATTAGAAAAAACAACATTTGATATTTCAAAAAATTCATAAAATACCCTTTCCATTTAGTTTATATTCTTTTAAAATTTCTTCTTTTACCAATTCAAAAACATGCTCATTTGATATATTCATTTCGAAAACCTTTCTTAAAATTTGATGCGATCTGTTTCAAGCTTTTCTATAAATGCTTGAACATCCTCGTCACCATTCTTAAAATTAAATAAACAATATCCTCCAGAAGAAGCAGATGTTTGATGATTCGCCTCTCCTAAAATATATGAATATTCTTTGTCTACAATTTTGTAATTAACTAGTTCCGAAAATTTTAAACAAGCGTCTTTGATATCGCTTGCCCAAAATGTACCAGACGCTTTTGAAAGTTTTCCGTGAAGTTTCTTGCAGTTATACTTATATCGGTTCGCCATAAGCACCTCCTTGTGATTTAAGAAGATAACAAATTTAGAGACGTTTGTCAAGGACTTTCTTCAAGATCTTTCGGAAAATTTTCTTAAAGGTTTCTTGACAGTCGAGATTAAAGATGCTACAATGGACTCAACAAGGGAGACTATAATGAAACTAGAAAAGAAATACTCTGGAATTTTAGCGGCTTTGAAGATCGTTTCCAAAAAAGTCCAGGGACCAGAGGAGTCGGATGAGAAGATTACTAAGCGTGTAGGAGTCTTGAAGGCAGAATTCGAATATACTGATGGAGATCTTTCACATTTTGTGGATGGTCTTGTAGCAAATGATATTTATTATACTTCAGTGACTTGGGCAGAAGAAAGAACCGGAGCATATCTTCTTAATATCAATGAGATTGAAATTCCAGTAAAGATTATGAAGATTGAACGAAAGAATAAGGACTCGGAAGCAAAGTTCGCGATTACTTTCGAAACAGAGGTCCTAGATAATCTTTCGGTTGTCGGAAATTACATTAAAGATAAGGAAAATCTTGCTACATTTATTTTAGAAAAATCTGAGTAAAATTTGTTAAAAGTTTCTTCAAGTTCTAGAACATTTTCTAAGTTTGGTGCAGGATGGTTGACAAAATTAGAATTCAAACTAATCTGCGAAAATCTTGAAGCAAAACTTTTAGAAGAAACTTTTAACATACGTATTCAAAAATTAGAAATAATCAGCGAACTCACTTTCCAAATATTTTTATTTAATAGTAAGTGGGTTCTTTCGGTTTATGTTATTCATGACGAAGAAGAATCTTTAGAATATATTCAAAAAAGTTTTTCGGAAATCTTTTCTGAAAATTCTGGATATCTACTTATGATGAATGGAAAAACAAAATATTGGAGCTTTTTGAGTGAGATGTTTTTGAAAGATTTAGAATTGTTTTAGAGAAACTTATCAAAAGCTTTTAGAGATACTTTTTGAAAAAGTCTTCGTTAAGTTTTTTCGATTCTTTCTTTTCTTTTTCTCTCTGACGTTCTCTTTCTGCATGGACTTTAGAACTTACTTCCGCCTTGACGCTGTTCTTATTCGGAAAGGAAGATGCGTTTGTTTCGTTCCTTCCCCAAATCCGAAGACAAATTTTCTTACTGGTCCATTTACCATGTTCATCTTCTAAAGGACCTATATTACTTCGCGCCCTAGAAATGAATCTGACAGCAGTCGAAATTGTAGACCATTCAGAATCAGACAAATTGGGAACTTTTTTATATTGGCCACGATATTTAGAAACCTTTTTTAATATCTCTTCCAATTTTTTACTTTCTTCTTTACCCGCCTTTACGTTTGCTCCCACTTTTTGAGCATCCGCCGGGGTTTGGCTTACATTTTTTGCTTCGTCAGACTCTCTAGTCATACGAATTTCCGATGGAGTCATATTGATTATCCTGTCAAATCTAGCCCAAAGAATAATTTTCCGAATTGGTGTTTTAATATCCATAAGATTATTTATACATTAAAGAGATTCTAGTTGCCTAAGAATCTCTAAAAGTTTCTCAATAGTTTCCGGAGTTCCTTTTCCACATTTTATCTCAGCTAACAAATCTTTCAATTCGGTTAGAAGAGATTGCATTTTATTCTAGACCAAATCTCTTCTTGTTAATCTTTGCAAACTCTGTTTCGTATTTTCCATTGACTCTAGAATCTTTTGAAAGAGAGATGGTAGGATGTTTCTTAATCTCATCACCTTTCTTCATAGCAATATCGATCAGCCATTCAACATCTTTTTTATCAATCTTTGGGTTGCTTCTCAAAAGGGATGCGCGAATGATTTCTCTACGTTCTTTAGTTTTCCCATTGCTAATAAATTGGTAAACGTCATGCAGAAGGTTTGCTAAAGGTTTTGGTAAAGTTGCTTCCCCGTTAGCTTTAGCTCTTACCAAAGTTCCAATAAGTGCGGCTCCTAAAATACTTAAACCTGGAATAGCTATCGCACCGATTTGAGAAAGACTTCCGATATCTTCCTTAAGCAAAATTTTCTCACGGATATTGTCAAGGGCTTCCTGAATATTTGCCAAATCGTCTGCAATGTCTAGTTCGGTCACGACGGAGATTTCGGATTCGTTTAGTTCAATCGCATTAAACCTATCAAATGTTTCCGAAAAATTTTCTAAAAAGCTTTGAACGGGGGTATCTTCTTCTATTGAAAGATGTATTTCTTGCTCTTCGGTTTCTTGGACCTCTTGGATTTCAGTTCCATCAAAATCTAAACTAGTTCCACCCAACATTGAATTGAGCTTAAATAATTGTTCTTTGTGCATGTTAGCCTCTTTTAGAATTATTTATAATCACAAAGATTTTAAAAACTATTTCCTAAAACGTCTTTAGAAAATTTTTACATTCTATTTTTGATTTCTGAGATTTGTTAATTTGTTTATCATAATAACCCATCAATTTTGTATATAAGGATTTCAAAAATTGCTGGCGAGTAACTTGAAAATTTAAACAAACTCTATTAGAATTTCTTAATTGAATCTGGCCTTTTCCTAACGCGCCTATAGTTAAACAATCAAATTCTATGTTTTCTACAGGAGTAAAAATAACATCACTTACAACAAATATATTTTTATCTATGGTATATTTAACCAGTAAAATAGAAAAATAATTATTATTAGTTTTATACAATTCTTTTAATTTTTCTACGGAAGTCAGATTAGGCATATTAAATTTCGTATCTAATCTGTGAGACTTTACATCTATAATATGAATAAAATTATCACAATCGACAACAGTGAAGTCTGCCATTGATTTCCTACTATTCTTAAATCTAGTCTCTTTTACTAAATCTGTAGGAAATATTTCTAAAAGATTGTTTTTAATAATTTCTTCAAAAAGTTTTCCAATAGAACGAACATCATTTTTAGACAACTTTTCCTTTATTTCATTGTTATCGTTTAGAATAGTTTTCGTATTTTCTTCTATCGTTTTTATAACTGATGCGTCATATAATTTAGACATTTATATTCTTTCTGTTGTGATATTTAATAGCAAAAAAAAATTAAGACTTCTGATTTCTCTCTAAAAATACACCATTGACGTAACCTTGTATATTTTTGTTTTCTTCGACTTTTTCTAAACGCTTTTCCGAAATCACACAATACTTTTCGTCAATCTCTATTCCAGAAAAATTTCTTCCCAATTTTTTAGACACGACGGCAGTTGTTCCAGATCCCATAAAAACATCAAACACTACACCATTTTCCGGGCAGCTTGCCAAAATTAGTTTTGCTATTAGCTTTTCTGGCTTTTGGGTAGGATGAATTGTATTTTCCGGCATGGACCAATAAGGAACCGTAATATCATCCAAAAAATTCGAAGGAAACGTCATTCTAAATTTTCCAGATCCGTCTTCTACCCAATCTTTTGCAACGCCGTCTTGTTTATACGGAGCAATTACTTTCTTTTTGGTTTTAATAGAATCTACATCAAAATAATATTCGTCAGTCATTGTAGCAAATAGGATGTCTTCGGAACTATTTTTCCAATTTTTTGAAGCACCTCTTCCCTTTTCTCTTTGCCAGACAATCCTATTTCTTATTATCGCATATTTTTCTAAAACTGTATATTGCTGAACAGAACATTTCCAATCACCACAAAGATATATTGTTGCTGTTGGTTTTAACAATCTTATAATTTTACTAAACCAGGAATCCAAATATTCTAAGTATTTGTCGTTAGTTGTTTTTTTAAAATTTATTTCTCCAAAATTTTTAGATAAATTGTAGGGCGGATCTAATATCAAAAGGTCTACGAAATTGTCTGGAAAATAATCTAACGCTTCAAATAAATCATTATTAAAAATTTTATTTAAAACATTTTCGACAGGTTCGTTGCTCGTTATTTTATTCAATTTATTAGAATATGTTTCTAAATCTTTTTCATTAAAATCTATTGTTTTGTTTCTTTCTGATTTTTCTTTTATCATCTGTTCCTTTTATTAGTATTTAGTAATTTCATAAAATACTCCTGTATAGTTGCATGATGGATATCTTTTTTAATATTCCAAAAATATGATCTATTCCAATTCATAAAAGTTTCCTGTAAAGTTCCCTAGAAGGTTTTCTTAAAATCATATTAAAATTACTATCAGCGAATATATAAAACCAATCATTAATAAATGCAGACTCTATATTTCGACAACTATTTAATCCTGGATTCATATCAAAAAATTTATTTTCAATTTTATCAAACAATAGAATCATCTTAAACTTTCTTTAATAATCTTTCCAAACTCATATTCGTTTTTAATAGTTCTCATAATTCTGTTTAAGAAATCTCTATTCAAATAAAATTTCTTAAGGTCGGCACAAGAACTAGGATCGCTATTATAAAACGCATAATGATTTTTTGCATCCCAATAAACAAAAGTTTCATACGTTTTCATCAAAAATTCAACCAACCTTTCGTCAAACTTTTCTTAAAATAGTAATCCAAAGATTTGAAATAAAAATTATAACCATCGTAATCTATAAAAACTTTTTCAAAATCTAACCAAACCCAACCAACATGCACATTTTCAAAAATATTCCAGCCATTTATTCCTTTAGTATTGTATATCATTTGAAAAGTTCTTTATAAATATTTTCGAATTCAGTAAGACTCGCATGATGTCCTGCAACAAAAAAATCATTTGAAACATCTTTGTTTATAAAATAATCCTTAAAATCTAATTTAGAAGTATAATTAAAAATATCCCGCCAATTGAAATGGATGATGCGATAAACATTAACTCTTTGAATTTTCTTAAGTTTTCTCATAAACTCTTTCTAATATTTTCATAAACTCTTTTATAAACTCTTTTATAAAAACTCGGAACAAAATAATTTATAATAAAGTCATTTCTATTGTCAGATTCCAGAAAATATTTCTCAAAGTCTACAGGGAAATCATAATCAAAACATCCAGCATGATAAGGAGGATTTCTGCAAAGTTTTTCTAAATCTATCTTCATAAAATATTCAAAATTGTTCATAAATTTTGTTCCAAGGCTTTCCGAAAACTTCTTTTATAAAATTATTTTGACAATCATTATCTAAAAATGTTTCTAAAAAGTCTAATTCATCTTGGCCCATAATAAGAGCTTTTGTATCATATCCGTAAGTAAAAATGACATAAGAACATGCTAAATAAAATCCAGAAAATTTTTCATGAATCATGGAAATCCTTTAACATTTCTTCAAAAAATCCTACATAACTTTTTCTATTAAAACCTACATAACTTTTTATATTAAAATTTTTAACATCGTATTCTAAAAAGATTTTCTTAAAGTCTAGTAAAAGTTTTATATTCCAAGTTTCGAAACCATTTTCCAAATCCCATCTATAAAATGTTTCAAAGGTTTTCATAAAAAGCTTTCCAGAAAGTAATCGTATAATTTTTCTTCAAAAATAAATTTTTCGTTTCATATTTTAAGAAAGATTTTTTAAAATCTGCACCAGAACCAAATCCTAAATCATATCCAAATTTTTTATCACAAATTATAATATTAGAATATTTTATCATAAAAAGCTTTCCAATTTGTCGGTGGTCTTTCTGTCATTATACAATTTGATAAATGATAGTCTAAAAACCATTTTTCAAAACAGGGAATTCTTCCAGAGCACCAGTTTAAGGTTTTAGGATTTATTAAAAAGAAATCTCGAAAATCATGCACAGATATACTCCAGAAACTCCTCTACGGAAAGAATCTTAATTCCTAATTCTCTCGCCTTGGTAGCTTTCGAAGAAGTAGTAGAAGGATCCTTAACAACGAGCACTTGAGTATTCTTAGAAACCGAACTTGCTTCTGACCAACCAGCGGCCTCAACTTTTACTAAATCGTCTCCATGAAATCTTACTCCAGTGATTACATATTTACCTGCGTTTACTGACATCTTTTTCTCCTGTTTAATTTGTTTTAAATTTACGAACTCGAAGAACAATTCTTTTTTGTCAACCATTTCGGAAATAACGTTTGAATTGAAATTTGAAAGATTGTTCAATTTGTTTATTTCTGTAGCATCTTCGAAAAACTCTATCAAATCGAACCCAGAATCTACAATCTTTTGAGCAAGCCTTTCACCACAACTATTCAGAAAAGTATTGTAGACGATCTTAACATCAACTGTTCCGGAAATATTTTCTAAAAATTTGTTAATCTTTTCTATATGACTTTCTCCTAGTCCATAAACGTTTCCGGAAAACTTTTTATTATACTTTATCAAATCATATACAGTATAAATCTCTTCGCTTTCAAAAAACTTTTCTATAATCTTTTCGGAAAGTCCTTCCGGATAAAAGTATGAAGAAAATGTATAAAGCCTTGACGAGTTTAAATTCTCACAGCTAGGATTTACACAAAATATATGCTCTCCATTTTGTTCTCCGTTAGAATTACAAACAGGGCATTTAGGAACAATTTCGGAAAAACTTTGCTTAAATATTGTATTAAGATTTTTCGAAATTGTTCTCTCTACATGAGGAATAATTTCATTGGCTCTAGAAATTTCTACCACATGGTCTGCAAAAACTGGCCAGCAATCCTTTTCTAAAGCCTTTGCATAGCTTCCTAGACTTGCCTTAGAGATAGTGGCTCCAGCTAATTGAACCGGCTCTAGAATGGCTACAGGAGTTAATCTTTGGTCTTTTCCTATGCTCCATTTGACTGACAGCAGTTTTGTATTTACTACTTCATCATCAAATTTGAAAGCGAGATATTCAGGGCCAGTTTTGAAAACTACTCCGTCAGCATCATATGTATAATCGTCTTTATATTTTTTCTTGAATGCTTTCACATCAGTAAAAATTAAATTATCTACAGGAATTTGTTTTTCTACATTGAACCAAGTTTCCCAAGGATATTTTTCGGTTATGTCTTCCTTAGTATCTATATTTGTAAATGTATATGAAATAACATCTACCCATTTGAAAATATTCTCCCAATCATCTTGCCTAGAAATTGCACCAGCTACAGCATTCCTAGAAGATTTAGAAATATCGAATCCATTGTCTATTGTGTAATTTACTTTTTTAATCGCCGCCTCACTTCGAACAGCAAAGTTTTCTTTTACGGGAACAGTTTTCGGAAACTTTTTCTCAAATTTCGCGGTCCTGTCTATTCCTATATTATCTTTTCCTCTGGTCGCAACTTTATATTGATGCCCATTTTTATATGTGGCTAAAATAGAATTTCCATCAATTTTTGTAGATTGTGTAGTATTGGCATTAAGAAACTTTTTTAAAACGTTTATATCTTTTGTCTTAATTTCAATAGAACCAACTGGAATAGGATGTTGAGTTTTTTCCTTCTCATCAATTCCCTTCAAAACGTAACCATGGCCGACTTCAGTTAAAATACCATGATTAGGATCTAGCTTCCGGACTTGTTCTAACTTTTCGTCAAATTCTTTATCAGTAGCTGACGAAGTTCCCGTATCATAATATTCTTGAGATAGTTGTTTAATTTCTTCTACTAGTTTTTGTAACATTTTTAATTATCCTTTCAATGGGGTCTAAAACAAGATAACAAATTTAATCTAGCTTGTCAAGGACTTTTTAGAGTATTTCCGAAAAATTTCTTCAAACCCTTTCGGAAGTCTTTTGAACTTTCCTCGAAGATGTATATTTTTCATGCTTCTAAGTTCTTTTATATCTGACAGCCCCACACTTTGTTTGAACCATGTCCGATGCTTTTTAACATAATTATAAAAGTTTAGATAAGTATATGCAACAAAAACATACTCTTTTATATCTATGGGAAGAGAAAATTCTTTAATCATTTTTACGGAACGTCTTTCACAATCTAATTCCATATCTATAATTGATTGTATAATTTCCGAAATTCTTTTTTTGGGTAATTCAATTTCGTGGTCGAGCCATGACCACAAATCTTCAGACATGTTAGAGCCACTTTCGGAAAGTTTTAGAAAAATTGGTTCTTGTTGTATATATTGTAGAAAATGATTAAACTCATGAACTAATACTTCTAGCCATCCTTCATCTTTGATTGATATTTCTAATTTCTTATCAATCTCGTCAAAAGTTCCTCCTACAGTATTTTTTCCTACTGTTAAATCATCCATAGAAAGAACTAAAGTAAAACGATACTTCTTTAGAGTAGAATCCACATAATCTAAAAAATTTTGCGTTGGTTCATCTAAAGAAGATATCTTAATCATTACTCAAACGCCCTAATTATTTCTCCGACTAACTTATGCCTTTGAATATCTTGAAGGCCGAATTTTACCATACCAACATCATCCACATCTTTCAAAAGTTCTACAACGCATTCTAATCCGGATTTTTCTGGTTTTGAAGATTTTATATCAGATTGGCTTCTATCTCCAGTAATACAAACTTTAGTATTGTGACAGATACGAGTTAAAAGAGTTAGAATTTCATGCTTAGATAAATTCTGTGCTTCATCAATTATTATGAAAGCATTTTCGAAATTTCCTCCTCGAACGAAACCAACAGGAGTGTATAAGATTTTATTTTCTTTTAGTTTTTGCTCATATCCACGTTCGCCAAGCATTTCCAAAAAGGTTTCGGCAATTGGAGAAACATACACACCATATTTCTCGTCTAAATTTCCAGGAAGATATCCAATAGCATTTCCAACAGTTATCATAGGACGGACTACAATAATTTTATCGTATCTACCATCATCTAGCATTTTGAGTGACATGCAAACACTTAGCTTTGATTTTCCAGTTCCTGCATGACCATACAACACAGAAATAGTTTTATTCTTAATCATTTTAATAGCTAGTTCTTGATTTTCTGTTCTAGGACTGAAATCTTCGCCTTTATGGTTCTTATAAATCCCTTTGTATTTGCTTCCTGCTAAAGGTTTTGGTAAGAGCGAAGATATCAATTCATCTATATCAGAATCTTGAATATCGAAGTTTCTATCAAATGCATCAAAAAGCTTTTCTAAAACTATAGCCGCTTTTCGACAATCATTTATTTCATTAGATGTGATAGTAAATCTTTCGCCCTTTGTATCAATCTTTACGTTAAAACTTTTCGAAATGTTTACTAAATCTGTAGAAGCAAGTTTTCCTAACAAGTCTCTATCTGCCACATAGATAACTGTAGGAGATTGTTTGACTTCATCTACCTTTTCGATTTCCTTCACCTTAGCTTTCTTAGTAATTTTCGGCATAAATCTCCAAAATGGTTAATAGTAAATTCTAGATAAAACTTAAATCATCTGACTCTAAATCTTCTTCATTATCAAAAAACTTATCATCAATAGATTCTACGTCACGTTTTTCGGAAAGTTTGTGCATGTGTGCGAAATCTTCCGGAAATGGATTATTCTTAATTATTTCATCAAACTGGTCGAAAGAAAAATTTTCACTTTCCATCTTTATCGTCTCCTTCCATATCTTTCTTAGATTCAAATTTATTTGTCAGCGCATATGTTCCAGCAGATACGCCACAAAGCGCAGTCAGAAGTATTAACATGTTATTTGTAATATCTTGATGATGGACTACAGAAAAAATTGCTATATAAATCGCAGCATAGTAACTTGATACTTTTACTAACCTCTTAGAACTTGAAACTCCGTTCTTATCTTGAAGAAAATTTCCGAAATATTTCAAAACTTTTTTAGTAAATTCCCACACGTTTAGTCTCCTTTGGTCAATGTCCTGTCAGTATATAGTTGTCTGGCAAATTGCCTGATTTTTTAGACGCTTCTGCTTCAACTGCTTGTGTTGTCCAAGTCTCACATCGAATCGGCATCCGTAGAGCACAAGCAACTCCTTGTGCTATTTGTAAGGCTAATTTTTCTATGTTCTTAGCGGCGTTAATGTCTCTGTCTAGGATAGCATGGCAATGAGGGCATTCCCAAGTTCTATCTTCTAATGTTAAATCATCATTGATACAACCACATTCATTACAAGTTTTAGAAGAAGGGAACCAACGATCAATTGCTTGAATTTGTTTTTGATTCCACACTGCTTTGTATTTTAAGAAATTGATGAACTGACTCCAACCAGCATCTGAAATTGCTCTAGCTAGTTTTCTATTTTTCACCATTCCTTTGACATTTAAAGATTCTATTCCTATAAAGTCAAACCTCTTGATTAGGTCTAAAGAAAGATTGTGATGAAACCAACTTCTTTGATTAGCTACTTTTTCATGGACTCTAGCAACCTTCACTCTTGTTTTCTTGTAACGGCTAGAACCCACCACTTTTCGACTCGGGTTCTTTTGAGTCTTTCTTAGCTTCGCTTGACTCTTGCGAAGCCATCTTGGATTCTCAATTTTTTCTCCATTAGATAAAATCAAGAAATCTTTCAATCCTAAATCTAATCCTACGATTTTATTAGTTTGTTCAAATCTAGGACTCGCTTCTTCTTCTACGAGGATAGATGCAAAATACTTTCCAGAAGGAGTTTTCGAAATTGTTACTGACACGAATTTAGAATTTTTCTTAGGCAAACGATCTATTCGAATTTCTATGTCTCCTATCTTTTCTAACCAAATTGAATTTTGTTCTAATCTGAATTTTTGATTTGGGAGTCTGAAAGATTGGTGGTTGGATTTCTTTTTGAATTGTGGTCTACCAATTTTCTTTTTTCTAGATTTTGAAAAATATTGAGTTTTGAATTTTTCAAAATCTCTTACTTTTTGTTGTAGTGCTCCCGCATTGACTTCCGTCATCCATAAGAATTCTAATTTTAGTTCAGGTGGTGATTTGTAAATTGGCTTAGTGTTAATTTCTTTATCGTATGAATTAAAAATATCTACCATTTGATTCCAAACAAATCTTACACAACCAAAAGTCTTAGATAAAATTATCTTCTGTTCTTCAGTTGGATAGATTCTATATTTGTAAGCTCGTTTGGTCATATAACTATTTAATAAAAATATATGCAACCAAAAAAGCGAGCCCAACACCAAAACCTATACCAGAATCTCTCCAAAAATGTTCTTCGGAAACTCTTACATTTTTCAAAGAATCTACATTAGTTTTCATTTCGGAAATAGTCTCATCAGCATTTTTAACATTATCTAAGCAAATTCCTAAAAGCGCGGAATCTCTTTCCATCAAGTATTTTGCTTCTATAGCTTGCTTGGCTTGGTCTTGAGAAATATCTAAAAACTTTGTAGTGTCTTTTGAATAATAAACACTATCAAACAACGTGACTTTTTTTGCAGAATCTTTTCCGGAAAATACTGAGTCAAGATTTCCAGAAACTTTTTCGAAATGATTGACCACGACTTTCTGCTTGACTATTACAGTATCATGAATATAACTCTGCCTATCTTTGTATAATGTATCTACTCTTGCAACAACATTTTGAATAATTTTGGATTCTTTTGGTTGAAAAAATTGCTTCCCTCCAAAAAACCCTATTAGCAAAGCAACAACAATTAGCACCCACCACATTTTTGTATTCATGTCAATGTCCTCGGATTAAATTTAGGCTGAATTAACCAATCTTTTTTCTCAGCATTAGATAAAGTAAAAATGAATACCGTATCATTTTCTTCTGGGAGATTTAATATTTCTATCATATCCCAATCTTCTAAAAGTAAAGCGACCGAGTTTCTTCTCAACAAATCATCTTCGGAAAAATTATTAAAGCTTGGTCGAGTAGAGCGCAACAAAAACATTTCTTTGAAGTGACAAAGATAATAATGAGAGTCTATGTCTTTGTAAAGGTGACAGGAAGGATATAAGATTTTTCTTTTCTTATCTCCTACACCCATTCTCATCAAAGTTTCGTTTATAATATTTTCATTAACTTTCGGAATAATTTCTAACAAATCCATTTAACAGTCCCCAGGTTCTACCCTTAAAAACTCGTAAGCAATAGTAGTAGAAAATGTTATTTCTTCGTCTACTCCATTTGTCATAGATAGTGAACCTAAATCTGTTAAGAAAGCATTCTCGAAAATAAATTTCATCTTAGTTCTTTTCATATTATCTAAAAACAATAATTTAAGTTCCTTTATGCAATTCAATCTAAAATATTTCTGACTATCCATATTATGCTCTTCTCTCAATTCACTAATCCAAGTTCTAAAAATAAGATAATTCATACATCCTTCGGAAACTTTGAAATCCATAGTAATAGAATTCAAATCATCATTTATTTTAGATACGGGATGATTGATAGAATAGTTCATAAAATTTGATTTTACTAATTCTAAAGTATATGAAGGAAACGTTACCGACTTTACATAATTATCGAACAACGACATATCATTTATATAGGCGGAAATAGTTGGAGAGAAGCCAGGAATATTAGAAAATACGGCTTGCCATTTATCGCTGTGTTGAACATTTGGAAAGCCGGACATAAAATTATTCTAACTTACTTCAAAAGGTCTGCAAAAGATTCTTTCACAAACACCTTCAAAGGTTCCCAAACATGCTTCTCAATCTCTGTTGGAAAATGTTCGAAAGAAATCTTGGGCAATTCTACTTCAATCTCTTCTTTAAGAAATGCTTCAAATTCTCTTTTAGCAGTTTCAAACTTTTCAATAGCGCCTTTATGTGTGGTCACCAAGTCTTCAATTTCTTTAGATGCCAATTGAATAGATTCTTGAGGAACTTTTACTTGGTCGTTGGTTACAATAGCATTTCCAGCAGCATCCTTTTCGGCATACTTAGACAAAATTGACACTCTAAGATTGTTAAATTTTGCATACTCTTCCGAATAAAGCTCTCTAGTTTTATCTTCAATTTCTTTTACAATAGGCTCTAAAATAGTTTTTGCATGTGTTATAGCAAGCAAAAAATACTTGTTATAAATTTTCACATCAAGTTCTGAAATTTTCTTACTCAAATTAAAAAGGGTTTCCCTGCTCAAGTTCATGTGTATTACTCCTTAGTTATCAAAAAAATTGTCTCAAGTGTTTCTTTATCGAGTTCCGTTATGTCATCCGGAAGTTCGGAAATATTTATGTAAACAAGATTTCCGGAAAAAATTTTCGAAAGATGTTCTTCAAACTCTTTGTTCCTTTTTTCTTGTGTCTGTATTGCTTCCGAAAATTTAGAAATTACTTCAGATTTATTTTCCGAACTATTGTATTCCTGGGAAAACTTTACATAGTCTTCTGCATATAGATTCTTCTTTAACTCTTCTATTATTTGAAACTCTGATTCTACAATTTTCTTATTTTGCAGAATCTTTGCTTGAATACTTATAGAAAAACTTTTAGGAATCTTTTCGAATAATGTGTAGATTTTTTCGATTTGTTTTAGTTTCACGATAACTTTATTCCTGAAATTACTGAATGGGTATTACTATTCACAAACAACCCAGTAGATATTGCGGTTTGTGTTCCTGGGCCATATTTAATATTATTATATGGAGATGGAAGAATGGCAAAAATCTGGCTAACGTCTCCTGCGCCCCGACCTGTTGTTGCTGTTACTGAAACAGTTCCAGTAGTTTGAACGTCATCATAATTATCATCATTTTGAAACATTATTCTAGACCCATAATTAGATTCTGCAACGGTGCTATTATATAAATTGAAAGAACAAACCCCGTCACCATTTATTGGACTCGCGTTTATAATCGTGGTTACATTATTGTTGGGTCCTTTATCGTAAGAAATAAAAGAGTCTATAATATTTAAATTTTGTATCCAATTTATTATATGTAAATCTTCTCCAGTGTTACTATTGCCGCAATTTGTTTGATATATTGTGTTTGAATTGTCTGGAGTAAATGTATATGGTATTGGAGAACCTAGATTAGTAGCATTATACACAAAAAATATAAGATCGTTTGTTGCTCTATTTAATGAAATACTTATATTATATATTGTTCCAGAAAAGAATGAAACTCCAGGAGTACATATGATTTGGCCGCCATTTCCACCATTAGAAAGTTTGTAATATGTAGTAAATGGATTCGCGGTAGCTATTAAAACATCGGCCCCAATAGTTCCAAATGGAGAACCAATATTAAAAATATTCGTATTATATCCAGTTTCCGTAAACGTAATAACTCTACGATACCCAGCCCTAGAAAAATCAACAGAAAACGTTCTAGCGACATTTCCTGGGGTGGTTCCTCTTGCACCCGTAGAAAAATTTATAGCAAGTCTCATAGAATCATTTAATTGAGATATGCCAGGAATAGTAACTACTGAATTAGAACAATTTCCCCCAATTTGAATGTTTGCTCCTTGAATTAGAACATTATTCGAACAACCGCCAATAATAATTTGGTTGTTTTGTGTTGTAGAAACATTATTTCCAATAGCTATAGAATTATCATATGCCGCAAAAGATGTATTTCCTAATGCTACAGAATATTTTCCTCCAGCATTGTTTATATATCCTAAAGCTACAGAATAATCTCCTCCAGCAATTGAACTAAAACCACCAGCAATTGAATCTATACCAATCGCAGAAGTGTTTTCATTAAATGCAAAGGAGTTTGTGCCGAAAGAAACTGTGTTCACGCCGACAGATAAGGAATTGTCGCCATGTGCATACGTAGTATTTCCAAAACCAAATGAATTATTTCCATCAGACAATACTTTATAACCAAGAGCAAAACAACCTGTTCCAAGAATTGCAGATGTTCCTTGACCAATAGCGACAGAATTTACACCATTTGATACCGTCATCGCTAGATATGGATTCGACAAAGGATTAAAATTTTGGCCAATGGCTATAGAATTATATTGTGATGCTAGAGAATTCGTTCCTAAAGCAATTGAATAAGAAGTAGTCGCACTTACATTTTGGCCAATTGCAATAGCTAATGGTGTAGATTTACTTCCCAACGAACTGGCTTGAGCGTTTACACCATATACAAAATTATATGGGCCAAATGCAGAAACGTTACTACCTAAAGCAAAACCAACATCCGACATTGCTACAGAATTTATTCCACCAGCAATAGAAAATACACCGTTTGCTAATGTTTGTTGACCCAACGAAAATGAACCAAACCCTAACGCAGATGTCAATATACCATGTGCAAAAGAAACGCCCCCACCAGCATATGTTTGAAAGCCAAATGCCACATTAGACCCATCTGCGTCTTCCAACATATTGCCAGCCAGTTGAATATAATCAAAATTTGTTGGGTTCGCTCTAGAAATCGCGGTTACAGATTTTCCATAAGCAAAATTTAATCCGTTTATTGGCGTAACGTTTAATCCAGGGTCCGCTCCGCCACCGTATAAAAGATTCAGAGATGCTAATGAACTATCGCCACCCGCAAAATTCAAATATCCGATTGATGACGTATTATATCCTAACGCAACAGAGCCGAAGCCTTGCGCTAAAGATTTGACGCCTATAGAAACGGTATATCCGCCTTCGCCACCGATGTCAACTTCTGCGGACGTAGTATTGCCATTTGTCGTGGAATATCCAGTGGCGGAGGCATAACAACCTATTGCTACAGATTTAATACCAAGAGCAGATGTTTGATATCCTAATTGAAGCAAAGAATCTTGAGGACAACTAGTATCAATTGAGAGCACCGCCATATCAGTAGAATTAGGAAAAACTCCACCAATGCTAATCGGAAATCTTATTGTTCTGAAATCGGTAAACTTAGTCATATCATAACCAAGTCTAAGCTGTTGTTTAGATGGTTCGGTAACTGTTAATTTCGCAGCAGGAAACCACGATCCACCCACAGCGGAAGAAGATATTACAATGTCTCCAGTATAATTTAACCCGGACGCGGAAGTTGTGGTAGATGTAGGAAGTTTTACCCAATAGTTATTGTTGATATAAATTGGATTTCCAGAAACTCCAGGAGAAACCGTGTTCCAATCAAACCCCAAATCTACACTAATTTCAAAATCGTTTATTCCGCCAGTTTGTGATTGTTTGAATTGAGCTTGGTTTAAGAGAACAACCGAAAATAGAACTGGATTAAATGCGAACGCCACCCCATTTCCATAATCATCGATTCCGTTACTATTGACTTTTACCGCATATAACGCTAAACCATTAAACTTAAAAGAACTATTAGATGGAGGAATGCGACACTTGAATGTTCCTGTAGCGCATGTTAATCCATTAGCATTTGGAGAATATGAATCAACTCTATAGAAAGCAGATAGTGGCCAATTAGTTCCAGAAATAGGATTATATGTAGAAACTTGCCCAGCAGTATATTGGTGCGTTCCTGAAATGTTAAAAAATCCTGGCCCAGAAGGAGAAGTAAAATTAGTGCCAGAAACCACAACAGAAAGTGGAAGACCATTAGCATCTAAATTTACAGGAGTTGTTACGCTTTGTGGAGAGGGGACATTAGTATTTCCACCATCTGACAAAGAACCCATAGTAGATTTCCAATAAAGAAAATTATTATTAGAAATCGTATAGGAAGTATTTGAAAAAATCTTTTCACCAAATAAATTTTGAGAAGTTGCCGAAACATAATTCAAAGAGCTTATAGACAATGCTGTAGTATTTGCGTTTTCGCCTCTAGAAATAGTTGTGTCTAATCTATAATCATAAAAAGGAACGAAATATTTAATGGCAAAATAAGGACCTACAGGACCAGATGAAGTAACTGCTTGTAAGCCTGCCGAAGTAATATATGAAGAGATGTTCAAAAGCATGTAGTTACCTGTAATTTGTTCGTTTCAATTATTTATGAAAGCCTTAATGAATGTTTATTTGAGAAGCCCTAGTAACATTTAGATTCGCCATTGTCTTAAAATTCAAAGCGACAACAATAGATGGTGCAGGAATATCTGTTATATATCCTTGCAAACCTTCTATAACAACATTTGCTGGTCTTATGTCTTCCATAGCGTTTAATATATGAGAAGTTTGGTCAGAATAAACTACAGAATTGTCGCTGTTTGCTAAATCAATACCTACGGAAATATGCGGAGTAGGATACCAATCAGAAGGAATATCATCGGCTACATATTGCCCAGCAACAACTTTATTTTGTATCCAATTGTTAGCATAGTCATTCGTATAATAATCTACAATATCTCCAATTATTCCGAAAGATAGTAGCAAAATTCTAACAGCGTTTCTAGTAGTTTTTATAGAATACCAATTAGGCAAATTTCCTACAACGAATCTTAAACATTTATTTTGATATTCTGTCATAGAATCGGCATATAGTTTTGAAGAATTTGTCGAAAATGTCCCTAGTTCTCCTTTATTGATTCCTACATTATATCCTAACATCTGAGCATAATAAGGAATATATCCGGTTTCTATCTGGTCTATGTCATGTAAGTCTTGAAGTCTTTTGGTTTTCTCTAGAACCGATAAATTACAAGGATTATCTACATCTGTATAAATTGTGTTAAGATAACTTTCGAAAAATTGAGTAAACTGAAAAAACTCACTAGGACTTCCATCATAATCATCTCTCAAATATTGCGGAAGATAGTTCGTTAAATTTATTGTCCTATTAGTATCACAAGCTATTATAAAATTTTGTTCCGTGAATATTGTAGATTGGCCTACATAATTCATAGCAGATATTTGAACTACACCGTTTGCTGAAACATTTACAGGAACAGAATATTTAGAAACTCCTGCCAAAGATTGAATTCCAGATGTTACAATAGTTCCGGTGCTTGCAGACGTTAATCCGATTGAAGCGGAAACTATTCCATTTGTAAAATCAGAAATTCCAAAAACGGCGCTAATTGAAGTCATAAAATTATTTAGCGGCTAGGAAGAATCTGATAGGTAGCTTTTCCTGGAGGGTTTACGGAAATTATTTCTATAACCGGATAAGAAGTTTGTCCAGAAAACGTATTAACATAAACATAAAGATTTTGAGAAGCTATTGCGCCATTACTGTCTACAACATATGCAACAATTGTGTTCGTTTGTCCAGGAATTAAATACTGACTTGCCAAAATATTTCCGGAAAAATTATTCAAAGATGAACTTGTTAATCCTACAACGGTTCCTGATATATTAAGATATGATGCTACCAACGTTCCACTAGTATTTGAATAACCAGAAACATTTACAGTAAACATTTGATTAAAATTAGTATTTGCAGAAGTTGTTCCAGAAATACTTGCAGAAATACTTGGCAAAATTCCTGTAAAGAATTTTTCCGAAACTGTAGTAGATTGCCCTAAAGTGTCATAAGCAATTGCCGAAATACTGTATGCAGATATTGAATTGCTTAATGCCGATAATGTAGCAGACCATATAGAACCCCCTTGGAACGTAGCTGATTGAGAAATTCCAGGAGAAGCTATTACAGAAACTGCCGAAACATTTGCCGGAAGATTTGCTTTAGCATCTACAGTAACGGACAATATAGTTCCTGCATTGTAATAACTATTTGCTACTGGTGTTATAATATTAACAACAGGGCCGTTTGAAATTGTTATAGTATCTGAAGACACAGCGACACAACCACCATTAGTCAAAACTACAGCAGATACCGAATATATTCCAGGAAGCTTTTCGCCAAGCCAAGAATAAATATTTCCGTTATAGTTGAATTGACTAACTGCTAAAAGATTTCCATTTGAATATATTTTTACAGCATTTATATCATCTCCAGAAGTAGATACATTAAAATTTATAGGAGTTGTTTGAGAATATATTGCACCATTTACGGGACTGTTTATAACAATTGTAGGAGCTTGCGATATTTGTCTAGGAAGATTTTGAGAAATAGTCTGAGTTGCGCCAGTTCCATTTGTGACTTTAAGATAAACACTTGTCGCACCTACTGTAGGAATTGACCAAGAAACTATCCATGGTTGAGAAGTTCCTACATTTGAAAGTTGTGGTGTTATATCTTGAATCAAATTATTAAAATTATCATAAAGTTTTGCACTAACAGAATACCCAAAGGTTCCTATAAGATTAGCATTATTATAATTAAAATCTGTATAATTTCCGGATATGCTTAACGGAGTTCCATTACAATAGCAACTTGCACAATTGTTTGGAAGAATATTTGCGGAAACGTTTTGGTAAACAATATAACTATATACGGTAGAATAATTTACACAATTTCCGGAATTCGTTATTTGAGAATATATGGTTGTTGTATCATTGCTTGCCGATATATAAAAACTAGCAGAATTGTTTACTGAGCTTAATATTGTTTGCCCTAAAGAATTAGCAACAACATATTGAACAGATGCTATATTAGCTCCGGAAATAGTAGACGATAAACTAATTGTTCCGGCTGATATTAAAAATGTTTGGAATAGTGGACTATAAGAATAATAATTTGTAGATGATAATAAGTTAATATATGGAACTTGGTTTATCAATCCATAATTTATAACAGCAGAAGAAACTATACCATAAGAATCTTGAACATAAAATTTTACAGCAGAGACCGAAGAAGATGGATTAGAATAAGAATATGTAAAAGGAACTAGTTCGTTGGGTCTTGTCCCACCCGAGGAAAGATTTCCCAAATATGTGTTGTGTGTTCCATCATAAATTACAGCAGAAACAGAGTTGTCTATTATTGCAGAGGATGGATTGACTGCTACATCGCTATCTAAAAAGTTTCCGGAAAATACTATAGGATTGCTACAAGTGCTGTTTTGAATACTTGCCGAAATTCCTTGTTCTTTAACATAAAATTGTAAAAGATTACTATCAATTACTGTCCCATTGGTGCTAGTAGCTTCTGCTAAAATCCCCCAAAATTTATATTGAGATTGTGTAGAAGACGTATAATATCTAGAAGAAGGAAGCTGAACAGTAGCATTATAAGGACTTGTAACATCTGTAGAAAGAACCGAGTCTCTTACGAAAGCATTTGCAACAGGGTCGAATTTGTATCTCCAAAAAACGACATTAGAAATATTGCTTCCGATTACATTCGCGGACAAATTTATATTAGTAGAAGTTGTTATTACATTTACTTTAGGAGAAATCAAAGACCCTTGAAAAGAAGCTCCAGGAAATGTCTGTGAAGTCAATGATATAGAAGCACTATTAAGATTAAAATTTAATGGAGTTACCGTATAGTCCGAAGATAATGAAGGAGAACCATCATAAACTTTCGCAGATAATGTAAATGTTCCTGAAGCAGGATTACTCCAATTCCAAGTAAAGTTTCCAAAGCCGTTCGCATAACCAGAGAAAAGTATAGACGCTCCAGAAAGGATATCTACTCTATTATTATAAGTTCCATTTACATCATTTACTTGGGCTTGATAAGGATAAGAGCCACTAAATGTAGAAGATAATGGAGAAATTTGTATTAACGTCGGCGGGGTATTTACTACGAAAGGAACTGGATTTGCGGAAGCACTTACTCCGGAAATATCAGAAGCAATTGCATAAAGATTATAAAGACCAGCAGAAAGAGTTGCCGAAGGAGTTAATGATCGTGTCCAAATATTTCCGGCAGATGTTCCAGAACCTATTAAACCATTTGTGGCAGATTGAATGTAAAAATTTACAGCAGATACTGGATTTGTAATATACTGAGTAGACGCACTTAAAATGAATGGAGAATTAAGAGGGATTATTTGGTTTACAATAGGAGAAAGAATTGTAACAGAAGGAACAGCAACAATAGTATTAAATGAAATGGATGCTATTGCGGATGTTCCATAATTTGTAGTAGCTATTGCCGAAAGTTGATTAACACCGGCTATAGGAGAAGACCAATCAAATTCAAACGAAGCACTAGAACCAGTCAATGTTCCTAATGTTGCATTTCCTACCGTTATAAAATTTCCGGCAGAAGTATATCCAAATACCACAGAAGTTAAACTATCTTTATAAGAAACGCCATTAACTATTATAGGGTTGCTAAAATCTAAATCAGAAACATTTCCGAAAAACTTTATAATACTATTTGTAAAATTATTTCCGGAAACTGGTGTTAAATTTATTACTGGTTGATTAGTAGCATATACAGCAAATGGAGAACTTGTAGCAGAACAATTATTATTTGAAGCAGCAACCCTAACGTAATTAAATGTTCCGGGGATTTGAGTTTCGAAAATTTGCTCATCTAAAGAATTTATATATGAATAATAAGATGACCAAGGACCGCTGGGTTGTCCGGACTTTTGAACGAATACATTAACAGAATCACCATTAGAAACATCCAAATAATTGTTTACAGAATATTCTAAAATCTTTTTTGAAATGTTGGGCTGGATTGTTAAAAGATTCGTATTTGGATAAACTATACTTAAACCAATCTGTTGTTCCGTATTAAGATTAAAAGAACTAGTATATACAACATTTCCTGGATAATTAAAAGAAACATTATATCCAGTATTTCCATAAACAGGAGATGTTACATTTGCAGACCAAGTATTTCCGGCAACTGTTACGGGAACATTTATAGAACTGTTCGAAAAGTTTTGCCAAGTATAAGATCCCGGAGAATTGGAAATTACACTAACACCGACATCAGTTCCAACCCAAAGATAATTATCAGAACTGGTGACAATTATTTTATTAACATTGTTAGAAAGTATTCCAGAATAATTAGATTTATCTAGAACAACCCAGCCGGAACCAACTGAAGTTAAGTTATTTCCAGAATATTCTACAACACCACCATTATAAACACCATTGGCTGTAGAGAATCCTATCACTTTAGTATTAGTAGGAGTTATGTGAATTGTTTTTGCTTGAACGTTAGATAAATGTCCTGCACCAGAATTTAATCCATTGGGCCAAATTGGTGTAGCAGATGATTGCAGTTCTGTAAAAGTGCTTCCGGAAAGTGTGGCAATCCCAGAATCCGTTGCAACCCAAACTGTTCCTAAACTATCTATCTTAAAATCATTTATGTTTTGAAATGTAGGTAACGAATAATTAGTCCAACTACCAGCAGAATATTTGAAAATTCTATTATCAGAAGTAGATACAAAGATAGTCCCAGAACTTGCTAACACCTTTCTAGGGTATATTCCTATATTATATTTTGTTACATATTGGTCGGTAAATGTAGCACCAGATAAAGATAATACGGAGTTTATGTTCGCCCAAGTTAATCCGAAATATTTTACGTCATTAGAATCTATACTAAAGCTAGTTATATCTATTGCATTTATAGGATATGCTGATAAAGAACTATTTGCGGTAGTATACAAATACCAATCATTAGATGTTTGTGTCGCCCAATTTTTAGAATTAAATGTTCCTACACCATTTCCAGAATAAGCTATCCAAATGAACCCAAGAGAATCCATAGAAAGATGAGTAATATTTTGAAAAGCTATATTGGAATTTGTTGTAGTAAATCCAGTAACGGAATTTGTGTTTCTGTTTACTCTATATAAACCATTACCATCAGTTCCCACCCAAACTACACCAGAATTTAATCTGTCTTCTATTAAAGATGTTATTTTTTGGTTGTTGGGAATATAAGAATTAACATAAGAAAGACTTCCGGAAGTTGGGGGTCCGTTTGTAATATCTATTGTTCCATTTATAGTAATGTTTCCTGGATGACAAATAGAATTGCTAGTAACTGTTATTGCTGGGGACGTAGAGAAAACAATAGTATCTACAAGGCTTTGCCCGAAATTTCCTAAATCACTTAAAGCTCTAACAATAAAGTCATAAGAACCGGGGACCAACGAAGTAAACGTATTCTGCCAATTTCCTAAAGTTGTTTGAAAAAGACTTCCTAAAAATTGATAAGGACTTACTGAATTGGTTGCTCTATAATATGCACTAACACTTTCTACAGAACCTCCGGAAATACTTGTAGATGCTTGAATAGTAAATGTAGGATTAAAAATTACAGAACTTGCAGATGGTGATGTTATTGTTGCTGAAGGCGTTGGTCCAGAAGTGTTTAAAGAATTATAAGAAATCAACAATTCAGGATATGCAGCAATAGGACCAAAACCACTTACCCTACCAGAATTAAACCCTATAGAAATGTTTGAAGCATTATTTTCATTACCACTATCGAAAAGGCTTACCAAAAATCCAAAGTTATTTGCTGGATTTTGTCTCCAATTATCTACAATAGTAGTTACATCAAAGTCCATCCAAAATTGATTTGCAGACGTAGAAGAAGTAAATGAATTTGAAAGATTAGAATTTCCTATCCATAAGGCGGGAGAATTTATATAATCCCCACCAGAAGTAACCCAATTTGCGGAAGAGCTACGCTGACCCCACGTTACTTGATTCTCTACCCAAGAAGAAGAAACCTGATATACCGCAACCGAACCAGTAGTAGTAGGATAGTTCCAAGCATTTGTTAAATTATTTGTATTAAGCCTTAAAACAGCACTCTTGATACTTGTTGCAGAAGAAGGAATGACAGAAGTATCAAATTTTATTAAAGACCTTCTACGGGCGTCTGAGCCACTTCCTTTTGATTGTATATATAATTCTCCGGAATCAAATGTTCCAGCAGATATAGGATTGTTTCCGGAAACTGAAATATAAACTGAGTTATTGTTTCCAGTAGCACTATTAACAAGTTTTATAAAATTACTATCTGTTAATAATTGTCCAGTTAAAGTATCTAAAGTATTTGCATCAGTATATTCTTGAACGTTTACCCAAGAACTTCCATTAAATTGCTGAAGTATGAAATAAGGATTGTTAGAAAGTATTGTAGAATTTGGAGAAGAATACCAAGCAGATGTTATAAAAGAACTAGGAAATAATCCGGGATTTATTTGTAAATATACATCGGTTCCAGTTAAAGCAAAACCATTCGGAATAAGTGCCGGAGAGTTTGGCCAAGATACTATAATTTGACTATCGTATTTGTTTCCTTTTGCTCTAATATATTCAGGAATTTTTTGAATAGAAATTGAAGGAGAAGAAGTTAAAGAAACGGAACTAGTATACGTGTTATAATTTCCTGGAAGAAACCAAGAAACCGTATACCCAGGAACAGGAACAACATCATCTAAAATTATATCAAAATATGTAGGATTGTTATTCGCATAAGCCACTACCGCAATGTTTGAAGACTGTCCATTAGGAGCATTCAAAGTCAACTGAGGGGCTATCTTGTTGCTATCTACTATATTATGAAAAACTCTATAAGAAGTTGCAGTAAGATTTATAGAAACTATGCCGGACTGTGGAAGACCATTTGTAGGGTCAACTGCCGAAGATATTTGCGAAAATGTTCCTAAAGAATTTACACCAGAGGTAAACTGAGTCCCTATATTAGTTTCTTGAAGCCATGCATAAGATACGACACGAACTGCCGAAAGAGGAACAGACGACGTGTCAAAATTTTGAATAGCTAAAGATACGTCAAAATTATTCTGAGTATTAAATCCTGTTCCTTGAGCAACCAGCAAATTAAGTTTTGACATTAAAAATTCCTATCAATGATATATGGAATTATTTAGAGATATTATTTTTTATATTGTATATCCTTGAAGAGGCAAATTTATCAATTCCGAAGAATATACCGCCGATGCTTGAAGAGACTGCCCTATACCAGCACCAATATAACAATGAACATTATCATACGAATTCGCTGACAAATGTCTTAAATGATCGATCGGGTCCCAAATCGAAGAATTGACGTTCCAAAAACTATTTGGCGCAAACCCAGATATATATGATACTTGATTATTATATATCAATTGTTGTTGGGTTGTAAAATCAAGCGGGACGGCAGAAGTAGTTTCGGATTGTCCCATTGGGGATAATATACCCACACCAAAGGCTCGACCACTCCCGGTTATTATTGATTTGTCGGATGTAAGAGCATTTTGCATTGTTGTGTTATCCGAATCGTCCCTGTCGTTCCAAGACCAGCCCTGAACGATAACTTTATCACAAAAAGAAAAAAATCCACCGGCACTTAAACTAGAGATTCTAGTGTTGGTTTGGGACATTGTATCTCCGCCTTGGCCGACGGATGTTATTCTAAATTTTTTTCCGTTGGTGCGAGCTATATTATTTACTACTTCACACCAATGGTCACCGTATGTTTGGGAACCGCTAACAATTGGAGGGACGCCAGCCCAGACAGAGTCGCCGCCAGCTATAATGTTTACCAAGGGCGGGGCACCAGCCGAGGTTTCATATGTGCATAGCAAAAGCGCGACCGGACCCCCTAAATTTTGATTTGTCCAAGTAGGCGTGCCGCTTGTTCCAACAGAAGCATAATCTCCGCCGCAGAAATTTCCGGCCATATATACAGACGGCAAATAATTATTTTTATTTTCCCCTGGCCACTGAACATTTAATGCAGAACCGCCCGTTGCTGCGTTCCACATAATCACAGAATTTCCGGCTGGACAGGATGGAATAAGAGTTATTTCGTCCGATACGATTGCGTTTAGATTATAATTATCATAAGATCCGATTGGTGGGGTCCAGGAAGTTGCACTATTAAATGTCACCTGCGACCAACCATATTGCGGAACCTGCACTGTTCCAGAACCCATCGTCGCCACACGGGCCGATTGAATGGCTGCGCCGCTAGTGCCGTAACCAGTAGCATAAAGAAGCCTGACGGATTTTATAGGCCAAGATTCTTTGTTAATAAATCCTAAAGCATTAGTCATAGCCGACATAGTTGAACCAGCAAATGCATTTGTCAAAGTTCCTATAGAGTTAACGCTTCCTTGCATTGCCAAATTTCGCCCGACCCAAGCACGGGCTAATGGAGTCGTTGGAGACGAAGCAGCGCCAGTATATGCAACAATTTTACCGGCGGCATTTTTAGCAAATACTTCAAACGTATATTGTGCAGACGTGTTTAATCCAGTCACCACAAACGAATTTCCAGAAACAGTAGAAGCAAATGTTCGGACACTTCCTAAAGTATACCAAATATCATAAAAATTAGCTCCAGGAACTGACGACCAGGACAATGTAACAGAGGTGCTTGATGTAATGATACTAACGGTCGGCGTTAAAGTTAATCCATTTCCGAGACCCAAATTTATATAAGACCCAATCAACTGCATAAAAATTTCTCCGACTTAATTGTATAGATATTGATTCAATGCTGGTGCAGTTATTCTAGGAATCTCGTTTGTTAAAGAAAAATTAACGATATTTCCATAACCATCCAGCAAATTTTCAGTAATAGGAGTTTCCAAACTATTCACAAGCCATGTAGCAACGTTTATCAAATCATTTTGAACAAAAGAATTAAGTTCATTTAGATTTACTGTAGTTAATGCTTGAACACACACACTGGTTTGATTTTGTGTTACGGAATTTTGATTTTGAGAAATTTGTCCCAAAGAACAAAAACAATTTCCTCTATTCGCCAAAAACTCGTCAAAAATCTTTATCAAACTCTGGGCAGTATTTGTATTACTTAAAGAAGGATTTTGAGAAAGTAATAATTGAATGTTACTATAAAAACATTGCAAAAGTCCTAGATAAAGATTTCTTTGAGATGGGTCGAAAGAAGTATTCACATTACCATTTGTGGAATATGTAACACCACAACTATCATCATTCAGCATATTGGTGCTAGGCCAAATAACTTCTGTTCTTACTGTAGTGTTATCATACTTATACATTTTTAATTCTAATTTCGGCAAAAGACAGCAAATAGCATTTATAGTATTTTGGGAATATGCCGAAAGACTATTGATTTGAATAATTGCCTTCTGATAAAAAGAAACTATATCATCCGTTCCAGAAACCGAATATTCTCTTACTCCACATTGTCCAGTAGAAGATATAGAAGAATTGAACACATACCCTACAGGAACATTTGGAAAAATTGCTGAAATGCTTGGCATCTCTGCTGCTGAATTTGTAGTATAAAGATAATATTGGTTTGGATTTATATTAGGTTGAAAAGAAAGATTCGCATGATTTACTTGTGGAAAATTTTGAACAACATCTATAACGTCGGAAAGATATACTGGAGAATTAAAATTTGTGCTATTGTTAAAGAAATTATAAAGAGCATCAGTAATCGTCGAATATGTGCTAGGAATATCTACCAAAGGATTTAGATAAATGTTTCCAGCTAATTGAAAATCTCTTATCTCTGGTGTTACATAAATGTTTTTAATTGTTATCATAGACCTTGCGTAAAGATTTGAATAAATTGTTGCCAAGTCTGAATTACTCGTTATTAAAGAATTTATAGCAGGATCTTTCAAAGGCGTAGAAGAATCTGAAAGAACCATTAAATTGAACCAATCATTAGATGTAGAATTTACTAGCAACACATTTGAATCATCTTTAACACCTACATATTTTCCGTTAAGTTGATAATAAAGATTTGGGAGAACCGAAAATAATACGGTATTGAACATCTTTATATTAGGAACTTTATATGTATTATCTCTAGTTATTTCTTGTTCTCCAAAAGTAATGGCGTTCTCAATTTGACTGCCCATTATCGTTAAAGTTTTTAAATAGCTAACATAGTCTCTTGGCGTAACGCATCTGTCTAAACTATAAAAAATTTCTGGAGAATTTACTTTAATAGAATCTATGCTTTCTATATCAGCACCACCAACAACATTTGATGCTAATGTAAATTTCATATTAGACGTAGTAAAAGTATTTCCATTTCCAAAAGAATTTGCTTGAGATTGAATACTTCTTCCAATTACTCCAACAGTATTTCCAGCAGAACCTAATGTAGAAAGATATTGAATGTAAATATTATCATTTCCAGTAGCACCGATAGAAGCAATCACATCATCGGCAAATTTTAATTGAACGGTATCGTCTAAATTGGTTGACAAAACACACCACTGAATGTCCTGACCTGCTCCAGCGGATGTTTGTAACGGTATTGTATAATTGTTTAAGAAAGACCTTCTATCAATTGTAAATTCTCTATCCGAAGATGCAGATGCTGTAAATACGGTAGGGTCCGAACCACAAGCAACTCTAGTCATATTTGATGTTAATGTAATATTTCCTGTATCGGCGTCAAACCCAAAATCTTGGTCTCCAAAATAATTACTAAAGGTTACGTCTGGAATTTGATAAGATTGAAACCTCTGGTCAGCTTGGGTTTGGCTATTGTTTATAGTGAAAACTTTCTGAGATGCTTGAACCAATTGGATAGTATTCTGGTATTGTTGAGGAATTAACTCTGTAGAAAATAATTGATAGTTATACCCAGGCTGTGAAGACCAATACTTAAATGTTAAAAAGAAACTAGGATTAGCGAAATTGTTTATATCAGTCTGAGTTAAAATATACTGCAATGGTTGAAGAAGCAAAAATGATTGCCCATTAAAAGTAAATTGAGAAAATTTAGGGAAAGTTATAACCTGTCCAGCAGCAGCACCATTTGGAATAGAATTTATATTAATGTTAATTGAAGTAGTGGCTGGAATAGGTCTTCGAATAACATATCCAAGAATTTTCGAAAGCTCTACGATAGAACTTCTTAATTGTGCCGTAGATGGAAATGATTCATTAGCTCTACGATCAATATAAAAGTTCGTCATGTCAGTAGCCGCTAAGAAAATTTCCGAAATTACACTATACAACTGAGACTGAGAATAATTAGCAAATCGACTATCCTGGGCTAAACGAGAAATTACAGAATCTCTCATTTCGTTGTATGTTAATCCAGTGTAAGATAATATGTTGTTCGTGGGCATTAAAATTCCTTATTCAATAGAATTATTTATAGTCGAACAAATTACTAGAACAAGAATTCATTTCAAATTTTTCTACATCATCTTCAAAAACCACTTCACCATTTCGGAAATAGAACTTCAAATATCCTAAAAACTCTTTATAAAAATGTATATCAAAATCAGAAATGTCTTTACAAGAAATTCCTAAAAAGCTTTCCTTTCGATTGTTCGTCAAAAAATTCTTAAAAACTATTTTATCATTTTTAGAATACTTTTCCGAAATCCATTCTAAAATATTCCAAACACGAAAATCAACACCTTCGACATCTACTATATTTTTAATATTGTTTCTTTCATGTTGTCCAAAAGAAATCCATAAACCTTTTTTAACATTTTGAATAGGACCTTCGAAAACTCCTGACAAAACCATTGCTTCAAGTTTTTTCGAAAGTTCTTTAAGTTTTTTATTCTTTTCTATATGATTCTTCTTTTGTTCTAGATGATAAAAATGATTTACAAAACAATCTTCAGAAGTAAGTAAAATGTATCCACCACATCTATAAAGAATATGCGAAATAAAATTATCTTCTCCCCCCCAACTTCCATCAAAATAACTATTGAAAACTCTTTTGCCAGATCCCAATTTTTCATTAACACTCTGGCAAAGTTCTACAGAAAGTTTATTAAATCCTAGATTACAAGAATAAGTAAATATAGTTTCCAATGTTAAATAATTTGCCACAATCATTCTTCCATTTTTGTTTGTGAAAGAATATTCATTTACCAATTTTTTATCGCATCTCTCATCATCTTGAAAATTTCCATCCATGTCTTGCTTAAATCGTTTTCCGCAAGATACTATAGGAAAGTTTTGATTAAGATTTTCTAAATGTCTTTCTAAAAACTTTTCCGAAGGTATACAATCACCATCTGAAAAAATGATCGTATTATAGTCTGGATAATTTTCTTGAACGAAAGATACCCCGAAATCTCTTGTCAACCCCGCCGAAAAATTCTCTCCAGTAGTTTTTGTGATGTATTTGACTAGTATTTTTTCGGAAAAGATTTCTTGAAAATTTTCGGAATACCTATCTAAAACAAATAACAAAAGGTCTGGTAAAATAGTTTGATTAGAATATGCTGAGATAATTTTCGGAATATGTTCTGCTTGATCGTGAGAAGGAACTATTACGATATTCATTTAGAAAACAATCTTTTTTGTAAACTGTCCTGGAGTCTGATCTTCATTAAGAAAGTAAACCAATTTCAAAGTAATAGAATGTTGACTTTGAGAAATTTGCATAGAACATAAATTAGAAATTACAGTAATCCTTTTCTCATATTGTATTACTAAATTTATAATAGCATCTAGCAACTTTTCCGCAGAATTTGATGTAAGACTTTCGAAAACTATTCCGGAAAGAAACGAACCGTAATTTGGAGAAAATACTCTTTCATTGGGCTCCGTCATAAGTATCGACTCAATTGACTGTGAAATGGCTTGTAGGTCTAATGCATCTACGTCTGATATAACTTTCTTCGCAATATCCAAAGCATATTCGTTGGCATATAAATTCATTTTAATCTACCTCAGAAGAGTTTGGAGAAGACAATCTAATAACTGTTCTTACTGGTGTTCCGTCTGTTATTCCTGGAGTCATTAAAGATTTTCTATTTGCAAGATTATTTTTAATGGTTGCTAATTCATCGCTATTGTATGGAAGAGTTTGATTAGAGTTTGGGGTGACTGGCGCTGGAGTGTTGTTTGGTGTAATTTTGAAAATTGTTGAAGCACCATTTATAGGAGCCATTAGAGTATTATTGAAAGTAACCATTTCCGAATTAGCTTGAGAAAAACTTTGAGTAAGATCTGCGTAAAGTGCTTCCTTAGTTATAGACCATTGATTTCCTACTGGTTTCGTAGCATCTCTATTTGCCTTATATATTGCCGAGAACGAATCATAGTAATTTAGGGTGCTAGCTGTATAGGAACAAATACTCCAACTACAACCTAAAAACAAATCCAATTTATTCATAAATGGCAATATAGTATTATTAAAAATTGCATCATATTCGGCAATCAATAATAAAAGTTGTCTACCAATAAACGTATTCTCCAACCAAAAATTTATGTCAAAGTATTTCGTAAATTTGTTTATAAATGTTAAGATATTGTTTATTAAAGTGTCCGTAATACTTTGCAGAATTCCTTGTAGACTTAAACGGCAAAAAACATACTCAAACAATTCATACCTACTGTTAAACTCCGTGGTTATTCCGTATTTAGACAAGTCTATTCCGTTTATGGGATGGTTTCCGAAAATTTCATTATACAATTCTGGAGAAATTGATTTGCTAATCATTTCTATCGCGAATTCACATTTATACAAGACACTACAAAAATCTTGTCTAGCTTTTGCCGAATCAATTGCTCTTAATCCTAACAAGCTACTTATATTCTCTTCGAGACTTCTTATAGTATTCAGGATTTGGTTTATAATAGTGTTCTTAATTCTATCTATAATTGCTTGAATCTGTGCTTTAATTCTATCTAAAAGAGTTGCAAGATAGTTTATTAAAGTAACTATAGAATACCACTCACCCTTTAACGCATTACAAATAGTTTGTGTGTTATCTGACATAGGAATATTTATCTAACAAAATTATTCTAAAATTAAAGGAACAGTAGGAATAGGAATTTGAGGAGGAATTACTACGCCCAAACTAGACAAACCATTTTTAATTAAATTTAGTTCCTGCCCCAAAACTATAAGTGCTTCGTGAACATTTGTTGTAGCAGGGAGACCGACTTGATTTAGTAATAATAATTCTGTTGCTGGGTTTACAACAAAACTTATATTCGCGCACCCATCACTTTTCAAAACACCTTGCGAAAAGCCTTGTTGAAACCCTATTAAAATAGCTCTCGAAATAGCATCTACAATTGTTTCTAAAGCTACTGAGGCTGTTGGTGTGCCGTTTGGACTATCGTATATTTGAATCCCGCCAGAAGTGATTGGAAGGATTCTAGCGGGACTACCCATAGCTAAATTTTCATTCAACAAGCCAGCCGATTCTAATATTTGTAACGCTTGTAAAAAAACAGGATTAGGAATATTAGAAATGTTATTTTTATCATTTATTGTTTCGGCTATCATTTAATTACTCCGTGAAAAGACCAGCGCCTATACTTAAATCTTTAGCATTGGTTTTATTTGTTATATCCAAAGCCGCCGTAATAGTGGCTGCTGGAAGTGTAACAGTATTATATATATTTCTCTTACCCTCTGGAGAAGTTGTATCTAAAGTTGTTCCGAAAAGTGGTTTAGAAAGGTAATCTCCATATGTAGTATCAATGTTGGACAATTCTTGATTCATAGCATCTGTTAGAGAGGTCTGCAATGATAAAAGTTCTATCGCTTGTTGTTGTGCAATTATCGAACTCCCCTCTATGCTTGATGCGGCGACAACGAGTTGTGCTAAAGAATCTATAGAAGCATATTTCTTAGCCATTGTAGTGACTAAATCTGCTTGACGTTTTGTATATTTCGCAACCACCTTAGCTTTTAGTGTAGCAATTTCGGCAGCAACTTGAACATTATCTATAGCAAACCCAATCGGATTTATTATTCCAGTTGCTATACGACCTTGATGCGGAACTCCTGTGAGTGGATCGAAAAGCAAACAATTAAATGGTCCTCCAGTCGGATCGGGAGTTACGAACATTGTAGAAACTTTTGTCAAATCATTTCCAATACTTACTTGAAAGGTTGGAGAAACTATTCCTGGAATTCCATTTTGGTCTACTGTAGTTGTTGTAGGAGGGGTGGCTGGCAAAAGTTCAAAAGAGTTTGTTTGAATATTTGTTTCTAAAGTCGAGACCAAGACTTCTGACCTAGACTTTATAGAAACTCTTCCACCATTTTCTATATCAAAGTCTCTATTAGTTTGAAAAGAAATATCATCTAAGCATTGAACCGAGATTCCTGCATTAGACATTAAAGAAACATCCGAGAAAGCTGAGACCGAGATTGCTTGAGATATTTGGTAATAATTTGCAAGCCTATTATCTACAGTAAAATTCCCTCTAAACTTAAAATTTACATCTCCTGTTTCTGTAGCATTGTTTGTTAAATTTATTGTTCCGTCTTGATGTAATTTAAAAAAACATCCAGCACCAGTTTTTAATGTAAATTCTCCTTTTTGTCTATTTATTTTTTGGTAACTACCATCTTCACATTCATACAAAATAACACTATCGGGATAACTTTCTAGATAGTCGGCTTCAAAATTAAGATTATTTCTATCTATAACTTTTCCAAAATAAACGGGCTCGTATAAATCCGCATCATCATAACGAATTTTTACTAGGGTGTTAATTTCCGGAACCATAAAGGAACCTTTTACAGAAAACGCCATAGGAAATTCCGGAATTGCCCAAGGCAAATCTTCAACGTGAATACTATCCGTAATTCCATATACTTCTACTTTAACTCTTCCCATTTTCAAAGGATCGTTATTATCTAAAACTATCCCGATGTATTCTCCAGTATACGGATCTTCCTTTTCCGAAAGGTATTCTTTAACGGTTTCCTGCAAAGAGTTTCCTAAAAATTCTCTCATGGGTTTACCAAATTTCCTTCAAAAAGAATATTCGTAAGATTAGATTGATTTGTTCCATTTCTAAACAATGTCAAAATCATAGAATATAAACCATCCTTTTTAATATCATGACTAATTCCGCCCACCAAATATTCTCCAGAGTTTACAGCATCTACGTTTGGTGTTCCGTTCAAAAGTCTTCCCAAGTTATCGTAAATCAATACATCAATCTTATCTCCTATATTTATATTCATGTTTGGATTGATAGTGATTTGAAGATAGTTTCCGAAAAAACTTTGCTTCAAATATAGGTTTTGTGATTTAGCAAGGAGATAATTTTCGTGAACATTTTTTGAAAGGCTATTATAAGTTATTCCGTTAGTATATTTTCCTACATTATTCTTATTCTTATTCTCAAACTTAGACAAAGGTGCATATGGAAAGTTTAGAGAATAGTCAAAGAAATTGGTGTGGTCGAAATATGTAAAATCAATTCCATAGCCATTCATTTTATTAAGGATTGGAGAAAGGTTTTTATAAGTTATTCCAGTTCTATAAAAAAGTGTTTCCGAATCTTTTCCTATTTGTTCTTTAATTTTTGCTATAGTTGTATCATTGCCATTATCCATAAAAGCATGGTCATTGTTGATAGCTAAGAATTTTGGTTTAGAATTTGTCTTATAAGAAAGAGAAGAATATACAGCTTGATTGTGTCTATTAAAATAAAATAAAGGCAAATCTTCGGGGCGTATAAATGCTCTAGCCATTAAATGTTTTGTGAAAGCGTAATTACAAACATTAGACTGTATCCAAGTTTGGTTGTCATTTGAGGAATCTTCTAAAACGAAATCTATTTCAGACTCTTGACAAACAAACTGTAAAGCATCTGAAGAACCTTGATTAGAAAATGGTCTAAAACGAATTGGATAAAAGTAATCAGTGGTTTTTTGAAAAGCTATGAAATGTATTATGTAAAGAGAACCATCATCCGCATCTACTCTTTCAATTTCCCAGGCATTTATTACCATATCCATTTTGACTTTGTCTAGGTCTCCATTTTTCGAAAACTCTATTTGAACAGGGCATTCATCATAGAGAGGAGATAGTTCTACAAAAGTTCCAGTATCCATAAAAGTGCATTCATATGTAACTATCTGGTCAAAAATCCATTCTCTTAAAACTGAAGAATTTACATTTACAGGAGATACGGAAACATTATTGATAGTTAATGATAAGTTGAATTGAGAACCAACTACATTTTGGTCGAAAGTTTTGTCAGACATTTTTTATTGTTTCTTATTAAAAGTGTAAAAGTCTTGGATATCTAAAATTGAAGGAATGCTTATCATTTCTCCGGGAACCAATGCTGTAGGATATTGAGTTTCTTGGTCTGAATTTATTGCCATGTCATTCCAAATATCTTCTATGTTAGGATTTGTTAAAAGTATTATCCACCAGTAATCTATAGTTCCATAATTTTTTTGAGAGATTAAATCAGGGCGCATATAATCTTCATAAACTATTCTATAATTTTTGAAAGCTCTTTTCCAAACAAATTTCGAAAAAGAGTTTAACAGAAAATCTTTTTCTCCATTTACAGTCTTTATAAAATTTGAACGATTAAAAAGTGTGGACATATTTTCCTTTAGCTATCAAACGAAACTCTTCCGGTGGATTTAGAACCATTTAATCCGGAACCGAAAATTAACTCTTGTTGGCTGGAATTTCCTACATCTCTCAAAGTTGCAGCATTGAAAAGAGATTGGAACGATACATCAAAATCCCCGTATAGAGGAACGCCTTGCCAAATATATTCTTTAGAAAATTTTACATTAACTGACTTAACAAACATTAAATCCTTTTCGAAAATGTTTCCTATAGTTACATGACAAACTGGTGGTTTTTTAGAAACGAATTGGTCAAGTTTTATATTTGATGCGGTTTTTACGAAATCTGATGCTGAATCGTTCGCTACCTTATCCGCAACAACATCCGTGAGGCCAGTAGATACACCAAAGGAAGGTAATAAACTATTTACGCCTTTAATCGCAGTAGCAGCGGCGGCGGTTCCAACAGATGCAAGACCATTTCTAACAGGTTCAAATCCAGTATTATTTGCTAGACCTTTAAAAAAATTAGTTGTTCCAGTTGCATTAAATATATTATCCGAAGCAACTCTTGGTAATGTTGCTCCAACCAAACCATTCGCAATTGTAACTGGATTTGTAGCTCCGAAGTTTGTAGGATGGTCTTCTATATCTCCAGCCCAGCACCTAAAGCTAACATCCAAGACTGGTGATTCTCCATTCATATAAACTTTTTTTGTAAGAACCCCATAGTTCATAATATTTCTCTGAGTTTCGTCTCTTAAAATATTTGCAACTAGACCATTAGAAAATCCGAATTGATTATTAAAAATGTTTGTATAATTTGCTTGGCAACTATATTCAAACTCTTTCGTCATATATCCTTGAATAGAACCGAATGATTGGTATTGGTCTAAAAGTCCCGCCTCATCATGAAACTCAATAGTAATTAAATGCTCTTGGGAAGCTTCCGGAAAGTTTTTAGTCGTTCCCGGTTTAGAAGTATCGTATATCGAAAAGCTTGCCATTATTCCGTCCCATAATTTAATTTAATATGTTCCGCTAGAGCCGGTATAACTTTATTTATCAAGAAATTAGCATCGGCATCTCTTTTCGAAAGTGGTTGTTCAACAGTTTTAATATTGTTTGAAGAAGATAATTCAACTTCTTTCTGAGGAGTTTCGGCAAACATTTCTCGTTGTGTCTGGTCACGATTCAACCAACCAGAAAGATACCCAGTTTGATTTTTGCGATATGCCTGTTCTGTAAATTTCTGGTCTCTTAATTCTAAAAATTTATTAGCGTCTCCATTTATTCCGCCCGCTTGTTTTAATAATGTATTTGCTCTATCTGGTCCATTTATATAAGCATCAAAATAAGCATATGCAAGTTTTGGGTCAGAGATTTGGGGGGCTTGGGAACCATACCAATAATTTTCTCTATATATTTCTATAGACTCCTCTTTGGTCATTTGCTTTACTGATTGCTTTGGAAGACCGTTTTTCTTTCTATATGCATCGTATGTTAAATGAGTAATCCCAAATTTAGTTTCCCCGCCAGAATCTCTAACATCATTAGCATATCCACCCTCAAACGCATAAACTTGATTTATAAATGTTTTGAATCTATCATCTGGATTTTTAGAAACATTAGAAAAATCTATTAACTTTTGGAAACCACTTTTAGAAAGTTTTCCTACACCCCTTTCTATATTTTCTGTAACATTTACTAATTTATATGTGAGTGTTTCTGGAGTAAATACTTGAAGAAACTTTTCGAAATTTATTTTAGAAACTATTTTCTTAAAGCTTGAATTGATTTCCGAAAAAGTATTCTTAAATAACTCAGATTCGTTTTTAGATTTCGTTTCATTAGTTTGAAAAGCTTCTGGACCATTTTCACCAACCAAATATGTAGAATCTTTCTTTACATTTCCCCCAGCTTTTTTAGGACTTATTTCCGAAATGGTGTCTCCAAGTTTCATCTTAGGTTTTCCATTTTCTAAAATTAAATCTGCGAGACCGTTAGCAGTTTGAATCTTATATTTTAAAACTCCTTTATCATCAGAACCAGCTTGTTGAATTCTATCTTTTCCAGAAAGCATAGATAACGGTTTTCCATCAGAAGATAATAAAGGAACCCAATCATCTGAATCATAATCTTTATAAAGCCAAGTTAAATCTGTAGAAGGCTTTAATTGAACTATCCCATATTTCTTTCCTTGGTCTAATCTATCCATAGCATAAGCAGCTTTTTGTTTGTCTTGTATTCCTTTATTACTTTTGTCTGCTATTACACTATCGTAATCAGAAGAGGTTTCTTTCATGAACATTCCTAATCCAAGCAACAATGGACCTAATGGAAACGGAATCCAACCAGACGCTCCTTGAAACAAATCTCCAAAACCACCAACAACAGTTTTATAAATTACACCATCTGCCTTTACATTATCTCCTAAAAGTTTTGCCGCATTATAATCAGCTATCCCACCTTTTATTCTAGAAATTAAATCTATAATTCCCATAATCGGCATAACAACTTTAGATGCGACTTTTCCTACAGTTTTTGCTACAGTTTTGAATCCGAATTTTCCTATTAAACCACCAACAGCAGATCCAGCTAAAAGGTTCTTAATTTTATCAAAGGCGGTCTCTTGTTTTTCTTCTGGTTTCTTTTCATCTTTTCCAGAACCTTTCATTAAATCTAATTTAGAAGAGATTGATTTCAAAGTCTTCAATTTTTCTTCTTGAATATCAAAATCATCATTATCATTTCTAGTAAAATCTATTTGGGACTTTTGAGAAGATATTTTAGGAAATTTTGGCAAAGTTATTTTCAAAGATTTTTGCGAAGAGTTTTTAGAAATATTTTTCGGAAACAACTCGGAAAAGGAACCTATAGTGATTCCTAAATTTCTTT
>Ga0302280_1000343_pt1 | contig 40501 bp, 19 predicted proteins | sample III_Fen_E1_1_FD_198771 | JGI IMG/M metagenome (GOLD analysis project Ga0302280, IMG submission 198771) | Peat permafrost microbial communities from Stordalen Mire near Abisko, Sweden - III_Fen_E1_1 | ecosystem: Environmental > Terrestrial > Soil > Wetlands > Permafrost | place: Sweden: Abisko... | reverse complement strand
TCATAATCATTGAATAATTTGTGCTAAGATAGTCAATAAGCATAACTATCATCTTTGGGTCAAGAATACATATAAGTTGTGGGAACACCAATTATTTTAAAAATATTTTTGTTTTTATTTCGCATTTATTCCAATTCAGGAGGTAATGATATTTTTTGATGGAGTGTGCTAGGAAATATTCTTCTTTCTCTTTTCTATCGCATATCCAATGATTTTGAAGTCAATGGCTCATCTTCATACTTATTAATGGAAGATCCTCTTCTTTTGATTGGGTAAGGCTAAAATTAAAGTGGCTGAATAGGGGCTATACTGAGTACTTTCGAAAAAATAACAACAGGAAGTTTGATTTGGGGTGTTATTTTTTTACTACGAATATTTCTTAGTCGTTATCTCCGTAAGGACTATTCATTATTTTTGCGAACCACATCAATGGTCCGATGTTTATGTTCTTCCCACGGCCCCAAATTTCTTGTGCTGACGAACTCTTCTTCATTGGGATTAAAAAATGTTTTTGGAAAGAAGTTACTGGAAGTGATCATAACTTGATGAGTAAGACTGTTTTAATTAATTATGTTTAGGTATTTTATATCGACTACGAAAATAAGTTTGTTATAATAAAACTCATCGTTATTGCTACCATGTACTTTTGAAAATATGGGATGGTTATTGGTGATTATTGCTTCGATTAGAGAATAATTATGAAACTAATTTATATATAATAGGGGAAATACAATCAATCTGCTAGGAAAGTTGGATTTACCTGTAAATGCTAGAAATTGCGATACATTTCCTCATCGTTTAATTATGATTATTCTTTTCTAATAGATTTACGATCTACTGCTATATCATGGAAACTTCCGTGCCACACTTCAGCCCACTCTCCCCGTTTAGAGGCCAATAACAGGATGCAAATTAGTGTTATTGGAATAAACATTATGCAACTGCTATACTCCATAACAGGAAGATCATCAGCAAGATAGGAAACCCCCAATTACATGATTAGGCATACACAAGCAATGATTGTACTGATAATGGTATAAAAATGGTTGGACAAAAATAGGTCTATTCTTACACAATAATTTAATATTAAACCCATCGTGATGATCTAAGTGACTGCATAACTACTTTTGATGTTCCGAAGGCCGAGCAGATGTACCCCTTTTTGTCATCGTTTATGATTGCAGGCAGTTGCAGAAACAAAGGGATTATTTTTATAGATAAAGCCTGCTCAAAATTTTATATTCGGAAAAGAACGAAAAATTGCCTAAAGATAAAGAATAGCCATAAAATAATTATAGGGAGCACAGCAGCTTTTAGCTTTTTTATCACCACGAATTTAATAAGGGCTCCAGCCACTAAAATTGCAATTATATCGTTCACAAACCAAGCATCAGGTAAGATTTTTGAATCAACAACAATTATAATTATCGAGCATAGTGTAGAAAGAAGCCAAATCAGCCAAACTCTTTAAAGACAAATCGATAAGAGATCGGCTAAATAAAGTACCATGCAACCAAAAGCGAAAATCATGATCCCCCAAAAGGTGATTTAAAGGTTCAAATCGCTTGAAAATATGAGTTGAATGTAAACTGTGCTGAAAAGAAACGCAATATAGACAATCGTAAATATGAACCCAAACTGAAATGGCACGCGTCTTCTATATTTGATATTTTGTGGGAGAATTAAAAGTGCAATAATGGCCAATATTTGGGTTAGCCACAATGCATTCTTTGGAATTTCGATATCGTATTTGTATTTGTTCTCTACAACTCTTATGAAATATACTATTCTGATCTCTCCTGTTTGCTATATACCTGCACAGATATCAGAAGAGATTGATTGATAGTTGATTAGTTCTATTACGATAGTCTCTGTTATTTCATCGTGGATTTCATAGAGTTAATTTTATACATCAATTGCTGCTTGATATTTTTCATCAAAAGTGAGTACTTCGCAGATGTTTGATTATTTAAATTTGATTTTCGCATGGGTATATGATTTGTTAATTAGAGAGATGGTTGCAGTAAAAGTCGAATTGTAAACAGGAAAGACTATCAACTCACAGGAGCAATCAAACAACTGCGGTATATTTTTAGGCACTCCATTCGAAGAGAGTTCCAATTTGAACTCGCTTCGATGGAAATCATCTGTAAAGGTTGCCTGTCCTCCCCAGTTGATGGTCAACAAAAGGAGGACTATTATTGCCGTCATGAACCTACTTTGTAAATTATGAGATTTATGACTTAAGTATTAAACTATCAATCTTAAAATCGAATATTTTCTATATTTTTAAATGAAAAAAGCTGAGGGGGAAACCATCAAAAAACTCAAACTCGAGGACTACGAGATTGGACGGATTTTAGGCAAAGGTAATTTTCAATACATTAAGGTGGTTTTGGGAAGGTTAAGGTAGCCAAAAATAAGAAAACCGGAAAATATGTTGCTCTCAAATTGCTGAACAAGCATGAGATCATGAAGGCACAACAAATAGATCATGTCTATAACGAGAACTTCGTTCATTCCCAACTCAATCACCCCTTCATTGTGAATTTCTAAGGATTAGCTCAGGACTCTAAGCATCTATATCTTGTCCTAGAGCTCATCAATGGCGGAGAACTTTTCACATATTTAAGAAATGTCGAATCCTTTACAACTGATCAAGCTCGCTTCTATGCTGCAACAGTTGCCTGCTGTTTCGAATATCTACATAGCAAAAACATCATTTTTAGAGATCTAAAGCCTTAAAATCTACTAATTTCAAATGATGGCTACTTGAAACTAACAGATTTCGGTTTTGCTAAATTTTTAACTGAGGGAAGGACCTTTACCATATGTGGAACCCCCGAGTACATTGCACCTGAAGTTATTTTAAATCAAGGACACGGGAAAGCAGTGGATTGGTGGACTCTTGGAGTTCTTATCTACGAGATGCACGCTGGAATTGACCCGTTTAATGATGAAGACCCAATGGGGATATATAAAAATATTTTGAGAGGAAAAATATCTTTTCCCAGTACCTTTGATAAAGAAGCAAAATCACTTGTAAAACATTTGCTAGTTGCAGATCTATCGAAACGATATGGTAACTTGAAAGATGGTAACAATTAATTGACTTAGGCGTAAACGATATAAAAAAGCATCGATGGTTTAACAATTTTAGTTGGTAAGACCTCTTAAAGAAAAAGTATAAGGCAAGTTATGTTCCAGTAGTGAAAAGTTTAGGAGATGTATCGAACTTCGAGGAATATCCAGATTCGGGCACAAGTGGTGCAATAGACATAAAACCCAATATCGATCCATTTTTAACATGGTGATTTCGAATCTTCATAATTTAAAATACTCAAAAATTAAATAATCAAAGAATAAAATTGGTCTTGGCTTCTGTTACAAATTATTCGATTAGCTCTTGGTAGATATTTTATGCGATTTGATGCAACACTTGAGTTGAATAGAGCTATATTCCATCCTTTTAAAAAATTTGTTCATTAAGCCAACTTAAAATTAAGATATTTTCTTTTTATATTTCTTTTAATTCCAAAGGGTTATTGGCAAGCATTATCTTCTATTCATGATCCACAATCATACCGCAAAGCGTGCTTGCCCACTAAATTATCTTTTACTTTGCTTGACGAAATATTATATGGAGGGAGTCTTCGTCGATAGAATATTCGCTCATTGTGATAAACATCTTAAGAGCCCAAGGGAATTGCTCCCCATTTCCCAGATAAAATGGCCGATACTATTCCAGATGCTCGTTAAAAGCGTCAAAAATAGCTTTGAGGTGAATAATTTCGTTAGAATTGCAAATCCCTTAACTCTAAATTAAATTAAATGTACATTTTCATCGATGAAATCTAAAAAGATTGGCTCATCAACAACTAGTATTTTTTTATCTATAGTTAATGGTATTCCTCTTGTAATCCTTCGATATTTTTCCCTAAATGTTAAGCCATACATTTTCTTAATCATATAGACAAACTATTCTGTGTATTGAACCTCGATATAGCAAAAGAAGTGACAAAGGAAATTGACTACTGAGAATAAACTTGTATTTACTCTATCTTCTGTTTGATAATTTATTGGATCTTCAATCCAACTCATTTGCCGATATTATCGAAGGTTTATTAAATTTTAGAGGTTATCATAATTGATGAGTTGGGGGACAATGGCTTGGGCATTGGCTTCTTATTTTCGTTCTTACTTAAGTTCCTATTCATAATTATCTTCCTTTATGCTGCTATTTTCAACCAAATCGAAAGATATAGGTTGGACGAATTTTGCTTTTTGCTTTTCTTCAGGTTTAAGTTTAGTCATTAAAGTCTCTAAAAGTTGACTGAAATGCTCTTTTTAATTAGGTGAAAGCTTCGTAAAGGATGATTCATCTCCCAAATGACTAAATTACAGTTTGAAAAGAAGATCAGAAAGAGATTACGCTTATATTTCTGAGTTTTCTCCTAACTGAACATGTTTTTCTTCTATTTTTTATTACATTACCAGTTTTCTTTAAGAATATTGCATTCCTATTTCTGTGCATTAAGGTGATACTTCGACCTCAGCCGCTTTAAAAGATATTTTTTTCTATACTATAGAAGTGGCTTTATCTTATTTGGTAATTTATAATTTATTCTTCTCTTTTTAATTGTTTATAGATCTCTTTCTTAATTTAACCCGACTATCATCTTTCAATGTAGATCTCTACATATTTTTAAAGTAGTTACAATCATTGGTGCTTGCCGCAGTTTGAGATAAAAAGTGATCAAATAATTTTTGTTCCTTAGTGTTGGTAATTGGTACAAAAATTTCATCAACAACGCAATACTATTGATAACTATCTTTATTTTTGATTTAGCACTAACTTTATTTCTTAAATGTCTACTGCGTTGCCTTAAATTTTTTGGAGCTTTTAGAAGTAGAAAGCCCCTTAGTCATTGATGGAGAATTTTCTTTTGAAGTATGGTTTAAATTTTTATTATTCTTGTCTTTATGATTGGCAATGTGGTGTCCAGCTGTAGTAGAATGAATAGTGTAGTTTGATGACTTTTTAGTATGCTCTTAAATTAGTTTTTGATTGGTCGTGATAAACTGACGAAGCGGATTCTCCTCTGAAGTGATTGTTACTTTTTTAGGCTGAAACTGTTTTTGTTTGCGATTCTTCATTTGGAAATTTATGTTTCTATAATTCTAAAATGATTGCTAAACCACCGAGGAAATAAAAATGATCAATAAAATAAATATACGCAATATATTTATCCTCTTAAGATTTCAAGTAACCAGATGAATGTCCCCTTTAATTGGAAGAAAATTAAACCATAAAAACTATTAAAATATCGATTGATGAATAGGTAGGATTATATCAAAATGTTTACTGCTTTATTTAAATATCAGATTGATGATAGATCTGTTAAATTTGCAATATAAAATCACTGAACTTTCGACATTACGCTGAGCATTTGCTCTAAAATACTGATTTGATTTATCTTTGTTTTGCAGTTCGATTTTCTTTTAGAAACAAGGTAGGTTAAATCCTCAAAGGAGCTTGGGAGTAATATTCTATTTTTAGTTATGAGAATTTATTTTATTTTTTATTTTGTTTATTAGTAATGGCTCTCTCTTTCGCAAATTAGCAGAAGTGATTGAAGTATTCTCGAATTGAATTCTCCCTTGGTTTCAAGACGCGCAATAAATTTTTTAACGTAATCGTAAAGCTGGATATCAACCTGCATCTTCATTGTTTTAATCTATTCTTCTGATTTTATGGTCTTTATGGTGCTGAGTTCGGGGTGGTCTTTCCTGCGGCTATATTTGAATTTGTACCACATTTGCCATCTAAAAGTCTCATGGGAAATCATCAAGTTTTTTAGAATAATCTTTTTCAGATACAATATCTCATCGTTCGATAAGAAATCAATCTTCAAGTCACCAATTTACAGAGCAATTTTGCGAGGCAGAGATCTTGGTAATACTTTTGGTTCTTCAATTTAACCTTGTTTTTGCTCAAGTTTAAAGCCATAAGCATCCATTCCTTCTATATGCTGAATGTATAATCTCTCAGGTTTTTCCTATAAAGAATATAGAACCTGCCACTCATCTTTATCGAATTTGTAGCATCTTAAGACTTCAAGAGTATCTTGACAAAAGATCATACCCTACTATGAGAAGCCAAACCATTTAATTCTACTTTGAAACTTCATTGGTATTATTGTATCTTTTACAAAATGTGAACTTAATAATGTAATGTTATAAATACGCATTTTCAGGTTTTGACAGTCCCACATCGGTAAATTGTGATGATAAACCACCACTAATAAGTCTTCATATGCTTCCATCGTAACCACTTTTCTGTCGAAGCATATAGTCTATATTTAATTTCCAGCATAGTCTAATATTTTAATTTATTGGTCATTGATGGCAGCTATCCAATTTGCTCCAATAGCGATTGCCTTGATATTCTCCCATCGCATCTCCCATCCCTAATATCCTTCCTTTAGCTGTTTTTATTATTGGAAAACCAATAAATTAGAACTGGCATATACAAACACTTTTTCTCGTAATGCAAACATATCAAATTTTCGATTAGAATCCTTGATCCTAAGTCTATTTGGTCTTGTTTTATCGTGCAATTAAAGTTATAATACCGAGTTTTCTTGATCAATTCTTTCAATCACACATCCAATGCTGTTGTAAAATAGGAAACGTGCTTGCAGATATTATTCATAACATTTTTAAAGCAACTATTGAGGATATTCCGGAATAAGCTTTTTTGCCATTGACTAAAAAGGCATCTTCTTGTTTTTTTTATCAATATTTTTTTACTATACTTTTTATTCTTCAATTCCTTGGATGGCTATTTCCGGCGTTTTTTATTCAATATCCAAAATAGAAAAATTCTTAAATTGATATACTTTGCCATTAGATTATATGTTGTTTACAGCAAAGAGAAAAGAAAGATTACTCATTGAGTTTAGCTTTCTCAGGCAAGTAATCATCCCATTAAATAGTTCGATCGTATCGAAAAATACTATTTTTTACAATTTGGTATAATTCCAAATCGACAGAATGTTTTATGTCGTAGTGATGATGGAAATAGCTTTTCCGTTGCCTCCTTTGTTAAGAATTTAAGCTTGGAGGATTTATTTTTATTAGTAAATTTTGTTTTACAATTTATAGGAACTTTATCTATTGCCTACACTGATCTCTTGCAAATAAATTTGTCCTGGAGTCAATAGAACTGTCTTTTCAATTTAATGTATAATAAAATAAGCAAAGGATGATTGTATGAAAGAATATTTACGGCTTATCCATTCCATGGTGATTTTATACTTTTAGATGAACTCAAATTCTACTGAAAACGAAGATTACGCAAATGGATTTTATTATTAATCTTCCTCGTTATTTATTTATTCTGTTGGAAATTGTATTGAATAAAGATGGAGGATTCCTTAGGCCCCTAAAGTTACTATGTGAGAACTCCTACCAAAAAAGATATTGATGACAAATCCTTAGTGTATAGTTGATAATTTATATAATTTTTTGTTCGTAAGACAATAAATGATTGGATGCTACTCATCCGTCGCGATTCCTAAAAACTGTCCTGATTCGTTGAAATTGAGAGAACGAATGGGTTTGTCCCCTTTAAAAATAATTTATGCAGTAGAAAGATTTAATTGATTACTAACCTTCAAAAACTTTACAATTCCGTTGTCTGCTCCCATTGCGAAGAAATTATTAATAGTTGGATGCATCGCAAAAGCAGTAATGTCCAATTTCTAACTATTTTTCAGTTAGTGAGTCACTGCCTCATTAGTAGCAATGTTAACTTCATGGATGATGTCATCCGCGCCTAAAGAGGCGAAATTACTGAATTATTTTGTGTTTACTTGGCCGATGAATCTATAAGGATTCGAAGTCCTTCGATATGAGGACTGTACTCAATGAAGTTTTTCTATAGCATCAGGCGCCAAATTTATATTTATTTATAAATTTAAGATATGAACACAGATAATGCAGAGTGGACTCTCCCCTTGCTTCTTCAACCTTTAGAAGCTATTGTGACCGAGCTCAGAGGCATGAGCAGAGGTGGTCTTTAATAAGAAAAATAGGGTGAGGAGGAAGAGGTTAAAGGATTGAAGTTTATCTCGAATAAATTGGCAAGGTTATTCGATAAAAACCGAAGATTAAAGTATAGTCACATCAGCAGATTGCTGATTTAAAATTTTTCAAGTGAATCCAATGACTCAAGAAACATAAAGAGGAGAGTGTACGATGCAATAAACGTCATGGTTGCCTCTGATCTTTTCCAGAAGAAAGGGGACATGCTGGAAAAGAAAGAAAGCGAGGTTTATTGTGAAAAAGTCGAAACTCTAAAAATCAAACTGATGTCAGAGTACAATGAAAGGCAAAATATTTTAAATAATAAAAGAATTATGCTCAGTCGATTAATGAAGAGAAAGATAAAATTCACTGAACACATTATAAGAAACAAATAGAATAATAAGAAAGAAGATATCATTCAGTATCCGATAATTATCAATACAAAAGAGAATACAAAAAAAGTACAACTAATTTCGAATGAAGGCGAAAAGGTCTGCCAGATAGATTTAAAAAAGTCAAATAAAGGAAAATCCAAAAATATCGACAGTATATAAATATTGAAGGATGGACAATATTTATAATATTTATGATACGCTCTTTTTTATAATAATTTATAATATTTATAATATGATCTTTTTACAATACAATAAAATTTGTCAATATCATTGTCATATGATTAATTTTACGCAGATTGGACTGCCTTCAACCGCTCTTTCGACCGCTCCTGAAAGCAATGCCATAATGAAAGGCTTCTGAATCACCAAATCGGAATGTTTCGGTTTGAAGATTAAACTATTGCCAAATGATTTTTTCCAGCCCAATCGAATATTTTCTTCTAAGAATAGACTGTTTTTAATTTTGCTACTCATTCCACTAAAATATGATAAATCGTCTTCTGCTACTTCAGGAATATAAATCTTTTAATACACTTCCTTCTTCACATCGATAAGATTCTTAATAAAATGCTTGATATAAAAGAATGCAGTCAGGTCAGTATTTTTTTAACTCATTGTTAGAAATTCCTCAGCCTCCATGATCAATAGCTTATATTTAGGAAGAATGCCTAAGAAGATACCAGTTTCACTTGAATTTGATGATTGTATTCTTGTCACTGCTTCCTCAGGGGTGTAGGCAATGTAGTTAATTTCTTCGTATCCCACAGTTAGGATGCATCTTTTTAAAGATATTGGTAGTTTTTACCCCAATTATAATTTCATTTATCCAATGTTTCCATTAATGGCTGTCATATCGAATTTCTATTGTAATTGACTTAAATGTTCGCTTTTTTGCTTGCCACCCAACTCCGAATAAGTAAAATTTTTAATTTATATTTCTTTCTTCTTAAACAACAATGCAGTCACCAGCATTTCTTGATAATAGAGCTCGTGTTCAAATTTTTATCGAAATAAAGCAAATTTACTTTAATTTTTACTGAGGTAATATGCCAAGATAATGCTAATTGAGCCATAGTTGACATTACAAGTATTTGTAAACCCTAAATCAACTTATTGTAGCAAATCCTCATAAACTTGTAATTTTAATTTAAATTATATGCCTTTGCTTGAATTTTAAACTTCTTCTTTGACTTCTTCAAAAAGGGCTCGTCTTAAGACATACTTCCTTTCCTTTAAGTTTAATGATTTGACATAAACTTACCCTAATCTTTTGCACTTCTTCTAAAACTACAAAAAATGTAAGAGAGTTTATCTTTCCTGAATATGCTAAAGATTGAAGATATATTAAATCTTATCAATAGATTTGTCATTCTTAAAGATGAAACGGCTTAAATTAAAAACAAGATTTAAAAAATTAAGCATATTGTGAGAAACAAGATAGTCGCATACATATTAACCAGTTTAAAATTATTTGTGATAAATACCAATTCCCACTTATATTCCTTTCATATCTTTAGCGATAAGCAACCCAATTGTGGAATACAGTGATATATCGCCTTTTAAAGTACTATTTCCATTCAAATTAATTATTTCAGCTGAAGATAGATCCAAAATTTATTGAACTCTATTACCAGCTTCTTCTGCTGGAATAAATTGCTGGTAAACTTCATAGTGTTATTCACCATCGATAAAGGAGCGAACTTATTCCTGTAAAGATAATACCTATTATTTTAAGGCCGTTCTTTCTTTTTATTATAAATCTTCTTTGCTTTATTATTTTTATTCTTCAATTTATTTTTTCTATTATACCTTTTATTAAACAGGTTCTTCTGGAATGGGCAGTACTACATCTTTAGTCTTTTCTTTTTACTATTTTAATTATTATTATTGAATTAATATTTCGGGTTCATTTTATTATTTCATGGAATCTTTATCTTCAAAATCTTATAAATAGTCTTCCCCGTCCTCTTCTTATTTTTATGATGGAATTAATTCAGAATCTGTTTGCACCATTAATGGTCTTGGGGGAAGGGTTGATTGTATCTATTATGTCTCCTTCTATTTTTTTGGTGAATGTTGATCTTTCAAAGGAGTAGGAACCATTTCAAGATTTGTAATTTAATGATTATTAGAACTTATTCTAATACTGAGAGTCGGATTAATTACAATTTACCTTATTTAATTAGCTTACTTACCGTCAATAGCCTTTGAAATATTTTATATTGCCTCCTATTTGCTTTGAAGGTTTGGTTATTATTATTTATTTATTTTGATTCTTTTTCTCTATCTTTCTTTATTTCTGTATTTTTATTTTTATTTTTATAATAATGATTATCTTTCTTTTTCGATCTGTCTCTCTCTTTGCTTTCTTTTTTTTTATAAAAGTTGTCTTTGAATTTTTCTTTTACTCTATTATTCGATTATCTTTCTTTGCTTTTCCTTTTTATCGTCTTATAAGAGCATCAGCCTCATTCGATTTATCGCAAGAAAATTTTTCTTATCGTCTTTTTTTTAAGAATGTCTTTTGGCGTGATCATTTACTTCATCCATTAAGGTTACGATTGGAAGTTCTTCGTTTTAAACTGATAGCTCATTTTAATTGTAGACTTCATCTTCAAGAGGAGGAAACAACTCTCTCCTGAGAGAATCTGCCTCGTATTCATCATATACTTCCCTAAGGTTAAGTAGATGACTATTAATTGGATTATTCTTGACTGACGGAACAAAATCAGGAAGTTTTTTAAGAGCAAATAATTATTTTTGGAAAGATTGTACAAGTTGAGAATTACGAGTTACCTTATCAACAATTTATTTCTTTTACTTCGCATTGATTTGAGGTGAGTGATCTTCATTTAAATGATTAGGTCCCTGCAGATAGAATTAGACTAAATTCTATATTTTTTCCTTTTATTTGTAGTGAGAACTATTTCCTATATGAGCGTAATTTTATCTCTTCTTTTCTTCACTTTTGAATTGCAGGTCAGTTTTGTGTTAAAGTTATTGCAAAAGGACAGATTTATCAACCTAAATATTAACATCTGATTAATCTGGAAGGTAAGATTTTTACTCTTATACTTTATCATTTTCTGAAATATGTTCTGTATTATGTACGTCAACTACATGCATTTATTCTGGGTCGCTTTCTAGTTCTATATTTTATTTTATGGCTTCAAGCAATTTGGTCTACTATCCTTTAATTCTGGATATCAATTATTTCAACTTCTAGTTTTGCTAATCCATATCATTTATCTCTTCGTATTTTGTTAACTTTAAATTTTATATTTATTGCTCTATTTTCATCCTCTCTTCTTTTAAAAATATATCCTCTTGATCCTCTTCATCACTTTATAACAATTATTTTCTGACTTCTCTTTCAATATTCTTTTTAATCTCTTCGATAGTCATTAAATTCATCAGTTCCTCCTTCTTTTTTAATTCCTAAACGAGTATTCTTTCCTTTTCCCTTTTCTACTTTTTTTCTTGATCTAAGAGGTCAATAAGTTCAATTTCTTTTTTTTCCATTTCCTTCAAAAATTTCATCTGCTGATCTAAATACTTGTCCTTATTGAATTTTTCCTGTCTTTCCTGCTGTATAATGGATAGTAGTTCTTCTCTTTATTGTTAAAATTTTATTTTTTCTTTGTGAAGTTTTAGATCAATTTAATTATTAATACTGTGCTTCATCTGTTTGATATTTTATTAAAGTTTTGCATTTCTCTCTCGTTATTTCTTTATTTCCTCCTTAAAACGATCCATCCTCAAATCCTTTTCTTGAATTTTAGATTCATACAACTTTTTTTTGTCTTATTTTCCAGCTAATGATAATTATAGTTTTTTTGAAAGGAGCTATCGTTATTTTTATAAATTTATCATACGGGAATCTAAGGTAATCAATTATTGTTTTTTATTATCGTCAACTTTTGTCTTTCTATTCTTTGCTTCAAAAACTATTTCAATCGTTTGAGTTGTTTTTATAATTTCTACATCTTGATGACTTAAATTTGCACTCCTATCTAACGACTTTTAACTTTTAATTCTAGATTTATTCTGCAACTGAATTTGTTATTTTTTAATTTGCTTCTATCTTGCTTCTTATTAAATTCTTAATGCTCTCGCTTTCTTCCTATTTTATCTTTATTACACATCGGCTTTAATTTTCTTTTTAAATTCCTCTTATTTCTCTTTGACTGTGTACATCCTTAAACTACTAGCCTTTTGTTTTTACTACAGATCTTTCTTTCTTTAAATTTCTTTAATTATTTTTTTGTTTTGTTACGATTAATTTTTAAGGTTAGTGATAATCTATTCATATTTTTATATCTTTTTGTGATAGGTTTCTCCTTATGAAGACAACTTCATACTTTACTTCTATAGCATTTTTTATAATCTACGTTTTTATTTTACCAACTCATTAATTTGCATTTCTAAATTCTTTTTTTCTCTTGATTCTTATTCCAACCGAGGCTGAATTAAATTTGTACTCTTATCTAATGATTTTTAACTTATAATACGAGATTTATTTTATAATTTAATTTGTTATTTTTTAATCTGCTTTTGTTATGCTTCTTATTAAATCCTTAATGATCTAGATTTCTTCCTATTTTACCTTTATTACACTTTCGCTTGGACTTTCTTTTTAAATTCTTCCTATTTCTCTTTCACTGCATACATCCTCAAGTTATCGACTTTTTGTTTTTATTACAGATTTTTCTTGATTTAAATTTCTTTTATTAGTTTTTTATTTTGTTAAGATTAATTTTTAAGGTTGGTTATAATCTATTCATATTTTTATATCTTTTTGTGATAACCCTCTCCCTCTGAGGATAGCTTCATACTTTACTTTTCCAGCATTTTTTATAATTTACGTTTTTATTTGCCTAATTCATTAATTTGTATTTATAAATTCTTCTTTGCTCTTGATTCTTAGTCCAGCCTCGATGAGAGAAGTGAAACATTTTATTACTTTGGCTTGACGCTTGAGGAATATACGCTCATAACAGATTGCCTTAATTGCTTGATGGGACTATTTCTCTTTTGTTACGATGAAGATGTCGGTCTTTTCATTTTTTTATTGACTCCTTCCCCCCTTCGTTTGAGATTTTCAATTTACTCCTCATATTTTTTTATTTTTTACTCAAACTGTTTTGCTTATTGATTTGCCTTCTTTTCCGTCTGTTTTAATAATCTCTAAATTTTCTATCTTTACAATTTCTCTTCCTTAAAATGGTTATCCCATTTTTGTTTATCACCGTTTTTTTCTTATTATTTTTATGAAGCTAGGCTCATATCTATGATACTTTTTTTTCTCTTACTTTTATTGTACACTTCAAATATTTTTCTTTATTCCCAAGTTTGCATTTATTTTTATTTAGATTCTTTTTGCAATATTTATACTTTTGAGCCATTCATTAAAATACTTTTTTATCTTTTACCATTTTTAACCGGGTGAGCACTCACCTTTAGCAAAGCATCAACATTTATAATCTTCTTTTCACTTCGATCTCCTCTTGAAGTTCTATAGCCAATTCCTCGATCAATTAATTAATCTTTTTTCTGCTTAATGTCCTTTAAATCTTTACTTGAACTGAAATGCCGAATTCTCATTTGTTTGCTTTTCTCTTCTTTCATTTTTTTCAATTTCTCTTCTCTTAAATTTTCCTCTTTGATTTTTTCTAATTTTGTTTTTTCGATTAATTTCTATTTTAAAAATTCTCTTTATCGCTATTATGAGGATTGCTCGTTTGGTAGTTATTGCTTTAAGATATTCTCATAATCGTTATAATTAAATGTGTCAGATTTTAGTTCATCAAAAAAATATTCTTGAATTTGACTGCCTTTTTTACTTTTTGTCAGTTTTAATAAAAAAGGGTCTTCCTCATCTTTTCCAAAATTTATTTATGCTTTTAGAGTTGAATTTTTAATGAAAATGATATCGTAAAACGGAAGAAGTAAACAGTTGATTGCTTGATGAGGGTATATTACTTTTATTGCATTTTTGGCATTAATTTAGGTCTTACCAAGATTTTCTAAGTATTTTCTCCACTATAAAACCTTTTATATTAATGAAACCGTATTACTTCGAGCCTTAATAATATTGCGAACAAGTTATTAAGTTTTTCTCTTTTATAACTCTTTGAGTTTTTCCAAGCTTTCACATCCTTTGACTAATTCGTCAATAACTCCCTTTGCATTAAGAGATACATTTTTGCCTTGATTCATAACAATAAATCCTTCAACAATGAGCTACTTTATGAGACATTTACCAATGAATCCCGAATATTGACAATAATTTCTTCTCTTTGCTTCAGTATATCATTAATTATATGAAAGTAGCTCCTATGCGTTAATAAATTCTATATGGTATCTGAAAAGGCTAGTTATTGCTGCTTCTAATTTGCTTTTTGAATGAAATAAATAAAGTAATTGGCATAAAACTCAGGTATTGACTTGATTCTGCAAACTTTGCTGAAATCATGCAACAGTTAGTTGGGTATTTTTTTTAATGCCAGCTTGCTCCGACCATCCAATTCATGTGAAATTTGCTCCCACTCTTTGAGTATATTATCGTTAATAACGTAATCCTTTTTCTTTTTCTTGGTGATTTGAGGAAACATTTACGCAAATTATTAGTTTCAGATTTAATATAGTTAAAAAAATAAAAAGAAGTACTAGGACCAATTAATGCGTCTAATATAATTGCTTAAAAACAACGATGAAGTGGTTACAGTCATTTTCTTTTAGAAATCAATGTTAAAAGTTCAGCTATATTTCGTTTAGTTTCATTGAGATTACTCTTCATTCTTCGAATTTCTTAGAACTGTTCATTTTGCTAGTTATTACGCTTTTGGATCTCTTCTTTGAGTTGAAAAAATTAAATTCCTATCTTTTTTTCCATCTTCTTTTGATTTTATTCTAAAGCTTCAACTCTTAAACTTAATTTAAACAAATTTTCACTGGCTGGTGCCTATGATTCGCGATTGTTAATATTAAAAGATCGAGGGGAACCAATTTTCTTTTTGGTTAATATCAGATTTTTATTTCGGTTTAAATTCAATTCTTGTGAAGATACTGCTCGACACAGAATGGAAGGTTTTTCTTTGGTTTATGGAGAGTTTGTTTGACGGCACTTTTAGAGAAAACTCTCATCTATTTGCACTTCATTTTGGTTTTAAATCAAAAATGATAGGTCGGACATTATATTTATTTTTAATATTTTCAGTCTATTTTAATAAATACTGAAGATTATTAAAAAATATTAGTCTTGGATAATAGGATTAAACATCTCATGATTTCTATGCTTAAATTAAAAATGATATTAGGATTAATCTAGAATTTGAAAAATATAATACTGTTGATGGAGAAACCTCAAGCGGCTGGATCAATTTGGAATGTTAACTCGTGGCACTGGGAAATGAAGAATTACTCCCAGCCTGCTAAAAAGATACTTTAGGAGAAGATTTTAAACCTTGTCTTCGATGTATCATCCTAACTTAAAATCAAGCATAAAAAAGTAAAGTTTGATAAAGCCGAATGCTAAATAAACATTCGAAAAGGAAAGCAAATTCTTGTTTATGATTTTTAGCTCGATTTAGATGTCTTTGGTACACATGTTACTACTCAGGATAACACCAAGAGGAAGATGACTCTTAAGGAAGCTACAAAATAAGAGAAATACTGAGTGATGATCTAAATGATATGTTGATTGATGATGTGAACGCTACTGAAAAAAATAAAACAGCTCAACTGATGAAAAAGTGGATTAAAATAAATGCAAAAGCAAAAATTATTGAAGTTTTTAAACATTTGGAGGAGGAACTTGTGAAAGTCGAGGGAGATCCGCAAAAATTGGAAGAGGATAAAAAAAAGAGGGAAGAAATGCATGCCGCTACACAAAAAGCTCGCTCAGAAAAAGGAGCATAAAAAGAAAGACTTTTAGAATAGCAAAGAGATAAAGAGAAAAGGCTTAAAGAAGAGGTTTTAGCAAAAAACTTCTAATAAGCTGTTAGAAAACAAAGCTCGTGATCCAAACATATTAATTCCTGCCAATATTACTAATAACAATAAAATATATCTACATATGATAAAGCAGCAATAATCTTTTGCTTTAGCATTGCCCATGCAATAATTATCTGATGAATTAATAATTGAATGAAAAGGAATATGAAATAAATCTATTTCACTCTTAATAAGATTTATTGTCTTTAATATTATATAATTAGCAATCAATAGATGTCCCTTTATAGTCGAGTACTATCCTCATTCAACAGAGTCTCTCTAACAGAAAAATAAAAATTGTCAGAATAAGATATCAATCATGTTTTAGATAAGTTGTGCATTTAAAATGTAAATATCAATCAATTTGATCGATAAGTTGCTTAACAAATATGGTAGCATACGACAAAAACTCCCGATGGTAAAGTACTCCTTAAAGATTACATTCAAACCATCATTGATGCTCGATAAATACTAAAGTAAAATATTGAGAAATGCTAGAGTATATTTGGCATGACTTAGAACAACTTTAAATCGAGAAAGATAATGGAAATCGATTGGAATTGGAAGAATGTCTTCTATCATATTGCGAAGACTATAAAATTATAGGAGAACCCTTTCAATTGGAAGAATTTTCTTTGAATAGATCACTACCAAAATCACAAATATAAAAATCTATGCATCAATCAATCAATGCTAGCAATATCTTTGCAGATTCCCCATCAAAAAGCGAAATTAGCACTTCTTTAGGGTTAACATTAATACTAACCCTTATCATGTTATTGTTATAAATTCCTTGCTTGTACGTTAGAAATCATTTTCTGAATATCATAACCTATATCTCTGTCCTTAGTATTTTTTTAATGCATTACTTTGATAAAAATTATATAAAACTCTGCCTTACTGAAGTAGCCCTATCAGTAGCATTCGATATCGTTTGGACTGTTTTTGACTTTAATGTATAAATCTTGTTAATTTAGAAATATTGGAATGACAATAAACTGTCCTTACACTCTAATTATCCGGAGATCTTCGTGAAATCTGTTCTTGTTGTTACAATTGCATTTATTGCTGGAAAAGTAAATGTTTAATAAGAAAGATTTTAGTTTTCATCTTACTCTTTAGATTTAGAAATAATAATGAAAGCACACGAAAAATTGTGAATTTTTTCACAAAAGTGATTGTTCTGGAGGGCAAGTAAGGCTTGAGATCTTTTTCAAATTTAATCGGAGGGTCTCCAAATTCTATTTCCAAATGATTAGGTGATGTTTTTAATCCTATCAATTTTTATTGACTATATAATATTATTATCATGATCTCTATTGAGAATATCCAGAACGAACAAAATATCAATAAATTATGTTGATTATGAATTATCAAGAGCAAATTAATCCATTGGGGCTTCCCCACCAGCACGTCAAACAAAATCCGTTGCTGGAATTGTATATTCTACATGTGGGACTAGCTTGAAGGCATTGATTGGAGCTGAGGTAGTAGTTTCCTGTCGTCCAGCAAGTAGCACATTGTCCGGTTTTAGTGTATGTTGCGCAAAGTCCACTTCCCAAATTACATTGACCATTTGAGTCGAGGTAATATGATGAATCCCAGCAATTAGAGCACGAACCGGTCCCGCTGTTGTCAAAAGTTGCACATAGGGGATTTCCTTGGATACATTGGCCACTACTTAGGTAAAAGCCAGGCCAGCAGGAAAGACAATTTCTTGTAGAAGAATCCTAGGTAGCACAGTTGGGATTTTGAACCATAGTAGTGGTTGCAAAAGTAACAGGCACACACACTCCATTAATTATTACATCATTTGACCAACAAGTCACACAATTTCCCGTTATCATACTGTAATTAGCGCAGTTTGATCCAGCAGGAAGGACTGTGCAAACTCCACCAGCTCCGATAAAAAATCCAGAAAAACAGAATGTACAAGTTCCCAAAATAGCGCCAGATGGTGTCTCACAATTCCAGTCTTGGGCACTACTGAGAGTTATTATCATGAGAATGAATAAGGTAAGTGTTTTCATTGTAAATATAGTATCTTTATAAATCAGAAAACGTGATTTATACTCCATTTTTCGTTATAAAATTAACAGTATAACTATCCTCACTCCTTCTAAAATAAATTTTAATGAATTGTTAATCTGGTAAGCATTATAAGTCTCATCTCTGATTTTTTCATTTTATTTTTATATTTTCCTCTCTTGATTTTGGATAACTTTCATTTAATCTTTTTTTATAAACAGTTATAACTTCCAAAAAAAGAATGAAAAATATTATACTATAAATTATGTTTTTGAGTTCATTTTCACTCGAGATCTAATCTGATAATGTAAACAGAATATAGAATCAGATGATTTTTATTGCCATTTCTCCCTTCATTTCATTTCTATTTTTATTAAAATCAATAAACCTAAACTATTCTTTTTATTAATTTTTTGTTAATGCGTATGCTGTTTATTTTGTGAATACTTCCAAAAATTACAATTTTTCGTTTATTGATTTTGTTATGCTACGACGTTTTTGTATTAACTGAAAAATAAAATGGTTTAAAACTGATTAAAATCAAAATCTTAATGTCTATGCGTAAATAATGATAAAACTTTGATAAGAGAATTATAGATAATATTGTTTTTCAAATACAGTCTTTTAATTCCATATTTTATTTGAATTTTGCCCACAAATCTCAAAATATAAATATTTAAAGTGTTCATACATTGAAAATATAAGTTAAAAGGTTAACAAAAATTATAAAAATTTTGAAAACGAATAACAGAGTAGTATTAAAATCACACAAAATGTTCATGTATAAAAAAGCAGAAACATCAAAAAAATTACAACTATAGAGAAAGAAATGGCTATTTTAGTTTGTGATAGACATCAAATGAGTTATCTTTGGCTCTCACTTATCAATTTAATTTTTTTTGTTAAAATTCATAGAAAAATGAATCATGAAGTAACTATCAACTTTAAGAATCTTAAAGATTTGTTGATTAATAAGCTAATCTTAATGATTGAAAAGACTAAATAATGTTATAAAATCAACCATTAGTTTGCAATTACATTTTAATTGATCATGAATCATGAAGAGCAAATGGAGAATGGCGATAATTTTGGACAAATAGTATTTTTTATTATAGGAATGGCTAAATCGATTTCAACCTATTATTATCTCAGGATAGAATGCGAAAGAGTAATTTGAGAAATTTACCTTTCATCCTTTATCATCCTACTCATACAGAAGATTAGTTAAGTCATTCCATCCATAGAAATATATGAGAAATAATCTTCACTTTTGTCTATTTTATTAATAAATTGTTGTTATTGATAAAGAATTTATTAAAGGATAATAATATAAAGCAAATTTACTAGTATTTTTTATAAATGATAATAAAAATAATTTTGAACAAAGAAGTTGATTTAATTGTCAACTCTTTCGAATATATCAAAATACCATCGGCTCGATGACTGATTCTTTTAATATCAAAAACAATATTTACTGGTTTTTATTTTAACATGAAAATTTTCTAGAAATTATAAACAACAAGAACTTATTAAAATGATTGGTTATGAATCTATCAATAGCAGGTCAAATTATGAGCTGTTCCCCACCAGCACGATAGACAATTTCCAGTATTGGGGTCCCAAGTTTTGCAAGTGCCGCTCACTAAAGCACATAGGCCAACAGCATTGATGTAATAATATGATGAAGCCCAGCATGTAGCACAAAGGCCAGTGTTAGTGTAGGTTGCGCAAAGTCCATTACCTTGAATGCATTGACCGTTGGCTGCCAAGTAATAAGATGATCCCCAGCAACTTCCACAAGCTCCAGTTCCACTGTTATCAAAAGTTTTACAGAGAGGATTTCCCTGGAGACATTGGCCATTACTAAAGTAAAAACCTTGCCAGCAAGAAATACAAGCCCCTGTCGAAGTATTTGATGTCGCACAGTTTGGATTTTGAATAGTAGTGGATGCAGAAGAAGCAGCTACACACACTCCGCTGACAACTACATCATTTGACCAACAATTTAAACAATCTCCCGTTGTCATGTTATAAGTATTGCAGTTGGCTCCAACAGGAATAGATTTGCAAACTCCAAGAGGTCCAATGAAAAATCCAGACCAGCAGTTTGAGCATCCAGAAGCAGTTTTAGTTTGGCAATTGTTGTCTTGGGCGTAGCTGAGTGTTATCAGAGCAAGAATAACAAAAGTAAAGGCTTTCATTGAAGGAAACTATTATTAGTAAATTAAACAATACCGTTTTATACAAACTATTAGAACAAAATCAACCAGTAAATCTTCTTTGATATAAATCGAAGATGTGCTTTAAATTTCATGATCTGGAAGGCTATCTTTCTATCTTGATGGCTTTATTTTGATATCATCATGACCTTGATTTTCAATCCATTTCACCATTTGATCTTCGTAATTAACAGTTCAAAGTTAAAGATGTTTTAACAAAATTTTTCTATATATTTTCATATAAATCTCTTTATTGGATGATGCAAAGTTTAATTGTTATTTTAAATTAAGATCTTCATTGCTTTATTTTTGAAATTATGAGTTGTTTATTTTATTGCATAAATTAATTTAAAATATTGATTTTGATTTAGCAAACAAGATTCTTTGTGGTTAAATAGATAGAGATAAGGTCAACCAATGATTTATTAGCCCTATTTATTTTTAATTCTCATAATTTTGCTTTAAATTATATAACTTCAACATTGACAATAAGATTGTATATTAATAATCTGTATTTTATATTCAAAGAACTTCTGTTTTTTGGAACTGCTTGTGATAATTATCTTTGAGGATATAAATTTGATATTTTAAAATCAGATCAATCAAACAATGATCGAATGCTCAAAATATGAAAATTAAGCATAGAGTCTAAACGATAAATAAAAATCCATGTAGAATTCCTTCACTTTGGTTGGAGCCAGCGTGGGCGCTACTGTCTGCGTGATGGACTCGCTTATTGACTTCATGGTTACAGGCAGTTGTATTATCTCAGCTCGATGGGAGTCAGGTCTAATGCAAGTATTTCTTCGGGAATTTCGGACTTCCAGCCATTGGGCAGTGCGAATTTGTACGAAATGAATCTGCATTTCGATGGATATACATCTCACGATAATACTAATTCAGATCGGTTGATATATTCCTCTTACTGATATTATTTATATTTCCTCTTTAATAAATTATTCTTCCTTAAATGACTGAAAGACAAAAACAAAGTTTGGTCTAATAATTGTTTATTTATCTTTGAATTAAAACAAAATTTGTACAAAGATGATATTTTTCCAAAAATTAATCTGTCAATTTTAAGCAATTATAGAGTTTATAGCTTTAAGGGAGCAGGAGGGCTGCAGTTTCAATCTGTGGTATCTTGTGCGCTGCTGAGAGCTATCAGTGAAAGAATGAACAAAGCAAAGACTTTCATTTAAAGATTATATTGTTCTTTAATTTAATCAGATTAATATTGCGGATGTTGATAACGATCATTCGCTAAGCATTTTTTGAGTCCTGCTTTAACTAAATCCTCCAATTTTTATGATTGTAGATTTCATCTGCCTAGGATGATCGCTTTATTTTGTAATTTTCTTTCACATGATTTTCGATCCCTTCCATTAGATATTAGTTTCTAAAGAGTTAGTAAATATCAAAACGTATTTTTTCAATATTTAAAGAAATAATTATTTGCATCCTTCATTCGAGAATGAATCCTGTATTGCTGAGTAGAATTTACCTCTATTACTTGATGTTGCTCAACTAATATTTTTTTAACTCAAAATCTTCTTTTAAAAATATAAGTAAAAGTTCTTCTTTTTGTTTATACCAATAGAATGCCTTTGTAGATCTTAATTCTCGCTTTAGTTTATTTGTTTAAATCGAATTTTGAGTCTTTTTCATTCAAAGATCATTAAAGAGAATTTTTTGTTATTAATTAGAGTTTTCTTTTTTTTCATTGAATAAAACTTCGAAAATAGCATCATCTTCATGTTGTAGTCTCAGTATACTTTTTAATATTGTTGTTATTTAAAAGCCAATCAAATAAATCAAAAGAAAATGTCATTGACAAATTAAACACGGAGCATGAAAAACTAACGGAATTAGCCCCAAAATTATTTTAGATAGTTTTGTATAAAAAGATAAATGCTTTTAAACAAATTTTTCATTCAAAAATAAATTAAAATTAAACATTTAAAGAGGTAAGATAGTTAGCATTGCATCGTAAACATATTTGAATCAAGTAAAGATTGCTCTACTGAGTCTATAATACTTCATCTAAAGAAATAACACCAGCGTAAGAGAAAAATCCTATCATAAACAAATACAAAGAAAAATCCATAATTTTAAAAGAAAATAAAGTCTTTATAAATCGCAACAGCGACTATTGAGACTATGCTAAATTTAGAATCTAATTAGAAGAAAATATTTTGAAAATCAGCCATTAAGCTTTGTGGTCGTAAACCTCCCTCCCAAAAGGTTGCCCGTATTGACTTGGCCTGGAATTTGAGCCTTTGAGTATTACTCTTTGACGAGCTCGGTTTACTATGAAAACTTGAGCACTTTGTAGTTAGTTCTCTATTCAATCTTTACCGCTTTTGATTGAGTCGCGATGTTCAACCTCGTTTTTATGGAGCCGGAAGAGACTGTGTTAAATCTTGATCTGTTGATAGGCCCCCTGTTGTCGAGCTCAGTAAAATCCTAGCTCTTGGAGATGATTTCAATGTCCTTTGGTCTTGTTAGTCCTCCCAAAAAAAACTAAAAGACTCGAGTGCGATAATCTAGGTTAGGCTTCCATGTGAGCGTTTCTAGTACGTAGCTGCCTGGCTTGCTGGGGACAGTCAAATACCCACACCCCTGCATGTAAATTCTATCCCAAGAGTCTTTCTAAAACACTTAAAAGTGAAGTGCCGGCCACTCTAAGGAAGAAGCCTTCTATTGAGCCAGCAGTTGGATGTCCAGCGGGAAAGAGAAGTAGAATTCATTAACGACTCCTCCACTCCGATTGGGGGCCAGCGTGGGCGCTACTGTCTGCGTGATGGACTCGCTTATTGACTTCATGGTTACAGGCAGTTGTATTATCTCAGCTCGATGGGAGTCAGGTCTAATGCAAGTATTTCTTCGGGAATTTCGGACTTCCAGCCATTGGGCAGTGCGAATTTGTACGAAATGAATCTGCATTTCGATGGATATACATCTCACTATTAGGAAAATTGGATGCAGTTAATATTTCTCCTGTGATGTAAACTCTTAGATCTATGTATTTCAGTGTCTACATTATTCTGACGGGGTTGTGGTGAAATCAATTCCAATTTGATTTTCTCGATACTCTGCTTATTTTTGTTTGGACTGCATGCCAAAATTTAAATATAATATTTGCCACATGATTAATTTTATCCTGAAAGAATAGGATTTTTAATTTTGGCGATACTTTGCATTCTGAATAAAAATTAACTATAAATTTAGAAGATAATAATAAATATGGAGGAACTTAATTTACCCACTCTTGCTCTATTTAATCGAACACAAACCATCACCAAAAGATCATCTCTGCCCAAAGAAGGCAGGATAAAACCCTATCTGCATTCGCAGTTATAATAACCAAATTATATTATGAAAAAGCACTATGTGCCGGAAAGGTCATACGCACCAAATTTTGAGGAATAATATGAGAAGAAAAATCTTAAAAATCTTATTGAAATTGATTATCTAAATACTTTTACTCGAACATTGAACGGATAAATGCTTTATTCTGGTTCAAATACCAACCATGATTTTTGTAACCAAAATTTAGGTATAAATACAACCAATGAGAACCATCATAAAATTAAATGCGAATGTGAAGATCCTCACTTTCGGATTAATGTTCCTGAAAGAAAAATCATAAAAAATGTGTACATAAACAGTAAAAATCCTCCCATTTACATTGAGTAATAAAAATAAAATCCTAACAATATAACTCCTAATAAATTTGCTTATCTTTCGAAAAATAATGGAAATCAGATAGTACATCCGATCAAAGATATAATAATAAGGCCAGAAAGATATGTAAATCCTAATGATGTGAATAAATCATTGCTTATTTCGTCAGGAACACAAAAGAAATAACAAACACCCCAGCATAAGCAGATCCAGTAATAGTATCAGCAAACTGACCAAATTGATAATGGAAGTTTTTTCATTAAAAAGAAAGAACTCGAGCATGGTTCTTAAAACTAAGAATTCTTTCGAAAGAAATTAAATTATCTCAACGAACAGTTAAATAACATTCAGCTAAATCAATCAAGTGAAGATATAGTTGTTGATTTGTCTGGTCTCATTAAAGCTAAAAGTAAAGATATTTATATTCAGATATGTATATCGAGGAATCATAAAATAATTTGTCTCATTTAAATGCTTTAGCTGAGGGTAAAATTAAAAGAGCAACTATAACCAAGTATACGATGTGCTGGCCTTCAGAAATTTGATTGATTTTTGGTATTCTTTGATTTATATATCATAATTTTTTATTTTATTTTTTTATTAAAAATCGACAAACTTTAAGTTTAAAATATTTTTTAAAATTAGATTCAGATAAATTAATATGCTTTGGGTGATCATAAATAACAACTTTTAAAAAAATGTACTAGAGTATTTATTTTTAATCATCTTTTTATGAAATTTATATCGATTTTTCTTTTTGATAGAATATGTTTCTATAGAAAGATAATTATACAATAGAATAATAAAAATAGCAATATTTACACATGCTTAGGATTAAATTAACTAAGGAAAGAGCCTTCAGTGAAGATCTAAAATAACTGCCTAGAATAGGTAAAATTAGAGAATCCAGTAAGAATCTACCTGCAGCCAAAGTTAAGATCAACTTTAGCCGTAAACTGCCACCTAACTTCTTTTCATTTGCCAAAAATAATTGTCAGCTCCAACTTCATGTTCGGCCTCAGAGGGCTATATCCCTCCCGAAGTTATGTCGCACTTCCATTTACAAATAACAAGTGATATTGCCTTCATAATAGCCGATAACTTTCCGAAAAAAAGTAAGTAATATAAGTTATCTAAAGATAAAGGTGAGTACTTTAGTGTCGAAATAAAAAAAGAAATTATGTTTATGAAAAGTTTAATGATTTGATAATAATATTTTTTCCCTTTATGGAAAAATAGGATATGATTGGGCATATAATTATAATTATGATTAATATTAATTTATCCTTATCTTCAACTTATATAGTTTTTAGGAATTTATATATACAAATTGATGACAAAATAAATATTTATTTTAGAGATAAACATAGTCTGTTATGTATTTCATCAATTCCATTTTTATCGAATTATTAGAGAAATATGATTCGATGCCTATCTTTTTATAAACAAGACAGTAATTTTGTTATTATTAATAATAACAATATACTTCATTCATGATTGAGGCAAGATAATTTTTTAGTTAGATATATCACTTCTTTTTTTTAGCAACATCCTTGCTGCTTTTGGGTTGCTGCTGCTGATTGCTTTTAATTTTACGGGCACTTCTTGTAGGATCAATTTATTCAGCATTTTATAAGCTCTGTCCCTCCCTTTTTAGTTTATCAAGATAGATTCTGTAAGCTATTGACACATGATAAGCTGATATCTTAAGAGGATAGACTTTCTTTAAACTTTTCTACTAACCCTCCACTGGAACAGTCTTGAATACTTTTAGCTGCTACTCAAACAAATTTTGAATCGGCTTTATATTCTGTCTGTATGGAGGATACATGAATTGCTGGCCATTAGGCATACCCATACCCATCATGTTCATACCCATTCCTGCTGGCATTCCTCCATATAAAAAATTTTGAGAGTTATTATAACTCATGATTAACTGCATCTGCATCTGAGTCAATCCATTCATTCCGTTTACTCTCATCATGTTTAGATTAGGAATCATCTCAGGAGAAGGAACTATCCCTGGAACTCCACCTTGCATGGATAGAAAGTTCATCATATTGTTCTGATAGTTGAGACCTACATTAGCTGGCGTAGAATTAGCTTGGCCTATGCTTGGTTGCTGGGTTATAGAAGTCGCTGAATTTACGCCGTTTAGTTTGGTACCATCTGACTTAGGTGTTTTTGTTAGACCGGGTGGTTTCTATTTGAGTTATGTTTGAATCTTAGCTTGCAGACCTTGATTATTGAGGCCCAACTGGCCAGGAGAAGAAGATTGTAGGCCTATAAATTTATTCTACTTGGTATTTGCAATAGAAGGAGGATTCTATTTTTTCTTGGCGATTGGTTTGGTCTTAATTGACTCTTCTTTTACTTATATTTTCTATTATAATCTTGGAATTTATTTTTGCTATTTAATTTATTACCTCTTAACCATAACAGTTTCCTTCTGATTATGGGCATCATTGGCTGAGCGTTCAGGAATTTTGAGGCAGGGCTCCGGTTAGTCTTTCTAGTTAGTTTTGGCCTCATACTGCTGGACATCTATTGAAATAGGGATAAAAATACCTTCATTGATCGTTTTAATAAATTTGGCTAAAATGCGTGCATATTTAAATATTTGGTCGCCGGACGTGTTTAAAGTCTTTATTAGTGATTGATTTTACTTTTTTATGGGGAGATCCCTGCTGTCTGAAATCATCATCATTAAATTCCTAGTTTATTCATGAAAAGTACACTTCTGTCGTTGTTGGTCTGACCTTTGTACGGATTTAATGGTTTTTTGTGTCTTAATCGCATTCAATCTCAATAAAAATTATGGAAAGGTTGTTTGACAAAAATTTAATATGAATATTAAATTAAACTAAAATGAACTCAGCCGATCAAAGCTTCAATTTATATATAACACTCATCAACTTAAGTCATTCAACAGCAAATCCTCACGTCAAATATTCAACAACGTCACAAAAACAGGCTGGCCTTCCTCGGAGCATAGTTACTTATCTCAATTCGAGCATTCTCTCCATTTTTATTTTTTGTGGATATGTTGCTTCTATTGTAGAAGTGTTACTTTTTATCCGTTGCGTTTGAATGTGGCGATGCTATTTATAAAATATTTGGATCAGTTTTATTTATTTTTGTATTGAAGCAAAGTGTGGATAAAATCATTTATGAGGATGCAGGAAGCAAGAACTAAATATAGATTAAATTTTGTTTATTATATGCGAATTAATTAATGAAGCTTATAATAATCTACTTTTTTTAATGACTAGCTCTTTGTTGAAATATACAGCTGCATTTGCTGATAATTGAGATATATATAATGAAGGCCGGTTTTTAATTCTAAAGGTGTGTTTTTTAATTGATTCAAGGCGTAATTCCTGATGAGATGATGTGATCTTTGCAAATTTTATCTTTTCTTTTTATATATCAATAAGTAAATCGATAAATTATACTGATTATTGATGACATTATGCTTAATCTCATTTTTTAAAAATTTAATTTTTATTATGATCACATACTTCTTATTTGAGTTTTATTTTGATTTCGTTGTATTGTGACAAAGCAGAAAATATTTAATAATCTTTGCTCATTGTAAAATCAGCTGGTGTGTCCTTTTGCTTATAGGTGAATACTAATGTTCGCGTTCGAGAAAGAGCATCATTTATCTTAACTACCACACTAAGTAAAAGTATTGATATTAATAGTTCAAATGTTCATATACTTTAATCCAAATAATAAGAATCAGATTAATGGTATATTTTATTAATTGTTTAAAATGTAGTCACTATTTCACAAAGTAGTCACAACAGTTGAGATTCAATATGAAATAATCATTATAATCTATTAATCCTTCAATTGATTCAGTCAAATATATCAACTAGTATCATAAAGATTAACTATTTTGTAATTATTAAATCATTATGATTAGCATATAGGCTGACAAAATGATTCCTTTAGTTATCTTTAGATCTATTTGATATCTGTTCAATAATTGATATATTTAAGACAACATCACATAGATAAATAAAAAGAGAGATTTCTTATCATCATTCATTAAAATAATTATCATTACCAGATGAAATCATCATGCGTCAAATTAGTTTTACAGTGCCTTATCCTATGCAGTACTTTTTCTCAATATGTTACATGGGGAGAACTCCCTTCTCTCCGAGCTGGTATTACATCAATAAATTAGGGCAAATAGAATCTGTGCAAAGTCTCATGACTTCTGAAGATATTAGCCCTAACATAACTGACCAATCTGTAAGCTTCATCAATCCTATGACTGCTCTCACGAGTGATTTAAGAGCAGGAGTAAGTCTCATGAGCTATTAAAGTTGGATGACAGATGCTTTTTCTTACAACATAACAGTAACATACTTCGACTGTACTGGATTGACAGTCCGATTCCAAGTTCTAGGTAATACTTTCTTCTCCTCGGCCAAAGTTCACTACATTGTTCTTTGGAGAAGCAATTCCCCTGATAATGGTCCATCTAAAACATACAATTTATAAGTTCTTTTTGGATGTAATAATGCAATATAATTCAGGTTATTTAACAGCAGATCTGCTTGTGGGAGATGGAAATCGTAGTAAAACAGTTGGAAATTTAACAACTTCAATTCCGAGCAACACAACATATGTGGTTGTAAAGTCTATGATAGCTGGGATGCAGATGACAAACAGTGTGGGTGTAAACAATTATATTGCTGTGACCACAAATTATGCTAGTGGTTCAAATCTTCTGTAGCATGTAGTTGTTGTGGAGAACAATTGTTTTCTTTAGTTTGTCTGTTTAACATCACTCATCCTTGATACAAATACAGGGGATAATTTTGATATCTAAATCATTTAGTTTAAAACTTCTGTGCTGACAGCGACCAATGCAGGACTTACTACAGTCTCCTACATGGCAAGATATGATGGCACTAGTAGAATGTTTTTTGGCTTTTCAACATTGAACGTTAGCATGTCAGACTCCAGATATTTGAACGTTGAAACTGCTAACATTAGTTTGGTAAGTTTGCTCTACGATAAAAATTAGGCTATGAATTAAGTTGTTTACAATATGTTTTTCTTTGCCTTAAGATCTTGTCCTAACAGTACTTACCAATTGTACAATCCCGATACATATGACTGCAATTCAACTTGTCCTGCTACAGGCTATGTCCCGACAGGAACGGCACCGGATACATTTTGCATGCCTTGCCATTACTCATGTCTAACTTGTGCGGTCGGAAACTCATCTTCCTCATGCTCGACTTGCAATCCAAATATTTCAAGAATAGCTGCACCTTCTGGTGGAGTTTGTAGTTGTATTTCTGGTTTTGCTGACGCTGGGATAGCGCAGTGCTCTCCTTGTAATGCTACGCTTGCTGGTTGTGCAATTTGCAATAGCCCTACAGTCTGCACTACTTGTATAGATAATGTTATCTATAATATAAATGGGACAACAGGAAAATGTGATTGTGCACCATTGACATATATGGCTTCTGGTTACTGTCTCACCTACCCAGGATGCCTAACAGCCAGAAAATTTATCAATAATATTAGCTGTGATGCTTGTGATACAGCCAATAACTTTATTCTTTAAAGTAATTTCACTTGTCAGTGCAATTTAGGTTTTCAATTAAATATGTTAGCTAATCCAATCGTATGTTATCATAATTGCGGTAATGGTGAAACCCCTGTCGGTACTGGATTATGTGATGATGGTAATAACATGACAGGAGATGGCTGCACCAATTGCACCATTGATAGTGGGTATCATTGTACTTATCAGATTGTTAATAACGTGCCAGGAGTATCTAATTGTACGCCTAAGGTCAATGTAGTTATCACCTACCTCTACGCTCAAAGATTCATCAATTCAAATCATTTTATAATGGCTTTCTCACTGTCTCCAACTTAAGCAGGACTTAACGCTGGTAGTTTTAGCAGTAATTTCGATACGTCCCTCCCCATATCATCTTCATCTATAACTTATGATACTTCATCACAAACTATTTATCTTGAAGGAGATTATGACCAATCAATTGAGGGGACATTTCAATCAGCCAACGTAACTTTTAATAGTATGCCTTTTTATGCTGATCCAATATAAATTACTTTCACTGCAATAGGGTCTAATGCTGAGCTTGTGCTTTAAAGTTATAATACACCAAACCAATTCCTTCAGTATATAATAATGGGAATGTCCGTCTATGGAGTCCTTTTGGCAATCTTTGCTGCAGTAGTGGGTTTAAAATTGGTAGGAATTGAGCTGTTAGTTCCTATGCAGCTGATTTATTTTAGTTTAGCAACTCTCTCAAATCAATCTACCTACTCTTATGTACTTAGTAACCTTAAATATGCCAACGGATTCAGTACAATTCAACCTTACAACTACTACCGCACACATTCCCAAAGCAGAAATTTAATAGGAATGAGTTACTAAACTGAATTTCTTCTCAGCATCAATGTTATGCTGGTATTATATATTCTGATTCTTATATGGCTGCTTATTCATCATCTGAGGCTCAAATATAAGGAATATAAACTTTAACAATTTTTGTAGGATCACGCTCCTGCCTAAGAGGAGAATCGTTCTCATGATTCATAAGAAGAGAAATAAAATCTCGATCAGGATGAATAAAAAGCAAAGCTAACTCATCGCAAGCGGCAAAATAATGATATGCAGGAGTAATAATCTAAATTGAGAGAAGATCATCACCGTTCCTTTAAAGTGTTTACTTTCGAAGTCGATCGGGTTTACTTCATTTTCTATTTGATTTTATTGAATCAAATGATGTTTAGCTTCATCATCATGACACTTAACGTTCCCATTACTATTTTCTTCTTTCCACAGGAAATCAACGTACTAGCTTGCAACTTTATCTTCTTTATATACATCGGAAACATCGTCTTTATCTCTTACGATCAGGAGTCTAATAAAATGATCGCCTTTGCAAGTATATCAGATAGGTACGCTTACGTTTACTTTTTGATTGATTTCATCATCATTATTGTCCTCTCGATGACCTTTCAACTGAAATTTTCTATCTATTTAGTTTGTGTTCTCAGCGTTGCTTTCCTTCTACTGATTATAAAGTAGAGGCCTTACAGTAGTGTGCTATTAACCTTTGAAAATATAGTTGCTATGTATCTTCACGTCATGCTTGTCATCAGTCTAATTCTTCTATGTGTTATGGGTTCTTCGAATTCAAATGAGCGTGCATAGTTGGTTTAATCTTACATGATAGTGGCCCTCATCTTCATCGGATAAGTCCTCACGACTATTAGGGTTATTATTAAAGTTAATTTCAAAAAAGCCTTCGATGATTTAAAAAACCCTAATGATAATGATAATTCAGATAAAAAAGCCAAGAAAATAATCGAAAAAGATTTGGATTTATTGGAAAAGGAGAATCATATGGAAATTATTCCTCCAGATTCAGTTAGAAATGGATTGCTAACGCCCAAAGATAAAATGGTAGATTGGGAAAGTAAAAACACTGATGAGTACGAGAGTTTAAAACATGAAAATTAAAATCACGAGACCAAATAAGGCCCTGATAATGAACATCCGAATAATGACCATCATAATTAAGAAGGTTCTGAGATTAAAGATGAGAATCTTAACTAACTTTAACTCCTAAAAAAGAAGCTTAGAAATAATTTAAAGTTGAAGCAGGAAGCTTCTGCCTTGTCCAAAAAGGAAAAATGATGCCAGAACAATTAATTATCATATTCACGTTAGCAGTTTATACAGATCAATTGATTTCACGACTTGCCTATTTCAAGAAGTTATACATCATTACGCTATACCACAATTTAGTATTTGAATTTTTGAATTTTGGATGGGTTGTGAATTTTACCCAGTCATTTCTCACCACATTTTTTAAGGTTTAGTAACAACTTAGTGTTGCGAGACCTCTTTCACGTGCCACTGATTTGATGTGGTTTCCAATTACATCTTCGATGCCAAATTTTTAAAAAGCTCGATCTTGTTTCCCTATCATTTTGAATTTCCTTTTAATTTGTATCAGCAAGAACTGTTTTTTGAAAAACTCAAAGGGAAAATAGTTAAATTGGAATAATCTGAAGTCTCCTTTGATGAACCATGGATCTTAATATGGTTTTAATTCGATTCCAAATATTTTAGAAATAACACCTCTGCATAGCTTGAGGATGATCCTTGGGATAATGAGCGTACAGAGATTGATTACCTTGTTTAAAAAAACGGTCCCTGTTACGAAATCTCCTCCTCCTAGAAATTACAGAACCTTGATGAGTTAATCGGATGTAAATGTTTAATAATGGAGATATTTATCTAACTAATCGATTATTTAAAAATAGCCCTCTTTGAAGAATTCATACGTAGTAAAATCGATAGAGCTTAATTTAAATCGAGTGCGCATTACATTTGCTAATTTTTATATTAAAAATTTGTGACTTTAGAACTGGACTTGCTCGTATCTTTGCAGGCGTTAATCCTAAGCAGTATCGAAAAGGTAAAAGGAAGGAATCGCATTAGGAAAAAACCACAGAACGAACGGAATGAAAAGCTCAGCGAAAGGAATTATCACTAAAATGAAGTATGGAACAAATTTGAGCATGTCTATTATCACACGATGACTTTCAGCAAGTTCGAATCCTGTGAAATCATTTTTGTGTTTATTTTTGTACAAATTTATCATCCAAGTCACATCATTCCACAAATCTTTAGATCCCTGCACCATAGTGTACTTGGCCTATTTAAGCATAAATTTTGTCTTGAGCATCATCGTTTTTTAACCATCAGTGAATAGGTTATGTTTAATCTATTCTATCTTTTTATGATCGAGCAGTTAGTACTGTTGCTTACGTAATAATTGAACCCGATTCTTGAGTAAATTTCTTGGCAGTAATTTGATTATGATCATTGAATATAATTGGATTTGCCAAAGTTAAATTTATAATTTTAAATAGTATAGATAAATCGATATAATAATCAAAGCTTTTTGGCTAGTTTCTTAGCGCGCTCATTATACTCATATTAAAGTATTGCATTCGAATCCACGCTTTGATCATAACCACTTTTTTAAAAGCCCGACTCGCTTGACGAAAAAAGAGGGTTTTTTCTGGTTGAATCTTTCGATTGTTGGAATTAATCCAGCTCTTAATCAATAAAACTCTAATTTTTTGGAGCGGCTGCTGCCTGTGGCATGAATTTACTCAGGAATGAGTTTATTGATTTAGGCATAGATGCACCTCTGATTTTGTTTGCTCCTGATTATGCAGCATCTACTACTTTTTTCTCTTTCTCCTCTGAAAAGGCTCTTTTTGCCTCAAACAGTTCTTTCTTCTCTTTCTACTTATCAGAGGCTGTTTTTATTGCTCCTCCAAATTTTTTCATGACATCACCTAATAAATCGGTTGCTGCTTCTGGTGGTTTTTATTTTTCCTATTTCTTCTTTTTATTTTTGTCCTCTTTTCCTCCTTTTTTAGATTATTTTTATTACTTAACTTAGGATTTTTAACTGGAAATAGCATTTGAGTTATTAATCTCAAGACTGGGTGGAGTTATATTGTTTTAAGGAGGACTTTCTTTTTTTTATTACATTTTGGGAGTTGTTATATTCATCTTGAGGTCGGTGAGGTTAGAACTGCTATTGTTTATGGAAGAGCTTTGATTGATATTTGATGAACTACTGCCACTGCTATTATTGTTCGAATTTTTAAAAATAGGTTAATTTTTAGGAACTGTTTTTTGAGTATCTCCCATCAAATTTGTAGGTCTCTGCGGTTGTAATGGTGAAGGTGCTGGCTCCATAAAATTATTTGTTCGTACATTTGTTTTAACAGCTCCAACATCTCCACTAACCATTTGTTCCACCAATCCTAACAAAACAGCCTTAGATTCAGGATTTTTTATTTATATTTTAAACTTTTCACTGAGAGCCATTCGATTGATGGCATTGGATCTGTTAATTTATTTCCTAAAGACATTGAGAGTGTGCTTAAATTTGAAACTTTCTAAAAATTATTGTATTAAATCCATACAAATAGATGCTAAATGAAGTGGAATGTACTTAATGGATATTTTTTGAGTTTGGGGAGGAGTGGATGTTAATATTGAAATCCTGTTTTTGAGTTGCCATGATTATACTATTTCTCGATTAGCTAAATGACAGAATGATGACATCATAAACGTATGTTTTTAGCTGAGCCTGTATGTTTTTAAAATAGCCAGAATTTAGTGCTTCCTCGTAGACTTCCTATTGAAGTTGCTGTGTTCGTTTCATTATATACAATAAATTATTATGGTCATTTTAAGAATTTTACAAACCAAGAAATGTATAATCATAGACAAACTTTAAAAGAGGAAAAATACACCTTGAGGAAATTATAAATTAATTAACATTCATCTTTTGAATTTTTGGAATTTACTTAATAGAATTTGTCTATTTTATATCTCTCATATGTAGAATATTCATGATTAAGCTCTCTCTTGTTCAACTCCATAAATATTTTTTTTGTTTTCAATTAGAGTCAATTGAATTAATCTTCAGTCTTAAAAAATAAGGAATTGCGTTATTTGGCAACCAGTAGCATGAAAAGGATAGCTACGCCAAATAACATACTTTTTGTATATTTATCAATTTATTCTTATCAGTTTCACAAGCTCATTACTTCTAAGCTATTTTAATTTCCAATTGTCAAATGATAATATACCAGTACAAAAATAACTGCCACAAAATATGAATTCTTTATTATTATATGAAGATGTTGATGATAAAGAAGTATAAATAATCATATAAATTTAGTTTTGACTTGATCGATGTTGAACTTAGAAGAGTGCTTATTTAAAATAATCTTACATTATTTTAGGCGCATCAACGCCTTAATCTCTTCTCTCAATTCTTAGTGGCAGCATTTGCCCTAATTCTCCTCTTCCGCTATCAGCGACATAATTCCATCCAGCTTTAGTTTATGGAAGAATATGGTATGGTCTTTAACCATGAACAATTCACAAATCAGTAAAATCTATGAGCGCCTTTGTAAACTCAAATTGCTGTTAAAATATAATTCATTGAGATTGTGTGGAATTATGGCATTAAAATTCACCAACTACAGAATGCACGCTTCTTTTTAGACAATATCCTTGAAGGAGTAATCTTTATTCCCCATCGATGCTATTTATTTTGTTGAATATGATGACTTGTGTTCTGTCAACTTAAGTGATAGGGACAGACAGGACAACACTAAATAAGAAAAGTGTTACTGGTGAGCTCCAGCTCTTATTTTTTCATATTTCTCTTGCACTTGTAAGAGTAGTACAGAAGTAGTGTCGACCAAAGACATTCCTGGTCAAAGTTCTTAGACCAACACAGGGTGATCATCCACGAAACCGCGCGCTGGTTGAGTCGCTGGGAAATTTAATTTGATTCAGCCGGCCCCTCAAACAGCTACAGTCTGGGACTATTTGGTAAAAAAGAAGTGAGTTTGGACATCACGGGGGATTAAACGACCGCGGGAGATTCAGAAGTGCTTGTACTACTAGAATTTCGCTCCGTCTTTTGATAGATGTCATCTTCTTGATGGCTGCTCTGAAGACAAATCATGATTAACAATTATAGCAACGATATTATTCCAAAACTTAAATTTGATGACGTAAAAAATAATTTGTCGGTAAAGGGACGGCACCCAGATCGATTTATTTATTTAAGTAAGAGCTTCGCTCTGTCAAATAATCGCCATCAGGAATTTTTGGTAAATCATAAAGGCCCTAAAGATGTATTCAATAAATACGAAAATTCTTAATTTTTTTTAAAGTGATATTGGAATGATGGTGAATACTTTAGCAAGCTTTGACCAAATTTTATATTATTAACTCTGAATATTTTAATATAAGCGAAATATTGTAAGAATATAATATACCTATAATTACTTTAAAACCTCAACAACATTTGAGTTTAGCAGAGTTTTAATTATTCTCTCTTCAGTAGCGTCCAGTCAATATTTTGGATAATTTCGGCCCTAATCATTTGAATTCAGCCACATCTGGTCAAGTTAAAAGTTATTTGAATTTTATTAATCTAACTTAAATCTTATTAATAACTTATTCTTTTCTAATTTTATTATGTAAAAAAAATAAGAGTAATGCTATCAATTTAGAGAGACCCTTTAATTAGTCTCTACATGTTCAGGTTCATAAGATACAAATCCGCAAAATTGATATTAAAAAATGATATTTTAGATTTTTTTGAATAATTAAGTTGAGAATTAAGCGCCATCTATTAAAATCATAAAGCTTATAACATATTTAATTCTTTCTATGCGATAATATGATAAGCTTTCGATGAGGCTCTATTCTAAAGGCAATTTGAGCATAAAATATTATCAACAAAATAGATTTATAGGTTACTGAATTATATTGGCATATAGGTTGCATTAAGTGATATATTTAAAACACAAATTATGCAAATTGCTTCTACCCACATTTAAATGGATAAAATGATAATGCCATTTTACTCTTACTGCTTTTGCTCAATTTATTCCCTATCAGGTTTTAGGATCAAACTTTATTATTAACATTTTTGGTGAAGATGAAAAGCACGTCTATCAATATTAAAAATGGATATTATTGGTAATTTACTCTGTTTATAATTGCCTTCTTTTTGTCAAAGACGTCCTTTTGAAGGAAACCATGAATTACATTTATCTATTAGTGTATCATTTCATTTCTCATTGAATAGACTCCATATCATTAGTATTAGTAAATGACTGTTATTTTAATATATTAATTAATATTAATTGTTGATTATGAGCATTACCATAAAAACTCGCAGACTTAGAGTCAATAAATTACTCGCCCGCAAAGAGCTACTGTTGGATGTTTTCCATGAGGGAAAGGCAAACGTCTCCCAAAAAGACCTGAGAGAGCTAATTGCCAGCAAATATCATTGGTAACCCAAAAACATTGTACTCTTCGGATTCAGAACCGCTTTTGGAGGTAACAGATCAACAGGTTTTTGCCTTAGCTATGACAGTCAACAGTACCTTGTCAAATACGAACCTAACTACAGGCTCAGAAGATTAGCGGTTTTGCCAAAGAGAAACCCTAAAAGAAAATCAGAAAAGGAGTTGAAGAGAAAGATCAAAAAATCCAGAGGAGCTGAGAAGAGAAAAGTTTTAGCCACCAGAAAGATTGAGACACGAAACGACATCAAAAAAGCCAAAGAGGACTACCTCAAGAAACTTATCGCTTGATCGTTATGAAAAATTCATCACCTACTAACTAAACTTCAGAAAAGTCTTGATTTTTCTAATGAGATAAATAATTTTATTGATGGAGAAGAGTCATATTCTGAAATTTGTAGCCAATGGCAGAACATTTGACCAGAATGTAGGAATTAGAGTTTATCCACGTCAAACCTACGGTGTCAGCGAGTAGTCTCCTGATCATTTCAAGCAATCATTTACCCTCATAGGTGAGCACGGGTATCTCTATAATCACGAAAATGATCCTTAGTTTGAGTATCCGAGTCAAAAGAGATATTTTGATGTTCACTAGAATGGGAAGGCTGAGCAAAATTACAGTTCGCTTCACTAAAAACTGATTTCGAATTCACTTGTCTTTCACAAAAAAAAAGGGAGATTATCTGAATTCATGGATAAAAACAGGTGGATGTCTCCAGTCACGACCATTATGGGTTTCGAAAGGAATTAAAATGCTCGTTTTATTTCAAACCAGGAACGTGAAAAACGAATTAAATCGCTGAAACCAAAAATCGTATATTAAAATATGATCAAACCAAAATCATCAGTAAATCCAGAGTATTTCAATACAATCCCCAGTCTTATGGCATAAAAATTAAGAATCAGGAAAAAGAGAAATTAATTAGCAGATAAACAAAGATATGAAACAGTTAAACTCATAGTTGGTGATCGTGCCAATTAAATTTAAGTCGAAAATGTTGCTAAGAAGATGGCCAAAACAAGTAATGATTTCTATTCAACTCAATCTACTTTTTGTCAGCCTGGGAACAGCCCAAAAGATAGAAATATCAACTCGAAGTAAAGCAGTCTGTCACCTGTCAAAAAAAGAAGTTAATCTCCCTCCCATTAATCGAAGCGATCTCCTTTTATCATTAGTCGGGCTTCTCGATCAAAAATAACAGTAAAATATCCTATGGTTTAAGATAATTCACTCTAATTTAAAGATGATCTATAAAAGTGGTATAGATCAACATGCAATAGTCCCTGGACTTACAATCCGAAAAAGATCGATAGTGAAGAGAGGCAGTCATAGTAGGAAACTGAAGTGAATCTAAAATGATTGGTAATAACATCTATCTGAAATATAATATATCAATAATTTATAAGAAAAGAAAGTAATAATATCAAGTATCACTGTGCATTTTCAATTTTTTAACAAGTGACTGAAATTTTTTTATAACTCCTCAGTTTTTATCTATTCTTTATTATTCATTTTTCTTACCCCCTGCTCTTGAGAAATGGTTTTTAGATTTAAAATTGGCACATAATTTATATGAGGATTGTAAGGCAGAAAGCTATTCGAAGGATACTTTATATCAGGATTATACATTGGATAATCGATCGGATGGCTCTTTTGCTAATTTATACAATTTTCTTACATTTTTAATTTTTTCCTTTCCTCATGATTATTGGTATTGCTCATTGATTTTTATTTGAGTTTTTTCATAATAGAAGTGTAAAGTTTAGTGGTATCCCGAGGAGTAATAACTTCTTGTTCCAAATTGAATGTTAATTTTACATACCTAAAGAAAGTATAAAGTTCATCAAGGGGCAACCATCTATAGCAGTTCATCAGTGGACATTTTAATATTTGTTAGTCATACAATGAGATGGGTATGATTGAATTGCCGAAGATTCTCATTCTTTCCTCTATCTTCCTAAAAGTGAATTTTATGACAGTGCTAATAGAATTATTGTAACGAGAACCAGGTCTATATTATCATCTAATTACATAAATGGCTCAATTGTTTATTTGAGAACTCTTAGCCCATAGCCGTAATTAACGAAGGAAGCTGCAACTTTTTATTCCTCACCTAAGACTCTATTTGTCGGCAATTTAATTAATGACATTTGTATTGAATATTTGGCATCTTATTCAGTTGTATATTCATCAATATAGGATTAGTTTTCTTTATCTTTCTTTTAAGTTTATTGTAAAATCCTTTTCAAATAATACTCTATCGTCTTGACTTGTAATTGTTTAAACTACTTAGCAATATAATAAACACAATTTTAGAATTACTCACTGTTATATTTGCTCCTATTTTAATAGCAATTGTTGTAATTGGATTATTATTCTTCCATGCGATAGTTTAATGATTAAAGTTCCTCGCTGTGATTCGCACCTACCTATGATATATTTTATAGTTAGTTAGAGATAAATACATCAAATGCTGATGCTTATTGATATGTTCGTTGCTTGCGAGATCTTTATTTCAATGGATTTGCTTCCTGATTGTTACTGAACATTGATAATCCTATTTGACATTAATGCTAAATATAACTGTAAATAATAAATTATCTGCTCATATTTGTCAGCATCACATTTGCTTTTTCTCTTCAATAATATAAACAAACTTGAGTTTATTTTTTATTAGCAAATGCTATAAAAATAATTATTCAAGCCAATTATATTTATAAATCAACGGGTTTAGCAGTGAGAGTAGGAATAGAGAGAATAGTTAGTTGAGTGTATAATAGAGTATAATATCAGATTTATTCAAGATTTTCGGTCTGCTTGTGCTTCATATCATTTTATTATTGTTTTGTTTCCAAATTATTTTTATGTTTTTCTTATTCGAAAACCTTTTTTATAAATTTGACGATTGCAACTTGATCATATTTTGTTGCAATTTTTTCTGACTATTTTTTCACTATGCTTGCTAGATTATCTTCAAACCAATTGAGATTATCAGCCACCAAATGAACATTTTAACATCCATTACAGTGAATTATCACAACTCCTTCGTGATAAGCTTGCTTAGTGAACGAACGGATGGCCTATGTTTTGCATTTTGTGCATTTAAAATTTAATGCATACAGCTGTCCACTTTATATTTT
>Ga0302280_1000337_pt1 | contig 40846 bp, 39 predicted proteins | sample III_Fen_E1_1_FD_198771 | JGI IMG/M metagenome (GOLD analysis project Ga0302280, IMG submission 198771) | Peat permafrost microbial communities from Stordalen Mire near Abisko, Sweden - III_Fen_E1_1 | ecosystem: Environmental > Terrestrial > Soil > Wetlands > Permafrost | place: Sweden: Abisko... | reverse complement strand
AAATTTTTATTTTGAGGATGAAACATTCAATGAGGATTATCAAATTAAATATCACTTTTTTTTAATTCGTCAGTATTATTATGCAGAAGCTAATTTGCCAGATTTTAATCGACAGAATATTTTGTCATCCTGATATTGACACTAATATTTTGTTCAATACATTTGATTAAATTGAATTGATTATAGGTTATTTAATTCCCTGAAGGATGGTCGGACGGTTGACATATGGGCATAAAAAAAGAGACCCGTATAGGTCTCAGTTTTGTACTTTGCGGAGAGGAAGGTTTGTGAACCTATTCCATTTTATCCCTACATATCAATGTGTTATCTTTGTTTTTATATTGTCTGTTACGATTTAGTCACGGATTTTCAGACTCCATTTTGACTGCTATTGACTTCGCTTTGTCCTGCAATTATTTCGTTTTCAAAATTACATAATATCTTGTTATTATCAAAGGATTTGTTGGTTTATTTATAATAAACCAACAAATCAGTAGCAATAGTCTAAAGTAAAAAAATCAGCCAGCATTTCCAGTATCAGAATATCCGATTATTCTTTGGTTAGAAGCCGGAAACCTAAACGAATTATCCATTGAAAAATGCCATGTATTAAAAGGTCGGGATATAATGATATTCCCTGACTTGGGAGCTTTTGAAAAATGGAGTTTAAAAGTATCAGAGATACAGAAAAAGCATAATTACAAAGTCACAATATCTACATTGCTAGAAGATGAAACCACAAACTCTGACCGAGCCAACGGCTTAAATATTGCCGGTTACATTATTTCCGAACTTAAATTTCCCCTCTCCTCGAGGAGAGGGGTCAGGGGTGAGGTCATTCCGGAAATGCAAAGCTACTTTAGTCCTGCTCTACAATATATGATTGAAAGAAATAAAGAATTATTAGTCTTGATAAATGGGTTGGATTTAGAAGAAGTATAAATTAATCACTTTTTTTCTTTTATATTTTATTGTGCAGATAAAGTAAATGTATATTTTTGCAAATAGTCAAGGAGAATAAATTCCACAAATTCGTCAAGGTCGAACTAAAAAACTAAAAAAAATCTCTTACAAATGAAAGATTTAACAAATTCAAACATAGAACGACAAAATATCTTCAACAATAAATTTGCATTGAAGGGTAATCAAGAGTACATTGGTTTAACAGGCATGTACTTCGAAGGTGAGTATAAGTTTACAAAAGAAATGTTGGTTGAATTTTTCGAAGTTGACATTTCCACTGTTAACAGATATTTGGCAACTTACGAAGAGGAATTAAAACACAATGGATACATTTTAAGTAAGGGTAAACAGCTGAAAGAATTTAAGTTGCAATTTGGTCATCTCATTAATAAGACGACCAAATAACTAATCATATAAAGATGTAAATGCAAATAATTGAAAATAAGCAAATAAACAAATGAAGAACTTAACAAACTCAAACGTCGAAAGGCAAAACATTCTGAACAATAGATTTGCCTTAGAAAAAATACAAGACTATATTGGAATTAGTGGTATGTTGTTTGAAGGCGAATATAGATTCACTATACAAATGATAGCCGATTTTTACGGTGTTGACGAACGTACAATAAAAAGATACCTCGAAAATTACGAGATGGAACTAAAACACAATGGTTACATTTTAAGTAAAGGTAAACAACTAAAAGACTTAAAGTTACAGTTTGGTCATGTCATCAATGTCCCGAGCAAAACTACACAATTGGGACTTTTTAATTTTCGTGCATTTTTAAATCTCGGGATGTTATTAGTTGAAAGTGAAAATGCTAAATTATTAAGATCTAAAATTTTAGATATTGTTATTGATACAATTAATAATCGAACCGGTGGCGGTACGAAATTTATCAACAGAAAAGATGCAAATTACTTCCCGGCTGCACTACAGGAAAGTAATTATCGCAAAGATTTCACTTCTGCTCTAAGTAGATATGTAAACATGGGAAACTATAAATACTCTCTATTTACAGATAAAATATACCAATGTATTTTCAAGGAGAATGCGAAAGAGTACAAACAAATTCTTAAACTTGCCGAAAGTGATAACGTACGTGAAACAATGTATGCTGAAGTGCTCAACAGTATTGCTTCATTTGAAACTGGTTTGGCTTTTGAGTTAGAACAAAAAAGTAGCTCACTTGGTCGTATGCTCGAACCTGTTGAAGTAGATCAGATATTCTATGAGTTTTCTAAACACCCTCAACAACACCCTTATATTGATGATGCTCGTATCAAAATGGCTTCTCGTGACCTACATTTTAGAGATGCCTTACACATTAAATTAGAAGAATACATTCAATCTGTTTCACCAGCCGATTTTGAACGATTCCTTGGTGAACAAAGCGTTATTTTCGATGAACAGCTGAAAGAAGCTGAAGAAGTTATGAAACGCCTAAAACAGAATGAGTAATGAACTGCATATATTTTAAAAGCATTGATGAAATTATTGCTATTCACAAAAAAACGGTGGCTATAAGTGGTGGTGGTTCAGAAGGTATTATTGACCTCGGCTCTATTGAATGTGCTATAGAACAAATTCAAGACGACCTTTATTATCCTGAATTTGAGCATAAACTAACACATTTGCTTTGGGTAGCTAACAAATCTCATGGTTTTATTGATGGTAACAAAAGAATCGCCATTACAGCTGCTTCAATGTTTTTACTCATGAATGGCTATTTGTCAGTTGCAAAAGACTTTATGTATCGGATGGAAACAATAAGCTATCATGTGGCAGCCGGTAATATAGATAAAGAACTTTTACTTGAAATCATAACTTCCATTCTGTATGAAGAAGACTATTCAGAAGAACTGAAATTAAAACTTATTGATGCTTTTTCTAAAAATGTAGTTGATTTTGAAGAATAATTGGACAAATCCCCATTTTCCTATATTATTTTTCTACCAGTTTAATCTTAAAAAACAGCTTGACAGCAATCTCTAATTCTTTACTTTTTTTATATATCTTTGAGGATTTATTTAAAATACAAACTCAAATAACGAAAGTTCATATAAGGTCACCAAGGTGTCAATATTAATCGTTAGGGGTAAGTGTAAAAAAAAAGACAGAGTAAAACATATGAAAATTCAAATAACGTCATACATATCAGGTCTTTCAGACAAAGACAGGTTTGAGTTAACCAAAGAGACTATTAATAATTCAGCAGCTGATTTACTATTATTTAGCGGACATACAATTGGATTTGTAAATGAAATTGAGAAATTAAAGTCCTCAATAACAAACAAAAAAACAGAAGTGATTTTTGAATTAGAAAATATAAATTCTGACAAAATAAAGAATTGTCTCTATCATATAAGAAGCGGGGAAATTCAAAACTTATATACAAATCAAATTTTTACAGAATCTGTAGAAATTGAGAACAATAATGAATTAGCAGACAGATTACTTTACGAATTTGAAAACAAAAGAAAAATCCACATAAACAAATTATCGGTTTTAGTGATTCAGTGCGGAGAAATGAATATATTAAAGAACATTCAAAGTGAAGAAAACAGAGTGGAATTTAGACTATCAGAAGACGCAATTTTAAATGAAAGATTTCTGAAAATATTTAATGAAACTGATATATTTTTAAATCCTATTCATACACCAATGGGAAATCAAGGAAAGATTCAGAAACGTAGAGAATTCCTCTCAAAAAACAAAAAATTTTACTTTTCAGCGTCTAATACCAAAGAGGATTCGAGAAACTTAGAATTGAAAAGTCTTCAATACGCTTTTTATAACGGGAATGAATTGATTGAAGATAATAAAATCATAACTGACAACTCGGTAAGTAGAATCTATAAAATATAAAACGACGGAAACACCTAACCCCTAACACACTTAGGTTCATTGGCTGGCTGACTTGATTTAGCAGGTTTTGCTCCCGCATACACTTTGTCTCTGGGCGACAGTGAATACTCCCGCAAACTACCAAATGCGCTTAGACTTAGTCGTTAGCAGCCTTCATAAAAAAAATAAAGACATGGAAAATGAAGAGGTATTTGACGACTTTGAAGAGATAGCTTTTTCAGAGTTTAGTGGACTCGATTTTACGACAATAGACGAGAAAGTAACTTATAGTATATTTGAGGACAATTTTCCTAAATGTTCAATAACTCGACTTGAAGACAAATTACTAATAAGAATTGAGGAACATATCTATACAAAGTATTGGTTTCATAAATATCACGCTTCTGTTTTTGCTGAAGCTATGATAAAAGCAATAAAACGACTTAGACTTGAAGATATTCCGTTTTCTGATGAGGAGCTAGATGAAGAAGATGAAGTTCATATTTTTGTTAGGTGGACACTTACAGAACCAACAGATATTGACAGTAAGACTTTAGCTGAGAATATTAACCTTTCCTTTGATAACGTTTTTGAAAGAGCTAATTCAATGCTTGAAAACTCAGACAGTGTGTTAATCCTAGGCAAAGATACAGGTGAAGGTCTTGAACTGTTGAAACGCATTCAAACTCATTTAGACAACTTAGGTTTTTACACATACATAATCAAAGAACAACCAGACATTATTGGTGAAAGTGTAATGCAAAAAGTTTTACGCTATGGGCTTTCTTCAAGGTTTGTGATTATTGAAAATAGTGAACCTGCTGGACAACTTTATGAATTTCCTCACGTAGCAAAATTTGCGGAGCTTACTTCGATAGTTTTACAAAGAGAAGGTGAAGGAGCAACTTGGATGTTTGAAGACCTCTACCACAAAATAAACAATATCAAGAAGTTTGATTATACGAATGAGAATCTCGAAAATCAAATAGAATTGGGTATAACTTGGGCGAGAGAATATCTTAAATCATTTGGCGACTATCAAAAACAGAAATTACCTTGGTTTAAAAAATAGATTCAATATGGACGACAAACTAAAATTATTAGAAGATCCTGGAAAAAATGGCATTTTACATTTAAACCTTGTGAATTTTACGAAAAAGAATAATAATTAAAAATAACCCAAAATTTACAATTATGAAATCAATCTGCAGTTTTTTGTTTTTTCTTTTGGTGTTAATTGGCTCAATGGCTTTCACAACTTGCAACCCGATTGTGAAACCTGAATTACTTCCTGTGTTAACAACAACTGAAGTAAGTGCCATTACACAAGCTACCGCCACCAGTGGTGGTAACATTACATCCGATGCTGGTTCGAGCGTAACCGTTCGTGGAGTTTGATGGAGTACAAAGGTAAGTCCTACCGTTGCCGATAGTAAAACTACAGATGGTGGAGGAATTGGCTCATTTACTAGTTCTATTACTGGACTTACTTCGGGTACAACTTACTATATGCGAGCTTATGCCACCAACAGCTCAGGTACCGGATATGGTGGTGCTTATCAAATTACAACAATTGTTGCTTCTCCCACAGTTACCGATGCAGATGGTAACGTGTATCATACCATTAACATTGGTACTCAGGTGTGGATGGTCGAAAATCTGAAAACCACTAAATACAATGATGGTACTGCTATTCCCTTGGTAACAGCTAATACTACATGGTCTGCATTGTTGACTCCTGCATATTGTTGGTATAACAATGATGTAAACACCTATAAAGCCACTTATGGAGCTTAATACAATTGGTATGCAGTAAACACAGCAAAGTTAGCTCCTACAGGATGGCATATACCAACCTATGCCGAATGGACAACGCTTAGAAACTATGTTACAGCCAATTTAGGCACTTCACTAAACGCAGACAAAGCCCTTGCTGCTACCACCAGTTGGACTGCTTCCACCACCAACGGAAATGTCGGCTGCAACCTTATTCTCAACAATTCTACCGGATTTTCTGCCCTTCCGAGTGGCAAGCGTCAATACGACAATGGTACATTCGGCGATATTGGCAACAACGTACATTGGTGGAGTGCTACTGAAATAAATACGAGTAGCGCAAAGTTCTGGTACATGAGCTACGACAATTCTTACCAGATATATCCAGATCCGTACAACGACCAAAGCAAATCAAATGGTTTCTCTGTACGCTGTGTCAGGGATAATTGATTTGTTTGATTATTTTAGCTGTCTAAGTCACTAATACAACTATTAAATAAATAATGAACCTTATTTAATGTTTTTTGGAGAATTTTTCAGTTCTATCCATCTACATTTGCATATTGAATGTTTAACCCTAAAAATATAATAGATATGAATTTTGAAATCGACAACGAGAATATTGAAAAGTCATTCAATAGAATAGCAACAGATTTAATGAATAATTGGATTCTTAGTGCAGGTAATAAATCTTATCAAATTTGTGAACTTGAATTCTATTATGAAAACGATTCTCATAAAGATCCATATACACACAAACACGATTTACAAACTAAGATGGGGAAATGGTATTTTCACGGTTCAGGGCTTGATATTACATTTGGATCAGAAAATAATCATAGAAGTATTTTAATCCGTGCTATTTACGACCTTGACAATTCCAACTATATTTACGGACCACTAAAGTCAGTAACTGAATTATTAGGCAATCTTCCAGGTATTTATGGAGGATATTTTTCCTTGCGTTTAGAACAGGACACTATGGGTAAAATCAAAAATGAAGATAAAAAGCTTTTTGAAGCTCCACGTGTTGGCTTAAATAAGGAAAAAGATTCAAACGGTGATTTTTTTGAAAATAAGTATCGTTTTTTTGTAATGCCAAGAAAAGAACATAAAGATAAAGAAACTATGTTTAAAAATTCAGGTTTAACTGTAACGGAAATAAATGAAATTCTTGGTTACAAAATGAAAAATTTATGATAACTGATATAGGAACAAACACGATTTACTTTTCGGAAAAGCTTGAAGAAATGTTTCCCGAAACAGCTAACCGGATTTTAGGTTCACTAAAACTGCTAGGTATCGAACCTAAATTGTTGGATTGTACAAAAGATATTTGGGCGAGAGATTATATGCCGATACAAGTATCATCAGATAAGTTTGTCGAGTTCAGATATGACCCCGATTATTTACAGGGTACGGATAAAGGGCGTCGTAATTTGAAGACATATCCGGATATGGTCTGCAATAAGTTAGGATTAAATACAGAAAAATCAGATCTGATACTTGATGGGGGAAATGTGGTTAAGTCGTCGGATTGTATCATACTAACCGATAAAGTTCTGAAAGAAAACAGGCACACTTATACAAAACCCGAATTAATTTCAACATTACAAAAGACTTTTGAGGTAGATAAGGTTGTTTTGATTCCATGGGATACACTTGAACTATACGGACATGCAGATGGAATGGTTCGATTTATCGATAATGAAACAGTGCTTGTAAATAAACTCTACGAAAAAGATACAGTTTTAGTCTATAGATTAGAAAGTAGCGGATTAAAATGTAAGTATCTAAATTATAAAGTGAAAAAACAGAATAAAAATAACTGGGCATATATCAATTTTCTACAGACCAAGGATTTGATTCTGTTGCCCAAACTTGGGACTGATGAAGATGAACAGGCATTAAAGCAAATATCTGATTTTTATTCTGATTATGCAGATAAAAACAGAATTGTTCAAGTTGAAATGAATGATATTATTGCTCTTGGTGGTGCTTTAAACTGTATTTCTTGGACTATAAAAGCATAAATTATGAAAATCGATCTTTTCAGAAACAAAGAAATCCCTGAAGGTGAAAATCCTTATGAAAGAAAAATCAATTCTTTAGAAGTATACGACTATATAAAGTCTCATACTGAGTTTAACCTTGAAATGAATACATGGATATGCATTGATAATATATTCTCTGAGATATGGAATTCTAAGATTGGTTTAGGTGGGAGTTTTTATTGGGATGAAATTGAAGCGGAAGTTTTATTAGAGTTTAAAGAACACAAGATTTTGCTACCTGATAATTATGTAAAAAATGTAGTGCATTTGATTCTGGAATATATAGAGCAGATAGGCGGTATATTAGAATAACCGAGTTGACACATTTTTTTAAGTGTGCCAATACAAAGTTATCAGAACCAAAGGTCAGGCTCTGCCTGTAAGTAAATTACAGACAGCTCCTGCTAGGTAGATTCCGAGCAAACGAGTGAAGTCGGTATTCTTGTAAAAAATATTATTTTATTTCAAAACTTCAAATCATATATTTCTCTAATTTTTTTCAAATTATCAGGTATTCAATAATTCTTCTAATTCATTATCTAAACTTCTAATTTTTTCAATTACAGGGTCGATGCTTTGATTTGTTTCCATTTTATAAATGACTACTGCTAACTGAAAAGCAACTAACGAACGAATTTCTTCTGCAGAAAGATTGAGATATTGCTTTTGATAATCGTCGATATATCTATTAACCTGCTTTTCGGCATTTCGATATATTTCTTCTTCATTTCGGTCGATATTCATTGGAAAACGAAAACCGCCTATAACGGTATGAATTCTTAATTTGTTTTCTTCGTTTGAGCTCATAGTTTTAAAATTGATTGCATTCAGCATACAAAGAAAAAGCCTCAATGTGCAAAAATTTTGCACACTGAGGCTTTTTCTTTGCGGAAGATAAGTAGTCATTTCTCAACTTTAGCAAGTATTGAACTCACTAAAAATCTGACTACTTGTTGAAGTAAAAAAAATGTTTATATTTGAGGGTAAATTAAACTAACATCAGAAACACTAACATCATGGAAAAACAATCAAACGTAAAGAATATTTGGCGTGGAATTGATAAAGAATTTTCACAAGCATTTAAAGAGAGTGAACTTTTTAAACTTTATCAAGAACATATGGATGAGTTAATAATCGGGGTTCGTAACAATTATTTAAATCTCTATTACAATTGTGACAGCATAGCTAAAATAGAATATCTAAAAAGAACAAAAGAGCTCAAATGTGAAATCGCTAATCATTACTTGGGAGAAGGTATAGGACGACGCATAATAAAACCAATTGAATTATGTGACCGATATGATGAAATTACAAATCGCATGGACGAAGATAAGACAAGGTCAACCCAAGAGAAAAAAGCCCAATCAAAATTAGTACTTCTGAATAATTTAAACAAAAAATCGAATTGGTATTGCATTGATGTTGAATATTTAAAACAATTCAACAATAACAATGAGAGAAAGGAAGCTGAATTCTTCGGCCGATTTGACATTATTGCACTTTCTAAATCAAAACCACATAAACTTGCTATAATAGAATTAAAATATGGCGAAAAAGCAATAGGTGGGAAAATTGGAATTTATAAGCACATCAAAGATTTTCATACATTTGTAGAAAAGGAGTATTTTGAAAGTCATTTGCTATTTGAAGTTATTGAAATTGTTAGAAGTCTAAAAGAACTAAATATACCAGTACCATTTGAAACTCCAGTTATTACAAATATATTAGCACCTGAATTTTATGTTATTACGCTTGATAATCGTAAAGATGGGAACAAACGCACACCAAAACAAAAAATGGCTGCATATTTATTCAATGAACCACGTTGGAATTGTACACAACAAGCATCGAAAGAATATATTGTCGAAAGTAAATTTGGTGATGTTACAAATACGAATAATAGAACAATGAGTGGAAAAAAATTTAATGTTACATTCCTTTTTTCAACACAACAACTTGAAAATTTAAAGATTTATGATATTATTAATGATTATAATAATGACGACAAAGTTTTACCGCAATGAAATTTAAAATACACAGAGGCACAAAAGAGATAGGTGGTTCGTGTGTGGAGGTCTGGACTGCAAACACACGAATTTTACTTGACTTTGGCATGCCCTTAGTTAATAGGGATGGAAGTGAATTTGACTTTAGCAAATACAAGAACCTAACAACCCATGAATTAATTGAACGCGAAGTGTTGCCGGATATTAAAGGACTTTATGATGAAACAGATAAAATTATAGATGGTGTAATTATATCGCATCCACACATGGACCATTATGGATTATGCAATTTCATCAATAGAAATGTTAAGTTCTATTTAGGGGAAGCAACACATAAAATAATTGAAATCAGCAATTTATTCATGCCACAGCAAATCAATATTGTAAATGCCAACTATTTTGAAAAAGAGAAAAAGTTTCAAATTGGCGACATTTCAATCACGCCATATTGGGCCGACCATTCCGCTTTTGATGCATATTCATTTTTAGTGGAAGCTGATGGTAAAAGTCTGTTTTATTCGGGTGATTTCAGAAGTCATGGAAGGAAAGCAAACGCTTTTAAATGGTTTACGCATAATGCACCTCAGCATGTGGATTATTTGCTACTGGAAGGTACAACTATTGGTAGAGAAAGTAAGCCATTTAAGCCTGAAACCGAGATTGAGAATGACTTTGTAAAGGTTTTTCAAGAGCAAAATAAAATAAATTTAATTTATTCATCCGGACAAAATATAGATAGAATTGTCTCAATTTTTAGAGCTTGCATAAAAACCAATAAAATTTTAGTTGTGGATGTGTATATAGCAACTGTTCTGAAAACATTATCTGATTTTGCCAAAATTCCTTATCCTTCAAAAGAGTTTAAAAATTTAAAAGTTATGTTTCCTTATTACACAAGCAGAAGATTAAAAAACGAAGGTAATAAGACTATTTTATATCAATTCACAAATTACAAAATCACCAAAGAAGAAATAAGCAATCAAGCTGATAAAATAGTAATGCTTGTAAGACCTTCGATGCAAAAGGATCTGGAAAACATTAAAGGTATTGATGGAGGAAATCTTATATATTCAATGTGGGAAGGATATTTACAAAAATCAGGCACCAAGAAATTACTTGACTATTTGACAAATCGCAATTTCACCATACATAAAATTCATACTTCAGGACACGCTGACACGCAAACATTGAAACAAATGGTTGAAGCAATAAAACCAAAAAATATTGTTCCAATTCATACTTTTAGTAAAAGCGAATATTCCGGGATTTTTTCGACTCCAATAGTTGAAATAAACGATGGAGAAACAATTTCTATCGACTGACTCTAAAATTCAGAATGTATGTCATTAAAAATTCTTTACATTCACGGCTTTGGCAGCACGGGCAACAGCCAAACCGTTCAGGGGCTACAAAAAATACTTGGCAATGACGCAACTATTCTCGCGCCTCAGTTCTCTAATGACTTAAGTACGGTAGCACAAATAGAACAAAATATTGCAGAATCCAAAAAATACATGCATGAATTTCGTCCAGATGTTGTGATTGGTTCGTCATTTGGAGGCTTTATTGCTACTTTTTTAAACGGATATCCACGGATATTAATAAATCCCTGCCTTCTTCCTTCAGAGCGTCTAAGCTCTCTTTCGCCAACAATGAGCGATGAAGATATTAGACGACTGAAAGCCTTAGAAACTTCACACGATATAGACCATGAGATTTGTTTCGAGATGTACGGATTATTTGGTTTGCATGACGAATTATTTTCATATCTACCTTTGTACAAAAAACTATATGGTGAATCGCAAGCCTACACAATGCCTTGCGGACATCGCATTGATACTGAAAACATAGAAAATCACCTTATTCCAATTATATGGGAAGTTAAGAAAAGCATAGAAAGTCTTACACCCGAAATGTTTGACGGTTATTGGCCAGATGAAATTTAGGTCGATAATGATGGATCTTAATAACAAAGAAAATAAAACTTTGTTAGTCTTTTATTTGCACAAGTACTATTCATAAAAATAAACAACAGACTTACAAAAAAACTTATAAAGATGTCAATGAATGATTTAGAAATACAGGAATTTGAAAGACGCTTTGCTGCCGAGTATGATGGCATTGGAGATTTTCATTTAGGATTAGCAGTAGTGGATCTGGATGGTAAATATGGTGTTATCAATAAGAAAGGAAAAATTGTAATTCCGCTGATTTATGATTATATTTCCGACTTTAGTGATAATCTGGCTGTCGCATATATCGACGACAAAGGTGGTTTTATCGACACCAAAGGCAAACAAATAGGACCAATGATTTACGACGATATATGTGGCGAATTTATTAACGGTTTTGTAAAAGTGTGTATTAATGGGAAATTCGGATTTGTCAATAAAATGGGAGAACTTGTAGTTCAGGTTATTTATGACAGTGCAGAAGATTTTACAAATGTCGGTAAGGCAAAAGTGTGCATTAATGGTAAATATGGATTTGTTAATAGTGCTGGCGAACTAATAATTCAATGAATTTATGACAGTGTAAAAGATTTTATAGATGGTGACCATTTAATAGTTTGTCAAGGCAAGAAGTGGAGAATTATCTACAAGAGTGGAGATGCGGTAATTGATATAAAATACGATAAAATCTTTGAAATGAACAAGGATTATATCATAGCTGAAATCAAAGGAGCAGTGGAAAGAATTGATTATTCAGGAAAATTTTTAAGCCATAAAGAATTAGAAGATATTCATAATAGAAAATCTAAATAGCTACCGCCGAATTAAGTTTATGACTCGGTGAAAGGTTAGGGTAATAAAATATGTCTATTACCACTACTTTTGGATATTTTATCACAAATATTGGGAGCTCCAAAATAATATACCCCCCAAGCAACCTCACTTACACTCTTATTGATTTTTGTATAATTATTGTTTATCCACTCCTGTTTACAGTTGCTTATCAATAGCAAAGGTTTGTTACAGAGTGTGTAATCATTAATATTGTCCAAATTTATTAACTTATGAGGTAGAAGATTTAATTGTTTTTTTAAATTGAAAAGTGATTTGTAGTAACTTAATATATTCTTATTCTCATTTTCTGCAAACTCTTTATATTTCGTTAATTGGTTCGTGATGCTACCATCAAAAAGCTCAGCATTACTAGGAAGTTTTAATTCAACAAAACATATTTCTTTTGATTTAATATCAATCCATACCATATCAATTCGTTTCTTTTTCTCATCGTTAAATGCAAATTCCGAATCTATAAAACAACTGTTTTTTTGACAAATAAATGCTCCTTGATTACCTTTTTCTGAAGAATTTGGATAGTATTTTTTTATATTGCTTTTTATACATTCTAAAGACTTTTCATCAATGAAATTAGTATCAATTAATTGAATTTTTTTACTCTCTGTATTTTTGATATACTCTGATGAATTAGGTAGTAAATACTTTGTATGGGTTTTCCATACAAATCTGCCAGAATTATCAATACCCAATCCTCTAATTATACAACCTCCATTATAATAAATTTCAATGGTAGAGCCTTTTCTAATTTCATAATAAATATCTTTATCGTTTTTAAGAATTTGCCACCATTGAGGAGTTTCGGTTATAAGTTTTTGGAAAAGCTTATGTTTTACAGTTAAAACCTTTAAATTAGTTTTGGACATTTTAATGGAATTTTTTTTATTTATTTTCTGTTCTTGCAACATAGAATCCATATCGTCATAAATGAAATCAGCAATAAGTTTCCATTCGCATTGGATTGTATCGTTGTATTTTAGCTCCAATAAGCCCCATTTGTTGTCTTTATTTAAACAAACATACGATAGACCACTACCGCTATTCAAGGGAACGACATCAATAAAATCGAAGTCAAAGACCTTTTTGTTATAATCCGCTTTACCCATGCCATGAACCTTTGAAATGGCAAATATATCCCATTTGTTAGATTTGTTGGATAGTGCAATCATTGCTGTTATACTTGCATCGATACAAAAAATTAGTTTTTGCATTTGAATTATTGATTAAGTGATTTTAATAAGTTAACACATTACAAAGCTACAAATAATATTCTGACAATTTGTGAATGATACTTGCCAATTTTTCACGAACTCCTTGAGGGGATACAACTTCCAGATATTCCCGTTTTCGTAGAATTTCCTGATAAAAATCGTCAGTAGGAGAAAGCCAATAACTGAAAATAGTGTAATCTTGGGTTGATTCAACTACTTGTTGCGAATGGTGCAACGGCAAAGCCAGTAAATATTGTGTTGTTTCTGCATAAGCTTTGATGTTGATTTTGCAGGGTTTCTCCGAATCGGTTTTCATTATTCCAATTGAAGCATTCAGAAATTCGACAGCAGCAAAATCAATAGGAAAAACAAATTTTCTATTTGTTCCGGTCAGTTTTTTAATCCTGTCAAGGGCATACACTTTTACCTTATCTTCTGTTTCGGTTCGTCCATATACATACCATCGTCGGTTGAATAGTTTTACAAAATAAGGATAGAATTCAATTTCAAGTGGGGTTGAACTCCAAAATGGATGATAGGTCATTATTACGATATTGTTTTCCCTAATTGCCTTTATTATATCAGCTAAAAATGATTGAGCCGATGGCACTTCATCAAGTATGATTCTGTATTTTATTTCTTTACTTTCCTGAATAATATTACTAATTGAAAAACTGTTTAAAAGCCATTTAATTAGTTCGTTTTTGCCAAACTCTTCAATATCTTCAATATAATACTCATTACTGATGGGATTACACCCTATATTTATATCAAAAATTTCTTCAATAGCAATTTTATGATTGTGGAAAGTTCTGCGGGTCAAAGGCTTCCCAATTGACAAATTACTTTTCAACCACTTAGAATTAATCTCTTTAAGAGATATACTTCCGGCATTATAAATAGTATCTGCAAGCCAGATATATTTATTTAGAATGTTTAGAGCCATAAGGTGATTGATTTTGTGTGCAAAGAAAATACATAAGTGTGCAAAATTGTTGCACAAGATAGGAATAATATAATTACCTGTCAAAAAAAAGACCTAATAGAATAAAAAGCAGTCAGGCTTCGCCTGTAAGTATATTACGGACAACTCCGCAGGGCAAATACCGGGCAAGCTAGTGTTCATAATGAAGAGGTAGTTGAAATTTAATTATACCCCAGTTTTCGTCCGTTTTTACTCCTCAGTCGCTCTGTTTCGCAGTATTCAATTACATCTTCAATGCTTACCCGATTTCCACTAATAACCTCATTTATAATGGTTTTTCGGGCGATATTATCTATTTCGCCACCCGTAAACTGAAAGCGTGAGGCAAGCGTTGCGGCATTTTCATCATCCAGCCAGTTGAGTTTGCTTTTCCATATATGCTTTTTGGCTTCTAACGTTGGCATTTCAAACTTCAGCTTGAAAAGGAAACGACGTTCAAAGGCAGTATCTAAGTTATCAACTAAGTTAGTGGTAGCGATTATTATTCCTTCGTTTTTCTCCATTTGCTCCAGAATAATGTTCTGAATGGCATTTTCGGTTTGCGCAACGTTGGAGGCATTGTTGTCCTTGCGTTTGCCAAGTACAGCATCAGCTTCGTTGAAAAGCAAAATGGGTTTGTCCAGATTTTTTCTGCAAAGGCGGGCATAGTCATTAAACACAGCTTTGATGCGTTTTTCGCTTTCGCCAAACCACATGGATTTGGTCTGGCTAATGTCAACGTACAACACATCTCTTCCGGTGGATTTGGCTATTTGATAAACCGATTCGGTTTTACCTGTGCCCGGTGCTCCGTAAAATACAGCCGCAACGCCCTTAGGCATTGCCATTTCCTGCAAGCGGCTTTGCATGGCTGAGAATTTTTCATGCGTCAGGCTAGTTTGGAAAAATTCAATTTGCTTTTGGAGTTTTTCTTCAAAGTAGAGTTGTTTGATGGCAATAGAATCCGCCGGAATCAAATCCTTCAGTGTCTGTTTTTTAATAAATAGTTCAGCATCCTGTCCCAACATTAACTCAATTGCTTCGTTTGTAGGAACTAATCCAACATCACTAATAAATGAACCACTGACAACGGTAATTAAATTCCTTTGAATCAGCTTACTCGTGTTTTCGGTTATTTCTCTAATTCTATTGATTTTCATACTTTGCGAGTCATATATATCCCGCATGGTTCTTTCCAATGATGTATCACCTCTCCCCCGAACCATATCGTCGAACATTTCATAAAACAGTATGCGGTCGTAAATTGAAATACCCATATCAATAGGCTTCTTAATTACTTCCAGCTGGGAACTATGAATTTCGAGAAGTCTGGTTTCTTCAATTAATTGATCGGTGGTAATATCTTTTTTCGACCTCTCATCAATCAAATCCGACACTTCTTTGCAAAAATCGTAAATATCCATCGTATCGTTTTTTAATTCATCTGCCAACGATATATTATGATAAATAGCATCGGAAACATAATCATAAAGCCTCATAAATTTAAAACAAGGTATTGCTTTACCTTTGCGCTTCTCATATTCAGTCTTTATTAGTTTTTTATTGATTAAGGTAACTAAATCCTGACGGTATTTTACTAATTTTGAAGATTGCATATCCAGTTCACGCATAATATCACTCAAATCACACGATAAACCCATGTATTGTTGAATATAAATAATCGAAAAAAACCATGCTTGTTCCTCTGAAACATCCAGATAATTTGCCAGATTAAGGCTATCAACTTTAATTTTTTCAGTGGCTTCAGCATTGAGTTGCGACTGGTCCAGTGCAATACAAATTTTCTGAATCGTTGCTAAAATGCTAAAATTAATCTTAGGAGTTTGTTCCATGTCTTTATAATTTAGAGGTGAATTTATTTATAAATCTAATACGTTTTGGGGTTCGTTAAAGGCGTAAATAATTGTGGTTATAATGGAATAACTATAATGGTAAAAATTAAATGTTTTAGTAAGTCAAAGAACGTTTTTTTTCAAATTTATAGGCACGAAAATACTAGTCATTATTGGTAATCAATGTTTTCTGGAATTTATCAAGAAAGAATTATGAAATGATAAAATTGAAACTAATAATGGAAAACTATTTTTTTTTGAAAGAATATTATTATTGTTTTTTTTAGAATAATTAATGAAGTTTTATAGCATGGTCAAATTATAAGAAGAATTTAATTGAGAACAAATGCAGCATGTTGTATTTTTAATTGTTTGTTCAATTTCCTCAATAATACTATATCTCAACAAAGGTCAGGCTTCGCCTGGCAGTAAATTACGGGCTGTTCCGCAGGTCAAATCCCCAGCCGCCAAAAATCCCCGCCCCTCGTTCCTCTGGGCTTGCACTGTCTTTTTGTCGGCTTCCGCACAATCAACCCACAAAACAAAAAGTCAACTATTCAGCCTTTCCGGCAACCTGAGAAACAATGCCCCGAAAACCACTTATGACTTTTATGCCTGTTTACTTTGGTGAAAGCATAAAAGTCACAACAGGTTTTCCTGTTTGGGACATTGGACACAACACATTTTTTCTCGCCTGACACATCGAGCCCCGGTATCCACTCAAAAAAATGCTTTGTGATCGAGTTTGATAATGATGAAAAGCAAGAATAACTTTCAGAAATAATTCTTAATTTATTTTCAAGTATGGATAATGCAAAAATTACATTACCTGCTCATTTAGCAGTTAGTAACGAAGAAAGTAACGGAGCTACTATTATGTTATTCAGAAATATATAAAATATTATTGCATTTAGTAACGGAGTAAGTAACGGAGTAAGTAACGAAGTTGTAGAAATTATTAATAGAGAAATCCACGATAGAGTATAGTAGATACTTGAGCTACTTTCTACAAGGTTGAAAAGAGAACAACTGTTTGAAAAAATAGGATTAAGTAATCAAACAAAAAACCGATCAAAGTATCTTGACCCTCTAATTAAAATCGGTTGGATAGAAAAGGAATTCCCTGACGAAAAAACGAATCCAAATCAGACATATCAGACCAGTGAGTTAGGCAAAAAAATACTATCTTTGATAAGTAAAAGAAAATAAAACCACAATAATTCTATTAGCAACTTCAACTTTATCCCTGCCCAATGGAAGCAGCTGGCGGAAGAACCGCGGTAAGCCGAGATGCATGTGTATGGTGCACCGCAGAAAGGACTACAACATTGTAATAGAGGCATACGATACTGTTGTTTCGAAAACCAGAGAAATTCTTAGACCTGGTAGGTCAAATGAAAGAAGACATCGACAAAAAAAGCTTTATTCGATGAATTACAAGAGATTATAGCAAATCACTAACTTAACGACATTGTATCATTATTGATAAAAAGTTTAGTATTGGAGGAAATGTGAATAATTCTCAACTTAGTTGAGGTTTGTGATTGGAAAGATAATTTTTAATGCTACTTTTGCAAACAAAAAATCTATTTGAAACGTTTAATGTATCATACCCAGGAAAAGAGATTTAATAGACTTACTGAGCCTATTAAATGTAAAAAACCAAATGCGTGGTTGGGTGTGGGAAGCTATTTTTGGGCAGATGAAATAGATGCAGTTAAATGGGGTAACGATAGTAAAAATAGGACTGGAAGATATCAAATTTACAAAGCTGACATTGAATGTGAGGATGTTTTAGATACAGTCTTTAATGAAAAACATTATATTTTTTGGCTAAAACAAATTGAAAAAGCAGCAAGTTATATTTCAAAAAAGACTGGTTTAAAGGCAAACATAAAAGAAATCAACATGTATTTTCAAGAACGTGCTTCTTGGTCCGAAGTGGATGGAATTATGTATCAGGATTTACCGTTTGGTGATGAATTATTAGTTGTAAATTTTAATTACCGAAAACGAATTCAATTAGTTGCGTATAATTCAAATATTATTAGTAATTTTGCACTCCATTTAGAGGACGAGTGTAGATAATATAATTAAAACACAAGAATATGTTAAATTTAAAAGAACTTGAGAAGAAACTTGATTTAGCTCTTGCAAAAGAAAATGATCAAAGTTTGACTGAATGGCTTTTAAATCTTCGAAAAGACAATCTTTCTAATTTTTTAGGAGCGGGTTGTATTGAAAATCTAAAAGCACAGTCTTTTTTTGATACCCAAACTAAGGTATCACCTAATTCAAAATGTATCACTAACAATGATACTCCTGAAAACGATTACAGATTAGCTGCATAAAAATGGAAGTTGGCACACAAGCAAAACTAAGTTTCAAAGGAGTTGATATATTAAACGTCAATTTTAATGCTATTGCACCTTTTAGAGAAGATGTTAGTATTGTTGTTGCGTGCAACCCAAAAGTGTTTTATCCGAAAGAAGAAAATAATATTTTCAAAATATTAATGGATGTTGATGTAAAGGATGAACGTTACTTTGTATTGAATTTGAGAGCTATAGGTCATTTTGAGTTAGAAGGGGATATTCCTGCTGATTTGACCAAAAACTTTGTTAATGTAAATGCTCCTGCAATAATGTTTCCTTATGTAAGGTCTTTTATCACAACTTTAACTGCAAACTTAGGTAATACAACAGGGACACTTGTTATTCCACCGCAGTTTTTTAAAGGAGATTTAGAAGAATTGCCTGTCGAATAGTTTTAAACTTCAAATATATCTTATTAAAAAGCCGATACTTCTAAAGTTTCGGTTTTTTTTATGTCATTGCCCAGGGCTTTCTTTTCTGTTCTTCGTTTTCACATTTTTTCATACCTTTGCAATTCATATACAATAAACTATATTCTAAAGAAAACCTATCAGACGAGAAAGTTAAAAAAGTGATTGCCGATTATCTATTCTCAGAGAGTGAACCATTACGGGATACATATTCCGGTGTATACCCGTTCACGTTTTCCGGTGATGTCCGTTCACTGTTTGTTCAAAAACGATGAATAAAACGGAGCATCTGACCATCCGAATTCGGTTTTAGTAAAAGCTATTTATTAATGCTTTCTTCGGTATACTTCCTGACAATAAGCGGATACTGACTATTTAACTGGTTAGTATCGCCGAAATATCCAGTCATAACAGGTTTCCCATTAGGGACAGCGGACACAATCCATTTTTTTCTCGCCTGACACTTCGGTTTCCGGTATCCACTCAAAAAAAAATGCGTTGTGGCTGGGTTTGATAATGTTGAAAAGCAAGAATAATTTTTCACAAATGATTCTTGTTTTTTTTAGGATACCGTTAACGGAAAACTTATTTCCTGCTTTCCAACATTTAAAGAAATTCAAGATTCATGTTTTATGTTTCAACTCGAAAGGAATGCCCCAAAACAATTTGCCTGTTTTTTTTGAAACGTTATTTCCGGAAGCAAAGAAAACAGGCAAACTGTTTTTTTAATAGGGACAGTGGTTAAACTACATTCAGCGATAAAATTATTTTGTTTACGCTTGAATAAAAATAATTTAATCGCTAAAAGAAGTTCTGGTTTTTAGCACTTTGTATAATATAAAACATGCTTACACTTCGTGTTTGGGAAAAGGATGTGTTTACATTTATTTTTGACTATATTTTATGTTGACTTGTTGACAAGATTGCTTGTTGAATTGTTAACATGTATACAAGCTTTCATGTTGTCAAACTTTCATGTTGTCAAGCTTTCTTGTTGTCATGGTTTCATGTTGTCAAGGTTTCAAGATTTCAAGATTTCATATTGTCAAGGTTGCAATACTTCTTGAGTTCAAGTTGTCAATCTATCAATTATTAAAACCAACTATCAATCTAACCAGATTTATTGTTGTCAAGAATGTTGGAAAGCAATCTTTCAAGTAAATTGAAATAATAAATAAAACTATTTTCAAGCTGTCATAGCCTGACACAGTATGTATCCGTTTGTCCTACATACAGCTATGGCACAATTCAGAAACAGAAACTAATTTTGAGCTATCATTTAGAAACTCAATTCGATAAATTTCTATGCAGTCAATAAGACTAATTGTATTTGCACTTAGCAAATGGCAAGTTGTATTTTGAGCTGCTTGAAATTCTTTCAGCAGCTCAAAATTACTTGCCCTTTCAGGGGAAACGCAGCCTCCGAAGTCGGTGCGTTAGAAGAAAAGTTTATGGAGCAAATAGCTCAAAAATAAAATTCAACCAATATGAATGTTTTAGAGAATAAATTGCCTCACGGACGCAAAACGGATAGGATACCCAAGAGAGATCCAGCCTTTTTCGGTACACTATAAGTCTTAATGAGGTACGAAACACAGTATAAAATGAAAGTCAAAACTCATTTCGAAGAGAAATTATCAGTTCAGAGTATGCAGTATTTGCATCGACCGATATCAATACACACAAATAACAGTCAAAATGGTTGCGAAAATAAGTTCAGGTAGTTCTATTTTTGGAGCACTTTCCTACAATCAAAAGAAGATGGATGAACAACATGCTTATGCACTTGTGACTAATCGAATGATAGAACCGACTGATGGAAAATATAAAATCGGTATCTGTATGCGTTCGTTTGAATCGTATTTGGTTGCCAACCAAAAAACGGAAAAGCCAATTTTACATATATCATTGAATCCCGACCCGAAAGATGTGTTGACCGATGACCAATATTCTGAAATTGCACAAGAGTATATGCAAAAATTGGGTTATGGTGACCAGCCTTATATTGTTTACAAACACGAAGATATTGACCGCCATCACCTTCATATTGTATCGGTTCGGGTGGACGAAAATGGCAAGAAGTTGGATCATAATTTTGAATATCGTAAATCAATGGAAATTTGTCGGAATCTGGAGCAGAATTACAACTTGATACCAGCTGATAAGAAAGAGCGGCAAAGTGAACTTCCTATCAAACCGATACAATACGGCGAGGAAAATCTGAAAGTACAAATAGCCAATATCATTCGTCCTTTAGTGAAATCGTATCGATTCCAGAGCTTCGGAGAATATAAGGCTTTATTATCCCTTTACAACATTATTGTCGAAGAGATTAAAGGTGGAGTAGAGGGCAAACAATATAATGGTTTAGTTTATTCAGCTACCGACAACAAAGGAGAACGTATAGGCAAACCTTTTAAATCCTCTCTTTTTGGCAAGTCTGTTGGTTATGAAGCTTTGCAGCGATGTATGCTTCAATCAGCAGAAATCATTAAAGAGAAACAGTTGAAAGAAAGAACCAAAGCGATAGTAACAAAAGCTATGCAATTACCTTTGAGTCGAGCTAATTTTGAAAAATATCTTGTTGCCAACGGTATCAATGTAATATTCCGGCAAAATGATGCAGGACGCATCTATGGAGTAACATTCATAGACCATCAAAATCAATGTGTGCTCAATGGTTCACGTTTGGGTAAAGAGTTTTCTGCAAACGTATTTAATGAGCTTTTCCCGTCGTCTAGGGAAGATAACGACATTCGATTACAACAACAATCCAGTAACAATATCGGATACGCTGATGAGCCTGATTTCAGGCCTCAACGTGATGTCGATAACACAGATGCATCTCTCAATATTTTCAGCATGGAGACTAATAATGGTACAGATTCGGAAGAAGAAGCTTTTATCCGCAGAATGAGAAAGAAGAAAAGGCGCAAAATGTAAATAACAGGCAATTAGACGGATTAAGCTTAACAAACTCTGTCAAGCTCAAATGTTCAAATAAAATAGAAACAGGAAAAATACTTATAGTATTTTTCCTGTTTCTAAAGTTACAAGCTCAAATAGCATTAACACAATATGATTTGTTATTCTATATTCTAAACATTTTCTCTATCCCTTGTAATTTTCCTGCTAATGCCTGCATATCATTGCTTATTTTGCTATCAGTGATCCTGGCATATATTTGTGTAGTGCGAATGTTTGTATGCCCAAGCATCTTGCTAACGGTCTCAATTGGAACGCCTTTTGCCAATGTAATCGTGGTTGCAAAAGTATATATCTCAAAAGCAATAACAGGATAAACGATGTAACCTGCTGACTAAGTGGAGTAATACGCACAAAAACGCTTTGCATTGCTACATGCTAAAAACGCAGATGATAGCGAAGTTAAGCAAGAGTTCCGTTACTTATCCATTACCCTTTTGGGTTTGGATAATGGAATAGAAGAACAGCTTATCCGCTGACAAGACAACTACTTTCGCCACTAAAAGCCGGAAATTTTCGAGGTTTGGTAATAAAAGTAGAAAATGTTGTCAAAAATTGATTGTTATGCGCTGAACTACTGTATTTTGCACGCCGTCAAATAACTCTGTAATTAGTAATTTTAAATCACTAAAAAAAGAGTTATGAAACATGCATTAAAGGTTCTATTCTACCTCAAAAAGAACGAAGCAAAAGAAGATGGAATGTGTCCTGTAATGGGACGAATCACTGTAGGTAAAACAATGGTGCAGTTCAGTGCCAAAATGAATGTCCCTTTATCCCTTTGGGATACTCCTTCGGGAAGAGCAAATGGCAAAAGCAGACTAGCCACAGAACTAAACCGAACCTTAGACAAAATCAACGTGTCTATCAACGCCCACTACAAGGAAATCTTGGAGAACAAAGGGCAGGTCACCGCTGAGCAAGTAAAAAATGCTTTTCAGGGTATTGCCACAGAACAGGAAACCTTGGTCAGGTATTTTGTTCGGCACAATCAGGAGTTTAAGAAACGTGTAGGGATTAATCGGGAGGTGAGCACCTACCAACTATATGATATTTCACTCAAGCATCTGATTAAATTCCTTCGCAAAAAGTACAATTTGTCTGATATTCCATTTAGCTCATTGGACTTCTCATTCATTACATCTTACGACTTCTACCTGCGTGTTGAATTACAACTTAAACCCAACACCATTTTGGGTATCACCCGCACTATGCGTAGGATGATAAAACTTGCAATCCATGAAGGCATTATTACCCGTGACCCATTCGATGGTTATACACCTGAACGACCCAAAGCAGAACAAAAATATCTTACCCGTGCCGAGTTGGATAAAATAATGACCACCCCGCTGGATCATCCGAACCGATACCTTACCCGGGATATGTTTCTGTTCTCCTGTTTCACAGGCTTAGCCTTTCGGGATATGTGTAACCTGACCCAGAAGAACCTTGTTAGAGCCGATGATGGTGTTTTGTGGATAACCACCAGCCGTCAGAAGACAGGAACACCTTGTCATATTCCCTTGCTGGAACTCCCCTTGCAAATTATTGAGAAGTATAAAGGACTCACCAAAGATGATAAGCTACTTTTGATGTTGAGCTGTGGACGCTTGAATGTCAACTTAAAGAAGATAGCTAAACTTTGCGGAATAGATAAACGGTTGATTTTCCACATGGGACGACATACCTATGCGAGTGAGATCACACTCTCTCAAGGCGTTCCCATAGAGAGTGTCAGCCGTATGTTGGGGCATCGGGATTTACGCTCCACACAGATTTATGCCAAGATCACCAATGACAAAATCAACGAGGATATGAAAGCCCTCGAAACCCGAATAGAAAACAAGTACCAATTAGCAAAATAAAAGAAGATGCAAAATGAGAACTTCAAATAAAAACTCTAAAATAGATAAAGCCATGAAACAAGATAGTGAAAATAATAACAGCAACAATATAAAAATCAATAATGATAATATCGATGACAACAATATTGAAGTCAATAACGATAATAATCATGTCAACAAGAATGTCAACAACGATAACAACAAGAATAATAAAACTAATAACAACACAAATAACGATAACCTCAACAAAAAAAGGCGTAGCACCTTTACTGTTTTATTTTACGTGAATCGGGACAAGGTTAAGCAAAACGGCTTATGTCCCGTTATGGGTAGGATAACCATAGATACAAAAGTTGCCCAATTCAGTACCAAAACAGATATAGACTCTACTCTTTGGGATACAAAGACAGGTAGAGCTATAGGTAAAAGCAACCAATCCATTTTGGTAAACCGAGCCATCGATCGCCTTACCAAAGAGATAAATAAGTTTTATACCGAGATGGTAGACAGGCAAGGCTATGTTACCGCCGAGCTGGTCAAAAATGCATTGTATGGTATCGGACGAAAACAAGATATGTTGCTAAAGCTCTTTCATGAACACAACCAAGAGTTCAAGATAAGGGTTGGTGTAAATAGAGTGGAAGATACTTACTCCTCTTACTTACTTTCATACCGTCATCTGTTCAATTTCATAAGACAGAAATACGATATGGAAGATATTGCAATTGACAAGCTCAACCTGAATTTTATTGATGCCTACGACTTCTATTTGCGTGTTGACAGGCAGATGACGCAAAGCACGATAGTAGGTCATCTGATAATATTAAAAAAGATGATTCGTAGAGCAGTTCATCAAGGAATACTCAACCGTGACCCTTTTGTAAACTATGTAGCAGAACAGCCCGAAAAGTTGTGCAGACATTTGAAATCGGAAGAAATAGATAAAATCATGCAGGTTCATATAGAGTCCAAGAAGGTTTGCCATACACGGGATATGTTCGTTTTCTGTTGCTTCACAGGATTAGCATATTCGGATATGCGGAATCTTTCACAGGGAAACATTACAAAACAAGTGGATGGTAGCTTGTGGATTAGTATCAAACGGCAAAAGACGAAAGGTGAATGCAATATCCGCCTATTGGATATTCCCAGGCAAATTATCAATAAATACCAAAACGAACGTAAGAGCGATAAAGTGTTCAACATGATATCACTTAATTGTATTTGCAAAAACTTAGAGAAAATAGCCGTTTTGTGCGGTATTGAGCATATAACCTTTCACATGGCAAGGCATAATTTCGGGACACATATCACCCTATCGCAAGGTGTCCCGATTGAGACAGTAAGCCGAATGATGGGACATCGGTCAATCGCCACCACACAAATCTATGCCAAGATTACCAACAAAAAAGTAAATGAAGATATGAAGTTGCTTTCAGAACGAATTACCGACAAATATGCAGTCTTTGAGGATAAGACCATGCCTGTAGGTATTAAGCTTAATCAGAATTTCAAACGGAATAAGGAAGAACAACCAAATCAAAAAAATGAAATAACAACAATAAAAGCATACCAAAATCAACAATAACAACACAAAACCATGAAAAGAGGAACAATCATAATAAACGAAAGCGGGGTGTCCATAAATCCGGTAAATGGAACTATTTGGATGACCCGACACGAAATTGCAGACCTGTTTGGGGTAGTTATTTCAACTATTGATGTCAATTTAAAGTTTATTTTCAAGTCGGAAGTGCTCAGAGAACCGGATGTGTGCCACACTCACCGATATGTCGGTAAAAAAGGCATGGAGTGCCAAATTCTGGTTTATAATTTGGAGGTCATAACGGCTTTATCTTACCGATTCAAATCTAAGAATGCTAAGATTTTTAGGGAATGGATTAACAAGAAAATGGTCGAGACTACTTCCAAAATGCGAACCTCAATAGTAGTCCATTGTCAAGATAAGCTGTATTTTTGCTAAAATACGGATGTTGATAACTTTCGATTCGGGCAGACTTCATGAGACATCTGTTTGTCTGTGAGTCTACCCGAATTTTATTGAATCATTGATAAGTGCAGAATAACTTTCTTAACGCTATCGCTAAAAGTTATTTCCGAACTTATCAACAATTGCTTAATAAATTCTCGACAGAATGAATGATTTTAAAAAATGAAAGATTGCCAAGAAGTTATCCCGTTGGTTTAACACCTTGCCAATGAAAAATGGCAGAAGCTTTTAAAGCCTCTGCCATTACCGCATAATGAGCCGTCTTATGACGGCTACTCAATTGATTTTCGATACCCACTTTCTAACATCTTTTCGATGTCTGATTCCTTATAAAGTATTTTTCCACCCAGTTGGATATAGGCAATCCTACCCTGAGTTCTGTAGTCTTGCAAAGTCCTACGGCTGATTTTCAGTTTTTCAGAAACTTCTTTGTCTGTCAGAAACCGTTCTCCATTAAGGTGTGGCTTGCTGTTCTTTACCAATAGGTCAATGTTATCAAGCATCTGTTTTGATGACTTGAAAAAACTCTTAATCCACTGGCTGTCTCTCGTCAATATTTCGTTATTCATATTAGTCAATTTTAGTGGTTTCTTATCAATTCCGTATATAGTCTCCAAAATTTGAAAGTGACAAAGTATCTGATAAGGAATCGTATTTTATTTCTATTCGTTTCTTTGTAGATGAGATGAAAATTCCCATTTCGTCTTGTTCCACCTCAAAGATTGCTGGTGAAGCCTGTTTACTATGTTCGTTCATATGCAGGATGATTATCCAGTACTTGTCGTTACGATTGTGAGTAATGATAACTGTGGGATGTAGATTTATACTTTCCCATATCCCAACAATTACATCCGAATTATTATTTGTATTCATAGATGGTTCATTTAATAATCACTGATTTTCGTGTCAATAGTTCTATATCATTAGGTTTGTAGTAAATTTTGTGATTGATTTGACTGTATGGCAGCGTTCCATTGTCCCTGTATGTTTGAAGAGTTCTTTTTGAAATATTCAAAATCAGACATACATCCTGATTATCCAGCCATTTTTTTAATCCTTTGTCTTGCTTGCTATAGAGCGAGTTCATCTTTTTTTCCAATGCCTCGAATCGGCTCATCATAGCCTCAAATGTGCGGGCTTCAATATTTACTATTTCCATTTCAAATTGCTTTTTAGGTGTATAATTCTCGATTTTTCTGTAAATATACACCCTCATTTATCGAATTATACACATTAAAACAGCAATGACATCATTCGGTTATGATTGGCATCGATTGGCATTTACAAAAAGATAAATTAATTTCGAAACAATAATATTTGAAGAAGAAATATAGTTTGTCTTGTTTATGTGAGATATTATTTGCAATTTTGCGCACTATCAGCGACAAAATTTGTATGACAGAAGCATTAAACCTATCAAAAGAGATTATTTTTCTCTTCATCCGACTCAAACGTTTCCCGGAAAATTTCATTAACCGAGAAAACGGGTAAGTTAAAAAAAATAACTCCAAGAATTTATACATCTAACATGTTGGATTCCTTGGAAAGTATTGTTAAGCGAAATCTTATCGATATTCTGGCCTGGTGCTACCCAAATGCGGTTATCAGCCATCGTAGTGCAAAAAACTCCGTCCCACTGAGGAAGCTGAATTTTTTCTATCTTACAACTTTCGAAAAAAAATATCCGATCTTCTTACCCTATCACTTCAACGCGTAGGAGGATGTCCTCGATCCGTAAATTTGTACGGGTTGAAGTCACATAGACTTAACTTAATTCGGGAAAAGTTGACGAAAGTAAAATAATGACGGGTGACGACGATGCGAGGGGAAAACTCAAGATGTCTTTTTGTGTTTTATAACCGACAGAGCTAAAAACTATCGTCTGCATTCCGTTTGGAATATTTTTAATTTCAAGCTGATCTTCGTCACCGGCCTGGGTTCCATTGTCTGTACCCAGCAAAAGAGCTTAAGCCCTATCAATAGGAACGTTATCCTGCTTACTTTTTATTATTGCATGGAAGGAATTTTGTGCTATTGCTGTGTTGCTAATCAAGGCTATTTACAAGCAGCTTAAATAAAAATCTCATATTACTTTTCCTTGGTGAATGATTGAGACGCCAAATGTTCTAAGAATGTACTAAGACGTTGTCAAGAGGCTGTATCAAAAGTTAGTCCTGGATTCCGGCAAAGTTGATTAATTTGGTATCAAATCAAATTCAGATCCAGCTTGGCCGGTTGCTAAATTGGTATCAAAATTATTGTACCAGGAACAACCGGTTTCGCTCAATTTGGTATCAAAACAAAAGAGTCCTCACATGATGCACGGACTTTTGTGGTCAAGCTTTGAACAAGCGTTTGTCAAACGGGAAAGGAGATGTTTCTATGATTTCAACTAAACTAATACTTTTGTGTCGTGGATTGATGATATAATTGAAATCGCCTAGTATTACTGCTGAGGGGACTTTTAGGACAAGAAAATTATTATCATAAGTAAACTGATCTCCATATTTCTGTGATGCAACTTTAGGGGGTACATCATTCCAGTCCACGGGAAGATCTTTTAGTTCAGGAATCATTATAGAACTGTCTGGAATGTATATACTTACAATACAATAATCAGTAGGGATATTTGCAAGCGACGTATGAACTGCTATTTCTGTAGTAGCCAACGCCCTTGATTCACTTGTATAGACAACAGGTACACCCTTGCTGTTCCATCTACCACCTACGAGTTCAGAACCTCGGCCGGATAAATCATTAGCATATTTTGATTTAGAAAGTCTATAAACTATCATGATGTTACGCTAATATTCCGTATTCAATTTTAATCAATTCATTTTCTATCATTTGAATGCCAAATACATTGTCTAGCAATTCCTTTGGTTTTGAACCACCTAATGATAAATTTTCAGCACTCAGCCATTGACTAAATTTTTTTTCATCACCAAAAACCTCTTTTCCTTTTTGGAAAATCAGAGCAATTTGTAATATTTTTTCTGATTGAAGAGGCTCAAATGGTATGCTTTCTTTCTTATAACGCTGCATTGTTCGCTCAGACAAATGGAGAATATTAGACCATTCATGCAAATTGAAATTATTGTTACCAGGAACACTTAGAAAAGATTTAAAATTTATTCCTTTTCTTACAGTTTCAATCAGACTTAACATGTCTGTATTAGAGGTTGTTTTAAAAGATTTTTCTACTATTGTTTTCATAATCATATATTTTGTACAAAAATACGCAATTTGTCGTATATGTAACGTCAATTTACAAATATATAACAAAAAAGTTTGGTTATTGTTTAAGGTCGCAATTTGCGATCTACACTTGTAGAAATGAAAAGAGGTTACAAATTGCAACCTCAAAGACCTATTATTTTCTGTTTCTGTATTCCACATTACGAAAGGTAAGTTCTCTGGTTGACATACTCTCAATGTTGATAAACATGAAATTCGGGAATCAACGGGATTAGCCTGCTAATGCAGGTCTTACTATCTTTCCCTCTATGGTGGATGTCCCCACCATTAAAATAGTGTTTGCTGCATTCAAATCACGGTCATGGGTGGTGTCACAATTCGAACACTTCCACGAACGTTCTTTCAATGTCAACTCTTTGTACACATGACCACAGCAACCGTAGGTTTTAGATGAAGGGTAGAACCGATCTACCTTCTTGACTTCTTTGTCGTGCTTTACAACCAAGTACTCTATTTTGTTCATGAATGCTGCAAAAGCTAGATGGCTAATTTTGGTACCCCAAAGCATTTGCATTCCCTTCATGTTCAAATCCTCAAAGCAGAGTATTAAAATATGATACAAAGTTTTTGAAAAAGAGAGGGTTCATGGGCTCGTAGTCTCAAACTGCGCCAGCGAGAAGTTATTACTCTTTTTCAAACATCTTTTACTAGCAGAAAACACACCGGATTTTTTTGCGTTCAAATCATTTTATCCACATCAGCACTACCCAGCATAAGTAGCAACCTGATTTTACTCCCTTGGTTCCGTTTATTTCGGTCACAACCTATGCCAAATTATAACGCATTTTCAAAGGACTCTTTTTCATTTAATTCGACGAGTTTACTCTCGGATTAAATTTCCACTGAGAATAGTAAGATTTCTTTTGCCACCAAGATTAGCGTCCAGTCATACCGGCAACCAGAGAATTATGCCCCGCAAACCACCTATGACTTTTATGCGTGTTTCCTTTTTGGTGGAAGCATAAAAGTCACAACAGGTTTTCCAATAGGGACAGCGGACACAACCCGTTTTTTTCTCGCCTGACACATCGAGCCCCGGTATCCACTCAAAAAAATGCGTTGTGATAGAGTTTGATAATTTGAAAAGTAAGAATAATTTTCGGAAATAATTCTTACTTTATTTTCAAGTATGGATAATGCAAAAATTATTTCCTGCTTTCCAACATTTAAAGACTTTCAATGTTTATGTTTTATGTTTCAGTTTTGAGATGAATGCCCCAAAATGATTATTTCGGTAAAAGTGAGCCACCATTACGGCAAAATGAGCCACCTGCAAAAGTTGGGTGGATTTGTAGGTAAATATACTAATTTATTTGATATTTTTCTTTCTAAAAGATTCTCCCTTGAGTTCAAAGCGATGAGCTGAAGCTGTCAATCTGTCCATAATTGCATCTGCATTATGCGAAACTTATAATAATACAGATGCAATTCTCTAACGTATAGTGCACACTTCGTACAGGATTGAATTAAAGGGATAAAGTTTAAGAAAAAAACAGTGATTTTGTTAGTCGATTGTGTATTTTGATTCAAAACCTAAGGGGTGGTCAGTATCGCCGGAATATCCAAGTCCCGCTTCGGGTACCACCAATGATGAATGCGAAAAAACCATAATAGATTTTCAATCAGTTATGGTCTTCTGTTTTTAATTTGCTCAACATTTGCTCAATCATATTAGAATGAATCCGCAAATATTCATTTGTTTTCAAATGAAATTGAATCAAATTAACGATTTATCAACTTGACCCACGCCCATCATTTTCTCTCCATCAAATAATTCAAATCCGAATCATCATTTTTGTACACTTCCCGTTCAAGGTAAATATTCATATAGGCAGTCTGCAAGTTTTCGTATTTGATAAATCCAATAATAAATTCAAAAACGTAAACACATAAAAAGGCAAACCAACAATTCAATCTGTTGGCGGAAATGGATCAGCTCATGATTCAATTCATAATAAGTTTGTCATGATTGATGCGCTCATACATATAAACCCAAAATATTTAATCTAAATTGGTTACGAAAATTAGGTATTGCAGATATGTATTAAAGCGCCGCTAAAAAAGTGGTTAAAACAAACTTAAAGTTAAATTTAAAACATTAAAATTATGAACTCAATTGAGAATTCCAATTCAAGAAACAAAGAATTGGCTATTTCAGCGACAAGCAAAATTTTTGAAAAAGTGAGTGATGCATTAAGAAAAACCGATACCGATAAACGTTGGTTTTGGGAACTCCTTCAAAATGCAAAAGATACTGTAGTTTATAAAACAGGAGTATCAAGTCCTTTTAATCAAGCAGAAAAGAAGGTTGATGTAAAACTCATCTTAAAGAAAAATGAAAGAGGAGAAAATGTCCTTGTATTTGAACACAATGGTAATCCGTTTTTGCATAGTAATCATCCATACAAATATGATGATCCCAAGTGTTTACTCTTGGCCGATTCAGGTAAGATAGAGGAAGAAGAATCACAACGAGAAGATGTAACCGGACAATTTGGTACAGGTTTTCTTTCTACACATATTCTTTCGCTGCGAATTTTGGTTGAAGGAATCTTTATTGACAGAAGCGAAAATATGAATGAATTCAATTTTGAGCTTGATAGAAGTAACCTGCACAAGAAACTTGAACTTGTAAAAAAAGTTGAAAAATCACTGGATCAATACGATGGTAATTTTAGTCCGATTTCAAAAACAGATAATTTCATAACCTCATTCACCTATTTCTTAGATGATAATCAATCCGGTTTACAAAATGGACTGGAGATTGTGAAAAACGGACTATCTGTTATTGAAAAATATATACCCTATGTGCTATCTTTCTCAAAAGAAATACATTCAGTAGAAATAAAAGATGAACTTGTAAGTAATTCAAGGTTGTATTTTACTAGAAAGGACAATTTAACACGTAAGGATAAGCAAATCATATTGATAAACATAATAAAAGAAACAAATGCAATAACAAATGGAAATAAGGACACGTGTGAATCCCAGAACATATCTATTGCATTAATTTCGGATGTTGAAAACCATATAGATTTAGCTACTCAACTTTATGGGAATGGAAATGAAATTCACGAAATAAATAATGATCAGGCAGTTTTATTTTGTACTTTTCCTCTTATTGGTAGTGAAAATTGGCGATTCCCATTGATGTTTAATTGTAAGAATTTTTATCCGGAAACAGAACGGAATGGAATCACGTTGATAAAAAACAAAGATAACGGAAACAGAGACAGAGTAACTTCAGCTATTGAGTTATATAAAAAGTTTTGCAGTGATAGTATCGAAAGCGGATATAAAAATCTACTATTTCTGGCAGATACACGAAATACAAATTGTCCGAATTGGTGTGATGAAGAGTGGTACAAAAACTCACTAAATAATATTCGTGAATTTTTACTCGAACAACCAATAGTATTGACGGAGAATGGCAATCATATTTTATTAAAAGACACCTTATTCCCTCAATTCAGGGGTGCGGAGAAACTAAGCGAGTTTTGGGACATTTGTTATCAATATTCTCCATTAGAAATACCTTGTAAGTCTGATGCTGAAAAATGGAACAGTTTATTAACTGTTGAATATACTAAATGGGATAAATTAAAAATGAGTATCGACCGGTTGCTGAAAGAATTGGAGGAATTGGAAGATTTAAGCACATTAGCATCTGACAAATTTGATGGAGATGAATTAGTGGCTCTTGATTGGTTGAAAAAATTATATCATTTTATAATTGAAATTGCAGAAAAGAATGAATTATTTGATGATTATGCCATTGTCCCAAATCAAAATGGAACTTTTATGACGCTTGATAAACTTAGGTATGATGCGAATATTCCTGAAGAATTGAAAGATGTGTTAGTCCTTTTTGATCAGGATAAGAGAGACATATTAATCCACAGACATTATACCTGCTTCAATGAACATTACTCTCTTGATGTGGAAGATATTTCAAATTTGATAAACAAACATATTACAGATCGTTCGAAAGTTGAAAGCGACGATTTTAAAAAAGGAATGTTTTTGTTATCCTCCTACTTTACAAGTGATAATTCAAAGATACGCAATGCGATATTCGATTTTTCCTTAGTGATGTTCCCGGATGAAGCACCTATAAGCAAACACGTATTAGCAGATACTGCCGATTTTAACTGGGAGAATGTGAATAACTGGATCTTACGTCAAATAGTTGAAAAAATAGAGGAGTACGAAAAAGTTGAGAATATATTGGAATTGACAGACTACGTGTCAAAAATGGAGTGGTTAAATCAATTCATTGGCTTCTTAAACGATAACAGCTATGAAAAATTTCTGTCAAATCATTCTATCATACCGAATCAATATAATGAGTTTTGCTCGATTGATGATCTTTATAATGATGAAAACAAATTACCGGATAACTTAAAGGATATTCTTTATTTATTGACAAACAAAGACGAAGACTGGAACTCGATTCTGATAAATTCAGGCATTGAATTAGAACTTCACAGAGCAAAAACTCTGAAAGAAATTGGAGGATTAATAGACGATTATGTCAAGGAGAATCGGGATAATCTTGAGAATCAAAACATTCGGAAAGCCCTGTTGGAACTTGTAAGATGGGTGTCAGATAATAAACAATATCCGGTTGAAGATTTGTTTAAATGGTTCTATCTAAATAAAGCAAACTTGGTGTTAAATTCTCTCGAAAGCGGGAATGACAGAGATAATATTTTCGAAATAATTCAGAGTGGGCTCTCGCTTGAAGTGTTAGCAAAAATTGCCAATAGTAATCTTACAGAAGAACAACTTACGGTAATAGCAAACAATACAGATTTGATTGGAAAGTTTATTTTCTGGTTAGATAGTCGGCATCAGGATAATCCAAGTGAAGAATTAGGGAATATCGGTGAGGAATTTACCTATTATTATCTGTGTAAGATTTTTGGAGAGGAAAATGTTGAGTGGACGAAAGCAAATGAATATGATTTTAAGGTATTTAATCCTGATAGAACAGTGAAGTTTTATATTGATTCAAAAACAACAAGCCATGGAATAGCCAACAGCGACAATGTACCTTTTTACATGCGAATGTCACAATGGAATTTTCTTCCCAAAGAAGGGGTTACAGATAAATACCTTATAGCCAGAGTATTCAAAGACGACGAAAATTATGATATTAGGTTCTTAAATATAAAATCACATAAAATTGTTTCATAGTTTCATTTTTTTGTTTTGAGTTTAACTATAGGCGAGTGCATGTTGTGAAATATCCACTCGTCTTTTTTTGCTCTATAAACTAAATAAAAAACAAAAAACCGTAAGCATTATGGCTTACGGTTTTTTTGTTGATAAAGTTCTGATTCTAATCTACATTCCAGGTTGCTGAAGGATCGCCATCAAAAGCATCGTTAATTACGTCGTCACTATAACCATTATAGCCTCCATATTGGCTATTGCTTGATCCGTAATCATCATCGTCCTCAAAATAATAATTTCTTGCCATAATAATAAATGTTTATGATTCATTTCCAAATCTGGTTTATAATAATAATCATCTTTATTATTATATCGGAAATGTATCAAAAAAGTAACCGGATTAATAGCTGTTTTTTAATCCACCATAATAAATGCAGCCCAATAATATGGATTACTATATATTTTTTCACCATTAGCGTCTATTTTAGTACGAATATCGTTTTGAGCTTTTTTGAAAGCATCGTGTTTAGTCATTCCTCCCAACCAGTATTTGTAGAAATTTTGCATTAATTCTGACGTAGCTTTATCATCAACCCTCCAAAGACTCATTATAAGAGTTTGAATACCAGCCATTTTGAAAGCACGTTGCAAACCAAATACACCTTCACTGCCTTTTATATCACCAAGGGCTGTTTCGCAAGCTGAGAGTACCACCAAGTCGGTATGGGTGAGGTTTAGTTGTGATATTTCATGCGAAGTAAGAATGCCATCTTCACAATTATTTGGAATACTATCATCCCGCCATGCACGGTTAGCTCCGGCAAAAGCTAATCCCGAACGCAACAAAGGGTTATGAATTACAACATTTCTACGTTCATTATCAAAACCCATAAATTTAAAGTCTTTCCGCTTGGTATCTTCTATGGGCAAGTAAAAACCATGCGTGGCAACGTGGATTATATCTGTATTGGTGCCGCTTAGTTTTTTGAATGCACCTTCACTGGCATCAGCTCCGGTATAGAGTTGATCGGTAAGTCCTTTTATTTTGAACTCTTTTGCAATGCCTTCAACTTCTTCACCTGTACCTTTGAGGTAAACAAAAGTATTGGATCGTTGTGTACTGTCACTTACAAAAGCAGAGCGATTGCTTGTTGTATTAGTGGTTTGAAATTGAGCTAATTGTTTATCATCCAAATCGTATTCTATGCCACCGAATAAAGCTGCTTTATGTATTTTTTCGGTCTGTTTATCCTGTTTATTATTGCGTATTACCTGACGTGTGCTGGTAAGCTGGTGAAGGTTGTATTTATCGGAAAGTAAAAAAGTAGTATCTACCGGAATGGCTGCAAAAGCAACCTGATTTAATTTTCCCGAAGGTGCATAATAAACCGTTTTCATGTTTTTTAAACTGACTTCTAATGGTTTCCATAGCAAATTATACAGTTTTTTTCCATAATATAACTTACTCACAATAATCGAATCTTTTCTGGAATTTGATAATCCACGATATTGTTCAAAAACAATATTTTCTGTGTCATCTCTATTTTTTGTATTTACAAACAGACTATCCAGCTGTTTTTCTTCAAACAGTGAAATCATTTCGGGATACGGGCTGTTTTTCTTTAATACCAGAGCACAATACATGGTACTGTCGGTATAATGCTTGTTGTAATAATCGAAACTGATAAACTCAATGGCTGCTTCATCTGGTTTCAGGTTCTTTTGTACATCTGTCCATTTTATCTGCATATCGGACTGACTTTGCTTATAAAGCTGAGATTTCTGTGTAAGCACTTTATCCAAACTATCGGCTAGGGCTTCCATTATATGCAAGTCGCCTTGTTGTGCCAATGGTTTGGATTGAAGTACATTCAGTTGCCTTTTTAAATCACGCAGGTTATTCCATGTACCAATCAAAGCTGTATCTCCACTTTGCAAAACTGCATTTTGAATTTGCAAAGAAGTATTTAGCAATAGACCTTTTGTAAATAAGGTATTATCGTAAGCGAAAGTGGATATGGAAGGTTTTTGTGGATAGTAGGAGTAGGCGAAAGAGGGATAAAATGTTTCAAAAAACATTGATTTTGTTTTATTCCAATTCAATGCACGTTCATTATCTGATAAAAATGAAAAATTATCTTGTATTAATTTGATTTGATATTTTAAGTCTTCTCCAAATACTACTTCAGATTTAATAAAATCATTCTGTTTCCAATAGAATGCTGCCAAGTTGTTAAGTGCATTTCTATAAAGTGGATGATTAATACCGTATACGCTTTCATATATTTTTATTGCTCTCAAATTCATTTTTTCAGCATTTATGAAATCACCTTTTTCTTCATAAAGCCCTGCTAAATTATTCAATGTTGTTGCACAAGAAGGATGATTTGCTCCAAGTATTTCTTTCCGAATTTTCAAGGCTTCTAAATATAATGAATCGCATTCGGAGTATTTTTTTATGCAATAATTTCTACCCTCAATAATTTTATTTTGATTAATATAGAGTGAATCAGTTACGCCAAAATTTGTTTTAACTAAATCCCTAATTCTTAAATCTATTGGTAATAATTCTTTCTCATATTCAAAATGTCTGTACAAACCAGCAAGATTATCAAGAGTATTAGCATAATCCATACTCTTTTTACCGAGAATAGATTCCTGAATTTGTAATACTTTTAGAAAGATCTGCTCTGACTGGTAATAATTTCCTAAATCACAATTTAATAATGCAAAATCATTCAAAATATCTGCATATTCTTTATTATGTTCACCAAATATCTTTTTTTCGATCCGAAGAGCCTCAATATAGTATTTCTCAGCTTTTGAGTAGATTCCCATGTCTTGATACACCGAACCCAAATAACATAAAGTATTGATTATATCTGGATTATTTTCCTCCAAGAATTTCTTTTGTAACTCTATAGCATTAAGTAAATATGATTCAGACCTTGCATAATCACCTATTAAAGAATAAAGTCTCCCCAAACTGCTTAATGATCGAGCATAATCGGGATAATTTTCACCTAAAACATTTTTTCGAATTTTAAGGCACATTAATTCAAGATTCTCAGCTTTATTCAAATTACCCATTCCGCTATAGACAGTAGCTAAATTGTTTAATAGAGTAGCGTACTCTGAGGTTTGTACTTGAGAATATTTTTTAAAAATTATAATTGCCTCATTTAAAAATCTTTCAGCATCAATATAATTCCCAAATTCACTATAAATGATACCAAGGTTACTACATGTTGTTGCATAATTTAAATTAAATATTTGAAGCAATCTATATTTTTCTATACACTCTTTATATAATGATTCTGCTTTAATATATTTACCATTTTTCTGATATAATACTGCTAAATCATTTAATGAAAGTAAATATTCTGGAGCTTTTTCACCAAGGATTCTTTTCTTTAATTCTACCGCTTCAATTAATAATGGCTCAGCTTTAATATAATCATATTGTAACATATATAGATTAGCTAAATTCTCAATTATAATTGAAGGCCATATACTATTTTTAGTTTTATCAAATTCTTTGTTCATTACATTATTTGCATTCTCTGCATAAAATAATGCTTGTTTATAATCTTTCTTCTGCAAGCAAATTACATACTTCTCATAAAAGTAATTAAAACTGGAAGAAGTATTATTATATGAAACCGGATTTAGTAGTAATTCTTTAATACGCAAACAACCACAATTATTTGCATATTCAACTGCAGATAAATTATTATTATCTTTCAATTCAACATTAGCTCCATGTTTACATAACATATATACAATTTCAAAATTGCAACTTAGAGTTGCAAGAATAAGTGCTGTTGATTGAGACTGATCATATGCATTTACGTCTGCCCCTTTGTTTAGATAAAATGTAACATCTTTTTCGTTTCCGGCTTTTATAGCATCAAGAAGCAATTTGTCATAATTATTTGAGTGAACTGAAAGATTTATTCCCCAAAGGAGTAACAATGTCATTATGTAATGAGATAAATACATTTGGCGTGATTTTTGTAAGCTTCAGAATAGAAACACCTAACATTTAGGTGTTCAATAGATAATATAATTAAATAGATAAGAAGTTATAAATTTAAATTAATTTAAAATGAAATTAGTTTGATTAAAATTTAAATTTAAAGCATTTATGCTTTTAAATTGATTGCTTAATAATGAGCAATTTATTTTAGATCTGATTGATATAATTTTGTATTTATTTACATAATTATTCAATAATTAATTAGATTATCTCCAAGCAATTCGAAAGGGTTGCTTGGCTTTTTTCTTTTTTTTTGTTGATAATAAGCTTAAATATTATAGCTTAAATAATTAACAGCAACTTTGATTTATCTTCTTTAATCTTCCAACTCTTATATCTTTATTTTTCTTTTACAGTAAGCTAAGCAAATTCAAGCGTGTCTGAAATACTAAATATTCAATATAAATACTTTAAACATTTATTGAATACTACTTGATATTAAATACAAATGGCTTAAATTGATATAGTTTAGATTTAACAATTTGATTTGCTGGATATTTATATTCATCTTTCAAATAATTTTTATATGCATTAATATATGAATTTTCAGCTCTTGGATCAAAAGAAATTTCTTCAATAAAATCGTTGGGATTAATATGAAAAGTGACTAATTTCTTGTTTTCTTTTAATCTTGAATCATAAACATTGTCAGCCCAATAAATTACTCTTACCTCCTTCTCATGCAAAAATTCTTTTCTTTTTAAAAAGAGGGAATGAATTATGTTTGGCATAATATTAGTTGTATCTATTCATTCTTTTTGGATATTTTCACACATTTTACTTTTGGAAAGATATTTCACTCTACCAATAAATGCATCTTCAGTTATTCCGATTCCTGAATCGTAAATATAAGTATTTTGATAATCAATTAAATTGATTATTTTTCTCAATGTGGTTTTGATTCTAATGCCTTGTTTGTTTGGAGAATAAATTCTCCACAAGGCATCAGAATCTTTTAATAAGCTCCAACACTGTCCATAATATTCTTCTAAATTGTCATCAATCTCAAATATCTCACCATTGTTTTCTCGTAATTTGGATTTTACAAAAAAGTTTTCATAGACATCATCCCAAACTTTCACTAGAGGAAAAATAAGTGCATTACTCTCAAACATTTCAATTAATCTCTCAATTGAAATTATTCTATAAATAGACTTGTCTAAATCACTATTATCTAAATTTATAAGCACTGAATTTCTCATTCTGTTTTTAATTGAATAAACTATAACTTTCCTAAAATCTTATTAGCTTTTCCCCCATAAACTTCACTATCCACCAACTCATTCAGGTATTTTTTAGCTTCAGATTTGTTATGTAACTTTAGTTCGGTAAGGGCTAAATACCAGCGTACAGCATCGTAGTATGGGTAATCCTTCGGTTTAGCATACAGCTTTAAAAGCGCATCTTTCGCTTGATTTGGTTGATGGTTTTTGAGATAAAAAATTGCATTTTGAAATTCCTTTAACTGTACATCCTGTTCACCCCGAACTTCATCATAGGTTGGAATTGATAAATTCAGGCTATAAAGATTATCCATACGCTTGTTTACAACAGTACGGTTGATAAAGAAGACCCCAATAAATATAGCAGCCGCAGACCATGCAATAACCATTGTCTGTTTAAAAGCAAATGGCATCACTTTTTTACGTTGGGTAATGCGTTTAAATTCCTTTTGGTACAGCATTTCATCCACAAGTATCTTTTGTAAAGTCACTTTTTGTTTCAACTCTCCATCATTGTCAAGTTGATTTTCAAATGCTGCTTTTTCTGCCACAGACATTTTGTTTAGCAGATAGTTGTCAATGTTATCCTGTATTTCTTGTTCAGTCATAAGTTTTAGTTTTTATATTGGTATAAATCAATATCATTGTTTTTTAGAGTTGTAGCAAACCCTTCGGTAATTTCTTTTTTACATTTGTAACTTCGAGTTACAATGGCTCTGAGTGAACTAAAATTAGGTAGCAAACTAAGAATTTTGTCGTAGCTTAATCCATCCAGGTAAAATTTTTCCAAGATAGTTTTACATGGATCTTTCATTTGATTGACATACTTATTCACAACAATACGCATCTTAATGTTTCCCTCATCTTCAGGTGTATAAGGATAATCAGTAATCACAGGATCTTCAATGGAAATTAATTTCTTTGTGGATGCATTTATATCATACAGTTTATATCTCATGATTCCACTAATATAATCTATCAATCTGCCGGAAAGTAACCCAAGTTTACCGGCTCGGATATTTGAATAACAAATCATGCTTGCAT
>Ga0302280_1000335_pt1 | contig 40879 bp, 57 predicted proteins | sample III_Fen_E1_1_FD_198771 | JGI IMG/M metagenome (GOLD analysis project Ga0302280, IMG submission 198771) | Peat permafrost microbial communities from Stordalen Mire near Abisko, Sweden - III_Fen_E1_1 | ecosystem: Environmental > Terrestrial > Soil > Wetlands > Permafrost | place: Sweden: Abisko... | reverse complement strand
ACTGAAATGGAAATTCGTTGTGAGAAAATCATCAAAGGGTCTGTCGCTTTTGGGAAATTAGTGATTATTAAACCCACCCCTCAAACAATCCAAGCGGAAACAATTAAAGTGGGTAATTTTACTTTTGATAAAAATCAAGTTGAGGCAGCTTTGGCAAATTTACGCCCCATAAATCCTTGACACTCACTTAAAATTCTGCTAGTATTTAATTATGACCGCCGCCCGCTTCGCAATCTGCTGGCGAAAAACTTGCAAAATGGGCGGATTTAGCAAAGGATAGGCTGCGTCATGGTTATACTTCTCTTTTTAATTCGCACACAATAGAAGAGGGAATTGAAGAATCAATTAAGGAATTTAATAAATTAAAATAATTTTATGAAAATAACCATCACCCAAGCAGAACAAAAGGCGAGAGAGTTGATTAAACGGACTCAATCTGTTCAATATATTTACGACGCAAATTTAGCAGCAGAAGAAATTGTCCTCCTAATCCAAAAAGCCGAACAATACAGTGAACTCGAAACACTAATCAAGTGTGATAGTCACTCAAAAGGACTAGACACTCCGATAGATGTGCTTTATCAACTTGTCTTAACATTAAAGGAACTTAAAGAAAAAGCCGATGCGTTGGATTGGTTGGAGAAACCTGAAAACGATGCATTTGTAATGTGTATGGATAAAGGTATTTTATTGGACTGGGCGGTTAACGAAGGTAAAACACTCCTCTCCGCAATCAACCAAGCAAGAAAGGCATAGGGATTAATGAAACACCTATTAAAATTCACAGCAGTCATAACGATTATTGTCTTACTGTTTTCGGCATTAATGTCTTTATGTTATTACTCCGTAAAATTGGGAAAAAGTATCCTAATTTGTCTCATTGGAGTTAATTTTGGTTATTTTAGGGTCTCTATTTGGTTCTTCTAGGGTTGTTTCATCAGGTATCGGCTTTCGCGCGTGGCGGGCATTACAGCCATCCTAATCCCTTCCCCGTGATTTCGTCCGGCCAGCGGACTTCGGCGGCTTAAAACGCAAGCGTGGAGGCTACCAGAAAGAGGGTGTTTTAGAGTAGTTTTTAAGACAAATAACCCCATGAAAGGCTTGATTTTATTAGCTTTTTTTAATTTCTTGCTTTTTCCCGAAAACTCTGCTAAACTCTTACCAATGAGTGACTTACATCACATAGACAAACAAGGGAGAATAACACTTTATTCTTTGGAGTTGAATTGCTTGGATTTGATTTATTTGAATTTTTTGATTTATTTGAATTTTTTGGTCTGTCTTGCAAATTTATTTAAAATAATTCCAAATAATCACTCTTCTGTTTTCTCCCTATGATTCCTCTACTATTTTTCGTGGCGATGGTGGTGATAATTCGCAGAAAACTCCAATAAACACAAGACAATTAAAAGAAATTAATTAAAATTATTTAATTAGAATTGGGTGTGTTTTCTCCTAGTATTTTGTTCTTGACTTTGGTGGAAAAAGGTGGTAAAGTTAGAGGGTCAAAGGCTCTCAGCCTACCAGCCGGGTTAGGTGGCGGGCGGGGTAAAACGAGTCAAAACGTCAGTTAAAGTTAGGACTCTGGTGGGCAATCCATCACCCTGTCCGCCTGATTATATTTCCAAATTCGCTTAATACACACAAAATTAATTAAAATTATAATATTTAATTTAATGACCATTTCTTGGTTTGGGGACTAGCGAACCTGATTCACAAAATGGGTGTTTTCAGATGCTTCTGGGCTGGAGTTAATAGAAATCAATAAAATTAATTAAATTTCGCTAAATACACAAAATTTAAGTGTAAGTAATGACATGAACGAACAATCAAAACTGATAGCCAAAGCAATTGACGAGTGGTTTAATATCCACGCTAATGAAATAACAGACCGCAACTTCTGGGATAGGAACCCCGTAGCAAAGGTAATTAAAGCTGAATTGACCAAGCGCGACCATTGGAAGAATCGAAAACGGGGCAAGCCAAATAAGACCGCCGCCGACCTTATCCCCGCCAACCAAGCAAAAGAAGAGAAGAAAAATGAATTACCGCCAATAGTTGAAGATGATTTAATTTGAGTAAATTGTCTTGACTATTTTAGAATTTTGGGGGTAATATCTTTATACACGGTAGCCGAAAGGTCTAATGCAGAGTGGCTCACAGTTCGGGGAGGGTAGATTTGTGGCGCACCCACTTTAAAAACCATTGCGCCTACTATTCCGCCCAATCTAATAAATTGGGGAAATAAGCCGAATACCGTGTGTTTTTTTCTTGACTTTATTTGAGTAATTTGGTATAGTATTTGTGGATGGTGATGGCCGAGAATGTCAAGGTAAGAGGAAATCTATGACTCAATGCGATGAGTTGTTCATCATAGATATACTATTTAGTTAGTTCGCCGCAAGGTGTCAACGAAAATCTCTGTAAACTGCTATGTCGCACAACTAACCAGCGCGGAAGTAACGCCCCGCTCATCATCCGAAAATTTCCATATACGCATTTCGGCGGGAGAGAATTTTCCTAACCCGATACGGTGTCATAAACCGCGCCTGATTATGGATTTCACTTGACACAAGCAGAAAAATCCGTTAATATTAGTCAGTTAAAACAACACAACCAATAAAATCTATGATACTAACAGAAATCCTCCCCTTCTACGAAGCCCACAATCGCGGCGAAGTGGTCGAATGTCGTCTCCAATATGGGCAATGGCAGCGAGAATGGCAGCGAGCTAAGTATATTTTCAGGGCTAATTTGGAGAATATTGAAAAATATGAATTTCGCTTCCCGCCGAAGCCCAAACTGCGGGCGTGGAAGGCGTCGGAAGTTCCCATCGGCGCGGTGATTCGTTTTAAAGACGAGAGAGGCGTTTCTACTTATTTGTGTTCTAGTACGGCGGTAATCTTGGGATTTAAATATGGGAAAATTTACGACTCTACAATTAATAGCCCGTCCAACGCGTCCTATACTCCCGCGCGAGCTTTAGAAGAAATGGAATACTCCACCGACTTCGGAAAGACTTTTAAACCCTGCGGTATTCTCGAATAATATGAAAACAAAATTTAACGAAAAATGGCTCTTAGATGAATCTCCTTGTTCAGATGGATTAGTATTCGCCCGTTCATGCAATTTTGACTTCGCAAAGATTTATGATACCTGTGAACGTGGTGACTGGTTGATTTGGCTCTTGCGTAGAACGAAAAATTTATCTAAGCCTCAATCAGTTAAAATTGCAATTACTTGTGCAGAGCATGTTATTTCAATTTACGAAAAGAAGTATCCAAATAACAAAGCTCCTCGTAATGCAATCAATGCTGCGAAAAAATGGTTGAAAGAGCCCTCTGAAGAGAATAGGAAGGCTGCTTATGCTGCTGCTGATGCTGCTTATGCTGCTGCTTATGCTGCTGCTGATGCTACTGATGCTGCTGCTTATGCTGATGCTTATGCTGCTGCTTATGCTGCTGCTTATGCTGCTGCTGATGCTACTGATGCTGCTGCTTATGCTGATGCTTATGCTGCTGCTGATGCTGCTGCTCGGTTATCAGAAAGAAAATGGCAAGCGAACCAAATCCGTAAGATTGTTCCTAACCCATTCACTAATTGAATAAGCACCACCGAACGCCGTGAGGTAAAATATAATAACAATCACATAGTGAAACAAACCCCTGCAAAGCTAATAGCTTTGTTTAACGAATAGAAAGGAATAAAAATATGAAAATCAACCAATCAAAGTCAAGAAACAAAGGAGATTCAAGCATAATTTATTTTGTATTTTTTGCATTTGTTTGTGCATTTTTTACGATTGGGGCTTATTGTGGCAGTGGTATTATACAAAACGAGGCTATTAAAGCCAACGTCGCCCACTATACTGTAAATCCCCAAACAGGCGTGACACAATTTGAGTGGATAACTAATTCCGTGAAATGAACTTCCTTCAAAATCTACTAATTGCCGTCATTGCCCTATGTATCAGCTGGATTATCTGCCCGCATAGCGCATGGGTGCTGATTCAATACAAGTATTACCAGTTTAAACGAATGGCGTTTCTGGCGGTAGGAGTCTGCCCCAAATGCAAAACGCGGGTGAACTATACGCCGAGTGGCCGCGCCATCTGCCCAAATTGTAGTGGGAGAAATTAAATGAATTTTAATTAAAATCTCCTTGACTTCCCCCGAACACTCTGCTATTATTAAATTATGTTTAGATTAACTTGGCACAGAACAACAAGCAAGAACAAATACGATGCTAATATTCGCTCCGAATATATTGGGTCAAGGGAATCGATTTGGGAATTGTGGTGGCTATTACACGAGCAATACCCTCACGTTGAGGTGTTCTCTTTGAATGGCTCAAAATGCGATATGAGTAAAGGGCTTAATGGAATGATTGGATATAATTTGTGAATTTTCTTAAATTATCTCTTTGGTTTGTCTTTGCTCTAGTGGCAATCTTCTGTCTGAACCTCCGCTATTGGATTACAGGGAAAGATGTGAATGATGAATACAGGGGAGAGGATTTTAATTAAGTTTGTGTAATTGGAATGGATGCCGCGCCACATTCATTCAAGGGTAGTAATCAAAGATGCTCCGCGCGTATATTTTAAAGATTTATCGGCGGATGGAGTTGTGGGTTTAGCGTTTGACGAGGAACATAAAATAGTTATAGACCCATCACAATCCCCGCGTGAACTGTGGCTCACTATTTTTCACGAGTGCTGTCACGTCACACTGCCGAGTCTCAACGAAAAACAAATAGTTAAATTAGAAAAAACTATAGGAGTTCTTCTGTGGAAACAGTTTCTTCGGCTACAACGACAACAGGCAAGGCAACCCCGCCTTTAATATTTTTAGCGTTTTTATCTAGGTTTCCAATATAGGTTTCATCTTGGCCATGTTGCATTGCTATTTTGGTTGTTGACCAAAGTGGTTGAAGGTTGGAATAATGGAAACACTCCATTTTTTGCTTTTCATCTTCTAAATTGAATAAATCACAAGGTTTTATGTGGTCTATATGCCATCCACCATTACCATAATTACTCCACGTCATTTCTTTGGCGAACTGTTTTTCCAAATATCCCATCAGAAAACTTACATTACAACCAGTTAATTCTTTGGATGATTTTGTTTTATTTTTTATTGAGTAATTAATTCTGCTTAAAAGAGCGTGATAAATTTTTGATTGTAATTTAGTTTTATATTTTTGTTGAATAAAATTACTTTTATATTGCGGGGACATATTTTTCATAGCTTTAAAAGGGGTTTTCTTGGGTGGACTACCCTTTAGATAGAATACTCTCCCTAGAATAGAGGCCAGATTTTGTCTTTTGCGTTTGAGTTCAAAAACATATTTGATTTCGTTCATGGTCATTTTTTTATTGAAGTAATACTCAAGGGTAGTATTACAAATACAATCATATTCTTGCGCCGTGTCAAAATCAATCAAGGTAAAAATTTTATCTTTATTATTGGGCGAAATATATCTTCCTAAAATATGTAGCCCCCTATCTATTTCTCTATTGGTTCTATGCTTCGTTTTTATTGACCGACACCATGCACGGATTCCTCCATCTTGAATTGTGAATGTCCGCTTCGTGATTATATCATAAATTTCTCTCATATCCATGATTACACACGTTTAAGCAGCCTGCAAAAATAATCTTGACAAAAATTGAAAACCCTGTTAATATAAGTTTGTGATTGACTGTTGAAGCGGAACTATGTGTCCGTGGAGGTTATCGGGATACAGTAGAAACGAGATATAGCATAACGTTTGCTACAATCATGGTTTGGGAGGAACGTTACTCGTCCCATTAAAATACAAGGTAATCGGATGTATGTCTGATTACGGAACTTGGTAGCCGATAGCCTGACTCGGCGAAAAGTCTCACGGGACTTTACCATAAATCATGCAACTAGCGTCGTGGCGTGAGGTTGACAAACCTGTTCGGGGAACAGCCTGAAAAAATCCCCTGCAATTTTATGGACGAAACAAACATTGATTCCGCCGCCAAAACTATAGCAGACAAATTTGCTCACGTTTTACACCGCCGCGCCCAACATACTTCAACGATGTTCCGCAAGTCTGAGCGCGGGACATTCGGACGCCGCAATACTCGAAAGCTAAATGATGCTGCGGTAAATAAGGCTCTTCTCAAAGCCGCAAATGATGCCAAAATTTCGGCGGAATTGAGCGAATTTCCAGTGATTTCGGCTTAAATATAAGCTAAATAAGTTAATTTAAGTCAATTTTAGTAACTTTATGGATACCCCAAAAATTCCTGCATCTGACCCAAATAAGCAACCCCAAACTTTAGCTGAGTTCTACGCCTTCTACTGGAGCAAATTATTTAAAAAATTAAATAAAAATGTCCAAACCCACATCGAGGAAAATCGAATCAAACCCACTAAAATAATACGCGGCAGGGAAATGCGCGACCCAATCGTGCGTGACTTCGTGAGAGAGGTGGCGAAACAGGCAGAAGAGGCGTTTGATAAAATTAAAATAATTTAATTAAAATTGTCTTGACTTGGTTTGAGGGTTATAGTAGAGTTAGAAGATGAAAATTACATACGAATCCAAAATCCCTCTTGAATGGAATCATCCTATCCATGTCGCTAAACGGGCCGCTTCTAATCCCAAGAGGGCAACCAAACTCAAGGAGTATCTTATCCGTATCCAAGACGGAACGCGGGACAAACGCAGAGTCTATGACGCAGCCGAGAATCACACCATAGGGGAAATTTAATTAAATTATTTATTAAAATTTACTTGACTTCAACCGAGCAAACTGATATTCTCTTCACATGACAAAAAACCTATTCGAGTCAGTCGTGGGTCAGGATGAAGCCAAGAAAAAGTTGGGCTTCTATATCAACGCCTACCACCAAACCCGTATCATGCCTAATCTCCTTTTCGCCGCTGCGAAGGGGAATGGGAAAAGCCTCATTGCCCGCGAAACGGCCAAACAACTTTTGGCTTATGGCGAAGATGGCAAGCCGCTAATGAAAGAGGATGGCGTCACCCCCAAGAAGAAAACCTTTTTGGAGATTAACGCCAGCACCATTAAATCAATTCGTCAATTCGTCAACTCTGTGCTTATCAATCATGTGGTGGATAAAGACGTGACGGTTTTTATTGACGAGGCCAGCGAACTCAAAAACGACGTGACGATGAGTTTACTAACCATGCTCAATCCTAACGTCACCAACAAAAATACTTTCGTCTATGACGAGTATGCGATTGATATTGACTTTGCTCGGCAGACCTTCATCTTCGCTACAACTGAATCGGAACAGATTTTTGCTCCGCTGCTCGACCGCCTAACACGAATTGACCTGTGCGCCTATACCTATGACGACCTCGCAAAGATTATTCAAAAGTCCGCGCCGGAAGTTTCTTTCATTGAAGGAGTGTTGGAAGAAATGTCGAAAGTGGTTCGTGGTAACGCGAGAAATGCAATCAAATTAACTAACGATGTCAAGACATATCTTTGTCGCGAGAAAACTTTCGGGCGTAAATCGTGGGAAGATTTGAAAAACATTCTGTCCATCAAACCTTTGGGTCTTTCTCCCATTGAGATTTCGATTCTCCGTTTTTTGCAGGAGCGTTTAGAGGGGTCGAGTTTGACCAATCTCGCGGCCAAAACCGGACTTTCTCGAACTGCACTACAGGCTGATTATGAAAGCGTCTTACAAAAAAATTCGCTCATGGATATTCAGGCCGGAAAAGGGCGCATGATTACACCGAGGGGCTTGGAGTATCTGAAAAATCTTGATGCTTGTCCTGCATAATTTTACTTGACATTAACTGAAATTTAATATATTATTTAACTATGAAACACACCAAAGTTCGTCGGGTCGGTTCGGGTCGCACGAAGGGTAGCTTTTCGTTCGTTCCTGTCACTCTTGGACAATTGAAAGCCAAATTTAACGACGACAACATGAAGTTCCTGCTATCTCGAAAACAGGCGGCTTTATTTGGGTTTGAAAATCTCGTCACTGGCACGGTGGGGGAACTCACGCAATCAATCGCGGGTCAGGTTGAAGAGTCTGCCGCGAAAGTCAACATTACCGAACTCTAAAATCTCCTTGACACCAACCGCAAACTCTGATATTATTTAACCAATGAAAAAATACACAGTCATTTACCCCGAACAAGTAGGCTATAATCGCGGCCAGACCATAACAAGGTTTCGCCATGTTATAACCGACAACCTAGGGAAAACACTGGCAAAAGAATTTGGTTCTGATGTCTGGTTTGTTTTCGACGGTCACATCATCCCAACTGCTGACTAATTATGCGCTCACTTCACTTCCTCAAAATCCACAAACAGTCTTGGCAGCGTCTTTGGGAAACGCTTAACGGCGCAGACCAATCCATCGTTGCGGGGGATGATTTGTCCCCGCTGACTGTCTGGTTTCACGAGACGGTTCTAACCGAAGCCAAAAACAACTTTAACAATCCCGCCTTTGCTTACAACTCGCCGGATTCATTTAAGTATCAGCAGGACTAATTATATGCTAACAAACCAAGAAGCCAAAATCTATCTCGCGGAACAGTTGCCGGAGAAAATAACACTTACTCACACAATGCTCTGGTGTAAAGATATACCAGAAAACCCATATCCAACATGTCGTCCTGTCCTCGAAACCGAATGGCAACAAATTGCTCTATGGGTTGAGGAGAAGATGACGGATGAGCAGTCCGACAAATATCGCCCAAAATTGTTTGATTTGACACTATCAAATAAATACCCATATGGATGGGCAAGAGGGTATTTATCAGCATCCTACGCCACCCGCGCAACCGCAATGAAGGAGTCTGGGTTATGAAAATAAAATAGTGCAAGCAAAGAACTACAAAAACAGATAGATGCCCCGCACCTAACCCATTACAAATAAACAACTTATGAAAATACTCTACACCATATTCTGTGTCCTCACCGCGATGATACCATTCACGGGAGTATTTTTTGGTCTATCGTGGACTTCTTTTTTACACCGTTAGCATGGATTAAGTGGCTTATCTTGCATCAGGTCACAGAGACAGTAATCAGGCACACATTTGGATGGTTTTTTAACTGAAATTACTTGACACGCGCCGAAAAATCTGTTAGATTGATAGCAGTTAAATAACACACACAAAATTATGTCCACACATGCTAAAACAACAATTCGTGACGAGCAAGATAAACCCATTCTTTCATTCTACCGGCGATGTGACGGGTATTACTCTGGCATCGGTAAAGAACTCGCGGAGTTTTTGAAGGATTTCAGGGTTACAAACGGCTACGGTTTGGGCGACAACACCAAAACCGCGAATGGTATGAGTTGCTTGGCCGCGCAGTTGGTCGCACACTTCAAGACGGGAATCGGCGGGGTTTATATTTGCGGTCATAATGATAACGAGGAATACAATTACTTGGTGCGTTATATCACGCCGACGAACGGCGAACGCGCGGGCAAAGTTTCTCTTATCGGTATAACCACAAGTGAAACGCGGGTGTTTCCGTTGTATGACGAAATAATCCCGACCGTGATTAAAACCGTGTCCTTCGTGTATGACAAGGGCAGGAGCAGCGGCGAGGAACCGAAGTGGCGCACGATTGAAGTCATTCAAGAAACCGAAGATTATATTGACGGCTTGCAGAATGGTGAGTTTCGCCGGTTCTCGAAATGCAAAATCGTCGGTGGTAAAATAATCACCGAGTAATTTAAGAATGTAATCCCGTTATGCTTTATCGGTGAAAAAGCATCATTTTTCTATGCCCGCCGAAATACTCAAAACGCCCGACCAGTGGGCGATTCACTTCAAGTTGCACTCCTGCATCGGAAATAAGAAGTTCGCCAAGCAAATAAAGGAAATTCAAGATAATGCAAAATCCGTTGGATGGGGCGAAGGCTACGAAGAGGGCTATCGCAGCGGATATAGTCAGGCGATTGATTGAAATTTAGCTTGACTTTAATTGATTTATTTGGTAGTCTCTAAATATGAACGAAATCAACCAACTGATTCAGGCAATTTTCGACTACGACGAGAAATATGGTCGTCCCATGGAAGGTAGTAACCTTCGCAGAGAGGCGTATGACAAGATAATTGCGCTGACCGAACGCGTGAACATTTCTGAAAATAAGTCTTGACTTTGATTGGTTAGTTTGGTAGGATTTGAATATGACAAAACAACACGCATACAACCTGATTCAAGACGATAAAGCAATCTTCATTAACGAATGCAATGTAGGTAAAGACGGTTGGGAGCAAACTTACGAAGCCGAAGGACACCGCATTAAAATCTGCGCCATTGGAGATGACAGATGGCTATTTGATGACGTGGATAGCATAATAATTGAAAAGATTTGATTATTTTACTTGACTTTAATTGATTCGTTTGGTATCTTATCTTTATGAATAAAAACATCCTCGGCAAACAATACGGTTATCGCAGCAGCGCAAACCGTGCAATTAAAAACTTTCGTGTGCGTTACTTCGCCACCATTCCAAAGGGCTTTCAATTTTGGGTGAATCGAATTGATGAGGGATGCCATGAGATAAATGGAGTAAAGAATTAAGAAAATTTACTTGACTTTGATTGATTTATTTGATAGGATTTGAATATGGAAAAACTCATTGCCGAACTTGGCACTCAATTAAACAAAGCCATCCAAGTCATCACCAGCGAATATCCTGTTGAACAATGGCCGGAATATGGTGTCCCCGCTATGGAAGCCGCACTCGAAAAAGCAATTGCTTACGCCGAGAAGAAGAGTAAATTAAAGAAGTAAATTTTACTTGACTTTAATAGGACTCTCTGATAGTATTCTTATATGAGCAAATACGACATTTTTAATATGGAGCTTTTTGTTGGCGACGAAGTAGCCTTTAATCCACCAGTCTATAAGGGGCTTGTAATCGGGACAATCGTTTCATTCTCGGACAAACAGGTTAGGGTATCATATAAACCCACTGGAAAACAAACTACAACCGAGGCTAGTGTCTATCCACGCAATGTGGCAAAACATCGCAGCATGGGATTTGATTAAATGATTTTGATTATTTTTACTTGACTTTGCTTTCTCACTCTGATACATTGTCGGCAGTTAAACAACAAACAAACACAAAAAATTATGGCAAACAAAAACCAAAAGCAGATTCGGGCAAAGCTGACTCGCAAGGGCGCAGACGGTTTTGCGGAACAAGTGCCAACCCACGGCTACCACAATAATGAGCATGGGGCTTTTGCTCCTCGCCGGATTGCGGCGGTTCACACTGGCGAATACAAACCCAAAACCATCAACGGCAAGCCAAGCAAGTTCCCGAAGGTCTGCGCGGAGTCTGACGAAATGCCTTTGTCACGCCAGCGTGAAATCTTCTACGGCGTCCGCTGAAAATTTGGACGGGGCGAACGGTGCGAGTCCGCTAAAAGAACACTCAACCCTGTCTTTTTATCTTGACATTCTCATTAACCCTGCTATACTACTCGTATGAAAATTAAAAACTGGACAATACAAAATTACGGAACTAGCGTCTTGTGCTTCATTTCTGGCGCGAATGAGCAAGAGGCGTATGGTGATTATCTCGACCTTCTGAACTTTGGAGCCGTGGGGTCACGCAGCGAAGATGACAAGCCGAATTTTGTGGCCGACGCTACGATTGCCGTCTGGACAACCGCCGCGAAGTTGAAGCGTTATTTATTTTTCCGTAACGTCTTTCGTCTCGCTGATACCGCAAAAAAGGGAGACACTACCGTTAATCAACGCGCCCAAGAATTGGCCGAACAGCAATACAATTCCATTGCTACCGAAAGTTTCCGTTCAATCGGCGGGAATACCGAGGAATACCAGTTTGGCACGATAACTGCTGAAAATCCCGATGACGATTTTAAGGACGAATGTTATAAATACGCCTTTGCCGCGCCGGAAAGTTCCAAATAATACTCCCAAATAACTCAAATAAACCCCTGCTTCGGCGGGGGTTTTTGTTGCCCAAATTAGGATTGATGTAAGTCGTTGATTATCAAGGGGTTACGTGCCGGAGCCTGTAAGTGGTTGATTATGAGGAATTTACAACTTTCGGAACCTGATTGTAAAGTTTTTCCACGTCTAAAAACCATCGGGAATCCTTGGCATATACTTTATTCAGGAATTGAAAGTAATCGCCGCTACCGTCCCATTTTGCATACTCTTTTTTACAAAGCGCGATACATTTTTGCCGTGCTATCGCATCAGGCCAGCCATGAATTACGCCATTAACGCGGTATTCGCATCCGTAGGGGTATTTTAGAGAGTTCTCGTGAACTTTGATACAGTCCGCGAGATGTTCAAAATCAATCGGCGCGGCGGTAACGTGGATTGCCGCGAATAGAATTGTTGCTATGAGTAATTTTTTCATTCAAACATCACCTGTTGAAATTGTATCATCCCGCCGGACAAGTCTTTAATCACTTCCCGCGTTTCGGCGTCCACTGTTATTTTGCCAGTGAGACGTTGGACAAGTGCGGCGTCGGCCTTGTCTTTGATGTAGCCGAGTTTTTTGCCATAGACTTCGCGGATGTAAAATTCGATAACTTTCATGCTGATAGAATAGCAGAGTTAAACAGGTTTGTTAAGGATTATCCGTAAATTACTTCGCCGAAAATTGCCAACTGGACAAAGGCGTCAAAATCCATCGCGTCAGCCTGACCTAGCCATTCTTCCCACTCTTCCCAATTCGCGGAAATCGGCGGTTTGGTGCATCCCTTCGGCCACTTGTCGGTAAATATCAGGGGAAAAGTTTTGAGCAGAATATCCTTATTAAGCAGATATTCCTTATTATCTTCGCCATCGGAAAAGATAAAGCCCAAAGTTGAATACTTGAAACTTGTGCATATTAACGAGCTTCCATTGCTCGCTTCGGGAAAGTTGTCCATGATTCCACGGACGATTTTTTCAACCATTTCATTGGGTATTTCAATAGTAATTTTCATGTGAGTAATATAGCAGATTTGTTAGCGGTTGTCAATTAAAATCCACCAAGAAAAGTCAAAATCCATCGGCGGGAATTATCTTCTTTAATTTCAAAAGTCGAGGTCGCGCCGGTGAAGTGTTTAAGAAACTCCGCGAGTTGTTCAAGACTGTAAAACGTAATTGTTCCATTCATGCCGAAATACTATCATACCCGCCAAATAATGTCAAGCCAAATCTTTCCAAAATAGGGCTAAATAGGTGATTAGCCCGGTTTATGTCAAGCATAATGTTCTCTAATCATCACTTCTGTAAGTCGTTGAGCATGAGGGGTTTAGGTGTCGGAGCCTGTAACCCGCTGTATTACAACAGGTTACAAGATTCGTGTTACGAAAATTTCGGCGGGACTATTTCGTCACTCCATTTTGCGTTAATCACGTCGTCAAGATTGCATTGCCAGAATTTCGCAATCACGCGCGTAACCTTTTTACGCCGGAAAGAGTAATCGAAAACGACAGTGACAATTTCAGGACTGCAATCAGGCAAACCAGTTGTCGGATTGTAATTTTGAAGCCAATAGTTGCCGGTCGTTTTAGGTTTATCGTAAGTCATTACATTCATGCGTTAAGTATGCCAGAAAATTATCAATTGTCAAGTAAAAACTTCTCTTATAACTCCCTCATTATCAAAGGGTTACACGCTCCGGCGCGGAAGTCGTTGAATTGCAACGGGTTAGCAATCATATTCAAGATACCGATTGAGAATTTCCGCATCTTGCGGGCGAGATTCGAGTTTTAATGAAACGGAGTTCCCCCAAGTTTGATAGGCGGCATTTTCTTCCCTGCCAATGCTGCAAAAACCAGCCGAAACTGGTATGCCGTATTCAACTTTAACTTCACTATGCTGCAACAATGGACTGAAAACAACCGCCATCTCAATATCCCTTTTTTCGAAAATTATGTATTTTGATTTGGTCATTTTATTTGATTTTTGTCTTGACACAGTAAAGAATCGCCGCGATAAAAAGGCAGATTTCCATAAGTTTTGCTAATCGGTCAGATGACGAAACCGCTTGCATCAGTTTTCGCTTTGCCCTTTTGTTTCAAACCGACGACGACGTTGCGCGGGTCGTTAAAACGTAAATCACTTTCGTCGCCATTTACAATTTGCTTTCCAAGATATTCAGCTTGCAAACTTTCGCGGAAAACTACCGCGACATTTCCGCCAGCAGCCAAAACCTTTTCAACATCGGCCTGATTTGATTCCGAACGGGAAAAGGTTAGATGATAATTTGCAGGCAATTCGCCGTTAGCATGACGCAAGGCGCGGGCGGATGATTTTGTGTAATCGTAAAATTGAATATCTGGAAAAATTTCCATGATATTTTTACCGTCAAATTTGATGCTTTCCCATGCTAAATCGCTTGTCCCATTTAATCTGCACGCGACTTTCATTTTCGCTTTTGCACCGCGTTTAATGAGCGCGGAAATTTCTTTAACTAATTGCTTCCCATATTCGGCGCGATTAGAGAAGAAAAGTTTTGTGCGATTGATACGTCCTTCATTTACAGCCTTGTAAATTCCGCCGAAACCAGCCGTAAAAAGACACACCGCTTTGCACCCTTCGGAAGCATTTGGGCAGGTATTTACGCCGCTTGCCATTGCGGGGGCAAGGTATTGAATACCCGTTAAGTAACCGAGTTTTTCACCTTTGACAGTTTTGGCGTCATTTCCAACAGATAGTAATTTCATTCCCTAGAGAATATCAGACTACGCGGCCAATGTAAAGGAAATTTTGAACTTATTTTGGACTAATTTTTTCGCAACTTTCGTAATATGCGCGTAATATGGCACAATAATTGCTCAACTTTTCCCTAATAATGGTAATAAGAGTTTCTAATGTCATCACCGCGCGGGTAGTGCGCGAGTAATGCGTGGGTAAGTGCTTGATTATGAGGGGGTTACGCGCCGGAGCCTGTAAGTTCCTGAATATCAATGGGTTATGTTAATCCTCGAAAGATTCCGGCAGGTTTTTCCAGATTCCATGAGTTGCTTCAACAGCCGCAAGCCGCTTTTGTTTTTGGCGGTCGCTTAACTTTGTTTTGTCCGGCACGACGCGGACGGGATTAAAACCCCACGTTTTGCGGATTGATTTGATTGCTTGGAGTTGAGATTTCACAGCGGGGAAAATGGTTTTTCTTTAGCAATTTCATCGGCCAACGCCTTTTGCGCCAAGTCAGAATGAATATCGGTTGTCGGCAATTCGGCGATGGGATAGTATCCGTGACTGCCAGACCAAACTAGCCAGACTTTTCCGGTTGATGTTGGCCAGTTGATGAGTTTGATTTCCATATCAAAAGATTACCACATTCAGGCTACAATGTCAAGCACAATTTTTACCAATCATGCGGGTTTGATTTTGCATATTGGTTTTGATACGATAAACGCCGAGGCCAAGCGGTTTAATATCCACATATTCAACCTTGCCTTTGATAATCACGGAAAAGTTTGTGATTAAAATGTATTCCGCCAAATCTTTTTTTACGCGAATTGCATCGTCTTTTGATTCACAGCGTCGATTAACGAGCCAAGAGCGCAAATCTCCCAAACGCTGTTCAATTGTCAGTTTGCGAGTTTTCACTAATGCTTCATTCATTCCAATAGAATATCATACCCGCGCTAAATGTCAAACCATTATTTCATTCAATTATCAATTATTATCTTGACAAACCTTCTATGATATAGTAAGGATGGAATCTTCATAACCCTTTGATTCTAAAGGGTTTATAGGCTCCGGCGCGTAACCCGTTGAAACTAAACGACTTATGAAAGTGTTACCACAAAAGAAAAACGCCGCGCAGTTAAGCACGGCGTGAGGTGAGATGCTGCGGAGATTACGCGGCGGCGGCAACATGGCCGGAGTTGCGCCAAGTTGACTTAACATATTTCCGGGCTTTGGGCGTCAGGACTGTAAAGCCCGCGAAGTTCACGCTCAAAACTCGTTCAGAACGGAACGCGATAAACTTTTCGTGATTGTGCGCGGATAGCGCGGTGAACAACGTATTGCCCGCCGTTGATTTCCAAGCGCGGTTGCGCGGATTGCCGACGATGGTATATGTTTGAATTGGCCGGTTTGAATTGCGCGAGTCAATCGGGTTGTAAAGCACCTTGTAAGTAGGGGCAATGAAACCAGTTTTGAACGCGCCGATAATGGCGAGGATGAGGAGGGCGATGAGGAGTGTGAACATAACTGTTTTTGTATTTTTTTGGGACTGTTTTTTTTGTTTGTTTTTGTTTAACTGACAGGGAATAGATTAACAGATTGCGCGGCGGTTGTCAAGCCTTTTCCGCCAGATTATCAAAGAAAATTTGCGGTTCAAGTTTTTGTGTAGAATACTTTTTGCTGGCGAGCCATTGATTGATATGTTTTGAAGTCGTGCGGCTCCATTTCTTCCCTGTGATATAGGCAATACCGCCTAGGAGACCGCGACTAACAGCCGCAACGGGTGTTTGATAAGAAAAAAGGATGTCCATTCCATCAATGGTTACTTCGGTTTGATTTGGCGCGAGTTGTTTTAATTTCATATGCGAAAACTATATCAGATTGCCGTAAATAGTCAAGCCAATAAATAGCGGTTCTGCGACGTTTTTCTCTTGACATCTCACGCGTTTTCTGTTATGTGCGTAAGTCGTTGAATTGCAGGGAGTTACACGCCGGACCCCGCAAGTGCTTGATTATCAAACACTTACGGAAGTCTTGCGAACGTTACAATTCGACTTGCTTGATGAGTTTAACGGCATCGGCCACAAAGTAATCTTTCCGGCGGCAATTTAACACTTTCACGCCGATGCTGCGAAGAAAATCCCAAAGTTTTTCATTCCAAAACTTGACGAGGTGTTCAACCGTGCGCGTTCTACCGAGCGGGATAAACTTGTATTGGCGGCGAACATTCATGGCGATTGCTTCCCAAACGATATAATCATTGCCGAGAATTTCAGAGTTGTTTCTGACAAAGCGGTTGGCTTGCTCGCGTGTTTTGCAGACAAAAATACCCGAACCGGCCAAACGGATATTTGGAATTGTCCACGTTTGCGTCGAATATGACAAGCCAAGAAAATTTTTGATTTCAATCGGCGTGAGGGGATAAGTCATAAGGCAGGACTGACACGCTTTGGTGGTGACTTTATAGACGGTAGTAAATGTTTTCATGTTGGCGATATTGTTATGGTTGACGTTTAACTGTTGACAAGATACCAGATTGCCCGCGAGAGTCAAGGGAATAAATCGCCGCCTTGTGTTATTATTAGCTTGACAAAGGCGCGGGATTATGGTATGGATTGCGCCGTCGTAAGTTGTTGATATTCAACGAGTTAGCGGCTCGGGCGCGTAAACCCCTGATTATGAGGGGCTTACGCCGGAATTATTTCCGCCGGAAAAACCATTTAATGCGCGTCAGGCCGTTGGAGTCAAAGTAGATGCAGATTTTCATGGTGTTAATCGCGCAGGTTTTCGATGTTGACAATCGCCGCCGGTATCTTGGAAAGTCCAACGTGCTTTTCCATGATTAAGTAACGCTCAACCGTGCCATAAGAAACTTGGCCGGTGAAAGTGTGGCGGTAGGTTGTGCCGTTGAGTTTGTAAGTAAGTATTGTTTTCATGTGTGGATAATGTAACAGGTTAATTGTTGTTTGTCAAGATAAAAACCGCTAGGAGTTCTTTAATAAAATCTTGGTCATTGTCCAGCGTGATATTGTGATTCTGGCCGCCGGTATAATCAGAAAAATCTTTTGCCGTGCGAACGAGCATTGTATCTTTGAACCAGCGCAAATCGCTGATTGAAAAATAAAATATCCGCCCGTCAGACAATTTGAAAAACCCGCTGGCGTCAAAATGGTTAGGCTTGGAAACTTTAATATCGGTCACGCCGATTGATTTCAAAAACGCGGTAAATTCACGCTTGAAAAGTTTATGCCACGCCAGATATTGCGGCGTTCTACCACTGGACAATTCAAAATTTTGTTTAGTTGCAAGGATGAGTTTTTTCATATAAGAAAGACTAGCAAAGATATTTGTTTTTGTCAAGGGTAAAATGAATATCATTTCGCTCATTAAGCCAGCAACTTTTCACGGTCGCCACGTCAAAATCAGGGAGCAAAGCAATCGCAATATCAAACCGCGAATCATAACCAATTCTAATAACGATTTTGATTATTAAACCGGCGGGATTGGTTTCAACTTCAATAATGTTGGCGCGTGTGACTTCGACAACAAACGGCGGCTTTGAAATTATCCCATACCTGTCATTGATGCACGAAAGTTTTGCATGGTGGGAATATGTTAGGCGATACTTGCGCCCGAAAAAGTATTCCGCCGCTTTCGGCAAACCCAGTTGGCTATGATATAATGCCATGAGGAAACACTAGCAGAACCGGGGAAAGAGTAAAGGAGTTTTTTAAGTTATTGTTATTTATTATCTTGACAAGGGGATAAGATTATGGTAAGGATGAAAACTTCGTAAGTCGTTGATTCTAAAGGGTTTATGCGCTCCGGCGGGCAAGTGGTTGATAATCAAGGGGATATGAGATTGGCCGCGCCAGCGAACTTTCGTCCCCTTATTTATAACAACCGTTATCTTTGTGAAGTTTGGCCAAACAAGTCACAACATTACGGTCGGCGCGTTAAATTGGTAACGGGTGGCCGAATCGAACGACCGAACTTTGCGTTATGAGCGCAACGAGATAACCACTTCTCCAACCCGTAAAATTCTAGTCTGTTACTCCGTTGTGCGTTTCGCGCAAGCGCGGACTAGCAACCCCGATTCACAGACAAGATTCTAAAATTTGGTGGACGTATCGTGCCGCCTACGCCGGATTTTTACCGGAGGTCAAAGGGACTTATTCCAGTAACCTAACACTCTTAAAACTTTACACTATTTCTCAACTATTGTCAAGATAAAAAACATGGCGTATTATCGTTTTATATCACCGCGCCTACGGATTGCTGAAACGCATTACGGGTAATCCCATGCTCGAACTCGTGTCCCCGCTTTCTTTTCATCAGATAATTGTCAACTAATCGTTCGTTCCTACTAGAATCGCTAACAACAAAGATATATTAGCAGATTGCCGCGAATACGCAAGGGAAAAACCTCACTATTTACGCTAAAAACTTCTTGACATTCTCCCGCGTTTGTGGTATAGGAGCAAAATCGCATAACATGTTGTATTTCAAGGACTTACAGGCTCCCCCCGCGCAACCCATTGGTAATCAACGGGTTACGCTGGCAATTATTCGTTGAGATAATCGTCGGCTTCGCGGTCGTTGTAATCCTGCAAATCGTCTTCGCCGCTGCCCGCGCCGGAATAGTCGAGTTCGTGACGGTCTTCCCATGACGCATCAAGATAGGCGTCTTCCGCGAACTCGGTTGTAAAATCCGGTGTTGACATTTGCGTCAGTGGCGTGATTTCAGACTCGCTCGGCAGATTCGTGAATTGGTTACTCATATGCGAATACAATATCAGAGTTGGAAATTTTGTCAAGAACTATTTTAACATTTTGCTAACTCGTTGAATATCAAGCGGTTATGCGCCGGGGCGCGTAAGCCGTTGTGGTTAAACAACTTACGCGGATTTGATTTACGAAACTTTCACCGCTGCCGATTTAATTTCCGAAACATAAACGTCGCCCATTTCCGTGCAAAACGGTGAGGTTACGCTGCAAAACCATCTTGCGAACGGCTTATTGTCGTCCACTTGCCATTTCTTCAAGACTTTCCACGTCCAGCTTCCATCCAGCGTTCGCCAGACTTCGTAAGGGTTGGAAACCGGACGAGTTTTTGCACATTCATTTTTCATGGTTGTATATTAGCAGAGTTGGGGTTGACTGTCAAGAGAAAATTTGCTGCGTCCAAACAATGTCGCCATTGCAGAAAATTGTCACGGGGACTTTGCGGGCAACCATTGCATGAGCAAAACGCATCGCATCATCCAAACTGTCACGCGCGGACGGCGCGGGAAAGTGCATTGTGAAGTTCGGCGTTTTGGCGGTGTAAATCTTTTTCATGGTTAAAGAATAGCAGGGTGAAAGGGAAAAGTCAAGATAAAAGTTGCTCAATTTCAGTCCACCCCATAGAGCGCAATTCGTTGACAATCGCGGTGTCAGTTGGGGGAATGTTTTGAGCCATCAGTCTTGCGACGATTGCCCGAATAATGTCAGCGCCATAAGTAATCATTCGATAAGTCTATACTATTCCCGCCAATAGTCAAGGGATTTTATTTTTATTCATTATTTACTTGACAAGGCGCGGGGATTATAGGCCGCGATGTTGTAAGTCATTGAATATCAACACGTTACAGGCTCGGGCGCGTAAACCCTTGGTAATCAAGAGGTTACGCTAACCGTTCAAAACTCGTTTGCTAGGTCGTTAAACTTTTGCACGTTATCCGCGCCGATTAACGCGGCGAGCTTGTGATACAGTCCGCCGCAATGGTCGTAAATGTTTTTCGCTTTGATACTATCGGCGTCATAGTCGAAATTTGCAGCCCAATTTTCAAAACTTTCATCATGCGCGGCCAAGGCATCACGGCAATAAGACGCCAAAACTTCGTAAGACTTCGGCGTGACCTTTTGATTTTTCGCAAGTTGCGCGGCGGTGCTGGCGTGAAGTTGTTTGTTTTTGAATGACACGCTAGAATTGCGCTGGACGGCATAAACAACGTTCTCTTGGTCGGCGGATAAGTGATGAACAAAAGAGCTTGGCGTTTTGATTTTCCAATCCACATGACCCACGCCTAAACGATACTCCAAAGACAACGGCGAATTTTGCCGCCCTGAAAATATCAAATGGAAAAGAATATGCGGCCAATCCCCTTGCACGTCACCCAAAGGCACGGAGATGGACACGGTTAAATTTAGGGTTTCAAAAAGCTCTTTGGCTTTCTGGTTTGCGAGTTCGTAATCTTTCATGCGAATAGAGTAGCAGAATTGCGGATAGAGTCAAGAGAATAAATCGTCGTTTTGGAGTATTTTTTCCTTGACTTTTGCTATATTCTCTGCTATAGGAAACATCGTTGTAAGCCGTTGATTTGCAAGGGTTTGCGGGGTCCGGCGCGGAAGTCGTTGAATATCAAGGGGTTATGAATCTGATTGATGCAAGACTCCATCACGGGCGCTCGTGCTTAAGCGATAAACTTTTTTGCCGTTGGTTTGAAAAGTGTGGATTGTCACCCTGCCGTTGAGTTGGTCAACCTGAATAATGAGAGTGCCGAGTTCGGTTTTGATTTCAATAGGTGACTGGATTGTTATCATATTATTCCATCACTCCTTTGATTGCTTCCCGCGCGGCACTCGCTGGTGTTGCACCGTCATCATACAAATCCCGATAGCAAATGTCCGGCAAATCCGCCGATGATAAACCGATGCTGTTTTCAATCACGCGGTCAACCGCGTCCATCCATTTGTCGAAGGTGTTATATTTTTGCATAAAGTAAGATTAGCAGATTTCGCGGGAATGTCAAGGATTAAATCGCGCCAAAATCGCTTCGACATCAGCTTTCGACAAGTAACAAAGGCTGGTTTCGCTGTCAAATTCCAAGCGAACATCGCCGTCCTTGTCCGGCAAACTCACTTTGGTTTTCGGCAACTTGCCGACGGTGATTATGTGGGGCTTTTCATTCATGCGCGAAGTATAGTTGAAAGATTAGAGAATGTCAAGGGTTAATTGTGAAGCATAAAAGTCAGCAATTCCGCCGTCATCGTCAAATTTTATCCAAACGACGTTAAAACCTTCCTCCAAGTCCACAACGACACCTTTGATTGTATCTTTGATTCCCACTGGTGCAATTACTCGGTCCCCAATCTTAAATTTTTTCATGGCTTAAATATAGTTTATTTTGATTGATTTGTCAAGACTTTTTCGCAACTTTTCTTAAATAGGGCTAAATAGTGTTTTACCCAACTTTTCGCCACTTTTCTCAAATAGTCGTAAATAGCGCAAGTTTTCCCAAGTTTTCTCAAATAGGGTCAAATAGTAAAATCCGCGCTCACGCCAGTTTCGCCCGATTCCGCCGCCTGACGTTATCGTTAAAGCCGGGGTTTTCGTAACCTGCTCTGACTCAACGGGTTACACGCGCCTCCCAGCGTTATCGTTAAAGTGTCCCGTTTCGGGACAGATTTGTAAGTTGTTGGTTTTCATCATGTTATGCGCGGCTAGTTCGCGGCTAGGGCTTGGAGTATTTTCCAGTTCGCGTGTGTTTTCTGGCGGATAAAAGCGCGGACTGCTTTGCGGAGTTTGCGGTTTATTTTCATAAGGTGTTCAATTTCAAGGGTTTGTGTGCGGCTAGTAGTCGTGGTGCGCGGGTTCGTTTTCGTTTAACTGGTTGCGATATTCACAAGCTGCGTCGTAGTCGCGGAAAACAAGCGGCGCATCTTTGCCGTCGCGCTCGTTGTCATAGACTGGGCGATTCGTCCGGCGGTCTATGATTTGCCAAGCGTCAACCCGTGGATTGATTTGTTTTAGATAGTAGTTGTTTTTCATAAGTGCCTCATTTATAGGGGTTTGGCGGCGGTTACTTGGCGCGGGTGATATATGCGAGCCATTTTCGCAAGATGTCTTGCGGCGTGTCGGTAGGCTTTCGCCTTGTCTGGCGTGTCCATTCGGCGATGGAAGTTTGCAAGCCAGCGAAAATGTTTGATTGTTGTTAGTAAAGCGTCTTTATTCATAAGTGGTTGTTGTTGTGGTGGTTGGTTGCGGTTACTTGGTGCAATCCCAAAGCGGTTTGAAGTTCGGCAATCCGCAAGCGGTGAAAAACTTTGCGGGGTCAAAGTCTGTGTTTTGCTTGGCTAGTTTGGCGGCGTTAAGCTCGGCCATTAGGCCGCGTTCGTGTTTGTTTTCAATGCGGGCGATAACGTCCGCGATTTGCTGAAAGTGTTTGCGTGTTTGCATAAGTGGTTAATTTTGTGGCGGTTGTGTGCGGCTAGTTGGCGGGCTGTTCGTGTTGTTCTATGATGTCGAGCGCGTCAATCGGCGGCGCAATCTCGGCGTGAATGGTTGCGAGTAGTCCGGCAAGGTTTCCGCGTATGCGGGCGATTGATAGTTTTTCCGCAAGTTCGGTTGCGTCAATGCGGTTGTTTATCGGCTGGCGTAGGTTGTGCGCGGTTAGCTTGGCGTGATTGATACTGGGTGCGGGCGCGTCCTGCATAGCTTCCGGCGTCGTTTCTTCCGTCGTGGCTTGTGCTAGGCGGCTGATTGCGTCTTGGGCGTCTATTGATTGGAATTGATTCATAGTTTTCGTTAGTTGTTGGTTTTGTGGTGGTTGGGTGCGGTTAGTTGCAAAGTGATTCAAAGGCGTGCTTCTGAACATAATCGGCGCGAAAGTCCAGCTCGTTCAAAATCTCAAGCTCGTCGTCCGTCATGGCGCGTTCGTCGATGTCTGCGCTTTCAATGTACGCGTCGCAAAAATCGGGATAGTCGCGGCTGTCAACGTCGGCGAGCTGTACGTTTGATATTTTGCCGGTCTTGGCAGCTGTTTCAACGGCGTGTTGCAATTCGGCGCGGGCGTCGGCTTGCTGTTCGCGGATTAAATCCATGTTCGCCGGAATGATTTTGATGTTGAATTGTTCGGGGTTGTTTGTTCTCATAAGTGGCTGGATGTTAATGGGTTAGGTGTTGGTGTCTTATTCTTGGACAGTGTTATCGTTGTCATGTTCGTTTTGTTCACGCTGCGCGGTTTGCTGTTCCGCCATTTGCGCGTTGCAATCGTCGTTATGGTCGTGCATTTTTTGGCGCGGTTTAATGGGCGTTATGTTGTAACCATCCGGCATGTTAAAGTTTTTTGTCATATTGTTTTCAGTGTTAAATTGTTAATCGTTACGCCCTAAAGATAATTCATACAGGGCAGGCGTCAAGAGAAAATCGTGTTTTTTATGAAGATTTATTTTCATTATTTACTTGACAAAGCCAAGCCGTATCACCCTTTTTTGAAAGAAATTTTTGCTCAAAATCGCGTATAAAACCGCTGGGTGGGGGTCTTCATTCTCCCCATAAACATTGAGCCAAACTAATAAACCACGAGGTTAAAAATCCGCCGGGGCTAAATATTTTTCAAAGTATTTTCATTAATTGGTCATACCTAGTGTATAATATGGTATGGAACAGTTATTGTTATTTAAAGAATGCGGTGAGTGTAGTAAAAAGAAACATAATAAAATCATTAAATTCCCTCATTGGATTTATTGGAAACACGATGAATGTGAAGGATGTAATCTAGTCTTAAGCATTAAAACCCTTAGTCAAATACATTCCTTTTTGCGGCAACGAGAATGGGACAGAGCTAAACTAAAGCGGTCTCCAATATTAAGATTGAAGCAAAACTTACGTAATCGGGTAAGAAAGATATTAAAAACAACAAATCAACCTAAATTCAACATCAGTAAGTCAAAATTAACAGGATGTACCAATTTATTCCTTAAACAGCATCTTGAACCACAGTTTAAAGAGGGAATGACTTGGCAAAATTACGGTTCTGGAAACGATGAATGGAATGTTGACCATATTAAGCCCATGAGTAGATTTGATTTGTCTAAATTAGAAGATTTAAAACTTGTAAATCACTATACTAATCTACAACCAATGTGGGCAGAAGATAACGGTAGAAAAGGTGATAAATATGAGTAAAAAACAACAAATTAAAGAAATAGTCTTATTTAAGACCTGCACCTCTTGTCTTATAGAGAAGCCTTATCAAGAGTTTAGAAATCAATCTAACACTAAAGACGGATTAACGTCTTATTGTCAAAAATGTATCCAAGACAAACGCAAAGTAAAATACGCCCAAGACCAAAATTACAAAGAGAAATGCGTCAAACAAGTAAAAGCATGGCAGTCTAAAAATCGACCACACATGAAATCACAACAAAAACAATATTCTCAAAATAATCCTTGGGCCAGACTATCTGGTTCTTTAACTAAACGATTAAAACGTAAAACAGGTCTCATCAGCAAAGTCCAATTGAAGCCCGCCGAATTCAAGGCCTACATCGAATCCTTATGGTTACCGGATATGACTTGGGAAAACTACGGTAAGCTATGGGAGGTTGTAAGAATAAAAGCGATTATTGAATTTGACCTGCATAATCCCGCCGAGGTTGTTAAAATTAACCATTATACTAATCTCACCCCCGATTACAAAGCCAACAGATTTGAAAAACAAAGAAAAAATAAAACCAATTCTCGACTTTTAAAATTACCCAAGATTATTTGAATATCATACTACTAATAGTGGTATCTTATTTTTTGTGTCAATAGGTTGTATAAATCAAATCATTCAGGTCAAAAAATGGACGAGCCTAAAAATCTTTGAAAGTAAAGTGTCTCAAAATAAGACAAATTAACCAAATTTAAGTAAAGATAAAAAAATTGTATTTTCCTATATGCTCTTCTATCTCTCTAAGGATGATTAAGGTAAAAATTGGCCGGAGGGTTTTAGATTTGTAAGCATTTTTACGTAAGAAAGTCTAATAAATCAATATAATAAATATGACAAGAATATGTAATATTTGTAAACAAGATAAACCAATAGAAGATTTTTACTTAACGTCTAAAAAGAAGTGGAGACAGCGTAGTTGTAAGATATGTGCCAGTATAAAGAGCAACGAAAGATATCACAAACACCCCAATAAACAATTAATTATGGCGGCCATGAAGAATTGGAATATCAATAATAAAGACAAAATAAAAAAATATCGTGCAAAGTATATAAAATCTCCTGCGGGTAAGATAGCAACGACACTGAGAAGAAGAATCAAAGATATATTAAAATCCCCAGTTTCGTTTTTAATATCCAAAACGATTGGGTGTTCGCCGTCGGAATTGAAAATACATCTTGAATCTAAATTTAAGGAAGGAATGACTTGGGAAAATCACGCATTTTACGGCTGGCACGTGGACCACATCAAACCTATTAGTAAGTTTGATTTAAATAATCCAGAAGAAATAAAAAAAAATAAATCATTATACCAATTTACAGCCATTATGGTGGCAAGATAATTTACGAAAAGGAAATACTGAAACTCTATTCCTACTTGTTGCGACAGACAATCAAAATAATTAAAGCTATCACTTGAGATGTCCAATCAGCTTGTCTGCCTCATAAAGTTTTGGCGTCCCCTCACGAATAAAGAGAATATACTTAATTTCGGGGGTATAATTTTCTTTTATGAATTTTAAGCAGTCTTGCATCTGGCGGAAAACACTAAAATCAATACTCACTGAATTAAAATTCAGATTAGGTTCCTTGTAGGCATTTTCCGTTACCACGAGATTAACGTTTGTGAAATCGGATACAAATATCTTATTCCATAGGATACAGATATTATCGTCAAAGTGAATATAGCCCTTGTAATTTTCCACGTTCTGTTGGAATGCGTCCAACGCCGCGCCTAGGGTATTTTCACGGATAATAAAGTTGGAAACGGGGTGATATTTCAGCATCAATTCTTGACACTTGACAAAAAAGTCCACCTTGACCTCTTGTGATAGAGATTGAAAAAGGACTGGCATAATTTACTCCCCGCCGACTTCGATTGGTTTTCTGGAGGGAGATGACTCTTCTTGAAAAATTTTGAGCGCGGTTTGAGTATCAGTAACCCCGCCCGGTCGGTTATTTTGAGGCTTAAGACTCTGCCACGCGGCGTCGGAATATTGGGCTTGTTTTTTCTTGCTTTTCGGCGCGGAACCAACTACGCTTTCAACCATTTTTGTTCCCTCTTGAATTAAACCTTGCACTTTCTCCCCGCGAACGAGTTCGAAGCCTTTGATTTCGGCGTCCATAGCACCAATCGCAGAACTAATCCCCAAGTCAGCGAGACAGGTTGCATTTTCGTCATCAATATAATCATCATCCCCGCCGCGAACTTGTCGGGGTGTAAATTGAGCATTATTTCTAATGGGTTGTTTGGCTTGGGCTTGTTCTGTCGGAGGTTTCTCTGAAAGTGAAGCTTGTGAACAGCCACACTGACCGCAGAATTTTTGCCCCACATTTAATTTGACTCCGCAGTTATGACAGAATTGCTGGACTAGATTACTCATAGGATATTATACAAAAATTACACCTTTTACTCAAATTAATTTAATTATTTTATAATTCTAATTGATTTTACTATTATAAACAATGAAAAAACCACAGTCTTCTTTTGAAGAAAATTATGAAGTGATACGAACCGAAGTACAGAAACATCGAGGAAAATGGACGCTGAATAGTATCAACTGGATGGATTGGAATGATATATCATCCATCATCATAATTCACATTCATAAAAAGTGGAATCAATACAATCAATCTAAACCACTAAAACCTTGGCTCTCTACTCTAATTACTAACCAAATTAAAAATCTAGTCCGCAACCACTACACCAACTATGCCCGCCCATGTCTCCGTTGTCACGCGGCGATTGACTCTGATGGTTGCAAGATTTACAAAACTCAGTGTGACGCTTGTCCTCTCTACGCCCATTGGCAAACAACAAAACAATCAGCTTCTTTTATTAAACTCCCTCTTTCAATAGAAAATCATACCAACGAAGTCCACGAAATGCAAGACTACTCTGAATATAATCCCGCCGACGAACCCAAGTTCCATGAGGCGATGAAGACCACTTTAAAGCCCATCGAATTTACGGTTTATAGCGGCCTCTATATTGACCACAAAGAGGAATCTGCAGTTGCCAAGGAAATCGGTTTCACCACGAATGAATTGGGCAGAGTTCCGGGGTATAAAAATCTCTTCCTTATACAGAAAACCATCATTGAAAAAGCCCGCGAGTTCTTAAATGAAACTGGATTACATTGATAAAGTATACGTTTGCATAGAGTGCGGACATAAGCAATTATCTAAGTTTAGACTGCCTTACTGTTGGGATACATTCTGTTGCGGGTGTAAGAAACACAACGCCAAGTTTAAAACCGTTATATGCAAGAAGAAATAATTTTAACCCCAGAGCAGGAAAAATTGCTGCTAGATTTTTGGAATAAAGACCCCGCGAATCCGCCGAGTATTAAAGCTCTTACTCAAGAACTTGCGAAAACTATGCCTGATATAGAAGGGAAAAATCTTGATGGCCGTGGACCTCTCGGAAAAGCAGTTAAAAAAACTCTCGCGCGATTTAATATCAAGCCCCAAACTGCGGATGAGTATTCCAAGAAAACCGACAAGATAACTCTCACCGATGAACAGCAACAATTGATAGTTAATAACGTCTCCACGCAAACGGCGGTAGAACTCGCAAGGCTTGCATTTAATAATCCATCACTGACAAGTCTATCTGCCGAAGCGCGGGTAGTAAACGCATTTATCAAAACCCTCGACACGAAGATTGTCTATAAGGAGGAACAAAACAAGGAAATCCCAGATGGGGACTATGAGCCGCCGAATAGTTTGGATAGGGTATTCCGCCGCGTAAATCAATACGTAAATTTTGCCCTAGATAAAGAGAAACTTACCTCTCAGCAGAAAAAGGGGTTAGAGACATTAATTAATTATCTCCACACCTACCGCTTCATTAGACAGATTAATAGTTTCGATAAACAAGACGATAGGAAATCTTTCGAAGATAATTTTATTCGTTATACTTATGACAAGCCCGATTTAACACAGGAAGAAGTCGACCAATATATTGAACTCTCTAATCAATTTGTACAGGGTATTAAAACATCCGCGCGTAAGAATATTTTAGAGGATAGGTTGGCGGATTCTAGCGGAGTAACAGACTCGGAAACTATTAAAGTGTCGATGGGGCTAGTAGAAGCAATAGGCAAGGCGGGGACTGAATATGACCAGTGTTTAAAGAGACAACAAAAACTCCTTGAGGATTTGAAGGAGAAGAGAAGTACCCGCTTAAGCAAGCAAATCAAAGAAAATGCAAGTATACTTAATTTGGTTACTTTATGGAGGGATGAGGAACAAAGAGCGAGACTATTACATTTAGGAGAGTTAGAGCAAAAGGCGGTCGCTAAAGAGTTCGACCATTTGATGAGCATGGATGAACTGCGCTGTAGAATACTCGGGGTAGATAGGGATAGTATTTTACTTGAATAATTATGCCTATAATTTGTAAAGTTTGTTCTAACGTACTTGAAAATGACTTATTGTTTAATAAGCATCTAAAGTCACACAAAATTACTCAATGTGAATATTTTCAAAAATATGAGCCGCGCTACGATAGATATGATAGCTCTATTATCCTCTATAAAAATAAAGACTACTATTTTAATACCGAATTTAACTCAAAAACCAACTTCAAAAAGTGGCTTAAATTAGTCCCGCCGGAAACCGCTAGAGCTTATATCGTGAACTTTTTGAAACAAAGAAAGACAAAGAAAAATTTGACTTACGCTCCGACACAAGCCGAACTCCGCACTTTAATGTTGCCCGGATTAGTTTACATAGAGAAACACATTGGTAGTTATGGAAAAATTTGCGAAGAGGTCGGGTTAAAACAACGATTTACTCAAGGTAAATTGAATGAAAGTTTATTTATTGATATTTCCAAAAAAGTTATATTCCAAGACACCCGCGAACAGAAGCCGCTGGAGTTTGATAATCAGACCAGAACCAAGGGAATGAATTTCGGCGACTATAGATTAGTAGGGTCAAGTGTACGTATTGAGCGTAAAAGTATAGCTGATTTTTGGAGTTCTATGACTGGGGGATTTAAGAGGTTCGAACGAGAAATTATTCGAGCAAAAGAGGCGGATTCTTATTTGGTTATTTTGATTGAGGGAACTTATGAAGAACTTGAAAATTTTCCGACACAGCGACAAGTCAGAAGTAAAATAAGGGCTTCCATTGAATTTTTAGCCCGTAATATGCGAGAATTATTATATAATTATTTAAATATTCAATTTTTATTTGTTAATGGTCGAGATGAGGCAAGTAGGGTTATTCAGAAGATATTTTCAGCCGGAGAACAGATAAAAAACCTTGATTTACAGAAAGAGTATGATATAATTAATCTATGAATACTAAAAAATGTAATGTTTGTCATCAGGAACTATCATACTTTTTATTTTACAAAGATAAACGTAATAAAGATGGCTTCGGTGGAATATGTAAACCATGCACATCTATTAAATCAAAAGAATACGTTAAGACCCATACCTCGGAAATCAAGTCGAAACGAAAAGAACGCTATCTTGCAGATAAAGAAGGGATGAAAGAAAAGTCTCGTGAATATTATCACAATAATAAAACAAAGGCTAAGGCTAAGATGAAAGCATATAGATTATCTCATAAAGATGAGCATAAACTTCGTTGCGCTAAATATTATAAAGAACATAAAAAAGAAATGTTGGGGGCGTGTAGAGTTTATCGCATAAAAAATAAAGAAAAGCTAAACAAAACCCAAAGACTCAAAAGAAAAAAGAATATCGTTAAAATTCGCGAACAAGAAAAACAGGGTCGCATCAGAAATCGAGATAAACTAAAAATAAGAAAAAAACTAGACTATCAAAAAAATAGAAAAAAGCGCGATGCGACCAAAGATAAATGGATTAAGAACAACTACGAAAAGCATAGGGCTTATCATAGACAATATTGGAAGGATAGACGAAACAACGATATAAACTTTAGGTTACAAGAAAATTTTCGTCAAAGAATTAATAAAGTCATAAAAGGCGAATCAAAAAGCCTACACAGTGCCGAATATTTGGGCTGCTCCATAGAAGAATTCCTAAATCATATAAAGTCTCAATGGACTCAAGATATGTCTTGGAAGAATTATGGACATTATGGGTGGCATGTGGACCACATTATACCTCTATCTAATTTTGATTTTACCGATATAGAACAACAAAAAATAGCACTCAATTATAAAAATCAACAACCTCTTTGGGCGACAACTAAAATCGCAAGAAAACATGGAGATTTTACTAGAGAGGGTAACATAAACAAAGGTAATAAAATACTATGATTTATTCTCCTTTAAAATATCAGAAACCAGTCGAGGATATTAATATTTATCTCAAAACTCTGAAAGGGGAGCTTAATGATAAAGAGGCTAGAATTACTTTAATTAAATTTTTGTATCGTAATCTGGGTTTTACAGTTAAAGTCCTGACGGGGATTATTCTCGACCCGGACCAGATTATCATGCTTAAGGCAATGTTACAGAGTAATTATTCCTTATGTATTCTCTCTCGTGGCGCAGGAAAAACTTTTATTTCTGCTGTATTTTGTGTTTTGCAATGTATATTCCATCCTAATAGTCATGTCTTGGTGTGTGGCCCGACTTTTAGAACGTCAAGATTTATATTCAATAAAATTATCGAAATTAGTGATGGTAGACACGCCCAGCTCTTATATCAGGCATTAGGAACGATGGCGAGAAGAAATGACGAGTTCAAGTTAGAGATAAACGGCGGTAGTATTATTTCTATTCCTCTTAGTGGCGATAAGGTCCGTGGTTACAGGGCAAATGTTCTTGTTATAGATGAGTTATTGCTTATGCCGGAAGAAACAGTTGAGAAGGTCCTAATGCCGTTCTTGGTAGTCCCCCAAAATTTAACAGAAAGACAAATTATACGAGAAAGAGAAGATGAGTTAATAAGAAAAGGAGTTATTACCGAAAAAGATAGAATACAATTCCCCAATACCGCCAAATTTATAGGATTATCTTCTGCTAGTTTTACTTGCGAATATCTATATAAAAAGTACGATGAGTTTGCTAAACAAATCTATAGTGCTGATATGCCGGTTAATAAAGCTAAGTATTTTGTAGCTCAAATGGCTTGGAATGCGATACCAGAACATAGGATGGATAAAGCTATTATCGAATTAGCACAGGGTAACGAAGCTAATTCGGCGACATTTAAAAGAGAGTACATGGCGACCTTCATTGATGGCTCGGACAGTTATTTTTCAATGAATAAGATGCTAGCCTGTACGATTCCAGATTGTGAATCTCCTACTCTTACGCTGAAAGGTGAAAAGAATAAAAAGTATATTTTATCTATTGACCCTAACTTCTCTAATTCTGAAACTGCTGATAATTTTGCTATGTGTCTAATGGAGGTTGATGAAGAAAAGATGAATGAGGGTAAAATAAGCGGGACCGTAGTCCATAACTACGCCAAATCGGGAAAAGACTTAAAAGACCATATTAAGTATCTATATTATCTTTGGAAGAATTTTGATATAGTGATGATAATTATTGACTATGCTGGATATCAGTTTTTAGACGCCGTAAACGAGAACGAACTCTTTAGAAAAGATGGAATTGAATTTAAGATATTTGAATTTTATGCCGAAAAAGACGGAGCAGAACTTGAACAACAATTAAAACTTGCCAGACGTGGTTATAACAGACAGATTAATAAAATTGTATTTACTCAATATTTTACTACTGACTTTATCAGAAAAGGTAACGAACATTTACAAGGGTGTATTGATTACAAGAAAATTTGGTTTGGTTCCTCTATCAAAGCTGATGGTAACGCCTTTGATAAGGCTGTGTCAGCGAATGTTAATTTGGATTGGGTTGGAGAAGAAAATTTAACCGACTTTATTGACCTTCAAGAGACGCTTATTAAACAAACGCGATATGAATGTAGTTCTATTGAGGTAAAATCAACCTCCAAAGGGACTCAAAGTTTTGACCTACCCCAAATCTTTAGAAGAGACCAAACAAGTTCAAGAATGCGTCGAGATTCATATACTGCGCTTTTATTGGTCACATGGGCCTTGAAGCAATACAGTGATATTTTGAATGTCCCACCCGAAGACAACTCAGGCTTCACCCCAGTTCTTGTCTAGTGTAATTAAAGCATATTGGATTAAGGAAATATGTTTGATAGTTCTATACGTCTTAAGCAGTTAAATCAGCCAGAATTGAGCGGATATATTTCTGGTATCATCGCCGGTTTTCCAGAGGCGTCTACCACTGGAACTATAATCCCTTCGGGAAGTGGAATCTATAATCTCGGCTCACCTCAAAATCCCTATTCAAAAATCTACACCGAACAATTAAATGTTCCTTCTGGTTCGGGCATCAATTTCGGAAGCACATTTTTCAACGCTTATACTTCTGGCGGCGCAGCCTACATTGATGTCGGGAGTTTTCAGATTAGTTCAAGCGGAAATTACATCTTTATACAAGGCCCAAGCGGTGTTGCGGGACCGAGTGGCGCTTTAGGACCAACTGGTCTTACTGGGACTAGCGTAACTGGTATTTACTATAATACGTCTAATAGTAACATCTACTTTCAGCTTTCTAATAACACCACAACCGGCTTTTACTTCCCGCCGTTTAGTGGAGCTAGTGGGGTTGGACTTACTGGATTTTTTCAGAGCGGTTATCGAATATTTCCGCAATTTAATCATTTTCAAGGAACGGGTGCGCCGTTAATTTTACCGGCGGGGCCAGCAGGACCTCCGGGTTCTATCAGCCTTTATTTCCAATCGGGGGATTTAACGGATTCGCTTTCGCAAGTTAATTTTCCATCCCAAGTGGATATTAACCCTTATTATTCTACTGGATATTTCCCGCCGATTTCGTTAATGCAAGGGATGGCATATACAATGGACTGTAGCGGTCTTAACACTCACATAATTTCTACCGCCGATTACCAATTTTTGAGTGGGATATTTTCGGGGCAGATTAATAACGTTCCTAACCCCGGAACGTCAATGCCATATTATGAAGACCCCGCGAATGGTACTGGATATTGGCGTTTGGTATTTTTTCCTAGTAGCACTCCTACTGGATTTTATTCTACCGCGAATGACTCATATAACATTTTTGGGACATTAGAGGCTACCAATACTCAGGTTTATGGAAGTTCCTTAATTAACAATGTTTATAGAACTAATATTTCTTTCACTACAGAATTCACGGCATTTGGAACTTATAACTATGGATTTATGGTCTACACTATCGGCGTAGATAGTTCTCAAGATGCTGTATTAACAACTCCGTCTACGGGATATGCTTTCGTGGTAGGTAGCGTTAATATTTCTTCTGGAATAGGTCCCGTCGGACCACAAGGCCCACAAGGTAATCTTGGTCCAGTTGGTCCCCAAGGTAATTTAGGTCCTCAAGGTGAGCAAGGTTCGATAGGATTAAGTGTTTCGTCTTACAATCAGCAACAGGTAGGAGCTAATAGTTATCAAATTCAATTTGTCTATTCCGACGGCTCTCTGGGGCCTTGGATAGCGTTACCTAGCGGCGGACCTTCTGGATTGCAAGGACCGAGTGGATTACAAGGGTCATTGATTAATTATTTCGCGGGAAATTATACAACGACTGGAGTTTATCCTACTAATACCACTCTAGTACTAAGCGGTTCAAGCTATATTAATAAAAGCGGGTCTTCTATTTCTGGAATAGCACCACCCAGCGGTCCTTGGCAGTTAATAGCTCAACAAGGTGGTATTGGTCCAAGTGGAGCAACAGGATTCGCGGATAAGTATAGTTCTAGTTTTTCAGTCAGTTATAACAACACTGGAATTTTGGTAAACAACGTGAATTTTAGCGGTACGGGTGCAATATTTCAAGTTGGACAAACAGTTCAAATTAGCAATCCTAGTTTATCGGGCTACGCTTATACGCCGCAGCAAAGTATTATCGTAGCGTCTAATAGTATTACGGGAAGTTATTTCTATGGTCTCATCAATTCATATAATTCAACTGGTGTTTTAAATTTTAACGTGACTAGCGGAGGGACTGGAATAATTAATAGTACGGTTAGCGGGAATTACTTTCTATATTACAATTATGGGAATGCTACGGTTAATCTAGGAGCGAATTTAGTCAGTGGGGCAACTGGACCAGTCGGACCTATCGGACCACAGGGACCTTCTGGACAACCTTCGGTAATGAGAAACGGGGTCTATGTCGGAAATTCAGGAATGAGTTTCACTTTTGAGCCATCAGGTTTAGATGTGTTTAATTTGTTGATAACTGGGGATGGAACGCAATATTATGGAGGTAGTAGCGTATTAATTGACTTTGACTATAATTATTGGACCACTGGAAAAGCGGTAATAGTGAAAATTAGAAATTCGGGAATACCGTTCGGAAATGAAGAACCGGCCCTTTTTTATTTTCAAAGCCTAAACAGCGGAGTAAATAATTATACTAATCAAATTAAATGGCCGTCCAATACATACAGCCGCCCAGATGACGGAGAGGCTTTTTTATTTACTCTGCTGAGGTTCCCCGATGAATTCGGAAGTCCTGCTATCTATGGGACCTACAGTAATACATATAGGTGATATGTTTAAAATCCTATTGCCTTTTTCATGGTTTCCAATATAATTTTTATCTGCCCCGTGAGAATTAGTCACACTTTTAGTGTAATTTACTTATAATACCTAGAATTATGGCTAAAAAGACTAAAAAGGAACTCCCCGCAATCCAAATGATTGGAGCCGTCGGTAACAAGTCTTCGCTCAAGAACCCTCCTGTTAAGAAGTTGGGTAAAAAGTCTTTTATGCCAGAGGGTTTTTCAATGGCTTCTGAAGATGATGGCAACGGCGGGGGCGGAAGTTCTGGTGGGCGCAGAGACCGCGCGGGTAGCGTTTTAAGAACAGACCGTTATAAGAATATTAGCGACGGGTTGGTTCCATTTCGTAACTCAAATGCCATATACGACAACGGTAGTTCGGGGGTTGATATTAGGGATGCTGTTATTTTGTGCCAAAAATGCTATTGGAACTTCGCTCTCTTCCGTAATATCATTGACTTAATGACCGAGTTCTCAATTGACGATATTCTTTACGCGGGTGGTAATATGCAGTCACGTAAATTCTTTGAGGCCCTCTTCAATAAGATTAATATTTGGGACCTACAGGATAAATTTTATCGAGAATATTATCGTAGCGGTAACGTATTTATTTATAGATTTGATGCATCGGTTGAACCCGGAGACGTTAAAAAAATTATAACAAGTCTAGCATCTAAAACTTCAGTTGGCAATCCAGTAATGGACCAAAATCAACCAATGGGCGCTCCAGAAAATCATATGGGTTATCCCACTGGCTACCCTAAAAGTAAGGACGACATTGACAATAATCCTCTTCTACAAGACGGCCCAGTTAAGTTGGAGGTAGAGCCAATGAAAATGCCCGCGAGATATATTATTCTCAATCCTGCCGATATTAATATGTTGGGAACGGCGAACTTCTCATATGGTATCTATTACAAAATTCTAACCGAGTACGAAGTATCTCGTTTGCGTAATTTACAAACCGAAGAGGATATTGAGGTGTTTAATACTCTGCCGAAATTTACCCAAGACCAAATTCGCGCGGGTGTCCGTAGCGTTTACATTCCCCTTGACACGAAAAAAGTCAAGATAGTATTCTACAAAAAACAAGACTACGAACCTTTTGCAGTACCAATGGGTTATCCCGTTTTGGAAGACATTAATGCCAAGATTGAAATGCGTAGAATCGATATGGCGATTTGCAGGACAATGCAGCAGATTGTATTGTTAGTGACCGCTGGAAACGAACCAGAAAAAGGCGGCATTAATCAAAAACATCTAGAAACTTTAACTAAAATTTTTAAGAATGAATCAGTTGGTAGAGTTTTGGTTGCAGATTATACCACAAAAGCCTCATTTGTTATTCCTCAAATTGCTGACTTGCTTGACCCAGCGAAGTATGAAGTTATTGACCGCGACATTAATATCGGTCTTAATAACGTGTTCCTTGGGGGCGAAAAGTTCGCCAATCAACAAAAGAAAGTCGAAGTATTTGTTAAGAGGCTTGAACAGGCAAAACAGTCATTTTTAAATAACTTTTTAATTCCTGAGATTAAAAGAATAGCAAAATCATTGAATTTCAAGTCGTACCCAACGCCATACTACGATTCTAACCAATTCAAAGACGACGTTTCCTACGCTAAGATTTATACACAAATGGCCACGCTTGGTCTTATTACTCCCGAACAGTGCGTAGAAGCGATACAAAACAATAGACTCCCTGAGAGCGACACAATGGAACCGGCGCAAGAAGCTTACAAAACTCAACGTAAAAACGGCCTCTATGTTCCCCTAGTCCCACCGCCACCTGTACCCGGAGCAAAACCCGGAACTGCCGCGCCCGGACAAACTGGACGCCCACAGGGAACTAGTGGAATTCCTCAGGCTACTAAAAAGATTACGCCGATGGGTTCTAAAGGCAGCGCCGATATAAAAATTAGTCTTCCTAAGATTAAAGACAACATGGTAATCGCTCAGGAAACTGAAAAAGACATCATTGCATTCCTTAAGAAAAAACACAAAGTCAAAAAACTCACCAATTTGCAAAACTCCGTTGCTTCTGGAATCCTTACTACGATTATGAGTAATGAAGAGAGCGATAAGTGGCAGTCTTCTGTTAAAGATTATTGTAATGAACCAATGGATAAAAACTTGGAGAGGGTTTCGGCGGTATTGGATATGGCTTATGCTCACCAAGTTGACGGCTATCTCGGCGCGTTATTCTATTCAAGCAGAGCAACTGAAGTTCCAGAAGAACCGAAGGAGGCGTAATGTCCTTCGGCACTTTTAATCTCTACAATTTTTTCCAAAGTCCTAATACCGGAGTTACTCCCGCACCGGGGACTTACGATGTCACTTCAATCGTAGAGGGTGTTGGCGAATCTGGAAACATAGCGGACTTCAACTGGCCTTTCCCGTACGCTGGGACTTCTGTTCCAATAGAAATTGTCGAGGGCGTCGGCGGTGCATTCCAATTAAAATTATTCAGTGATTCATATGTCGGACTAAGGTTCGCTTCGGTTAATGAGGTTTTTTCTGGGCAGTTACAGGGAGATTCCGAAAATTCTCATTCCTCCACAACAATATCGGGTACATTTAATCCAATGGATTCAGGATTTCAGAATTCGTATGTTGTATTTTCTGGATTAATAAGCGGCGCTCCCCAAGACTCTCCGGTTAATTACATTGTCCTAAGCGGCGTTATTACAGACCAACATCCAGATTTTGGGCTTCCATTCTTAGTGTTTTCTGGGCAGTCCCTGAATGACCAGCCAAACATAAGTGACATTGGTTATACTATTTCCGGCACAGTTTCTGACGCGGACTACTCTAATCCCACTTTGAATATTACATTTAGTGGAACTTTTATACCCACAAATCAAGATACTGCGAATATTTCATATGGGTTTTATGGGATGGCGACGTATAATAATGTAACCGTTACGAGTACCGGCTTTATAAATTCGGCCAATATAAAATATGGTTTTGCATCATTTATCAGCACTCGCGGGGCATAGTGTAATTAAAAGAAGGCAATGAATTCAAGCATCAATTGTGGAATCAAAGGCAGTTACCAAGTCCAACTTAAAAGTGGGGGCAAGGTAGTTGAGGAAACTCCTTGGTTTAGTAACGACATCACCAACGCAGGTCTTAACTATCCTTTTATTTATTCATTCGCGAACTGTTTCATGTTCCTTTCGCTAGGTGGTTCTGCTTGGGTTTACAGCTCTTTGAGACAACAAAACACGGGAACAAATTCTCCCATTCAATCATTTCAAGTTTATGACCCGACATTCACTGGCAACGCTCAACAACCAAACGCGACCGGATATTACCAACATACTGGACAGTATATAGGCTGGGAAGGATACGAAATCGGCGGTCAGCATAATTCAACTTTCGCGGGGTCTTTTTCTTCTACTTGCGGGACTAAGTTTACTAATCAAGGAATTAATCTATATCGTGGGTGGACGATTCCTACCGGCGCTAATGAAAACGGAGCAGTTCTCGGACAGGCTTTGACCATCAACGGCTTCATGGTGTCTCCAAGCAGCGGGGCAAACATAACAGGAAATCAAGCATTTAGTTTGGTAGATAGAACGGTAACTATTCCATCTGGATTTACCGCAACTATAACTTATCAACTGAGCTTAAATTTCAATAATTATCAAACTTATACTTATTTTTCTGGTGTTCAGGGGGATTCTAACGGCTACTTTAATACTGGCAATGCGGCTATTGGAACCAATGGTTCTGAATTAGGACTTTTAAGCGGCTGGAGTAATTTGAGTGGTATTTATAGTCAAATTTATCCGGGGGTTCAAATTGTTGATTCTTTAGGGGCATGTATCATTCCAGCGTGGGGAGACCAAGCGGAACCGATGTATTCTCAATGTCCCAACTTGTATTTTTATCTATCTCCCGATATTTCTGAATTTGCAGTAAGTCCATATGGTTCGACGGGCATTAGCGAATCTGGTGCGTATAATACCCCCGGAGTAATGGCCAATTATACAGAATTTGTTTCAAGTGTCGGCGGGGATTTAAGTGTTTATAGCACGGTGGAAAATTCTTGGCCCGCTAATCCTGTGGCGTGGTATTATTCGGGATTATCTAATGGCGGGTCTCAATCAAATGGGCCTTCGACTGTAACGTCGGTGACGATTCCTTCTAATATCCGATTGCAGAATTTACTTTCTATTCAAGACTATATTAATGATAGCCCGATTTCTCCATCGGCTTTTACTTACCAAGTGCAAGGATATGTTTCTCCGATTACCTCTCAAGAGCCAGTAGCGTTCGCAACGCCGGGAAGTTTAGGAATCAATTCTAGTTACGCAAATTACGGCCAAAGAGCGGTTTACTCAACCTATCTCAAAAGATTACCGCCAACGGGTTCTACCTTAACTGGGGTTGGTGGCGTTGGTATTAGAAATAAAAAAGTCACCAAGTCCGCTCTCTTCTCTCCAATCCAAAGCGCTGGTACTAATAGCAGATACGGTTCTCTAGTATTAGGATATCTTTCCGCAGTGGGAACAATAGGTAGCTTAACTTTCCAACCTTATGTTGATTTTCTTTTCTTTAATAATTCGGGCAGGGCGGCGGATACGCCTCATTATAGGTTGATTCCAGATATTTGCCTGACCGACAGGGGTAGCGGTGTCTCGCAAGTGAGATTTGATATTACTGGGGCTAATGGTTTAGCTCCAAGTTCGATTAATAACCTGTATAATGTATACGGTTTTATGGGTCCCGGTGTTGCGATTACCCCGACCACTGCTTCTGGGTTAGATATTAATCATCCCGAACTTCAAGCTGGCGGTTCTGGATATCTATTTACTGGGGAGATTTTAAATCAAGGCGTGACAGGAATGGAAAACTGTAACGGCGGAACTGGTTGGGGTGCTGTATATGGAATTATTACCGGCTGGAACTTTTTGGGGAGAGAATATGATACTTGCCTAATTGATAATACTCCTTGGTATACCACTGGGTTTTCTGGTTTTAGTGGTAGTTATGGGGTCGGAACTTATCCTAATCCGACAGGGGATTCTAATCTTTTATACTGGCCAGTCAAAGGTTCTGGACTAGGTTTGAGAATTACTGGAATGCAATATTATCTTAATGGTTATGGTAATATGTCTGACCCCTTTGATTATTTCATAACCGGTAATTATCAGATAATTAGTGATATAATCTATACTGGGTTTGCTTTAACTGGAACTAATGCCGTCACTACTGACTTATATCAATATACAGGAAATTCAAATTTAATTTATTTTTCTGGAGCTGGAACATCTGATTTCCCGTTAAATATCTCTGATATTACAGGCAACCTTTCTCTTCAATATAACATTACTGGTAAAAGTTATAATTTTCAAATAGCGACGGGACTGGGTGCCAATCCAGTTCGATTTTCTGGCTTTAAAATACAAACTGGGACATGGGGCTATGAACAAAACTGGACACCGGCAAACATACTAGCCTCTACTGGGAATTCTATAGTAGGGAAAGATACATCTAATCATAATATTACTTTGGTTTATTTTGATGGCTTTAATTATTGGCCTTTGACTGGAAATGCTAATTTTAGTTTGCTACCTACTCAATTTAAAAAACCCTCTGGCGTCATCCATCATGTCGAAAATATAAATGGTTCTGGTAATAGACTTTTACCTAATTA
>Ga0302280_1000332_pt1 | contig 41020 bp, 27 predicted proteins | sample III_Fen_E1_1_FD_198771 | JGI IMG/M metagenome (GOLD analysis project Ga0302280, IMG submission 198771) | Peat permafrost microbial communities from Stordalen Mire near Abisko, Sweden - III_Fen_E1_1 | ecosystem: Environmental > Terrestrial > Soil > Wetlands > Permafrost | place: Sweden: Abisko... | reverse complement strand
AAGGTCAAGCATCTGTGTCTGAAAACAGGCAATATACGGCACTGAATCGCCGCCTATTCCCGGCAGCGGGCTCTTAACCTGGGTAAAGGTATTTGTAACATAATTATATTCTACAAAGTAAGCCGGGGGATTGAATTCATTAATGCTGGTACCGATTGGTGAAACAGCAAGCAGAATATGTCCGTTCACCATCATAGCCCCGGAAGCATCCGGCTGCCCTACATAGGTACCCTGTATTTTTGGAAAACTATCCGCCGAAGCCCATGTTCCAGGGCTCGCATTGCCGGAAGGAGTGTAAATGCAGTTATACGGGGTAGCGCCGAAGAAAATGGATTTTCCATTCGGCAGCATTAAAGCGCAACCCGCTTCTTCACCATGCGGGTCATACAGGTCGCCGGGTGTGGAAGCATCGGTAACCCATGTGGCTGTTTGCGGAATATAGCGGTTAGCATTTAAAGAAGCAATGCCCACATAAAGCACGCTGCTGTCGCGCAATTTAATCCATTCGGCTTCGTCGTGATTATAAATGCTGTTTGGTTCTACTGTATATTGATTTGTAATGGCAGACCAGATAAGGATATTATACGACCATGCAGAACCTATTTGCGGACCTTCCAATACGGTTCCATCATACAAAATTTCTGAGTTGCCGTCATATATTTTCCATCCCACGGGAATAGCGCCGCACATGGTCCAGGTATTCGTTACCGGGTCATACACTTCTCCGGCATTGGTTCCCACACCATATTCTCCTCCGGCCACATAAACCTTGCCGCTGGGTAATATTTGCGACGAAAAAAAGAGGCGGTCTTCAAACATGGATTTTATAGTATCCCAGGTTCCGTTAATATAACTTCCGTGAATATCCGGGGTAAGCCTGTCCCACCCGGTTCCATTACCGGGACCGGCTGAGTTTTTACAAATTACCGTACCATCCGTCATAAGCAGACAAACACCGTTATTAGGATTTATAGGAAGGTTCGATACTGCCGTCCATGTGCCCGTTTGCGCGCTCGAATAGCTTGCAACAGCCAAGCCAAAAACTAATATGAAAAGTTTGGATAATTGTTTCTTCATGGCAGGCATTTAATTTTTGAATTGTAAATAGAAATAATTCAAAGATACCTAAAAAAGTACTCCATTAAAATAAAAAAACACCTGATAGGGAAAACCCAACTATTTCACCCTGACTTTGCTGGGTATTTAGCCTGCATTTGCCATGCACTTATATTGTAAATACGGTATATTTTACACTGCTTTTTAGAGTGTATTGACAAACAATGTATTAAGTCCGATGAAATTGTCCAAAGTGTAAAATAAGATAAAATAAACGCTGTTTTAGTTATGAGTTATTTACGAATTTAGCTTCAATCCTGACTTAATATGGATCATAACTCATAACTTATAATTTATAACTTCTTTATTCTTCTTTTTTTGTAACTTTGTCCCAACAAAAACACATTCCAATGGCATACGATATTGATATGATTAAAAAGGTGTATGCACACCTGCCCGAACGCATTGCAGCAGCCCGCAAACTACTCGGAAGACCTCTTACATTTACAGAAAAGATACTCTATTCCCACCTTACGGAGAGCCTGCCTAAGGCGGCTTTTAAACGTGGTACCGACTACGTTGACTTTCAACCGGACAGGGTTGGCATGCAGGATGCTACCGCTCAAATGGCGCTGTTGCAGTTTATGCAGGCAGGCCGCAGCAAAGTGGCCGTACCAAGTACCGTCCATTGCGATCACCTTATACAGGCAGATGTTGGCGCTAAAGCCGATTTGGAAACAGCTATTACCAAGAACAAGGAAGTATACGATTTTCTTGCTTCCGTATCCAATAAATATGGTATTGGTTTCTGGAAACCGGGAGCCGGAATTATTCACCAGGTAATACTGGAGAACTATGCATTTCCGGGCGGAATGATGATTGGAACCGATTCACACACCCCTAATGCCGGAGGCTTGGGAATGATTGCCATTGGTGTTGGCGGAGCTGATGCCTGCGATGTTATGGCAGGGCTGCCCTGGGAACTTAAATTTCCTCAACTGATTGGCGTGAAGCTTACAGGTAAGCTAAGTGGCTGGACCTCTGCCAAAGACGTAATTTTGAAAGTAGCAGGAATCCTTACCGTTAAAGGCGGAACAGACCGCATAGTAGAATACTTCGGTCCGGGTGCGGAATCTATTTCTTGTACCGGAAAAGGCACCATTTGCAATATGGGCGCTGAAATCGGGGCTACAACTTCTATCTTTACGTACGACTCTAAAATGTCAGACTATCTTAAATCAACCGGCAGGGCTGACCTTGCTTCCTTGGCTGATGGCGTTGCAGAACATTTAAAGGGAGATCATGAAGCCTATGAAAGTCCTGAAAAATACTTTGACCAGGTTATAGAAATCGACCTTAATACACTGGAACCTCATGTTAACGGACCATATACTCCTGATTTGGCCTGGCCTATATCTAAATTTGCACAAGCTGTAAAAGACAATGGCTGGCCTGAAGAACTGGAAGTTGGACTGATAGGTTCCTGCACCAATTCATCGTACGAAGACATCAGCAGGGCGGCATCGCTAGCCAAGTTTGCGGTAGAAAACGGATTGAAAACCAAATCGGAATATACGGTTACTCCCGGATCGGAACAAGTGCGGTATACGGTAGACCGTGACGGTTACCTGCAATGGTTTGAAAAACTGGGCGGAGTAGTACTGGCCAATGCCTGCGGACCTTGCATAGGACAATGGGCGCGACATACCAACAATCCTGAAAAAAAGAACTCAATTATAACATCCTTCAACCGCAACTTCGCTAAAAGAAATGACGGAAATGCCAACACACATGCATTTGTATCGTCTCCTGAATTAGTTACTGCGCTTGCTATTGCGGGAAACCTTACGTTTAATCCACTTCGGGATACACTCATCAACGACAAAGGCGAAAAAGTAAAACTACCGGAACCAACCGGCATTGAACTTCCTGCCAAAGGATTTGATGTGAAAGACAGGGGTTACCAGGAACCGGCTACAGATGGCAGCCAGGTACAAGTGCTGGTATCGCCCGATTCTCAACGTCTGCAGCTCTTAGCTCCTTTCGCAGCCTGGGAAGGTATTGATTTGAAAGGATTGAGGTTACTTATTAAAGCAAAAGGAAAATGCACAACCGACCATATCTCTATGGCAGGCCCATGGCTTAAATACAGGGGGCACTTAGACAATATATCTAACAATATGCTTATTGGCGCTATGAACAGCTACAACGGCAAAACGGATTCGGTAAAGAATGAACTGACCGGTGAATACGGCTCTGTTCCTGCTGTGCAAAGGGCTTACAAAGCGGCTCACATAGGCACAGTTGTTGTAGGCGATGAAAACTACGGCGAGGGCAGTTCCCGCGAACATGCCGCCATGGAACCCCGCTTCCTGGGTGTACGGGTAATTTTGGTAAAATCGTTTGCACGCATCCATGAAACAAACCTGAAGAAACAAGGTATGCTGGCAGTAACTTTTGCCGACAAAAATGATTACGATAAAATCCGCGAAGACGATACCATTGATGTACTTGGCTTAACCACCTTTGCTCCGGGCGTTCAACTTACTATGGTGCTTAACCATAAAGATGGAAGCCAGGATAAAATAAAGTTAAACCAGAGCTACAACGAAAACCAGATAGAATGGTTCAAAGCAGGTGGTGCACTTAATATTATACGTTCTCAGGTAAAAGCTTAAACGAATAGAATATGGTAATTCGAATAGTTAAGATGGAGTTTGAAAAAACTAAGGTAGATACATTTTTAGAAATGTTTAATTTAAACCGCAGTAAAATAGCCGGGTTTGAGGGATGCCTGGGGGTAGAATTGCATAGCTCTATGGATGCTCCTAATATTTTTTATACCTATAGCACCTGGAAATCGGAACAAGATTTGGAAATGTACCGCCATTCGGATCTATTCAAACAAATTTGGGGAAATACAAAAGTCCTGTTCAGCAATAAACCGGAAGCCTGGAGCCTGTTAAAATTAGAATCCGCCCCCCCGGCATCTGCGGAGGGGAATTAAAAACAATGGCTGAAAAAAATAAAGATTCCAGGCAACATATACAGGATATTTCTGATGAAAAACTGAATGCCTTATTTGAGCTTACCAAGAACATTAACCTGAATGCTTCCATTAGTGCACTTCTTGATATTTACAGAGATGTTCTTGAAAACAAATTAAATATTGGCAGGTTGATGCTTCTGAGCCACGATGGGAACTGGCGATGCATCCTTAGTTATGGAATTGAACAAGACAACCTTGAGTTTACTATTGAAAGAGCCAAAGGCTATTCCAAAGTAAGGGAAATTGCACAAGTGCATCAGGATTCCTGGCCGAACGGTTGCGAATTAGATATTGTTGTTCCGGTTTATCATAAAGAAAGCCCTTTGGCATACCTGTTTTTAGGCGACCTGAAAGAAGGCAAAAAAGGAACCGGCTCCGCGCTTAAACACTTACCATACATACAAACGCTAACCAACATCCTGGTTGTAGCCATTGAAAATAAAAAACTCGCCAAAGAACATATTCATCAGGCATTACTAAAACATGAGCTTGACCTGGCGAAAGAAATACAATCTATTTTGGTTCCTTCGGTATTGCCCCACACCGATGAGCTCGATGTAGCAGCATACTACCTGCCCTTTCATGAGATTAGCGGAGACTATTATGATTTTATTCCTTTAAATGAAAGCGAATTTGCATTTTGCATTGCCGACGTTTCGGGCAAAGGAGTGGCAGCAGCCTTGCTTATGAGCAACTTTCAGGCTAGCCTGCATGCTCAAATTGAGCAAACAAGCTCGCTTACGGAATTAGTAACCAAGCTTAACCGCAACGTAATGGAAACAGCAAAAGGTGAAAGTTTTATAACCTTTTTTATTGCTAAATTCAATCGGCTTACCCAAACGTTAAACTACATAAATGCAGGTCACTATCCCCCCATACTTTATATGGAGAATACGGTAAACCTGCTAAAATCGGGAGGCCCTGCACTTGGAATGCTACCTAAAATACCCTACCTGAAAGAAGGCATTATAGCAATTGCTGCGCCTGCATCCTTACTGGCATATACCGATGGCATTACTGAACTGGAGAATGATAACGATGAAGAGTTTGGTATTGAAAAGCTAAGTGACTTGTTTATTTCATTTGCTAATTCCGGTATATCTTCAAAAGAAGTGAATGATAAAATTGCCGAGACACTAAACGTATACAAAGGTAAAAAGGAATATATGGATGATGTTACCTTATTGTGCTGCCGTATTTTAAAACGCTCACAGCTTCCGCTTTTCAATCAGGGGTAAAAAATATATCGTGTGAAAAAAAATCAGCATTAAATTCACTCTATTCAAGGTGAAACCACTTTGCATTCAGAAACAGTATCGCAAACACCGCTGCCTTCCAACTGATAAATTTTAATAGAGTTTACTTTGACTTTTATTTGTTTCATTTCAATATTCCATAAATAACACACCATTCGATGTATTTTCAAGGGAAGTGGGCCGCCCACCAAATCCAGTACTTGGTTCCCGGCAGTGGTCCAATCATACCGCAGCATATTGAGCGGTGTTTTTTGATAAGATGCAGAATGCCCTTCCGAAGAATCCACTTCAAATACCAACCACATATTTAAAGGCATTTTTGCCTGAATGGAGGCTATATTAAATTCAACCAACAAAGGATTTGTATTTCTATAACAAGTATCCTTTGCTAAATATAGATTATAGTACTGTCCATTTCCTTGTATAGGCTTTAACGAATTAATAGATAGCAGCAAATTCCTTTTTAATTTCTCTTTGCGTTTCAATAAAGTTATGTCCGAATGTTTATCCGAGTCAATCTCGTTATAATAAGGCCTATAATATTGTTCGTTTTTTTTCAATACAACAACATAATCACAATTCATTTGCATCACATAACTTGAATTGTTACTGCTGTTTAAAGCTCCTTTATGCAAATAGTTCCAAAAATCATAAAGAAGCTCAGCATCCGGTTGACCGCTAATAGTAATCTTTTCAGGACTTTGTTTTTGTTCTTCTAATAAACGAGTATAAAACCGTTCAGGAATAGTATTATACGAAGTATTTGAATGTTTATCAAAATTAATATTAACAACAAAATGAATTAGTGTGATAACAAGAATAAAACCCGACAATACTTTCACTGCAAACCCTGTAAACTGATCCAATGTAAAAACGACAGCTATTACAAAAAAAACATAAAAAAATAAGCCCATGCGATTTTCGGGATAACTGACATTAAAAAGCTTTTGCATAGCATAAAAAGCCACCACTGCCGCTATGAGTAAAAGCGTATAGAAAAGGGACGGAGAAAATACAGTTTGAATATTATATATTACCTATTTAAAGTTTCGGACTAATACGATACCTATTAAAATAAAAAAACACAATAAAATAAAAATAGGTATCCACTTATTCGTTGTACCGGTTAATAAATTAATCAAAGTAACAAAAGTGACATTCCAGTATCCATTGGTTGCACCTGCAAAAATATTTTGATGCGGGTGCAAAAAATTCGCCTGCATAAAGAAAGAAAATTTAATCCAGGAAGTCAATAGTTTGATATGAATAAGAAGTACAATAATGTTTGTTATTTTAAAAAATTCTCTATTTAGAAGTTGAAATACAATTATTGAGAAAGTAAGTATAACTGCAATTATTACAAGTATCAGATTAGCGCTTACTGCTATTTGAATACATAGATAGAAAAGGAGCAGTTTTGCGTATTGCTTGGATTTAAAATATTCAATTAAATTTGATATGCTTAAGATTAAGAATGCCATAGAGATACCATATCCCCTGCAAATGGAATAAAAACTTAGCCAATGGAATGACAACAAAAAACACGCTATTAAAATTAGCCCGGAATGGATATGGGTTAATTTCCTGGATATCCTGTATGTAGCAAATATTAGTACCCCCAACGCTACTAGGTTCGGTAATCTTAAAGAGAAGGGTGAATCACCAAACAAATGAAAACATATCCAGCTTAAACAACTATTTAAAATATGATTGTTGGTATCAACATGAGAGCGATATGGCAAAAAGGAGCCCGGCTGAATAAAATTAAAAAAGGTTGATATCTCATCCCCCGTAAAGGGAACTGTGATGCTCCTAATTAACGCTATTACAAATACAACAAAAGATACAGTTATAAAAAAATAGTTGAATTGATTTTGGCTGAAGGGCTCGAATACTTTTATCTTTTGTAATTTCATGAATGAACCAACTATTGACTTTTCCCTTCCGCTCTTATGATGGGATATTTATGTATTGCAACTTCAGGCAAACTTTCCTTTATCTAATCAACTGAACATATCCATCTTTCTTATAAGTAGTCCCCTGGCAAACACCATCAATTATATAATAGTAAACACCTGCGGGCGCAGCTCCTCCACCTTCGGTGTTTCCATCCCAATATTCATTGGGATTGGTGCTTTTAAAGATTTCCTTACCCCAGCGGTCATCTATCAAGATTGACCAGGAAGAAAGATTACTATAGCCTGTATTAATGTAAAATTTATTGTCTACTCCCAATGTTCCCGGATTAGTCGGAGTAAATACATTAGGTACTGTAAAATTAAAACAGGGCGTTTCTACTACTATGGTAATGGTCCGTTCAGACCTACATCCAGCTGCATCAATTCCTATTACAGTGTAAGTGGTGGTTACTGTTGGAGTAGCTATAACATTGGCACAGGTATCGCAATTCAATCCTGTTCCCGGCAACCACTGGTAAGTTTTTATGCCGGTTCCAATTGCAGAAATTGTTGTATCATGTCCAATAAGAATTGTATTGTTACAACAAGCAGAAAGAGATGGAAAATATGGATCTACTGTAATCGTTTTTGTAATGGGACAGCCATTTGAAATAACCACCGAAAAAGTAGTTGTATCGGGTACAGTTACTACCACTGTATCATGGGTACCACCGGTAGACCATTGATAGGTAAATGGACCTAAACCACCTGCCTTGGCCGTAATAGTATCCTGGAGAGTCCCGCAGTTTGGTATATATGTGACACTACCGGTTGGAAAAGATCTTTCCGTGATTTTGAAAGAATCCTTAACAGAACAACCGAGACTATTTTCTGCCGTTACATAAATGGTTGAATCGCCATTAATAGCACCGGTAATAATAGAACTGCCGGTTTCTCCATTACTCCATTTGTAGGTAGTTGGATTAATGGAACTGCTTACTGAAAGGGTATCTTTCGTTCCCTTGCATTTCCAAAGACTACCATTTATTAAAGGCTTGGGAAGGGGAATGACCGTTACTGTCTTCATTATCTTAGTACTATCACATATTCCGTAAACGGTTGCGGTATAGGTTGTAGTTACTGTATCTGTAACAGTTATAGATGATGTGGTATACCCGTTACTCCATTTATACGTCGCTTGCCCCCCGATACCTGTCGCTATAATGATTGTGCTTCCATGCGGGCACACCGTGTCACTAAATGCAACGATGGTAGCCGTTATAACAGGAATAACTTTAATTTTTAGAGGGACCGAATCATTACACCCGCCTACTATACCCTTTACCCAATAATAGGCAGTGTCTCCGGCCGGAATTACGACGGTAATGGATGAACTTGTTCCACTTGTAGACCATAAATACGAGTTGGCTCCGGAAGCGTTAAGAATAACATGCTCACCGGTGCAGGCAGAATCAGCGGGTATGGAAGATATGATTGTATTAATGGCATTCGGTTGGGTTACAATAATCGATGTAGAAGCTGTACATCCACCGGCATCAGTTATGGTTACAGTATATGTTCCCGCAGATAACCCTGTGGCTGTAATATTGGTTTGTGAAGATGGGTTCCATAAATAGGTATAAGGGGAACTACCCCCTGTGGGGTTGATTGTTGCCGTTCCGTTACTATCTCCATTACAGCTGGCTCCCGTACTTGCGCTTGAAGATACCGTAACTCCGGATGATGGCACCCATGATATTGTTACCTGACCATTTCCGGATTGAAATCCGGTGGTATTGTTTTGATTTGATCCATTGTTATAAGAACCGCCGCCGCCACCGCCGCTGGGTGTACCGCTATTCCATCCGCCGCCGCCGCCGCCGGAATATCCACCGCCGCCTGCGCCACCGCCACCGGCTGTACCGCCGCCGCCGCCATAGCCACCACTAACCGGATTACATCCACCCGTAGTACAACCAACACCCCCTGCTCCCCCATTTAAGTAACTAATCCCTATACCCGTTGCACATAAAGAGCCACTGCTGCCATTTGCGCCGTTATTGCACCCTATACCACCGGCACCCGGTGTACCATTATTGGATGCTTCCCCTCCATTTCCGCAAAATCCGCCGCCGCCGCCGCCGCTGATGCAGCTTCCATTATCAGAAGCGCCGCCGCCGCCGCCGCCATTGGTACCGCCTATTCCTCCTGAAATAGGTTGGGTTCCGTTGCTTCCTGTAACAGTTATATTTCCCGGCTCGCCGGCGCCTGAGGAACCTTGCCCGCCGCCGCCGCCGGCAACAATTAAAGCGTTATTACTAATATCTGCAACAAATGAACCGCCGCCACCACCGGCACCTTGGCCAATACTAGGCCCGCCTTGTCCTCCAACTAAAATATTTAACTGCTCAGCACTTGTAACGGTAAAAGTTCCCACCATTTTGGCTCCTTGCCCACCTAATGCACTTCCTCCTTGTGCGCCTCGTGCATCAATAGTTATTGAAGTTACGCAATTAGGCACGGTAAATGTTTGTATTGACCCTGTATAATTGAAAGTGACCGATTGTGCAAAAACCACACCGTAACTTACAAATAGAACTGTTCCAATGGTCAAATAAAAACGCTTCATTGGATGAGTGATTTTTCTCATCATCTTATTAATTGAACAAATCCGTCTTTTTTATAGGTATTGCCCTGGCAAGTACCATCTATTATATAATAATATACTCCGGCAGGGGCCAGTCCTCCGCTCTCCGCATTTCCATTCCAGTATTCATTGGGATTCGTACTCTTGAACATTTCCTTACCCCAGCGGTCATAAATTAACAGTGACCAGGAATCTACATTGCTATTGCTTGTGTTTATATAAAAGTTGTTATCCAATCCTATAGCTCCTGCATTGGATGGTGTAAATACATTGGGCACCACAAAATTGAAACAGGGTATTTCTACCGTTATTGTAACTATTCTTGCACTCTGGCAGCCCTTAGAATCTGTTCCTGTTACCGTATAGGTGGTCGTTACTCCCGGTTTTGCCTTTACTGAATCACACTTCGGATCTAAACAGTCTACTGATGGCGACCAGCTATAGGATACGATACTTGTGTCTCCGCTTGCCACCATGGTCGTATCGTTCCCTTTTATGATCATGGTATTGCAACATGCTTCTATCGCAGGGCTCTCAGGGGTTACCGTTGTTATACGGGTTGTGCTGCACCCATTGGATACTATTACCGTATAGGTCTCTACACTATCCGGAGTTACAGTGATGCTATCGCCGCTTCCGCTTCCCGCCGGTAACCAGGTATACGTAAATGGCGCATTGGTGCCCGTGACTTTTGCTTTAAGCACAACTGGCTGTCCTCCGCAGCTTACCGCTCCAGTATTTACTCTAACTACGGGCGGTATTCTTACCGCAATATTAAATGAGTCTTTTACCGGACATCCTAAGCTATTTTCTGCTGTTACATATATCGTTGAATCCGCATTTATATCTCCTGTAATATTATACGTTGTTTTTGTACTTCCATTGCTCCATAAATAGCTCGTTGGATTGGTGGAACTGCTTACGCTCAGTGTGTCCTTTGCTCCATGGCACTCCCAAGGGCGACCGTTTATTACTGGCACCGGCAGCGGAATTACCATTACCGTATTCATAACTTTTGTGCTGTCACATAGTCCGTATACGGTAGCTGTATATGTGGTTGTTACTGTATCATTTACTATTATCATCGATGTTGTTGCTCCGGTATTCCATTTATAGGTGGTCTGTCCTCCTATCCCTGTCGCGATCATCGTAGTAGCTCCATGTGGGCATACCGTGTCATTAATGGCGCTAATGGTCGCTGTAATTGGCGGAATAACACGTATGGGCTTGGTCACAGAGTCATTACAGGTTCCCGAATGCACATACAGCGTATACGTAGTGGTATTTGCAGGGTTAACCCATATATTGGTTGTCGTTTTACCGTTGCTCCACTTATAAGTGCTGCCACCGCTACCTATTAATTCTACACTGTCTCCTGTACATACCGAGTCTTTCGAGGCCGTTATCAATGCAGCAGGCGATACTACATGTATAGTAAATGACGTATCGTGCGAACATGGGCCATTATAGGCCGTAACTGTTATTACCTGGGTGGTTATCGTAACATTATTTATTGATGTAGTAGTTGCACTATTACTCCATACATACCGGGTTCCCCCGGTAACACTTAAGGTATCGGTATAGCCTGAACATACGGAATCCTTTCCTCTTATAATGGGCTTGGGCGTAGCATATACCTTAATCTTGGCTGTCGCAGCACCGGTACACCCTATTGAATCGGTACCTGTAACCGTATACGTGGTGGTGGCTGTAGGAGTGGCTGTAGGGTTAGGACAATTGTTACAACTTAATCCAATGGATGGGGACCAGCTATATGTTCTAGCTCCCGATGCTGTAAGTCCTACGCTGGCTCCCAAACATAAACTATCCAGGTCCGGTATTACCTTAACCGTAGGAGATGTAGGGTTGACAAGGGTTACACTAACTAAATATCTGCATCCTGTATTATCGGTAATAATACAGGTATATACCCCTGCTACTAGTCCGGTATCTTCCTGATTGGTGGAACTGTTACTCCATAAATACGTATAGGGTGGATGGCCTCCGATAACATGTACCGTCGCATTTCCTTTCTTTAGTCCACAATCCGGGTTAGTATCGGTTATACTGGCACTGAAGCCCAGTTCGCCTGTTACAGTTACTGTGGTAGAATCAATATGGGGGGGGCAGGCGGCATCTGTAACTGTAACTTTATAAACACCTGCACATAAACCTGTGTCCGTTTCATTGGTATTACCATTGCTCCATCTAAATTCATAAGGTGATATTCCACAATTAACATTTACCGTGGCTGTGCCGTTACAGGCCGAGCAGGAACTAGGGGTAGCGACAGCCGATGAAATGAGGGTAGCAGGATAGGGATTAATAAGCTGAGTAACATACCCTTTTCCACAAGCATATAGGGCTGTACCCTGCCCCAGTTGAAGATCATAAATAGTATCACTCAACGAGACTTTTGCCTGCCTTACATAGTTTGAATCAAAGACGTAAATACTGTCCCTAACTCCAACAAATAAATTATTGCAAGGATCAACAGCCAAGCCGCCATATTCAAAAGGGGTATTGGGGCTGATGGGAATTCCTGAAACATACGCTCCGGTAATTTTATTATAGCGCCTTACCGTATCCCCATTATACAGATAAACCCAATCGGGGCTACAGGCAGCACCATTCATAGCATTTGTCTCTGATTCGTTATAGATATCCTTTCCTGCATAGGTTATACTGCTGACCTCCACAAAATGATTATTTTCATGTACTTCGAAAATGGTTGGTGTAAGGGAAGGAAGAGGAAGTTTCATAAGCACATTATCAGCGTGCAATGGATCAACAGATAAAGACCTCGCAGAAGCAATATAACATTGGGTTCCATTAGGATCAATGGTCATCAATGAGTTATCATGGCAATTTGTTGCCACACCCATAATATTGACAGGGTTTACCGAAGACATATTTGTATCGAGTATACCAGCCTGGTCATCACCTGAGGTCCCACCGCCCGCAATTACAATATCCCCATTACATGCATCATATTCAGCCCTCCATCCTTCATTCATATTAGGGTTTCCCGGGAATGTACCAATAAGTGCGCCAAGCGTATTAACCTTGTATGCCTCCCCGCCAAGGCCTTGCGTTACATAAGTTGTGCCGGTAACTTTATCCACTGCAATATCGCCATAATAGCTGCCAGAAAAGGAATTAAATGTCCATTGGATAACACCTGCGCTATTCATTTTAGTGAGCAACAGGGGGCCTCCCGTAGGTTGGCCTCCGTAGGCATATACATTGCCATGATAATCCCAGTCAAGATCATATGCTTTATCCCAAGGCGTGAAAAGAGGATCTGTCTGCCAGGGATCAATAATAATGGTTTTTGAATTATCATAACTTTCAACGGCTTTAAACGACTCTATATTGCCGGTTACCGCATTGGAAAATGCAATATTTCCTCCTGCCAGGTAACTTGTAACAGGAGCATGCTCTGTAAGCAAATCCACTTCACTGTTAATTAATATATCGCCTTGTTTATTCTTCGATATACTTTTAGCACCGGAATAGTTGATCTTTATTTTTGACAGATCTGCACCTGGATAAACAACCAGAGAATACTTTATACCATTTTGCCCATCAATAAACTGGTATATTGCATCAATACCCGGGTAGAGGTTTTTATAAACCAGTTGCTTATACAAACCGGCTTTAATTGATTTTTTCGGGCCATCGGGATAGGTATAATAATTTTTTTGCTCGTCATTTGTTTCCAACCAAACAGACTTATTCGCATTCATCCATTGGGCACTCAGCATATGGATTTCATGCCTAAAATTCTTTGGGTCATCGGCATCTTGATGAGGGTCGGCCGGTTTCTGAAAATAATATTTGTCATAGCGGTATACCACTTTATTGCTCGTAAAATAGACATCTATCTTTCCTAAATGCGCACTGTATAATATTTTTTCCCCTGATTTTATTTTCCCATCAAACTGCCCATTGTTTTGAATAAACACATGGTCATCAAATGGGTTTGTTTTCCATTTTGTCTGGAATTTCTCTCCTTTCCTTCCTAAAGTTATGCCTGAGTTATTCCCTTGGGTTGATATGTTCTGAGCATATCCCGTGATACTAAAAAGTAAAAAACACACATTAACGAACGTAAATACTCTTTTCATTTTGGTAATTTTCGATATGTCAAGGACAAGTACTTTAGTGGTAACGAATTTTCCATGATATTATTATATCCCAGGTATTCAAATGGCTAAATTATAAAAAAAAAATCGATATCTATGATAAAAAAGTCATTTTATTATATTGTTTCCTTTTTTTATAAGTATTTGATACACTATAAACTACCCTATTGAATGATCAAGAGTATTATTAAAATTTGTCAACTTTGCATACTCTTGAATTTATCCATGATAATACGATAAGGGTTATCTATTTTTTTAATTCCTCGTAAATGAAAAAAATTGCATTATACATGTTATTGCTGCAATCCGTTTTTGCTTATGCGGGCGATGATGTAAGGGTAAAAGGGCGCAAATTAATACTTCTTCCCTTTGCCGGTGCACTATGGCAACATGCTCCTTTTGGCGAACTTGCAATTGGGCATCCGTTTAATATTAGCTATATAAATGGTCATTGGTGGCATACGACCGTAGCCTATGCCAAAATAGGAACCGAATTTAATTTTAATTTCAACCATGAGCTGTGGGCTCCGAAAGCTTCATCAGAAATTGATTATAAGTATTTTTGTTTGCGTGGTAGTGCAGAAGATTATATTTTGTCCGGTAAAAACAACTTCTATATTACACCGGAATTTGGCCTTACTTTGGCAGGATTCATAACCCTTGCAGGAGGGTACAATGAACCCTTAACCAGAAAAGTGGAAGCTATTCCACCTTTCCGTATTTCACTTAATTTGTTGATTCCGTTTACAATTACCGGTGGCGTGAAAAAGTAAAAATGAAGAAACAAAACAATTACTTTTAGGCTTCTATTTCAGGCTTTGGATCGCCCGTATTTTCAGCCTCAGATTTAGTAGTTAAATCAATAGCTACAAGCATACCTATAAAACCCCAAAAGGGCACAGAGGCTTTGTCGGTATCTAAAAAATTATTCATCATGCCGTGTATAAAATAACTTACCAATCCCAGAAAAATGCTGATAGCTAAAATTCGCATATCCGGATCTTTTAAGTTATAAAACAACCTGAATGCAAGAAAAAATACGGAGGTTGCAATTCCCAGCATGGCAAGCATACCCAACAGGCCTTGTTCGGCAAGCGGGCCAAGGTACTCATTATGGGCATTGCCTGCATTACCCTGATTTGTACTTATAATGGTGCGCATATAGGAAAGCTGGAAAGGCGCATATTGAAAGGAATAGGTTCCGGGACCAAAGCCAAAAACGGGTTTATCAAGCCACATACGGTAAGCACAGCTCCAGCGGTTAAGACGCTCGCGATTGGAAGCATCGGAAGAAATATTAGAGATTGATTGTATTTCTTTCCCTAAGTCCTGCGATACATCCGTATTGTTTCGCTGCAGCTTCATAATAATGCTTGTTTGGTAAGCTAAAAACAGACCTATGCCAACTACACAACCTGCTAATATCCATTTTAGCTGCACCCTGAAAAGCATAAGAACCAGCACCGCCAAAACACCTGCTGTACTTAACCATGCAGCCCTGCTATATGAAAATGCCAAGGCTACTAAAAAAAAGAGAAATAATACGAAGGCCGCAATCCGGATGGATGGTTTCGTCTTTTTAAGCAGACTTAACCCGCCAAGAATAGGTAAGAACATAGCAAGCAAAGCGCCGTACGCTGTATGGTCGTTATAGAAAGGGTTTACGGCGGAATGCGCTCCTTTTTCTGAAAAGTGAGATGGGTAATGACGTATAAAAGTATAAATAATAACACCTGTGAAAGAAATAATATACAACCAATTAAAGGAGTGGATATTTTTAATTTTTTTAAACAGTAATATGCCGAGGAAGTAAAATGTAACAACATCCCATATCCTTTCTATTAGAAATTTAAATGATACTACATACATGGTACTGGTAAAACAAGTAATAAACATCCATGCCAGGCTTATCAAAATAAGAATGCTGACCGGGTGGCGGATTATTTTTTTATCGTACCCTGAATAAGCAATATTCAGGAAAAATATAAGCATAATGCCGAACATAAGCGGTTCGGTAGGTAATGCCATGCCTACGCTAATTTGGCCAAGTTCTAACCCGGGTATATGGTATTTAATAGACAATGGTGTGCAAAGAACCACGAATAGTATTAGCTTATCCAATGAAAATAGCGACCAATAAACGATTAGGGCAAGCAATGGGATTACCGCTGCTATAAAATTTATGTTGAGAAAAATAAATAGCAGTTCAAGGCCTACGAAAAGTATGCTTGCTAAATAAAAAACTACTATTTCCTTTTTGCTGAGCAATGCAAAGATTTTAATGCTTAATTTTTTCAGCGCTCTTAATAAAGAGCACAGAGAATATAAAAGCGGCAAAGCAAACACCTATAACAATAAGTGAGCGCATTGGATATGTAGAGGAGTCTGATATATAAGGCGTACTAACAAGATTGAAGTATGTAACTTCTTTATTGGCTTCTTTTTTAGCCTCCTCATATTTTGACTCAATTTGGGAATAATCGGTAACCGCATCTTCTATATGCCAATTTACTTCACGAAGATCTATTCCATAGTCCTGCATATTTTTAATTTGTTGCGACAGTTCATCAAACTGCTTTGTCCCTTTTCCTGCATTTAAAGCCTGATAATATGACCTTAAAACTTCCCTTGATTGGCCGGTATACTCTAAAAGCCCATATTTTCCGCTAAGTTCTTTTGAGAGATTTATCATGGAATCCAATTTATGCTTTTTCATATCTAACTCCATTTTCCAAACATTCACCTGTTCCATTGATTTCTCCTTCTGAACCCGCCTGATTTTATCGTTCAAAATATCGAGCGTACAGTTAACTATTTGATAAGCTGTGTCCGGGCTTATGTCGGAAACGGTAATATCCACCGCCCCAAATTCAGTTGGTTTTATGACTACATTATGGTCAAATTTATGGTATAGTTTATAGAAATCCGGTTTACCTTCTTGGTTTAAATCATAATGTTTGCGAAGGTTAAATTTTGAGATTACTTCATTTTTTATATCCACTGAATTTAAAAATTCTATCATTTGCTCTGAAGGGCTTTCGTGCGAATAATCTACCATATTAGAAGGATACACTATTGCTTCCGATTCATACTCCTTTGGCATAAAATATTGCGAGGAGAAAACAATGGAAAGGACTATTGCAATAAGTTGTATAACTAATAATGGCACTTTATGATTATACAACCATTTTAAAAAACTTACATTTTCAACTACTTCCATATTATTTACTACTGTTCCTTTTTAAACGATTTATAATTAGTAACACTAAAAGCGAAAAAATAAGCGCTGTCATAGTTCCTATGGCTACGACTAATCCCCGTATAGGATACGATTTTCTATCGGGAGCAATAGCTTTATCTACAACAAAAAAGGAAGGTATGGATTTTTCAGCATTCGCTTTTGCTTGCATATAAGACGCCCTTGCCTGTTTAAACCATTCATAAGAGCCTTCCAATTCATTGGTAATGGTAAGGAATCCGTTACCATATTGCTGAAAGGTTTTTAATTTATCCGAGAGTTCCTTTGCTGCTTCGGCATTGCCTTTAACTAATGCATCAGCATAGCCTGCCGTTAATTCCTTTACCTGATAAGGCCATTGAAGAATGCCCATATTATGAAAAAAAGTGAGGGAATCATTTAGTTTATTAGTTACAGCCACTGCCGAATCATATTCGCTTTTCACAATATTATAAGCTGCTACAGCTCTCAGCTTCAGTACTTGACGCATAATGGAATCGGCAAGATAGGCAACTTCATTGGCCATATCGGCTGCCATGTGGGGATTCCGATCAATTACCGTTATCTCTATTGATTCATATTGGGTTGCGTCATATTGAAAAAGATCACTGTAATATCCTTTAAATAAATAGTATTTATCCCATTTATCCTGCAGGTTATAATAATTTATAAGATTGAATTTTTTCTCCATAGCATACATTAATGCATCAGACTTTAATATTTGAAGTAACTGATCTGCATTATTGTCTTCGCCAAATGCCAGAAAATCCTTTGTGTCGTCTGATTGTTGTGATAAAAAGGCCCTGGAAAGGTTATTGCTTTGGGAAGGGAAAAGGACCACCTTGGCTTTAAATTTCTCCGGGATATAAAATGAGACTGCAACCGAACCAACCATTGCTAAAATTGTTATTATAAGCAATGGTTTCCATTTACTGAAGATGAAAGACAGAAGGTTTTCGGAATTAAAAATATTTTGTTTGTCTTCTTTATTCATATAATTATTGTTTCCGTTTGATGGTGATGACAAAAGTAAGGTATTTCACTAATTAACCAACTTTTACTGTTTTTAGCAGTGATTTTAGATTAACAACACCTGTAATAAAGGCCCAAATTCCGGAGGCCCCTACCATAGCTACAAAGGATATTCTCCAGTCAAAAGCAAGACGGGTAGAAAAATAAGCAATACCCATTGTACCAATGGCAAATATGAGAAGTGTGAGCATCATTTTAGGGAGTATGTTAAATTTGAAAACCCTTTGAGCAACAAATATTTGCAATCCCGGAACGAGAAGCTGCGTCATAAGGCTTGTTGTGGCTGCTCCCAATGCCTGAAAATGAGGGATTAGTATTAAATTAACAATAATATTGAAAGTCATGCCGCATGCAGCTATTATGTTCATATATTTCAAATTGCCGTTGGCAGTAAGAAGTGTACCGAATACATATTGGGTGGTTGTTCCCATAAAGCAACACATCAATACCCTGAAAACCATTGCAGCTTCTGAAACATCACCTACATATAACATGTGCATTATATTTTCGGCATAAAAACAACATCCGCTTGCTACTACCAATGCAAGTGCAAAAAGAAGGGTAAAGGATGTTTTAACAAGCGACTCAACAGAATCACCCAGTTTCAACATGCGTGAAAAAATTGGAAGCAATAATCCCGCTGCAAGAAGCGCTATCATATTAGTAGCATCCAGCAGACGAAAAGCTTGGGCATACAGCCCTGTTTCTTCTCCGTTATCGTGTATTAACCGTTCAAGCATTACCTGGTCAATCCGGTTATAAAATGACATTAACATTACGAGTATGGCAAATGGAAAGCTTTTCTTTAGAATCATTAAACTGAATGTTCTTGTCCATTCAAATTTTATGAAGCCTGCTTTACGCACAACTATGGTAAAAGCGATTATTGCAACACAAAAATAGGCAGCAGTTTGAATATAAACATAGTCCATAATATCAATATTATGGGCAAAAAAGTGCCCCCATATAAAAGGGGCGCAAATAGCTATTCCTATCATCCTGTCCATGGCTGAAAGTATGCTGTCTGTTTTAAACAGGTGCATGCCCGAAATATTGGACCTCAAATAAAGAACAAATGAAATAAGAAATTGCATAAAACAAAGAATAAGAAGGAGTTTCATGCGCCTTTCATCATAACCTATGGCAAGTCCGGCAAGGGAACAAACGGTAAGATATAGCAACGCAAGTCCCAGCTTAAGTATTACAACTCTAGAGAAATGCTTGCTAAGTAAATGAGAGCTTTGTGCAATATTGCGATTATTGAAGTTGATAATCCCAAAATCCAATATTATGCTAAAAATATACGAAAAGCCTAATACGGCGAAATACACCCCGTACTCAGTCTTTCCGACAATGTTTTGTACGGTGCGGTCAATCCCCAATATCCAAAAGGGCTTAATGGAGAGATTTAACGTAAGTACGAGAATAAGATTGGTGATGAAAGTTTTCTTCATTCTTTTTTTAGAACCGCAAAAATAGAGTAATTACTTTAATACTGCTGTTTCACCATATTATCCCTCGAAATAATATAAAAAACCATATACACGCTCTAAATCCTAATACCCATTATCAATACATCATCCACCTGCTCTAAATTACCTTTCCACTTTTCAAAGGTTTCATTTAAAATCTTTTTTTGATCTTTCAGGCTATTTTTATGAATAGAGAATACTATTTCCTTTAGTTGCGAATGTTTGAATTTTTTCCCGTTGGGGCCTCCAAACTGATCGGCATAGCCATCGCTGAATAAGTACACTATAGTATCTTTTTCACCTTGAATATGATGGTTGGAAAATGGTTTCATTAATGGATAATATCCTATGGGTTGTTTATCGGGCGGTATTTCTTTTAACTCACCGTTTACTATATAGTATAGCGGGTTATTTGCCCCGCTCCATTGAATTTCCTTTGTTTTAAGATTCAACCGCATAAGGGAAATATCCATACCATCTTTTGTTTCACTATCGGTTCCGGTTTGTTTAAATTCTTTCAAAATCTTATTTCGAAGGGCTTCCAGAATCTCTGCCGGAGTAAGTATGACGTTGTTTGCTGTTATTTCATTTAAAAAGGCATGTCCAAGCATGCTCATAAAGCCACCCGGAACACCATGTCCGGTACAATCAACAGCAGCGAGATAAAAATAATCTTGTTTTTCAATAGACCAATAGAAGTCGCCGCTCACTATGTCTTTGGGTTTAAATAAAATAAAGTGCTCGGGTAAATGTTTGGATACATGCTCCTCTTCTTTCAGAAGCGCTCTTTGAATCCTTTTAGCGTAGTTGATAGAGTCAGTAATATCTTTATTTTTTTCTTCTACCAATATTTTTTGCTTTTCAGCTTCATCTTTTTGCTTTACAACTTCCAGGGTTCGCTGCTTAATAGTTTGTTCCAGCATTACGTTTTTTTTGCGCAGGGAGGCTGTGCGCCAGCGATAAATACCGATCAATAAAAAGAACGAAATAATGACATACAAACTATAGGCCCACCAGGTTCGGTAAACCGGGGGCAATACTTTAAATGTATACGTCACAGGCTGGCTCCATATACCTTCGGGGCTTTGGGCTTTTACTTTAAATGTATACGTTCCTTCATTAATATTACCGAATATAGCTGTAGTTTTTTTACTGACCGGACTCCAGTCATTATCATAGTTTTCCAATATATACCGGTAATTTACCAGGTAAGGTTTAGAAGGTTCAATAGCTGTAAAGTCAAAAGTGATATGATTGTCTTTGTATGGTAATACCAAATTTTCAGGCAAGGGGTAAAAAGGTGTGATTCCGTCAAATTGAATACCACCGAATCTTTTACGAATGGTATCTCTTTCTTGTGCAGTTAATGCTTTTCCATAGGTCATCACTTCTTGTTGTGCGAGTGTTGTGCTATCTTTCGGTGTTATAACTTTCCCGTCTAAATAAGCCTGAGCAATATTATACCAGCAAATATTTTCCTTATTAATTTTTATATCTTGTATTACTACTGTTGGGGGATTTGGGTTTTTATTTAATGCGGAAGGGTCGAACCTTACCAGTGCTGTTTTTTCGCTGCCGGTGCCTGCCCATATAATACCCTTGCTATCGCATATCATGGCTCCGTTATTGTTTCCTTGGTTCACATCTTTAACTGGGTAACCTGTTTTGGAGTTATATATTTTGAAAACCGGACTGTAGTTTTTCAACTCTTCATTGCTCATATTATTTTGAGCAGGTAAACTATTTTGTGAACTTTCGCCTCGAGAATTTGGAGCAAACAATTTTAGAACGGCTATACCGATATTGGTTCCAATAACAATGTTTCCTTCCTTATCTGATACAATACACGCAACACCGCCATCGGGCAATCCCTGATCTGTTGTATAGGTAGTAAAGGATTTACCGTCGTATCGGCTTAAACCACCACCCGGAGAGCCGAACCATAAAACTCCTGTTTTATCTTCCAGAATACTCGCAATAGTATTATAGCAAAGCCCCTGTGCGGTAGTATAGGTAGTAAAAGATTTACCGTTAAAACAACTTACTCCTCCATCATTTGTACCAAACCATAAATTTCCCTTCTTGTCTTCTATAATGCTGACAACAATATTACTGTTTAATCCCTGATCAATTGAATAATTGACAAAAGATTTACCATTAAAACAAGATACTCCGCCACCATCTGTGCCGAACCATAGATTCCCTTTCTTGTCTTCTAAACTGCTCCAGACATTATTATTACAGAGCCCCTGTGCGGTAGTGTATATGGTAAAGGATTTACCATCGTAACAACTCAATCCACCATTTGTGCCAAACCATATATTTCCCTTCTTATCTTCTAAGCTACTATAAACATAATTATTGCTCAATCCCTGGGACATTGTGTAGGTAATAAAGGATTTACCGTCGTATCGGCTTACTCCTCCACCTTGAGTGCCAAACCATAAATTTCCCTTTTTATCTTCCAGGATACTTGCTACATTACTATTCCCCAAACCCTGCAAAGCCGTATAATTAACAAAGGATTTACCGTCGTAACGGCTCAAGCCTGAACCAAAAGTACCGAACCATATATTCATTGCTTTGTCTTCTACTATAGTTAAGACATTGTTATTGCTCAGACCCTGTTCGGTTGTATATGTGATAAAGGATTTGCCGTCATAACAACTCACCCCATTATTTGTACCAAACCACAGATTACCCTTTTTGTCTTCCAGGATACTTAAGACGCTGTCATTGCAAAGGCCTTGCACGGCTGAATATGTAGTAAATGTTTTACCGTCATATCGGCTTACCCCACCACCATTTGTGCCAAACCACAGATCTCCATTTTTGTCTTCGAAGGTACTTGCTATATTATTACTGCACAGGCCCTGTGCCATGGTATATGTAGTAAAGGATTTACCATCATAACAATTCACGCCGGCATCTGTACCTATCCATATATTTCCTTTTTCATCTTCTGCCATTCCCAAAACATCATTACTAACAAGCCCCTGTGCCTTTGCATACGTGGTGAATTTTTTTCCATCGTAACGACTCACTCCTCCTGTGCCTGTACCAAACCATAGATTCCCTTTTTTATCCTCCAGGATGCACCAAATAGTGTTACCCCCAAGCCCCTGTACTGTCTTAAAGGTAGTAAAGGATTTGCCATCATAGCGGCACACACCGCCACCATCTGTACCAATCCATATATTTCCTTTTCTATCTTCCAGAATACTAAAAATATTGGTGTTGCTCAGTCCCTGAGCCATTGTAAAATTGGTGAAAGACTTTCCGTCGTAACGACTCACTCCTCCTCCCTGAGTACCAAACCACAGGTTTCCAAAATGGTCCATGCAAGAGCAGGTAACAGCATCAAGTGCAAGGCCGTTGTCTGTTGTATAGTTTTGCATAGTTGAAAAGAAGCCGGCAGGCTTAGTTTCGGGAGGTACCAGGTATATGTTTGTGCCCCCGCCGGGAATATGGGTTTTATATGTAACCGGTTTAGCAGGGACTACAACAGTGAGGGGTTTTGGCTGATCCTTTAAAGCAATGGAAACTGGATTCTTTATTACTACAACGGTAGGAGATTGATGTTCTTTAGCTCCCGGCTGAGTTATCGGTTCACGACTCCCGTTTTGACAAGAAAAAATGCAACTTGAGATGACTGCATAAGATACAAGATGGAAAATCCTCCAATTAAGGGGAAGAAAATAAGCAGGGGATTTTCTCTGAATCATTTTGGATACTATAGGAAAAATTCAAATATAATAATTTAACTTAGTTAATTTGGTAGTAAAAACTACGTTTCATTATTAACCTTTTTTAAGCACGCTGCTATTTTATTATAAATCGGGCCACTTTATGATTTTACCTCAGCAAATTTAAGATTTGCAGCAAAGCAATCCATGAATAACTCATAATTTATAATTAGTTTTGGGCTATTGTTTCATCATGGCAAACCATAATACCACATCGGCTGATAAACAGGAACAGGAGCGATTTGCTTTAGATAAAATTTCTTTAGCGAATAAAAACCTGCATCTTTCCCTTGAAGTGCGGGAAGATATTTTACTGGCCTGCCTATTGGATAAAGACAGTAATGAATACCTCGCCTGGGCATCTTATAACCGCAAGGATGCTAAGAATATACAACGTCCTCTTTCAACTATTTTGAAAGAAGAAATGCTGAATGTCAGATACTCGGGATCTTCGGTAGTATTTACACATAATAGCGCCATGCTTATCCCGACCGCCTTTTTTTCTCAAGAATCCGCAAAGGAGTATTTAAAACAACAAAACCTCATTAAGACCGGTGAAACTGCCTTTTCTGATTTTATTAAAAATAACGATTGCTATAGCGTTTATGCCGTAGACTCCGGCGATTATACATTACTTAAGGAAAAATACCAGCAGGCTGCTTTCAGGCATCACTCCTCTGTTTTTGTAGAATACCTGTTAGCTCTTCATAAGAACGGCGTAAAGAACGAAGTGCATGTATATGTCTTTCCGGGATATATGGATGTGGTAGCATTGCAATCGGGCAAATTGATTCTTTACAACCGCTATAGCGTTCAAACAGCTAATGATTTTACCTATTTTCTTCTTTGGGTTTATGAAGAACTTAAACTTAAACCCGAAGATTCACCCTGCTTTTTTTATGGGGAAATTACCGAAAAATCAGAAATGTTTAAATTGGCTTTAACGTATTTGAAAAATATTCGCCTGGCGGAAAAAACCAAACGCTTTACTTTTTCAAGCCAGTTAGATAGCCTTCCTGCCCATTCCTATTATTCCCTATTTATGCAATACCTATGTATATAGGCGGAGGCGATTTGAAGGGAAGGCAGGTTCCTTCCAAATATTTACCTATAAGGCCTACGACAGGCAAGGCCAAGCAGGGCTTATTCAACATTTTGCAAAACCATTTTAACTGGGAAGAATGTGAAGCGCTTGATTTATTCTGCGGCACCGGAAGCCTTACGTACGAGCTTGCTTCGCGCGGATGCAAGCAAGTTACGGCAGTTGATATTAGCAACGGATGCTGCAACTTTGTACGTAAAAACATAAAGCATTTTGAATTGAATAATATAGTAGTTGTGAAGAGCGATGCACTCTCCTTCCTTAGAAGTCACTCCACCCCTTTCGATATTATTCTCTGCGACCCACCTTACGAATACCCGCACTATCCTGTGATTCCTGAACTTATTTTTAGCCGCAATCTTTTAAAGGAAAACGGTTGGTTGGTGATTGAACATTCTAAACGGACGAACTTTACAGAACATCCTAATTTTTTACAGCAAAGAACTTACGGTGAGGTGAACTTTAGCTTTTTAGGTCGGAGCCCGACCAGCAAATAATAGTGTCACTGCGAGGAACGAAGCAGTCTCATCAATTAAAGAGATTACTTTTATTATAAAATCGCTGCGCTTATTTTACCTTATTTTACACTTTTGCAAAATTCAATCACTACTAAAATTCTGATTATCAAATGATTGTATTTTGAAGTGTAAAATAAACGAGTAAAATTTTAGTAATACTCAATAGTGCGCTCAGTTATTGTTTTGAGTTTGCCTTTGTCGTAAGAAACTTGCTCCAACCAATTATCTGTTGCATCAAAATTTTTAAACTCGTTGCGCATATCCGTACTTACTATGCTGTCCTTGCCATAAATTGCAGAGTTACGCCATAATAAATGGCTTGACAAGGTTTTTTACACTTTGTATAACCTTGTACAAATACACCTGTATAAATCAATAAGCGATAGGTAGGCGTAAAGTATTTTAACATGCAAAATATCGGTAAAAGCCGCTTCAATATTGAAACGCAAGGTATAATACGATAATTTAAAGTACATTACACCAAAACCCTTAAAACTCCCTTTAGGGGTTTGGGGCAAAATTAAACCTCCCCCCTCTTCCCCAACTGAATTACATCCATGTTGCGGATATCCTCTCCATCAATTATAAAACGCACCATGGTGCGCACCGAGTGCAGGCCCTGTTTGCCTGCCGCCCCGGGATTGATGTGCAACAGGTTAAGGTTTTTATCAAATATTACTTTTAAAATATGGGAGTGCCCGCAAATAAAAATATCGGGTTTTGTTTCTTGTAATAGCCTTTTTAATGTTGGGTTGTAATTCGGCGGATAGCCTCCTATATGCGTTATCCAGACCTTTTTTTTCTCGCACTTAAAAATCTGGCTCTCGGGACAAATCAATCTTATTTCCCTGCCATCAATATTGCCGTATACTGCTTTAACGGGCTTTATTTTGGCGAGGGTGTCATATACTGCTGTGCTGCCAATGTCGCCGGCATGCCATATTTCATCGGCTTCGGAAGCGTAACGGCATATCACATCATCAATATATCCATGGGTATCTGAAAGAAGGAGAATTTTGCGCATGCTATTAAAAAGAGAAATAGACTCCAATCAATGCTACAATAAAATAGCTAACCAATGATTGAGCTCCTGCGTAATCTTTTGCAATCCGTTGACCAAAAAACAAGCTGAGAAAAGTAGTGGCACATAAACAGCTTGCATAAAAGGGGATTATTGTTTCGCCTGTTTTCCAAAGCATGCATAAGCCTGTAGCAGATAACAAACCGGAGCTAAACTCCATTAATGTAAGCACACCAAGCATCGAGGGGACAGTTGGTTTTAGAAAACTTTTACTGAAATGTTCTTTATTAAATTCAAGTTCAGCCTTCCAGTTAAAGAGCTTATCAAGCGAGGATTGGATAAATAGGATACTAAAGAAAATCCCTGTAAAGCAAAGTATCAGAATATGAATATCCGGTTTCAATTTTATTCTTTATCAAGCGTGAAATCCATCTGCATGGTAAATGTGCCGAGGGGCGAACTAGGCACAAAAACATTCTTGCTGGAGTTTTTATATCCTTTGTCAGCTACCTTTACTTTATAGTTTTTATGGCCTTTCAGGGTAATGAAATACATACCTTCCGAAATGGTGGTTATAGCAGCCACTTTGGTTCCGGTGCTGTCAGATATAGTAACCTGGGCACCTTCCAGAGGACCTTTTACATCGGTAACCTTTCCCCTTAATATAGAATACCCTTTAGGCTTGGCGTTAGCACTATCTTTTGCTAAAATGGAATAATTGGAAAGGTCTATAATATAAATATCCCTTTTCCCCAGTCCGCCTTTGCGGTCGCTGGAAATATAAGCAGTGCGGGCATCAGCTGAAAGTGTAAACCCTTTTTCATTGTTAACCGTATTAATCGGATAGCCGAGGTTAACCGGCGTATTCCATTTGCCACTGTCGTTCATAGATGTTTTAAAAATATCGTACCCGCCCATGGTATTATGTCCGTCAGAACTAAAAAACAAAGTATTCCCGTCAGCCGCCACAAAGGGTGCCCCTTCGTCATAAATACTATTTACCACAGGCCCCAGGTTTACTGGCTCCGCCCATTTGTTTTTGCCAATTTTATCCGATTTATAAATATCGCCTCCTCCGTATCCTCCCGGTCTTTCGCTCACAAAATAAAGAGTATTGCCATCGGGTGAAAGACATGCCCCGTCTTCATAATAACTGGTGTTTACAGGCTTCCCGACACTTACCGGAGCTCCATATTTTCCGCTTTTAGATTCTTTTGAAAAATAAATATCGCCTCCTACAGATGGGCCGTGAGGATCGTTTTTATAAAGAAAAACATAATTCCCGTCAGGTGAAATGCTGGTGCAAGAAGTGTGGGCATAGGCCTCATTAACATTATCAATAGGATAAGCAAGCCCCCAATTGCTTATGGAACTATCCCATTTGCACATATACACATTATCGAAAAGCATGCCCGGGTCTTTAGCATCGCTGGGTGCTTTCATATCCCCAACCAATAGCGGGCGGTTGGAAGTAAAAATAAGCGTTGTGCCATCGGCGGTTACCGAAGGTGTTTTCTCTTCATATTCCGAATTGATAGCATCTCCTGCCTTTTTCACAGTTACATTTAACGGGTGGTTTTCCAATTGTTTTGCCAATACAGCTTCCCCGATGAAGTGGTCAATTTCATCATCTTTTTGCTTTTGTGGATTCGCAGTATATTTTCTTTTATGCCAGGTAAACTCAGATAGGGCTTTATCTAACTGATCATCCTGCAAATAAGCCATACCCAAATCCAGGTGAAGATCTTCATTTGCATTGGTATCAATACTTTCCGCCTTCTGAAGAAAATTTAACGCTTCCACAGATCTATCCATTGCATTGTAGCATTGCCCTAAATGATATAAAATAGAAGCATCATTTGGCTTGGAGGTATTAGCTTCCGTATAAAGTTTTAGCGCTTTAGCAATATCTCCGGCAAGGAAAGCCTGCCTGGCATTAAAAGTTTTTATGCCAACTCCGGCATTATCAATTACAGATGTTTTTTGAGAAAACAAAAAACTATTAACAAGTACCAACCCGGTAAGTATGTACAATTTATTCATTGGGGATGTATTTTTTTAAAAATCAAATATACCTCTATTTACATTTTGCAGAGCATTCGCCACGCAAAACATTTTTGCCTTGTAATTACCTATTGATAATCAATAAGATATGTGCTTTTATTTTTATCTTTTTACTCTACAACCTCTAAAAGGGTGCGGAAAGCCGTAAACTTATCCTTGAATTTATCAAGGGCTTCCTTTTGCAGGCGGGGGGCGTGCTTTTCCCTGTATGCATTATATTCTATCAAGCTATTGCAGGAATATTGAAAGGAATAAGTAGATCCTTCATCATCCACTTCAAGAAGGCGGCAGATGCGGTAGCCTGTAAAAAGCCCAGTACTCAGCATGGCCGGGATATGCTCATTCTGCATCCATTCAAGCCATTGGAAGTGGCTGTCATCATCCACATTAATAGTTACATTGTATATGATCATTTCAGAAATTTTTTACGAATATAAAGGTCAATCAGTCTTGGTACGGCATAATTTTCAAGGTCTTTTAGTTTTATCCAGAAACAACCCGCCGGAATGGCTTTTGTTTCTTTGGCTATAACTATATTATAAAACTTTGCATATAATTTCTGATGGCTTAAAATATGCACGTATTCATCGGAGATATCTTTAATAATCGGTTTTGTAATTGTCATTATTTCATTCCATTTTTTATCCTTTACAAAAACGGCGGGCGTCATAGGTAACCGGGTTTCAATCATGGGAAAATCATGCAGCCCTTGCCAAATATCTTTTTCCTGGCGCAACCTGATCAATATTTTACCGGCATGCGTAATTACCAAATAATGGAAGTAACGGTTGCGCTGTTTTGTCTTTCCTTGTTTTACCGGGAATCTCGATACCTTTTTTTGCGCATAAGCATAACAAGCATCCTGAACAGGACAGTTTTCGCAGTTTGGTTTTGCCGGAAGACAGACCATAGCGCCTAACTCCATTACAGCCTGGTTATAGGTTCCGGGGTTTTTATTGGGTAAAAGTTCTACTGCAGTTTCAAAAATTTCCTTTTTACCTTGGGTAGAATCAATAGGAGTCTTAATGCCGAATAAACGGGAGTAAACCCGCATTACATTGCCGTCTACCGCCGGAAAATGAAGATTATATGCAATGGATGCTATTGCACCGGCAGTATAGTCCCCTACTCCCTTTAAAGCCCTTATTGAATCATACTCTTCAGGAAACTTTCCTTTATGCTCTTTAACGATATGCTTTGCAGCGCTATGCAAATTTCGGGCACGGGAGTAATAGCCAAGTCCCTGCCATAGCTTTAAAACATCTTGTTCCGGCGCTGATGCAAGAGCCGAAACAGTTGGATATTTAGTAATAAACCGTAGATAATATTCCCAACCCTGGTTAACCCGGGTTTGCTGCAAAATAACCTCAGACAGCCAGATTTTATAAGCATCATTTGTGTTTCTCCAAGGCAAATCCCTTTTATTCGAATCGTACCATTTCAACAATTTCTGTCTCCAGTCATTCATTCAACTAACATTTTTCTATATAAGCACCTTGTGTTTTAACGCTATAGTAATGCAAATTCAGTTGTTTACATTCTGCTTCCCATTTTACCAATTTATATTCCGGTACGGAAGAATCAAATACAAGCGTATCAAAATTAAATGCATTTTTCAGACTAAGCATATCAAGATTATAACTGCCTGAAATTATAATACAGTTTAAATTCAATTTATCAGAATGCAAAGGTATATCCTCATTATGTTTTATAACTGCAATCCGGCAATTGTTAAACTGAACAAATTGCTTTTGCAGCATCAGCTTCCCCGAAAGCAAAATAGCATCTGTATCGGAATGAACACTTAAATTATCTTGCACACCTAGCTTCCACCAGTTATATCTTATATGCAGGTTAATGTCATTGGAATCAACTTTACCAAAAGGCATCAGGCTATGCTCACCTGATATAAATGAGACGGCGGTTTTGCCCGGAATATTATAAACAGCTACTATTTGCTGGCGCGAATGCATTATTTTTTCTCCTGTACGAAGGGTTAGAAAGACTAAGAATACAGATAATCCGGATATGAAAACATACTTTTTACGGGAAGAAAAAAACACCAGGATAAGTGCGATAAACAAAAATAAAAGTATTGCCTCAAAAGAAGATATGCTGATTCTGTTTGTTGTGGAAAATGGAAGATGTGCTACCCCCAAAACAATGGTATTCATAAGTAAAAGACACTTTTTAAGAATCCAAGAAACAGCGGTAGAAAGTGGAATAATTCCTGAAACGATAAAGAAAAATATTCCCGTAAAAATGACCAGGCTAAGCAGCGGAACAACTAAAATATTCGTAATAATAAAGTAATTGGGAAATTGGTGAAAATATAGCAGCGACAATGGAAATACAGCTACCTGGGCCGAAATGGAGACGCAGGTCAGTTCCCATATTTTACGCACTATTACATTTTGGGGGTTAAATACCGATAAAAGTGGTTTGTATAATAACACAATGCCAAGTACCGCAAAATAGGAAAGCTGAAAGCCTGTATCCGTAATAGAAAAAGGATCAAACAAAAGCATTATAAAAGCCGATGCGGCAAGGGTATTCACCGTATTCGTGTATTTCCTGAAATGCCTTCCTATGGTTAAAAAACTGAACATAATTGTTGCTCTTAATACCGGTGTTGCCAAGCCCGTAAAAAGTGCATAAAGCCATAACAATATCAATATTATGAGAACGCTCAGCAGCTTGCCCTGTTTGAATTTCACAGGGAAAACAATAATATAACTCAGAAGAAGAAATATAATTCCCACATGCAAGCCCGCCACACAAATAACATGTACAACACCGCTGTCTACAAAGCTTTGCACAACCGAACGGGATAGGTCATCCCGGTATCCTAAAAGGATGGCTGAAGCAATATCAGCTTCATCACCACCAATTTTTTCATGCAGCAATAGTGCTAATTTTTTGCGACTATTATTTGCGAAACGAAGCAACCAATTGGAGCCATTATATGTGAGCAATGAATAATTGCAACCGGATACATAGCATTCATAATCTATTCCATGTGTTTGCAAATATTGCCTGTAATCGAATTCATCGGGATTAGACGGAGGTTCAATTTCCTGCAATTGCGAATATACAATCAACTCATCTCCATAATTTAATTTTTTAGAAATGGAGTCTTTCTGAAAATAGAACAATGCTTTACCCGCAGATTTTACAAGCACCCCGCTTTTTACAATTCCGGTAATTTCACCAGTTACTTTATATGTTCTTTGCTTTTCCTGCGGAAGGGAAGTAAGCGTAACAAGCATAGTATCTTTACCCTCACCCTTTATTTTTCCGACATAAATTTTATTCTCCACCGGGTTGCGCAGCAAGGTGACAGAATATCCGGAGGCGAAGAGAAAAAAAGCGGCAAATACCCCGTAAATCCATCGCAGTGAATAAGTGGCTCCTATCGCTCTTTCCCGCCAGTTCCATAACAATAGAAGTCCCAATGAAGTTATTGCGCTATAAAAAACCAATGAATACAGTGGATAATATAACTCAGCAATTATCCCGGCTGCAAAAGGAAGCAGAATACGTAAAAATGGTATTTGACTAAGCGTTACCTTCATAACGTAAAATTTAATTAACGCTTTCTTCGATTGGCAAATTGGCGGAATCCATCACCTGTATGCCCCGGTAATAAAACTGCAATATCTGCAAATAGGTGTATCCCAGTTCTGCCATATGCATTGCTCCTTCCTGGCAAAAGCCTACACGGTGCCCGTTGCCTCTGCCTTTTAAAATTATATCATCCCCTTCCACCTCTACCATAAAATAAGTAGAATGTAAGTTTAAATCAAGCCGCATATCCTTCAGCGGAACAAGATATCCTCTATCATATAAATACACTCTTTTCTCTTCCGGTATCGAATCCCAATAGCTTTCATCATGCGTATCGGTTTTTTTAAGTGTCGATTCTTTCCTTTTGAGGTAGCTTGCCCAATCTTTCCGGCTAAATTTCTTTTCCCAAACAGCATGCGTCTGATTCAGGCAAAACGTATCCTTCACCGCTCGCAGATAAGGAACATTGGTTCCCCAAACATCTTCCGAGTTAAGTGTATATCCGCCGCAATTGGAATAATAGGCCGCATTGATAAGATGCTTTGTGCTATCCACAATAACCAATCCTTTGGTGCTTTCTACCGCTTTCACTATTTCAGGAATGTCTGCCGTTCCCTTGTACACCTGGCAATGCACAGCATCACATAATTCATAGTATTCGCCAAGGTGTCTCGCTAAGTTATTAAGCGCATAAGTCCCGCAAATAATAGCCTGGGCTTTATAAAACTCAACAGGTCTTTTATGCCCCCCTTCGCACTCCACCACACCGGCCAGGTAATGTTCGAATTCAACCTTATTTACCATTTTTAAATACCCACCGCTTGAAGTAAGCAATAGCTCATCATTATAAAGCCGGGTGGCCTTTTCAGACACAGGTCTTATATTAAAACTGCAATCAACGGAACATTCTTTTAATTGAATGGAAGCAAATTTGCCCAGGGTATGATCAAGATTTTTTATTTCAAGTAAGCTGTCTCCTGCTTTTATTTCATAAAAATTGGATGTGTTTACCGAATCAATAAATTTACCGTCGCCCAGTAAAATGTATTTTCCTGTTTTAGGTGCCAGGATTACGGTTTGTATATTACTCCCGGTATAAATGCGCACAGTTATGTTTAAGGGGAATGCATATAAAGGAAATAAAAGACAAATGAACAGCAACAACTTTCTCATGCGGAGTTATTATCTGTTTTAGTTTCATGTAGAAAATCTATAATTATTTTCGCTGCTCTTCCCGAAGCTCCTACCCCGCCTAATTTTTCATTAATCTCTTTATACCCGTTAAGTATTCTCTCCCTGTAGGGCTTGTCTTCCATTATTTTTTTTAATTCTTCCGAAAGATTATCCGTAGTAAGTTGGTTCTGTATAAGTTCTTTCACTACTTCTCTTTCCATTACCAGGTTAACAATACCTATAAATTTAAGTTTTTTTCCAATCAGTCTTTTAGCAAGATGATAGGATATAGTGCCTGTTAATCCCTTGGCGCGGTAGCAAATTACCTCGGGAACGCCCCATAACGCAGCCTCCATGGTGGCGGTACCGGATGTAACAAGGGCAGCAGAAGAGTGAGATAAAAGCTCATAGGTTCTATCGTAGACAATACTGATGTTGGGATGGTTCAAATAATTTTCATACCATTCTTTGTGCGCTGAAGGTGCTCCTGCAATGATAAACTGCAACGCGGGAAAACGCAGGGCAGTGTCTCTCATTACAGAAAGCATATTCTCAATTTCCTGGTGGCGGCTACCCGGTAGCAATGCTATAATTGGCTTTTCAGGCAAATTATTTGCTTTTAAAAATTCGCTTAAGGAAGAATAGGGTGATTGATTGATAACATCCAGTAAAGGGTGACCAACAAAATCTACCGGGTAGTTATATTTATTGTAAAAGCTTTTTTCAAATGGAAATATAACAAGCATTTTGTCAACCACTTCTTTAATTAAATGAACCCGCGATGATTTCCAGGCCCATACCTGTGGAGAAATGTAGTAGACTATTTTAAAACCAGCCTTTTTAGCAAATTTGGCAATACGCAAATTAAATCCCGGATAATCTACTAAAATGAGCACATCAGGCTTATTGGAGATGATATCGTTTTTACAAAATTTAATATTCCGGAGTATCTCAGGAAGATGCTGAATAACTTCGGCAAATCCCATAAAGGCAAGGTCGCGGTAATGTTTCACTAAATGAACGCCCTGTTCTTGCATCAAGTCTCCTCCCCATCCCCTGAATTCAGCATTTGCATCCTTCCATTTCAGGTTTTTAACAAGATTGGAAGCATGAAGGTCCCCGGATGCTTCTCCGGCAATAATATAATACTTCATACTCAAATCATTTTCATAATGCAGACATAGATGGCAAAAACAAAGGTGGCTTGCAATACTCCCCTTGCCGACTTATCGCGTTTCGTCCAGATAAAAATAAAAAAAGTAAGCAGATTAGGAACTACGCAAAGACTTAATATAGGTAAAAAGGTTCCTCCTTCATTTAAATAATGCAAATAGGCAGGAAAATACATACCCTTATATCTGACAAAGTAATACAACATAAATACAACAAGGGGAGTAAAAAGCCCCAATAAAGTTCCTAATACAATAGAATCGTATTTAGAATTTCCAAGATATTTCATACTTCAAGCTATAATTAAACTCTTACCTTGCAAAAATACAAGAAAAACTCCCGATTAAGCGGTATTAAAGTTTTTACGAACTTTGGACGTCCATAAACAAATGCGCAAAATGATAAATTTAGACAGCAAGGTAATTATAGGGTTTATTATATTCTTTCTTGTTTTATTCCTTATTGACTTATATGTTTTTAAAGGAGTGAAAACCATTTTTTCCAATTCATCATTTCCTGTAAAAAGAACTGCCACATGGCTATACTGGTCTGTAAATGTAGCCTTTATTTTATGTACCCTTTACGCCGTTTTTTCCTATTCACAACATCCCAAAGGCATTCCATTCCTGTTTCAATTCGTTATAGCAGCATTCGTTTTGCTATATATTCCAAAACTTATATTCGGGGTTTTTCTTCTGGGAGAAGATATTTACAGACTTTTGCGGGCACTGGGAATTGGAGTATACAAACTTGCGGCAACATCGCCTGCGCCGGTAGATTTTTTTGAATCGCGAAGAAAATTTGTCAGCCAGTTTGCCACAATAGTTGCCGGCATCCCATTCATTTCAATTATATACGGGGTTGCAAAAGGAAAATATAATTATAAAATCCATAAAGTAGAGGTGGCTTTTAAAAACCTGCCCAAAGAATTTGAAGGATTTAAAATCACCCAGGTTTCGGATATACATTCGGGCAGTTTTGACAATCCGGAACCGGTGAAACACGCAGTACAGCTTGTCAATCAGCAAGGATCGGATGTTATTTTTTTTACAGGCGATTTGGTTAATAATGTATCCGATGAAATGGATCCTTGGATAGATGTCTTTAAAGAACTGAAAGCCCCAATGGGTGTATACTCCATTCTTGGCAACCATGATTATGGCGATTATGCACGTTGGTATAACATGGATCAGAAGAAAGCTAATTTCGAAAAACTTATAACTATTCATAAAGAACTTGGGTTTCACCTTTTGCGCAATGAAAACCTGAAATTGCAGAAAAACGGAGCAACCATAGATTTAATAGGAGTGGAAAACTGGGGCAAAGGCGGATTCAGCAAGTATGGTGATTTAGACAAAGCTCTGGTTGGAACCAGCCCTGATTCATTTAAGATTTTACTATCACATGATCCTTCGCATTGGGAGGAGAAAGTTATGTATAACCCAAATGACCACATACATCTTACCTTTTCAGGGCATACGCATGGAATGCAATTTGGTATTGAAGTGCCGGGCATTAAATTTTCACCTGCACAATTTCGCTATAAAAGATGGGGAGGTTTGTATGAGGAAAACAACCGCTACCTATATGTTAACCGCGGCTTAGGCTTTCTTGGCTTTCCTGGCAGGGTGGGCATATGGCCCGAAATAACTGTTTTTACATTGAAGTGCGCCTAAGGCAATATGCTCATTATCAGATAATAACATTTTAAATATATAAAATAAATCCTTTTTTATACTCACAAATCCTTTTTTTCATACTTTTGCTGTAGGATTCAATCTAATTAAAGGAATTTATTAAACTCATTTCATCATGAAAAAAACATACTCGAAACTTAATCTGAGCAAGTGTTCAACAGCAATTTTAGTTGGAGCAAGTTTATTGCTCACCATTAATACGCATGCACAAATTATTTATACAATTGCAGGTACAGGAACCGCGGGATATACTGGGGACGGAGTGCAGGCAACCAGTACTCAAGTTAACCAGCCCTCGGGAGTTGCAATAGATAAACACGGCAACGTTTTTATTGCAGATAATCTAAATAGCAGGATACGAAAAGTAGATGCCTCAACCGGAATAATTACTACAGTCGCGGGGACAGGAACCGCCGGATACAATGGAGATGGAATATTGGCAACTGCAGCTGAATTAGCTCAGCCCTGGAATGTAGCTTTAGACACCGCAGGAAACATTTATATTGGAGATCGAAACAATCAGAGAGTACGAAAAATAACTATTTCAACCGGAATTATTAGCACCATAGCTGGTACAGGAACTGCCGGATATAACGGAGATGGAATAATGGCCACTACCGCTGAATTAAATTATCCTCAAGGTCTTTGTATAGATAAAGCCGGAAATGTTTATTTAGCTGATGTAGATGGCGAAAGGATACGCAAGATAAACACATCGGGAATTATATCAACTATAGCCGGCACAGGAACTGCGGGATATAATGGGGATGGAATATTGGCAACTGCCGCTCAATTACATAATCCTGAAACTGTATGTTTGGATACTGCAGGCAACATTTACATTTCCGATTATTTTAATAATGAAATAAGAAAAGTAACTGTTTCCACAGGCATTATTACTTCCGTAGCAGGCAATGGAACCGGAGGATACACCAATGATGGAATACTGGCCACTGCTTCTGAACTATACAATCCTACAGGTGTATCTTTGGATGCACACGGAAATATTTATATTGCTGATTACAGTAATTACAGGATTAGGGAAGTTAATGCCTCAACCGGAATTATTACTACAGTTGCAGGGGATGGAACACAAGGATATAATGGTGATGGAATATTGGCTACTTCTGCTGAAATATATAACCCTTGGGATGTAGCGGTAGCTAATAATGCTTTTTATTTTGCAGAATTTAACTCGGGCGGTAATAGAGTACGAAAAGTTGTAATGTCATCAACAGGAATTGAGCAGGTTTCAAATGGAATTAATGTTATGGTTTATCCCAACCCGGTTAGCCAGAACCTCAATATTAAGGTGGAAAGTACAAATGGAAAAATTAACTTCACAATTTTCAATACACTTGGTCAACAAGTATTGCAAGAATATTCAAACGAAAGCACCACAAACATTTCCGTTGCCAATTTATCACCCGGTATTTACTTGCTCAGAATTCAAACTCAGGACGGAAATATCTTAACAAGGAAGATTAGTGTTATCCGGTAAATAGGCACACGTATTAAAATTTCTTCCACAAGTTCATTTTTAAATCAAGAATGAACTTGTGGATTGCAAAAAAATTCATTCTTATTATTAAACTTGAAGTATGTTGGCCTTAGACAGGTTTAGTACCAATATGAAATAATGTTGTTTCTCATAATGAACCCTTAAATACTCGGTTCTTTTCACATTACTTATTTTCTACCTTCCCTTCAAATAAAGATTACTCTATAAGGAATGCACTGTATATTCTTAAAGGTTTGCTATTACTTAAGGACTTTATTTTTATACAGTCAGTTTTATTATGTATTTTTGTAAAAACAAACCAGCCAACACTGTATGAATATTAAGGATGAATATAACATTAAAGATGAGTATAAATTCTATAAGTTTGGCGAACTGGTGTATAAAAAGGCATTTAATTTATATAAACCTATTTACTTTTACTGGAAAAGAAAGAAAGACAGAACTAAGATTGATTTTTTGAAAGAATATGTTAAACCCGGTATGACCGTGGTTGATATTGGAGCCAACATTGGATTCTATTCTATGATTTTTTTAAAACTGGTAGGGGAAAAAGGCAAGGTCCATTCCTTTGAACCGGATACTTTAAATTTCAACCATTTAGTTGCGAACACCAATAAATATAAAAATATTTTTACAAATAATGTTGCTGTTTCAGATAAATCAGGCAAAATAAAGCTTTATCGCTACCCCTTGAATGTTGAATTTAAAACATACGACATGATGGGAGAAAGTTCAGATTTTACTGAAATAGATGGAGTTTCTTTAGATGATTACTTTAAAAATGGAGAATCTGTAGATGTAATTAAAACTGACACGGAAGGATATGATTCTTTTGTTGTTGCTGGAATGAAAGAACTTGTTAAGAGATCGAAAAATATTGTTTTAATAACGGAATTTTGGCCCTTCATGCTAAAGCAGTCAGGCATTCACCCCGGTGAGTTTATTACCCAATTAAAAGACATGGGCTTTGCCGTTAAATTTGTGGATGAAAAAGCAGAGCATATTTATGAAAAAATGATAGATGAAAGATATTACCTTACTGATATCATAGCTATTAAATCATCTACTTAAAGAGACTCTACTTCTATAAATATATAGCTTGTCTTTAGTCCCGAAATTGGGCTATTCTATCATATATTATAATGTAAAAATATGTGCGTTTACAGTGAAGTGCGTTCAGGCAAAGTTCTTTTACCTTTTAAATATACGTATCCATATCCAGCAGCTATACAGATGAAGGGCACTAAGGGCAACTTGTATCTATAATTGCCAACAACGCCTGTTATGGCAGTAAAATATGCAGCCGTGAGCAGAAAAAGTAAAATAAATAAATATTGTTTGCTTTTTAATAAAGAGATTAAACCAGCAATAGCTCCAAAATATTGAATGGCAAGTATTAATAATAAAATTAGGCCAAGTAAAGCTTCCTTTTTATTATTTGTAAAATTTTCCAATATCCGGTTAGTATTTACCTCGGCAAAACGTTCTTCGCGTTTGTTATTGTCCCAACCTATCATATTTGACATTCCAACATTCCCAATAGATAGATACATATTCATTGCCCCCAGCAAATGTGTTTTTAAATAGGCTGCTTTATGATTTCTTATATAATCAACACCCAATTTTGTATATATCTCCGATTGTTTAAATAAATCCTTTTCATACTTGAATCCATGCAAATTAGCTGTTCGTTGTAATTGCACACGCACTGAATCAATACTCTTATTACTAATCCTTGATTCTGTATAAGCTACATTATACATTAAGAGCTCATCCCCGTCCTGGGTCGAATACTGCATATGCCCATACTGCACCTCGTTACGTACAGACCATATTACAGCAAGGCAGCCAAAAGCGAAAAGATAAAGAAATAAAGCTTTGAATTTCCATATAAGAGGTTGCTTTGAAAAAGCGAAAACCAATAAAACAATAATTGAAGGATAGAACAAAAATATCCCTCTTGTGAGCACCCCAAGCCCCATACAAAGACCACTTAGAAGGATTAACTTTATTTTTTTGCTCACCAGGCCGTCAAGAAATAAATACGTAGACATAAGCAATAGAAATATAGCCAAAGTATCTGTAAGTAATAAATTAGTTATATAGGCTGAATGTATATCCAAAGCAAAAAGCAAAGTGGCTATTTTCGCAACTTCCATTTTAGCAAATAAAAGCATACACATTTTATATACAAGTACGACCGAACACAAGCTTAGTAGAATCTGCATTAAAATGACAATATAAGGGTTTATGCCCGCAACAAAATAAATAGCCGCCATAACAGTAGAATATAAAGGCATTCGAAAAGAATCAGGATGATATGTAATATATCCTGAAAGCTGGTAATCTGAATAATTTGAAATGTGAAATGTATCTACATGTAAGGCATAAGAATGATACTTCAAAAGATTTTCTGCCAGTTCTTCATATCCTTTTGAATCGCCTACCATAATCTTTTCCATTTGAACTTTCTTATCCCATGGAGAAATAGAAAAGAAAAAAAACAACTTTATTATAAGGCTAAGCAGAAGAATAGTGGAAAGTGGTATGGCAGAAATTCTTTTTATCATGGTACAAAAATAATCATATTACAGAGATTCCGGGCTTATTTTTGACTTCAAACCGTTAGTGTTATTCATAAAGAAAGAGAAGAGTGTTGATTATTTTGTACTTTTACCCCATAATATAAAATATGCTGAATAAGAAATTAAAATATGAGTTTGATACTGCCTTAGACGATCCAAAAACAAGTATTCGGCAAAGAGAAATTATATTCTCTAAGCCGTTTTTAAAAAAAATATATCTTGGATGGTATCAAAATTTTATTGACGAGGTAAATAAGAATCCTGCTGGTAAATATGTTGAACTAGGCACGGGGAGGGGGTTTTTGAAGGACTTACTGCCTAATGTAATTACAAGTGACATTATTCCTCTGCCAATGGTAGATATGGAATTTTCTGCAGAAAAAATGCCATTTAAAGATAATGAATTGGATGGTATCTTTATGCTGAATGTATTGCATCATATTCCTCATCCATATCTATTTTTTAGGGAAGCTGCACGCACATTAAAACCAGGTGGAAAAATTATTATGGTTGAACCTGCTAATACCCTGCTATCCAGATTCATATACAAGCATTTTCACCACGAGCCTTTTGATCCAAAGGGTGAATGGGAATTTACTTCTTCCGGGCCGTTGAGTGATTCAAATCAGGCCTTACCCTATATATACATGATTCGCGACCGCAAAAAATTTGAGATCGAATTCCCTTCCCTTAAAATAGAAAAGATAAAAAATCATACAGCTTTTCTTTATATACTTAGCGGAGGACTTACAAGAAGAACTATGGTACCTGAATGGAGTTATAGTTTCTGGAAATTTCTTGAAGAAATTCCGGGAACAAATCTACTTTGCGGCCTGTTTGGAACGTACGTTGTAAGTAAGTCCAAATAGACAAATAATCTGTACCCCAAGTAATATTTTAAGTTATTATTTTATGCCAAATGCCACAGTTACCCTAGGTCCTGTTGATTTCGGAATGACAGCAGTAGTCAGAAATCATAAAGTTACCATTGATGAACCTGAAAGTAATGGTGGCCGAGATGCAGGTCCCAGCCCTACAGAATATTTGTGTGTTGCACTA
>Ga0302280_1000331_pt1 | contig 41053 bp, 37 predicted proteins | sample III_Fen_E1_1_FD_198771 | JGI IMG/M metagenome (GOLD analysis project Ga0302280, IMG submission 198771) | Peat permafrost microbial communities from Stordalen Mire near Abisko, Sweden - III_Fen_E1_1 | ecosystem: Environmental > Terrestrial > Soil > Wetlands > Permafrost | place: Sweden: Abisko... | reverse complement strand
CCGGCGAATGCTGGAATCTGTTAAAAGGAAAATGATTTTAAAACATGATCAAAACATTAAAAAACAATAGCTTAGCCCTCACCATACTTATTTTGTTGGTAGCCCTCCTCACCGCCTGCGAGCAAACCCCTATACCCAAACCTACTGCCTATCCGCATATATATTTCCCTGCAAAGGCCTATAAAACATTCGACAGCACCTGCCCTTTTACCTTTCGCTACCCCGTCTACGCCCGTGTGGTGCACGACAGTACCACAGGCGCCGAACCCTGCTGGCTCAATGTAAACTACACCCAGTTCAACGCCAAACTGCACCTGAGCTACAAGTCTGTTTCCTCTTTCAAAAGCTTCCACGAATTTTCAGAAGACGCCCATACATTTGCTTATAAACATTCTGTAAAAGCCGACGACATTACCCCAAATTATTTCCGTTTCTCAAAAGACGTTACCGGCATACTATATGAGATAGAGGGCAATACTGCCTCGTCAATACAGTTCTATGCTACCGACAGCGTAGAACATTACTTGCGCGGCGCCCTGTACTTCAACAGCCGCCCCAACAAAGATTCCCTTGGCCCCATTATCGAATATCTCCGCACCGACATTGATACATTTTTGAAAAGTTTGAAATGGAAGTGAGGAGATTTTTATAGAGACGGGCTTTTATTAAAAATTACTACGTAATTTTGTCAATATGCGAATAGATAAATTACATATACAGAATTTCAGAAAATTCAATGAACTTACTATAAAATTCAACCCCCAATTTACACTTTTAATTGGAGAAAATGGAAGCGGGAAAACCGCTATTCTTGAAGCAACATCTATCGCCATAAGCTCTTTTTTTTTAGGTTTACAAAATGTACCATCACGAAATATCCGCGATGAGGATATACATCTTATCACAACACTGGAGGGCAGTACAGAATATTCTTATACAACTGCTATTAAGTCCGATGGATTTATTAATGGGAAACTTTTAAGATGGGAAAAAGAAAGAAGGGGGATTTCGGCAAATACACTTTATCACCCCGCAAAAGGACAAATTTTAAAAACAGAAAGAGACATTTTTTCAACAAATAGCTATGACAAAGAATATCATAGTATTAAACACATCGCGCAAGATATTAATAAGGAAATTAAAAACCCAACCAGAACCAACTCTGTAAACCTGCCTTTATTGGTTTACTATTCAACAGGCCGCCTCTGGAAAGAGGGATGGGAAAGAAAAGATAAAGAAGACGATAAGATTAAAAATATTCCCTCAAGATACAGGGGTTACAAGAATGCTCTTGAAACCTCATCCTATTTTAAAATTATGTTGGAATGGTTCAGAAGAAAATATCTGGCAATAAAAGTTAAAGATGAAGAAACATTCCAATTAAATGCAGTTAAATCTACAATAATTAAGAATATTCCAGGATGTATAGATATATTTTGGGAATTTGACCCGGATAAGATCAATACATTGATGATTAAGTTTGAGACGGATGAAGTCCTTCCATTTAGTTATCTAAGTGATGGTTATAGAAACCTGCTTGCTATTTTCGCTGATATTGCATATCGTTGTGTAACCCTTAACCCTCATTTTAAAGAAGAAGCGGCAAATCTCTCTGATGGAATAGTTTTAATAGATGAAATTGACCTGCACCTTCATCCACAATGGCAAAAGGAAATTGTAAAAAAACTTCGCGGTACATTTCCGAAATTACAATTTATTGCTACCACCCATTCTCCTTTTATCATACAGGAAATGGATGAGGGAGAATTGTTTAGACTGGAAGATAATCATATATCAGTGTTGGGAGCAAATCAATTAAGTATCGAAGATATTGCAAAATTCTTACAGGGTATTGAAGAGCCTCATTGGAGCAAATCAAAAGAACAAATGTATGACGCAGCAAAAAAGTACTTTCAGGTATTGGAAGAACTTTCCAAATCAAAAAGTGAAGCAGAAATAAATCAAAAAAGAGAAGAGTTGAACCTCATTGGAAGGCCGTATTCCGAAAATGTTGCCTATATCGCTTTTTTAGAGCAAAAGAGAACACTCGTGGAAGAAAAATTGAAAAACAAGTAAGTAATGCGTTCAATAAATAAAGGTGCGTCGCCTCAAATTTATACTGATTACCACGATGCAAGAAATGACCTTGCAGACAAATTGGGATGGTATTGTTCATATTGTGAAATGAGTGTATCAAATATGATTGAAGTGGAACACATTCATCCAATTGCCAATGGGGGAAATGAATTAGATTGGAATAATTTTCTTTTAAGTTGTAAATATTGCAATACAGTTAAGCGAACAAGAAACTTATCCAGAGCAGGCTATTTGTGGCCTGATGTTGATAATACAATATTAGCATTTAAATATTCAGAAAATGAAGTTATAACGCCAAGTGAAGGCTTATCTGATGATATTACAAATTTTGCTGTAGAATCAATTAATCTTTTTGGACTCAACAGAGCGCCAGGATTACCAAATGAACCTACAGATAGAGATACAAGGTGGAAATTGCGGGAAGAAGTTAGAGGTATAATTAATGATAGCTATAATAATTGGATAGAATCCCCAACACTTCCTATGGCACGTCAAATAGCTTTAACTGCTTTGGGCAGCGGGTTCTATTCTCTTTGGATCGAAAATTTCAAAAATATTCCTGATGTAAAAAATGCTATTGAGGAACAATACACCACAAAGGGAAACTATATGCCTCAATACCATAATAACGTATTAGTTATAAGACAAAATGGTATATTCTAATTTTACCCAATGTTGCAGGACGACCTCCTTTCCACCCCCATCGAATTCCTGAAAGGCGTAGGGCCCGACAGGGCAGCGCTGCTGCAAAAGGAGCTTGGCATCTTTACGTTTGAGGACCTGCTATACCATTTCCCTTTCCGGTACGTGGATAGGACCACTATTTTGCCCATCGGTGAACTGGATGCCGATATGCCCTATATACAGGTAGTTGGCCGCATAGAGCACGTCAAAACTGTCGGCGATGCGAAAGCAAAAAGGCTGGTCGCTTCCCTCCGCGATGAAACGGGGAGAATAGACCTGGTGTGGTTCAAGGGTATTGACTGGCTGAAAAAGATCATCATCCCCGGAGCAGAATTTATCGCCTTCGGCAAGCCTGCCGAGTATGGCAACAAACTTAACATAGTACACCCCGAACTGGAAACGGTAAATACCGAAGTAACACAGGGCAACCGCCTGAAAATGCAGCCGGTCTACTCCACCACGGAAAAACTGAAAAACAAAAACCTCGACAGTAAGGGGATACTGAACCTGCAAAAAGCAATTTTTGAAAAGGCCGGAAATGCGCTGACTGAAGTTTTACCCGAAGAAACAATACGCCGCTTCAAGCTTATGGACAGGCGGATGGCGCTCTACCAGATGCACTTCCCTGAAAACTTCGACGCCCAGAAAAGCGCTGAGAGGCGTTTAAAATTTGAAGAATTATTTTTGCTGCAACTGCGCCTTTTACTCCAAAGCAGTATCCGCAAACGCGAAATAAAAGGCCATATTTTTAATAAAGTGGGCGACTATGTAAACCGGCTTTACAAAGAATTCCTGCCTTTCGATCTAACCAATGCACAGAAAAGAGTAATCAAAGAGATCCGCGCCGACCTTGGATCGGGCAGGCAAATGAACCGCCTTTTGCAGGGCGATGTAGGCAGTGGCAAAACCATCGTTGCCCTTATGAGCATGCTCATCGCGCTGGACAACGGGATGCAGGCCTGCCTCATGGCGCCCACGGAAATACTTGCTTTTCAGCATTATGAAAGCATTAAAAACCTCACGCAGGGGCTTGGCGTAGAGGTGGAACTGCTTACCGGCTCTACCACTGCCGCAGGGCGCAAAAAGATAGAAGCTAAATTAGATTCATCATCGCTTCATATCCTTATCGGCACGCACGCATTACTGGAAGATTGGGTAAAATTTCCCTCGCTTGGCCTCGCCATTATAGATGAGCAACATAAATTTGGCGTAGCGCAGCGGGCGGCTTTCCTTAAAAAGAATGCAATTCCCCCACATATCCTTATCATGACAGCCACACCCATTCCGCGCACCCTTGCCATGACTGTTTATGGCGACCTTGATATTTCTACGATAGATGAATTGCCGCCCGGCAGAAAACCTATTAAAACCGAGCACCGTTTTGAAAATAAACGCCTCCAGGTTTTCGGTTTCCTAAAAAAACAGGTAGCAGAGGGTCGGCAGGTATATATTGTTTACCCGCTGATAGAGGAATCTGAAACGCTGGACTACCAGAACTTAATCCAGGGGTACGAAAATATCCAGCGTGAATTCCCCATGCCAGATTATTACGTTAGCATCGTTCACGGAAAGATGAAACCCGCAGCAAAGGATTTTGAAATGCAGCGGTTTAAAGATGGCGGCACGCAAATCATGGTCAGTACTACCGTTATTGAAGTGGGCGTGGATGTGCCCAATGCTTCCGTAATGCTGATAGAAAGCGCGGAACGTTTCGGCCTGAGCCAGTTGCACCAGTTACGCGGGCGTGTCGGCCGTGGCGCCGACCAAAGTTATTGCATATTAATGACGGGCTATAAACTCAGCAATGAAGCCAAAATACGCATGGAAACCATGGTGCGCACCAATAATGGTTTTGAAATAGCCGAAACAGATATGAAACTCCGTGGCGCCGGCGACATTGCCGGTACACAGCAGAGCGGCGACCTTAATTTCAAAATAGCCAGCCTCAGCACCGACCAAACCATCCTGAAATCTGCCCGCGATGAAGCCATCCACATCCTCGATGCCGACAACCGTCTTTCCCTCCCAGCTAATCAGCCCATGAAACTTCAACTTCGCCGAAAATACAAGGACAAAGTAAACTGGAGCGCGGTAGGATAATTATAAACTTTATGTACTTTAGAGCGTTTTACTTTGTGTTTAGAGAAGGAGTAATTTAATTATCTCAAAAAAATAAATCAATATTATTGCACCAATAATTAAAAACAATAGTAATTTTATAATTCCAAACCCTTTAAAACTTGGCAAGGCATTTGTATTTATACATGTAAAACCTAAAAATATGAAGAAGTTACATTTACTCTTGTTCCTTATTACCACCTGCTTAGCTACTTCCGCTTTCGCGCAGGATATCGCCGGCGATAATGGCAAAACCTACTATGATGCCGCCAAAACAAAACCCAAAGAAGTATTTTCTTATACCGAAGTATATACCATAAACCCAAACGACCCTAAACACCCTGCTGTTGGCCACCAAAAAGAAGGCCCTTATTTTTTATATTATGAAACGGGCAAACTTAAAATTTCCGGCCAGTATAAAATGGACAAAAAAGAAGGCGACTGGAAATATTATGATGAAAAAGGCAAACTCACCAAAACCGAAAAATACGCCGCGGGGGAATTAGTCCAATAAATAAAACTGCTTGAAATTTCTCATAATCCGCTTTAGTTCCATAGGCGATATTGTTCTTACCTCTCCGGTGGTACGGTGCCTGAAAAAGCATTTTCCCGATTCTGAGATACATTTTCTTACAAAAGTTCAGTTCCACCAGTTACTGGTAGCCAATCCGAATATAAATAAAATACACCTCCTCGAAGACAACCTCAGTACTACAATTGAATCCTTAAAACCGGAAAAATATGATGCTGTTATAGACCTCCATAAAAACATCCGCAGCAAAAAGGTCATAAAAGCACTCGGTATCCTTTCATATTCATTCGACAAACTCAACCTCGACAAATGGCTGGTAGTAAACCTGAAAATAAACCGGTTGCCACGAAAAAGCATCGTTGACCGCTATTTTGAAGGACTGGAACTACTTAATATAAAAAATGACGGCGAAGGGCTTGATTATTATATCAACGAAAAAGAAGTCTATGAGAATGTAATGGAAATAGGCCACGCACACAATTATATAGCCTTTGCTATCGGGGCGACCTATTTTACAAAAAGGCTGCCTGAAAATAAGATCGCCGCCCTCTGCGAAAAAATAAACGACAAGATCATACTCCTCGGCGGCAAAACAGAAGAAGCTGCCGGTGAAAGATTAAACTCGCAATTCCCAACAAAAATCATCAATTTCTGTGGAAAAATAAACCTCAATGAATCTGCCTGGCTGGTAAAAAACGCCAAAAAAGTGATAAGCCATGATACAGGCATCATGCACATTGCAGCTGCCTTCAAAAAGCCAATTGCATCAATCTGGGGCAACACCATCCCGGAATTTGGCATGTACCCTTATTTCGGTAAAAAGGCAAAAGAAGCCGAAGAGAAAAGCCGGGTTTTTGAAGTGCAAAACCTATACTGCCGCCCCTGCTCCAAGCTCGGCCATAAACAATGCCCTGAAGGCCATTTCCGCTGTATGAATGATATAAACCTGGATGAGGTGGCGGCGTGGGTTAACGGGTAAAAATTATTCCGTTTTCCAAAATAAAACTTCCAAAATCCCACCACAATTTTCTAAATTTGTACCAAGTCTTGTAGGTTTTAAAATCTATATGATTTAGGGAAAACAAATGGCAAATTTTACAGTATCAGCAAGGAAATACAGGCCAGGCACGTTCGATACGGTTTTGGGGCAGGAGCATGTGACTAATACACTGAAAAACGCCATTAAGACCAACCACCTCGGCCATGCTTTCCTGTTTTGCGGGCCGCGTGGCGTGGGCAAGACCACCTGCGCGCGTATCCTTGCCAAGGCGCTGAACTGTACCAACCTCACCGAAGACGGCGAGCCTTGCGGCACATGCCCTTCCTGTGTGGCATTCAACAACCAGCAGTCGTTCAATATCTATGAGCTTGACGCCGCTTCAAATAATTCTGTGGACGATATACGCGCTTTGAATGAGCAGGTGCGTTTCGGGCCGCAAAACGGCAAATACAAAATATATATCATTGATGAAGTCCACATGCTCAGTTCGCAGGCGTTCAATGCGTTCCTGAAAACATTGGAAGAACCGCCCGCACATGCCATATTCATATTGGCTACTACAGAAAAGCATAAAATAATGCCTACCATCCTCAGCCGCTGCCAGGTTTTCGATTTTCACCTGATTGGGATTAAAGCAATTATCGCACAGCTAAAAGAGATATGCACGCAGGAAAACATTACTGCGGAGGAAGAAGCCATGTATATCATCGCCCAAAAAGCCGATGGCGCCATGCGCGACGCCCTTTCTATATTCGACCGCATTATCAGTTTCAGCGGCGATAAGCTGACGTATAAGGACGTAATAGAAAACCTTCATATACTTGACTACGAATATTATTTTAAGATCACTGACCTTATCCTTGACCAGGATGTAGCTGGCAATTTGCTTGTATTTGATGAGATACTGGAATATGGTTTTGACGGGCATAATTTCCTCAACGGCCTAAGCGAGCATTTGCGCAATCTTTTGGTCTGCAAAGAGCCATCTACAGTTAAGCTGCTTGAAGTGAGTGAAAACGTACAAGCCAAATACCTTGAGCAGGTTAACAGGGCAGGGCTTTCATTCATTCTCTCTGCATTAAATATCCTGAACCAGTTTGATATTCAATATAAAGCAAGCAAAAACCAGCGCCTGCATGTTGAGCTTGCATTGATGAAACTCTGCCACCTCAAAAATGCCCTACAACTGGCAGACACCCCTGTTGAAAAAAAAAGCCTGAGCCTGTACAGTTAAATGAACAACAAAACGGCCACACCCCTGTAAATAAGCCTGTTCAAACCCCATCTTTCACTCCCGCCCCTAATTTAGCCGGTTCGCTTCAACTCAATAAAATTAAGGAAAACCTGGCTGCGAAAAACGCTGCCGCAGCCATTGAATCTGAAAACAAACCCATTGAAGTTTTCAAAGCGGTAGATATAGATGGTTTCACAAAAATATGGAAGGCATACGAAAAAGACCTGTCCGCACGTGGCAAGATCAGCATGGCAAGTATGATAAGCAAAATAATAAACCTGGCAAGAATAGAACTAAAGGACACCATCATTATCGTAAAGATGGACAATGAGGTACTGCAAAGCCAGTTCAATGAAGATAAACAGGCCTTTTATGAATTCGTAAAAAGAGTCTTTAAACAGCCGCCAGCAATGATGGAATATATAGTGGTACCACCCACCAGGGAAGAAGAAAAGAAATACCTGGTATCAGACAGGGACAAATATGAGCGTATGAAGGAAATAAACCCTGAAATAGCTAAACTGAAAGAGATACTCGACCTAGATATAAGTTAAAGTGGGTTCCCTTAAAAAATATTACTGAACGGCTGCAATATATTCAAAAGATTTTGCAAGCCCTGCGCATGGAAGCTATCGTTTAGTTTTTCATATGAAAAGATAAGGTTGCGGCAAACCCGCATGATGATCTCGATATTGGAGCAGGGCTCATAGTATATTTCCTGTGGTTTGATATTCAATTGCTTCAGGAAATTATCAATGTTCCATTTGCTGAAAATAGCTCCTTTGTTAAAGGCATTTACATAAAAAAGCACATCGCCCTGCATCGTTGGGTCAAGGTAGAGGTTGCCTTTAAAAGAACTCATATCCTGCATAGCGGAATCATCTTTGTAGGCAAGTATAAAGTGTTGTGGAAGGTTCACGCCAAAAATAGGAATATTAAGCCGCTGAGCTATGATAGAATAAATAATTGCCAGCGAAATAGGGTTGCCTTTCTTTGTTTCAAGCACCCGGTTGATATATGAATTATCAGGGGAATGGTAATTATCAATATTGCCCTTAAACCCTGTTATATCATAAAAAACATTATTAAGTATCCTGACTTTATCAAGCGGAGATAGCATGAAATTCAATTCCAGCCACGCATCAAGCCTTATTTTATCAAGCTGGTTATTAAGAGCTTGTTTATTAAGCTCCGGATACCGGAAACGTGAAATGAGGTAATACCCTTCAAAGAGGTCATGTCCCCCGGTTTCCGCCCAGTTGTGCAAGTCACGCTGTAAACCGGTACGGTGTATTATATCAATTATCTCGTGTATTTTTGCTTGCAACAGTTTTTCTGTTTCAGCAAGATACCGGTCTTCCAGTATAGGAATCACGCTTTCCCCGTACGACAACAATTTTTCCGTCACATGTACCAATACCTCTTCATCAGTATCATCCAGGAGGGAGATAAGGGCATTTATTTCATTAACATCCATCGTGGTTATTAACTCTTTTTTACAGCCTTTTTAGCCGGCGCTTTTTTCTTTGCCGCGGTTTTTTTCTTTGCCGGTGCCGCTTTCTTTTCAGGAGCTTTTTTCTCCGGTTTCTTTGGCGAGGTCGCTCTTTTTGCTTCAATAAGTGCTAAACACTCTTCCAACGTAATTGTTTCCGGGTCAACAGTTTTTGGTATGGTCACATTCAACCGATCATAAGCTATATACGGCCCGAAACGCCCGCGCAGCAATTGCATTGGCTTGTCTTCGTATTCAAAAGTCTTGATCGTCTTATTTTCCTTTTCCACCCTTTTCCTGACTATGATTTCAGAAGCAGCAGGCAATTCAATGCTATACGGGTCTTCTTCTTTGGGCAGAGAATAAAATGCTTTTTTGTGGGCGATATAAGGCCCGAACTTGCCAATGGAAACCACAACCTTTTCATCCTCAAACTGGCCAATATCTCGTGGGAGTTTGAATAGGTCCATCGCTTCTTCCATTGTTATTGTATCAATAAGCTGGCCTTTACGGAGACGGGCATAAAGTGGTTTTTCGTCATTATCGGTTTCTCCTATCTGTACGTGGGGGCCAAATTTACCCATACGGGCATAAACATTTCGGCCTGTTTTAGGATCCACGCCTACCTGGCGCTCCGAACGTACCCGAACTGTGCTTTTTGTTGTTTCTTCTACTATTTCATGAAAAGGAGTATAAAATTCTTCGAGCATATCCTGCCAGAGTTTTTTGCCCTCTGCTATTTCGTCAAATTCCTTTTCCAGGTTGGCAGTAAACTGGTAATCGAGCACAGTGTCAAAGTGCAGAAGGAGAAAATCATTCACCATCATACCGATATTGCTTGGAAAAAGCTTGCTCCTCTCCCTCCCGAATACTTCTTTGCTTACAGCTTCTTTTATATGCTTATTTTTGAGAGTAAGTACATTAAATGATCTTTCCTCGCCATCCTGGTCTCCTTTTATTACATAACCCCTGTTTTGTACAGTATTTATCGTTGGTGCGAATGTTGATGGCCTTCCAATTCCTAGCTCTTCCAGTTTTTTTACCAAAGAGGCTTCAGTGTATCTTGCAGGAGGACGGTTATAGCGCTCAGTGCCTTCCAGTTCTATGAGCGAAAGTTTCTGCCCCACGCTTAATGGTGGAAGCATCCCTTTTACTTCATCATCATCTTCATCGTCTTTAGATTCCAGATAAACTTTAAGGAAACCGTCAAATTTCAAAATCTCACCTGTAGCAAGCAAATGTTGAGGCGTGGTAGATACTTTTATTTTAACGTTAGTCTTTTCCAGTTTGGCATTTGCCATCTGGCTGGCAATTGTTCTTTTCCAGATCAGGTCATACAGCTTTACTTCTGCGCTATCGCCGCTGATGGCATGGGTAGCAATATAAGTAGGGCGTATGGCTTCGTGCGCTTCCTGGGCAGATGCACTTTTGGTAGTATATTTTCTCTGGTGAGCGTAGTTTTCACCATAAGAAGAAATAATGTCTTTTCTAATGTCTTCGAGGGCAGTTTCAGCAAGGTTCAGGGAGTCTGTACGCATATAGGTAATATGCCCTGATTCATAAAGCTTTTGTGCTACTACCATTGTACGGGTAACCGAAAAACCAAGCTTGCGGGATGCTTCCTGCTGTAATGTGGATGTGGTAAATGGTGGCGCAGGAGATTTTGTAGCAGGTTTTACCTCAATATCTCCAATAGAAAACTGTGCTTCTATGCAGTTTTCCAGAAAGGCGCGTGCCTGCTCAAGTGTATTAAATTTTTCAGGAAGTTCCGATTTTAAGATCGCTTCACTTACTGTACCATCTGCTTTTACAGGATGGAAAGAAGCGGTTATTTTATAGCTCGATTTATATTCATGGGCTATTATTTCCCTTTCGCGCTCCACAATAAGCCTAACGGCAACGGATTGTACCCTGCCAGCCGATAAAGCGGGTTTAATTTTCCTCCATAAAATAGGAGAAAGTTCAAAACCAACAAGCCTGTCAAGTATCCGGCGGGCCTGCTGTGCATTTACAAGGTTTTCATCAATGTCACGTGGATTATCAATAGCCCTGAGGATGGCCGGTTTGGTAATTTCATGAAAAACAATACGGCGGGTATGTGCTTTATCAAGGCCCAAAGTTTCCGCAAGGTGCCATGAAATGGCTTCTCCCTCGCGGTCCTCGTCCGTTGCTAGCCAGGTAGTTTCAGCTTCCTTCGCAAGCTTTTTAAGCTCATTGACCAGTTTCTTTTTATCCTCAGGTACAACATAGTGTGGTTCAAAATTTCTTTTCACATCCACTGACAGGTCATCTTCGGCCAAATCCCTGATATGGCCAAAACAGGATTTAACGGTATAATCTTTGCCTAAAAATTTTTCGATGGTTTTCGCCTTGGCAGGCGATTCTACAATTACAAGGTTTTTAATCATTATATCTTTTCAGGGCGTTTATTTGGCTACAATTATTTTCTTCACTACTACAGAGTTCCCAATACACATTTTCAAATAATACATTCCCGGCGATGAAATATTTAGCTGGCTGGTTTGAAAACTAAATTCCTGCCTTCCGGCGAAGATTCCGATATTATTAACTTCCGCTAGTTTTCTTCCTGCCATATCAAAAGCCAGTATAGATGCCGGGGCATTCTGTACAGAGTTTATATTAATTGCAATCTGCGAAGTTACAGGATTCGGATATAATTCCACATCTATCCCTGAACTTGTTTTATTATTAATTCCACTTGAGGCCCCTCCAATGTTAATATTATCAATATATACGTCATTCCCACCGCCGTTAGTGAGGTCAAACTTGAAATATAATTCTTTGCTGGCGCTATAACTGGCGAAACTGGCGCTTGCCTGTTTCCATTCATTAGAATCAGGCACAAAATCAGTTGCTGAAGGCACTAAACGCGTAGTGGTAGTAAGCAGCCCGCCAAGCCGACTAAATATCTGCTCGAATGAATCCCCGCAATCCTGCGATATAAAAACCTGCAGCCTGTCAGTATTGGCACTTACCGTTTTTGCATAAGCATAAGAAAAAGAAATGGTATAATCAGTGATTTTTGAAATATCAACCGGGGGCAAAGTAAAAGAGTAAACTGTATCCATAAGCCCGTCACGGTTTTCCAAATACAGTGAATTTTTACCTGTATTTGCAGCGGCTGACGTTACTTTAAAATCTAATTTACCATTGCTACCAGTATTTTGTGGGAAAAGCCAGTGGACAGTTGAAGGCCCTGATGTTTCAAAACCTTCAGTGAAAGGGGAAATTAGTTTATCGGTATCATTGGGAATAGTAATAAAGTCGTTTTTGGTTTTCACACTGTTCCCCTGTGAGTTTTTTGCAATGAGGGAAACGCTGTATGTACCTGGAAGGGTATAAATTACCACAGGGCTTGAATCCGTCGAAGTTCCTGGGGTACCACCGGGAAAAGACCAGTAATAAGAAGAAACTGTGGCGTTGAAAGAAGCGCTGAAAAACTGAACAGGTTTGTTGGCACAGGTAGTAGAGGTAGAACTATAAAAATCAGCTATTGGGGCACATTCAATTGGATTAAAGACTACACCTGTGGCATTAAGATTTGACATAGAATACTGGTTGCTACGATAGTTCGGGAGGAAATAATTGATCCTGACTGCCTGATCTTTTGTAAAAAGATAACTGCATGCCGAATAATCCATATAATTTTCAGTCATTGGCGTATCACCATTGCAACTGTTTGCAGTGGTGAAACAACTAAAATTGGGTTCCGAAGTGGGCGGTGTATCGCAGATATAATCGCCAGTGGTGCTGCAGGAGTCTTCACTGGCACATCCATTCTGAAAGGGGTGATATAAGCCAAGATAGTGGCCTGCCTCATGCTCCAGGGTTTTGGTGTTCGTGCCTATCTGGTCATAACGAATAACTACGCCATCTGTTTTACTTGTGTCGCCCTCCCACGGAAAGCTAGAATAACCCAATATTTCTTCGCCGGGAGGAAGTATCGAACTATTTATTAATGGAAGCTACTACCCAAATATTAAAATACTTGGTAGGGTCCCATTGAACAAGTACTTTCACATTTTCGCCGGCATTGTAAGTCAGTGGCGATGCTACCCTGTCTATACCATCAGAGCAATTTCCTTTCGGGTCTAGTTCTGCAAGTACGAACTGAACATTATTGTCGGCTATGAGGTGTTTGAACTCCGGCCTCACATTTGAAGTATCGCCATTCCAACCACGGTAGCATTTATTCATACTGTCTATTTCAGCGATTATCCTTTTCTTTGAAATATTTTCAGGGCCGTATTCATGAATAACGTGAAAAACAACCGGAATAACCCGAACAGATGATGTTTTAAATGATTGCTGCATAGAGGCATTCCTGGCAAGGCTATCAGCCTGCCGCTGCCTTTTTAACAGGTCAGGGTTGTTCTTTATCCTAACCTTATACATTTCATCAGTGCCACAATGGTCTTGTGCTATACCCGCCAAAGGAAATAAAAATGCTGAAAAAAGGGAAATCAGCAGTATGTTAAATTTGGATTTTGTAAATATTCCCTTCATCATTATCAATTGAACAATTATAAAAAAACATTTTTGGTTTTCCTATTTCATCTCGATAAAAACCCTTTCTCTCCGCTTCTCGTTCCTTTTATTTGATTACCCCAACGGCGAAACAGTATGTGAGTGAAGCTTAAAAAAACCTTCACTCCTTGCTACTTTTCCTGGTGCGCACAAGGGCAGGATTATCGAACCAGATGGCAGAAGATTTCAGGAGAATTGGGGAGGTGATGCATTCGATAAAAATACCTTATAAATAGTTTAGCTTTTATATTTATCACCGGAACAACCAAATAGATAGCCTGCAAAGCGGCTAAAACGAGGTGGGCAAAAGAATAATATACTTTCTATATCTTTGTAAGCAAAAAAGAGGATAGCGTTAACTATCCCCCGAAATAGCACATTGGAGGTGCAGGTTATTTACTTCTTCTTTCCAGTAGAAGTGCGTGGCGTAGAGCGATAATGCTCTGGTACTTTTGTACCATCATCTTTGCGGTAAGGTTCAACGTAAACAATTTTCTTACCGCCTTTTGTTTCTGCCATTTAATCAGTTTTAAATGGTTAATAAATCTGGGACGTTACATACTCAAGCCCAGTTCCAGTTTATCCTCGGATTACTGCAAATAATCCGGGGTTTTATGTCGTTAAAGGTAACTTTCTCTTTGCTATCATACCGTTTAAAATTTCCTTGTTTGTAAAAATAAGTTTCCCGTCTCGTCTTAATAATCCTAAAGCAACTAATTCTTCAATATCTCTAAGTACTGTTCTTTCATTCAGAGAGGCATAAAAAGTAGCGAGCGGGACATTTGTTTTTGGTATTTCTTTAATTGTAAACCCTTTGTCATGTGGTAATTCTAATGCAAGCGTTCTTCGTCTTTTATATAGTTCTTCATGGCTAATATTGTAGTTTTCAAAGACTTTATATACATAAGAGCCCCATGTTATTTTAAATATATTGTCCTGTATTGTTATTAATGTTTGTACAAGCCCATCCCTAAAGCCAGTTAAAGCATACTTAATAAAATCTGTTAATACACCAGTATTACCAGCTTTCTCAAGTTGTCTATAATATTCTACCCTTGTCAAATTATAATGATTAGAAAGAATATGTGATGCAATATCAGGATTGCATCCTCTTAATAATATATAAAATTCAACAAGCCTACCAGTCCTCCCATTACCATCACTAAATGGGTGTATCCACTCAATATAAACGTGAGAAACAATTGATTGTATTACACATTCAGAAAACGACTGGGAATGATTTCCGTATCCAAATTCTCTTTTTATCCATTCGCAAAACTTTTCTACCAATTCAGGAACGTCAGTATGGTCAGGGCATCTATATCTACCAACTATAGCAGGTGCATTTCGAAATTCTCCTGGAATTGCCGATAAATGTTCGCCTAAATCTTTTCCAATCATTTTATGAAACCGCCTAAGTAAATTAGCATCTATCAAGCCTGCAACCTGAAATATAGCAACCTCATCTCTTAGTTCCCCCATTGCTTTTATCACATTTTGAACTTCAATTTGTTGGTACTCCTTACTCGGTGGCAGTTTTTTCCCTTTTAATACTTCTGCTACTTCGGTTTCTGTCAATGTATTACCTTCTATTGCTGTTGTAGCCTGCGCCCCTTTAATTAAAGCCACCTGTAATAATGACTGATAATACTCTGGTAAAATCGGTGCATTGCTTATCACCTTAACGTAGGCATCGCATTGACCAAGTAAAAATTTTATATCGGGTGTTAATTCCCATTGTTTATCAAATTTTAAGTTATCATATTCCCTAATCATTTTTTTAATTTTAGTTTGCTATATTTTACGACATAAATCACGACAAATATAATGCTTTATTTGTCTTAATCAAATTAAATCATTGTTAATTATGAAAAATAGCGGTTTATACTTTATATATTTACGACACATTATAAGACATGTGGCAGGACAAAATTTTTGCAATAGTGCAATATTTAATTGACATTTATGCTTGAATTAATAAAAACACACCAGGATATGAAAGAAAATGGTGCAGTTGATTGATGGACTTTGGTTAGTGTGGATTCAGATAGTAAGATGGTTATATCTTGGTTGTTAGGCAAGAGGCGTGCATAGCCGTGTTGATTGTATGGGTGCAAAAATGGTAAGGGTTTGCGGTACACCTGATATGAGGGACGTTTCAACAAGCCACATAGAACGCCAAAACCCTCATTATGAGAATGGGAATGAGAAGGTTTCCCCGTTTAACTAATGGTTTTTCTAAGAAGGTAGAAAATCATGGACACGCTATTGCGATTCAATTTGTACATTATAACTTGCAAGGATTCATAAAACACTCAAAATAACAACTGCAATGGAAGCTGGATTATCTAATAATGTTATGAGTATTGAAGAAAAAGTCCAGTTAACTGAAAGATATTAAGCTTTTTCAGGTAAATTATTGTTGTGATTAATATTTAAGGTTGCTTTTTTATCAGCGCCTTTTAAAAATGCAATAACCAGAGCCACAATTGTAGTTGTTGCCAAAGTGGTCGCCTGTGTAGGGTAACCACAATAAACTATATATCCTGATAAAGACCCAATTAGCAGTACGCCTAAAATAGCAAAAAATTGTCCACGCCTATTAGTCCTTATTTCTGCCATTTGAATCTGTCTAATATCGTCTAACTGCTTATTGTTAAGGTCGTGGCGATGTCCTTGTTCTCTCTCTGTCATTACCATCAACCGCTCGGGGAAATCAGCCTGAACTTCTCTATATTGGATTAATAAATCTGGTGACGGGGCTGGGCTGGTGGATGCGGTAAATTGAGCAAATTGTTGCTTAGGCGGGTTAGGCTGCTGGGTTGGTAGTCGATTTTTGGACATGATTATTTTCTTTTACTAATTTATCAAAAGAACCCTTCATGTCTGATAAAACATTATTCCAATCCCCCTGTAGATTTGCTTTATCTGCATTGAAATCGCAAGTAATATGCGGGTAATGAACTATCCTGTTAGTATTCCCACTAAGGTTAAGAATACTACCTGCACCTGCAATTAAAGCCGCTAAAAAAGATATTTTGCTTCGTATAAAAGCCATACTGAAATAACGTTTAATTATATAGAAAGTTGCGTAAGCATTGAATTTTGGCGCAAATATACTAAATTCTTCGTCAAATATATGAGTTTTAATTTAAAATCCTAATTTGATAAATAAATATTCAAACTGAGACACTATCAAATCGTGTTATAATCTTAAGAAGTCGGCTTTCTTATATAAATTTGCGTTTGATAAACAGGAATATATCTCTACCAATAAATATTGAAGACCTGCTTAAGGCTAATGCCATTGAATCTGATAGGATTGAATTCAAGGCCGGCTGGCATCCTGATTCTATTTACCGGACTATCTGTGCATTTAATTTGCCCATAGGAGTGATTTTTGAAGGTTATAAGTAATTGGCGAAGTTAATAAACAGAAGTCGAGGATTAAATTTCAGCGTTCTATCTTCATGTTTCGGTTAGCTTACTATTACAATACTTCTTTCTATATTCAATTGGCGATAATCCAGTAACTTTTTTAAACGTTGTTCTAAATGCTTTAATATCTGTATAGCCAACATCATACATCAGGTCAATGACCTTTTTCCGGCTAATTTCCAAGCCTTTTTTAACTGCTTCTATCTTCACTCTTTGGATGTATTCAACAATGGTATTTGCTGTTGCCTTTTTAAACCTCCGTTCAAAATTTCTCCTGCTTAATGCCAGCATTCCCGTCAATTGGTCTATAGTTATTTTATCCTGATAATTGTTTTCTATGAATTCCTGCGCTTTTTTTATTGGCTCATCGTCATGGTCTTTTTGTCCCTTGAAAATAGTGAAGGGGGCCTGACTTTTTCGTTCTATCTCTATTTCAAACATTTTTGAAATAAATACAGACATTTCACGGTCTGCATACTTTTCTATCAGGCACAGAATAAGATTAAGATAAGAATAGTTTCCGCCGCTGGTGTAAATGCCCTGCCCATAAGTAATGATTTTATCATTAACAACGTTTACCGAAGGGAACATTGAACGGAATTCATTAGCAGCCCCCCAATGTACCGCACAACTTTTACCATCCAGCAGCCCTGTTGATGCCAGAAAGAACGAGCCAGTACAAAGGCTGGCAATCTCTGCGTTATTTTGATATTGTTTTATTATCCACGGTACGAATGCCTTGTTTTCTTCGATGGCTTTCGGGAAGCAATTACAGAACAACATCGGGATGATTACGAGGTCTGTCTTATCAATTTCATCCATTGTATGGTCACAATTAATAATATAGGTTCCGCTATTAACCTTTGTTTCCTTTGTACAGCTTACAAGATTGACGTGGAATATTGGTGGCTTACCCTTTGCTTCCAGAAATTCATTCACCCTTGAAAACATTTGTTTTGGCGCATCAATACTGCTTACAATAGCCTCCTTTAATACAAGTATGGACATGTGCTTCATTATGCAAATTAACAGCGATATTCTGTCATAATCACACCCGCTAATTAGCCGCTTTTACACCCCTGTTATCATTTTTTACACATGTAGTTTTGCATTCTGTTTCTGATAGTTTGATACCAGGTGAATATAAAATGGACAGAATAGACTGTTGTCTTAATTATTTTTAAAAAAATAACAGCCAAGTTTCAATGATAAAGGAATATAGTGCGGGAGGTCGGGAATCGCTGGGGTTAATAATAAAATATAAAAAGGTTAGTAGAAAGAAAATAGCAATTAACTGGCATGGGGAATAAATTAGAGGATTACAAAATGTGAAGACTATGCTTAATATCCGGCACATATTACGATTACATACTCAAAATCAAACTTCCTCTGAAATAATAGTTCAGACTGGCATTCATCGCCTTATTCTGAAAAAAATAATCAATGATTTCAAAGCAAGTAAGTTAAGTTTTTCAGATATAAACGAACTTTCAGATAATGATTTAGAGGAATTGTTTAAAAGGCCACTCGAAAATTTGCATAGCGAGAAATTAAAAACACTTTATAGCTTATTCCCGGAAATAGATAAAGAACTTAAACGAAAAGGAGTTACCAAAACATTATTATGGGAAGAGTACAAAAAAAAATACCCCGATGGAGCTGGTAGCAGTGCTTTCCTTTTTCATTTCTCTCAATGGAAAGCGAGGAAGATACCAATTATGCGCCAGAATCATAAAGCAGGTGATAAACTATTCATAGATTATGCTGGGGAGAAATTAATTATAAAAGATAAAGAATCCGGTAAGGAAATACCAGTTGAGGTTTTTGTAGCTGTTCTTGGAGCAAGTCAGTTCACATACGTTGAAGCAGTAATGACTCAAAGAAAAGAAGATTTTATTTCTGCTTGCGAAAACGCATTGCATTTTTTTGAAGGAGTTCCAGCAGCCATTGTCCCTGATAATTTAAAGTCGGCTGTTACTAAATACGATAAATATGAGCCTACTATAAACGAAACCTTTGCCGATTTTGCAGAACACTACAATACAACTATTTTACCTGCTCGCGCATACAGACCAAAAGATAAAGCAGTAGTCGAAAATACAATAAAGATTATTTACACAAGGATTTATGCCAAATTAAGAAATGAAGTATTTTATTCCATCGAAAGTTTAAATGATGCAATTTCAGTTACTTTAGAAGAACACAATAATCAAATCCTTACAGGGAAGGATTATAGCAGAAGGCAGAAATATGAAGAGGTTGAAAAATCTGCTCTCCTTCCTTTACCGGGTATTCGTTATGAGTTTAAAAAACAGCTTTATGCAACAGTCGCAAAAAATGGTCATGTGGCCCTTAGCCCGGATAAGCATTATTACAGCGTTCCATATGGTTGTCTTGGTAAAAGGGTAAAAGTAATGTTTACCAATTACAAAGTAGAGGTGTTTGATAATTACCAACTCATAGCCGTTCACAAGCGATTGCAAACACCTTTTAAATACACTACAGATATAGAACATTTGCCACCAGCTCACCGCTTTGTGGCCGATCTCGAACCTGATAAGTTTTTGAGAATGGCTGATGAAATTCATAAAGATGTGAAAGTTTACATATCAAAAATACTTGACATTAAACAGCATCCTGAATACTTGTATAAAATCTGCCAGGGTGTTTTAAGTCTTTCAAATAAATATGGCAATGAACGTTTAACCAAAGCCTGCCAGCGTAGCCTGGTCTTTGGTATTTATAATTACCGTATAATAAAGAAAATACTCGAAAGTGGCTTAGATATATATGAAGACGAAGATTGGGTTGAAAAATTTGAAATGCCCCAGCATGATAATATCAGGGGAAGTGATTATTACAGATAACAAAATAAAAAAAAATGAACGAATTAACTTTAGAAAAAATGCGGAAGATGAATCTCTTCGGCATGTATAGGGCATTTAAGACAAGTATTGAGTCCGGTAAAACCGAAAACTATACAACAGATGAAATGATTTCCAGCCTTATTGACTCAGAATGGGATGATAGAAAAAACCGGGGTATCGAACGGTTACTCAAAAACGCCCGGTTTAGGTACAAGGCTTCAGTTGAAGAACTGCAATTTGAATCCGAACGAAATATTGATAAAAATCAGGTAATGCGTTTTGCCGATTGCTCATTTATTGATAAATCCGAAAATATTTTAATAACAGGAAGCACAGGTATTGGTAAAAGTTTTATTGGCACGGCTATTGGTCACCAGGCTTGCTGCCTTGGGCATAAAGTGATTTACCACAGTACCGCAAAACTCATAAGCAAATTAAAAATTGCAAAAGCCGATGGTTCCTATATAAAAGAAATGGCCAAAATAGAAAAACAAAATTTGCTTATACTTGATGATTTTGCCCTTCAACCATTTGATGCTCCTGGGAGAGCTATGCTTATGGAGTTAATTGAAGACCGTCACGGAAAAGGTTCTACAATTATTACGTCTCAGTTGCCGGTGAGTAAATGGTACGACATGATTGGCGACAAAACAATGGCAGATGCAATCATGGATAGGATTATTCACCAGGCTCATCGTGTAGAACTTAAAGGTGAATCAATGAGAAAAAAAGGGCGAAGAAAAAATGATGGTCAAGATTAAAACAACTTTCTCAAATATTGAAAGGTATCAGGGAAAAATACGCCGGGGGTATTTTAATCATAGATATAGATTTTTTATGCTGCTTTATGAAATTTAATTTTAAAACCCTACGATTTAGCTCCATTATAGGCGGTTTCCATCCCCTACCCATCCATTCACGTTAATCGCCGTTAGTAGGCAACCTTCCGTCATCCCGCCCGCATCTTGCCGGGAAATCACGATTCTGATAAATTGGTTAATAGGATTAAAGAACTTAGTTGCCAACTTAGACCCTGACTTAGACATTTCCAAAAACTATATTTCGGCAGCAAAATCAATTTGCTGCCGAAATTTTGAAACTTCAGTAATCTAAGACCCGCAAGCCCTGAAGATGCTTCCCAGGTTTAATAATGAATGACATTTATCTAAAAACAGGGCTGTTTGTACTCTATCTCATAAAATATAATGAAATTAGCAGGTAATTCCGAAGAGTAAAATAAAACCAGGCCAGAACAACAGTATTTCAGTCAAAATATCAAAAAATGAAGACAGACCTTACTTTCTTTACCAATGAACCTGAAAACACCTTGCTTGACAGGTTCAAACAGACATTAAAGGATGTTCGTTACTTTGATATACTCGTTGGATATTTTCGGAGTAGTGGTTTTTATCATCTTTATCAGTCATTTGAGGATATTGAGAAAATAAGGATTTTAGTGGGGCTATCAATTGATAAAAAGACGTATCATGTAATTGAAACTGTAAGAAACCAAAAAGAACTTGATTTTGAATCACATTCACGGATAGAAAAAATATTCGAGAAAGAACTTTTGGAAGAAGTTGAAACTGCCGCAGATAATTTTAATGTGGAAGAAGGTATTCGCAAGTTTTGTCAATTTATTGAACTTGGTAAAATAGAAATCAAAGCCCACCCAAGCCGAAACCTCCATGCTAAAGTTTACATAAGCCGCTATAAAGAAGGCGACCGCGATTTTGGGAATGTAATAACCGGGTCAAGTAATTTTTCTGAATCAGGCTTACTTTCTAACCGTGAATTTAATGTACAGTTAAAAAATTCCGCAGATGTAGAATTTGCTTTAAACCAGTTTGAAGCACTTTGGAAAGAAGGTGTTGAAATTTCGGAGTTTTACATTGATACTATAAACAAAAAAACGTGGCTTAATGATAGCATTACCCCGTATCAGTTGTATTTAAAATTACTTTACGAGTATTTCAGAGAGGACTTAAATATTGATGACGACCTGTTTTATAAAAATTTCCCGCGCGAATTCATGCGGCTCAAATATCAGGAACAAGCCGTGTATAGCGCAAAAAAGATTTTAGATGAATATGGCGGTGTTTTTCTATCTGATGTAGTTGGGTTAGGTAAAACATATATTTCTGCGATGCTAGCAAATCAGCTTCCGGGCAGGAATCTTGTCATTGCTTCACCAGCACTTATAGACAGAGGTAATCCGAATTCCTGGGTTAATGTTTTTCATGATTTTAAAGTTTCCTCTCATTTCGAATCAATTGGTAAATTAGAAAAAATAATCAGAGAAGGGACGGAAAAATATGATAACATCTTCATTGACGAGGCGCATAAATTCCGAAGCGAAAATAATCAGAGCTATGAACTGATGCAGCAAATATGCAAGGGTAAAAAAGTAATTCTTGTAACCGCAACACCTCTTAACAACCGCCCCTGGGATATACTTGCGCAGATTAAGCTATTCCAAAAAGGGAAAAATAGTGCCATACCAGGGCTTAAAAATCTTGATTCCTTTTTTACCGGTCTTGAGAAAAAATTAAAAGGACTTGACAGACAGGCCGACTATGATTTATACATGGAAATTGTGAAGGACAATGCCAGACAAATACGGGATAAGGTTTTGAAATATATCATGGTTCGCAGAACACGGAGAGAAATTGAATTGTATTTTAAGGAGGACATCAAAGCCGGAGGCGCAAAGTTTCCAAAAGTTAACCCGCCTACCCCATTATTTTATCAGCTTGATAAAAAGCTCAATGAGACATTTGAAGAAACGATTAGAATAGTTACCAATAGTTTTACCTATGCCCGATATGCGCCATTACTTTATCTGAACGATGCCCTAACTGATTTTGAGCAGCAGCAACAAAGAAACCTTTTACGGTTTATGAAAACTTTATTAGTTAAAAGGCTGGAAAGTAGTTTTTACGCATTCAAAAAAACAATAGACAGATTTATTGATTCCAACGAGAAGTTCCTGACACTATATAAAGAAGGCAATGTATATGTTAGTAAAAAACATTTCAGCAAAGTATTTGATTGTGTTTTGAACGAAGATTTTGAAGGGTTACAAAAACTAATTGATGAAGAAAAGGCTGAAGAATTTAAAATTTCAGAATTCAGCCCACAATTGAAAAAAGATATAGAAAAAGACTTAAAACATCTGAAATGGATAAAGGCTATATGGAATACGATAAAGACAGACCCTAAATTAAAGTCCTTTTCTGATGAGTTTAAAAACAATAAAGTACTTTGGAAGAACAAGGTCATAGTATTTACGGAATCGAAGGAAACAGCTGAATATCTTTCAGATCAACTGGAAGATATTTTGGAAGAAAAAATAATGCTGTATCATGGCAGTTCGGCAAAAAAAGAATTAGAAATTGTAATTGATAATTTTGATGATAAAGCAAGAAACAAAAAAGACGATTACAGAATCCTGATTGCAACAGAGGTGCTTTCAGAAGGCATTAATCTTCATCGTGCCAATGTAGTAGTGAACTACGATATACCCTGGAACCCGGTGAGAATGATACAACGTGTAGGACGAATTAACCGTGTAGATACGCCTCATCCGCAAATTTTTGCATTCAATTTCTTCCCGACCGCGCAATCTAATGATATCATCGGGCTAAGGGAATTAGCCATTGCTAAAATCCATTATTTTATTGAGATGCTCGGAAATGACGCTAAACTTTTAACCGAGGGAGAGGAAATAAAGTCGCACGAGTTATTTGAGAAATTAACATCGAAAGAATTTATAACTGGTGAAAATGAGGAATTTGAAAGTGAATTAAAATATCTGGAAGTAATTAAAAATATCCGGGATACAAATCCTGACTTGTTCGAGTTGGTTAAATTACTCCCTAAAAAAAGCCGTACTGCCAGGATGGTAGAACCTAAAACGATACTTAATGATAATTCTGTTGTAACTTATTTCAGAAAGGGAAGTTTGGAAAAATTTTATAAGGCTGATGATTCAGGTTCTAAAGAAATTGATTTTCTGGCTACTGCAAAATTATTTGAAGCCAAAAAAGAAACTTTGAAAGAACAGACATTAAAAAATTTCTACGATTTGCTTGAAAAAAATAAAACTCAAATGGAAACAGATTTGCTGGAAGTTGAAGAAAGCCAAGTAGAAACAAAAGCCGGGAGTTTAGATAAGGCAGTTAGAATATTGAAAAGATTAAAATCTAAAGAAATACGCTTATTTAAAGGTTTTACAGAGGATGCTGAACAATTTATAAAAGCTACCATTAAATTATTAGAAGAGGGTTCTCTTTCAAAAAATTTGATGAAAAGAATATTTGATGATTTGAAGGATGAAATCCAGCCACTAAAAATTTATACTGTTTTAAGAAAAAATATACCGGATGATTATTTTTTAAAGAATACTACCAAAAGAGAGAAATCAATACGGAATCCGAAAGAAGTAATCCTTTCTGAATGCCTGATAAAAAATAAGCAATGAAGCCCGACAAAGCAAAAGAACTTATAAAAGATACATTTGAGAACCCTTTTGACAAAGACAGGTTTGACTGGTTCTTAAAAAATCTTTTTCCAGATAAAATAGAAGCCCGCAACAAGGTCTATACCGGGGCTTACATAAAAGAGGCTTACAGGCCATATATCCGCAAATATGAGCAGATAGGGAAGTATATTGATGATGAAGGCAGTACAATTGACCTACTTACAGTTGAATTGCTTAAAGGACAATCAATTGCAAGGGCAAGGGTTTCGCAAAGAAACTTCATTGCATCGTATCTCAAAAACAAAAACCACAGAGAAGGAGCTTTGGTGGCATTTTATTCTGATGGAACTGATGAATGGCGTTTCTCCCTGATAAGAATGGAATACAGCCTTGAAAAGAAAAAAGATGAATTAAGCCCTGCCAAAAGGCTTTCATTCCTTGTAGGTGGCAATGAAAAAAGCCATACAGCGCAAAAACAGCTTTCGCATTTACTTTCATTACCCTCTCCCCCTACCTTGCAGGAAATAGAAGCAGCCTTCAATATTGAAACCGTAACAAAAGAATTTTTTGAGAAATACAAAGAGCTGTTCCTTGTCCTAAACGACCATATTGAAAAAGAGATTAAAAAATCAAAAATCCTCCGGGAAGAACTTGAAAGCAAGAACATTGATGCCGTTAGTTTTACAAAAAAGCTGTTAGGCCAGATTGTGTTTCTCTACTTCCTGCAAAAGAAAGGCTGGCTGGGCGTACCTAAAAATGAGAACTGGGGTAATGGAGATAAAAAATTCCTGCGTAGCCTTTTGGATAAAGCCAATGCAGAAAAGAAAAACTTCTTTTCTGACTATCTTGTATATCTGTTTTATGAAGCACTTGCTACTGAACGCCGGGGCAGCAGTGATGGCAGCTATTATAAAAAACTTGATTGCCGCATTCCCTTCCTGAATGGTGGTCTGTTTGAGGCTGATTATGCCTGGCAAGAAATCAATATTGATATACCCAATAAATTCTTTACCAATAAAACCATTACCAAAGAAAATGATGAGGGCGATGGCATACTGAATGTATTTGACAGGTATAACTTTACCGTAAAAGAAGATGAGCCTCTGGATAAAGAAGTGGCTGTGGACCCGGAAATGCTTGGGAAAGTATTTGAGAACCTGCTTGAAGTAAAAGACCGCAAAAGTAAAGGGGCATTCTATACTCCCCGCGAAATAGTACACTATATGTGCCAAGAAAGCCTGATAGCCTACCTGGAAACTTCAATGAATAAAGAGGCAACCTCTTTTCTGAATTTTGGCGAAAGCCAGGTAAAACTTTTCGGGGGCAATAAGGGCAAGAAAGGGCAATTGGGTCTGGTAGAGGAGCTTGATAAAAAGGCGGCAGTGCCAAAAGCCGACATTGAAAAATTAATACGTGAAGGCAGTACTGCAATAGACCATGATGAAGCCAAAGAAGCCGGTGGTTTAGTTTCTCAAAAATATGCACTACCCAAGAGTATCAGGGAAAATGCTGAAGCATTAGATTCGGCCTTGGCAAATATAAGGATATGCGACCCTGCTATTGGCTCTGGCGCTTTCCCTGTAGGCATGATGAATGAAATAATAAAAGCAAGGGAAACACTTACCACATACCTGAAAGACGGAGGGCGTACCCCGTACGACCTGAAACGCCATGCCATACAGGAATGTATATACGGGGTTGATATAGACCACTCTGCTATTGATATTGCTAAACTTCGCCTTTGGCTTTCCCTTGTAGTTGATGAAGAGGATTTCCACAAAATAAAGCCCCTGCCTAATTTGGATTATAAAATTGTATGCGGAAATAGTCTTGTGGGGTTTCCGTTCAAAACTGACAAATATGATGCCTCTTTAAAAAAAATAGAAAAACTAAAATCTGAATATTTCGCTTCAACTGATTTAATTGATAAGAGAAAACTTAGAATTGCAATTGATAGCGTTATAAAACCCTTATATGAAAATTCATCAAAAACGCTTGGCTATAGAGTAGATTTTGATTTTGAATTGGCTTTTTCAGAAGTATTTCACTTGAAGGGTGGTTTTGATTTATTTATAGGTAATCCCCCCTATCTGGAGGCAAGAAGCAAAGAATTTACTGATGAGCTAAAAGAAAAAATTCAGTTATCAACCCAGGGTAGATGGAAGGATCATTCAAAGTTTATTACTCGGGGCGCAGATTTACTGATTTATTTTTTAGAACTGGGTATTTACTATATTAATAATAATGGATTTGTAATATACATTACACAAAATTCATGGTTAGATACAGATTTCGGCAAAAAATTCCAAAGCTTTTTGTTACGCCAGACTAATGTAAAGGCAATAATTGATAGTGATTACAAGTATTTTGACGGTAAACATGGGCCAAATATAAATACTGTTATATCTATATTTCATGGTAAAACTTGCAATTTCGATAATGAAATTTATTTTTCTCGTTATCATCAAAATTTTGAAAAAATCCCTCCCTCTTTTTTAGAACTTGCTGAACATAAACAAAAGGAATATGCGACAATTAAAAGATTTTATCATAAGGATAGTATTCTTGAAGAATTAAAATGGGGCATTTTACTTACTGCATCGTCAGAAGTTTTACAGTTAATTTCTAATCTCAAAAGCAAAGGAAAATACTTGGAAAACCTATCTGGCTTTGACATTACAATAGGACAGGGGCTTAACCTCGTGGATAAAAAAGAATATCAAATTTCATCCAAAGAACTAAAAGCATTTCCAATTTTGAAAAAAGGGATAATTCCATTTTTTACTAATGATGATGGTGCGAAATTTGAACTTTTAGAAACAGGAACTTATTTGGCAGATATTTCCAAATTTTCAATTCAAGAATTAAAAACACTAAAAAAGGAAGGAATTCATTTTTTTGACAATAAATCTTCCAAAAGAATTGCACCATTTTTAATTCTTCCAAGGGGTATTGGTAGATATTTTTGCACAATAAATTCATGTAGTGCTTTAAGTGACAGCTATGTTGATATTTATGATAATTCCGGCAATCTGCCTGAAGAAAATAAATTGAATCTTTGGTTGTTTTTAAATTCCTCAGTAGGTTGGCTTATAAGGGAAATATCTGGGAGAAAAAACTTGGGCGGTGGTATGTTAAAAGCGGAAGCTACAGATTTGAAAAGCTTCCCGCTTTATTTTGACTTCAATGATAAGAAAAGAATAAAATCAATCCTTCATAAAACCAGAAACAGAGAGGTCGATAATTCTCTAATTGAACTCGAAACAAAAGAACACAAAGAAATAGATGAAATAGTTTACAATCATTTGTCACTTAACATGAAGGAATCAGAGCTGCTAAATGAGATTCTTTTCAAACTTATTTCTGAAAGAGGGAAAAAATCAAAAACATGAAATACCTCACCGACCAGAAAGCGAATATAATAGACCTGGGACTCAAGGAGGAGGATTTTGAAAAGTATAGGGAAATGGTGAAGGTGTAAACCTTGATGAATGAATATAAAAAATATCCGTATGCGTAAATTTGAATCCATACTTCATTACCAGCAAACAAGAGAAGCCGCCAGGCATATTCCAATAGAACGGGAAATGGATATTCTTGTATATCATGCTCAAAATGGTTATGTGATATTTGATACCGATGCGCAACTAATTGCCAAAGAATTAGATACTGAATTACAGTTAATTGAAAATGGCGATGGCTCTACAATGCCATATTTCTTTTTTCGGGAGGAAGATGATGATATAATGTCATTTTTAGAAGATAAATGGGAATTAGTAATAGTTGAAGAGAAAGCTTTAATCCCTGATTATGGGATTTTGCTTTGGAATAAATATCAAAAAATGAAAATTAAAAATTTTGATTTGATATTATTATATAAATTTAGCTGGGTAGAGCCTAATCTTTTCACTTTTACCTATAATATAGAAGAAAATGGAATAGAATACATAGTGAGTTTCGATTTGTCTTATAGTATATTACTTTCTATTTTATTGAAATTGGCAGCTAAGTTTGGGGTAAATTTATCTGTCCCTCATCAAAGGAGTTTTACAGTTGGGATGAGTTTTTCATTATGCAAAACATATGCGCTTAGCTTGAAAACGAGATTAAATTCCCCGGTCAGCAATTCCTCTGAGGAATTTGCCACTTTTGAGATAATTAGGTTTGAAATACTTCATAATGTAACTGTATATTAGGTTGAGGCTGTACACGACTGGAAATTCCATTCAACAAGAAATACCAAAAAGGAGCATTCGCTCATTTTCCTCGTCAATACGATGTTCATCCTGTTCTTGGATTGCAAGGCGCCTGTATGTAACTTGTATAACATCTGGCTTATTGGCGGTGAATTTTCCATTTTGAGTATCAGTTATAAAATCTAAAAGCTGTTTAGATTCTATACTCTCTTTACTGGTTTTGCTTTCGTCTGCCATATTTGTATTATTTTATCAAGTTTAGTGCTATTTAAAGGATATTTTCCTCTTTGTTTGCGTTTCAATTTGGCTTTTAATAGGCTTTAAATCTATGGCAAAATTACAACTATCGCAAATTAAATTATCATTTCCATCTATGAGAACATTAATTTTGTGATTTCCGTTTCTAATCTGTTCACTTGTAATATCCATATAACCAATAGCTTTATGTCTTTTCTTACACTTTGGGCAATCAATTTCAATTTCAACAGCATCTACATTCCCAGGACGGCCAGCAGGGGTTTGTGGCAAAGGGAAAGGAGCATTGTTTGATGGAAGAGTAACCGTTTTTCCTAATTTAAAGTCATCCAAATAATAGAGCTTATAATTGGTGGAAATATCAAAAATTAAACGGATAACAACATTTATTCGATAGACAATATCCGCTAACTGAGGCTCGTTGTCTATTCTTTCAATTAATAGTAATTCTTGTAAGTCTTCAATTTTTAACGACCTTCCGTGGGTACGCCACTCTGTATGATTGCAAAACTTTTCGGCGACCTCATTTGCTCTCTCTTTACGCATTGTCTCAGTTACCTCTACTTTTGAACTTGCCTTAGTAGTCCAATTTTTAAATTTATACTTCCAAAGCCATTCTTTTACTAAGTCTTTTGCAAATTCAAGCGAATTAATAACGCCATGTAATTCTCCGGGCGAAATTTGAGCTATCATAATTGCATCAAACGGATTTAATTTGCCGCCCTTTTCAGCTTCTTCTCTTTTTAAATCTACCCAAACCTTATAATCGTGAGCGGAAACTACATACCTGCCTATTTTGACTTGGGCATCAATTGGGCCTAAGCTCCCAGTATCCGTCATGTAAATATTATCTCCCGACAAGGCTAATATTGTACCTGCGCTTTTTGATTCCCCCGCTATAACGAAGTTAACTTCTTTGAATTTTTTTCTTAGAAATTTTGCTATCTCCTCAGACGCTTCTCCGCTTCCTCCCGGAGTTTCAATGTAAAAATCAATTGTTTCTTTGCTTGATTCACGAAGTATATCCTGAATAATATAAAAATCCTCTTGAATTAGACTTACATCAACGCCTCGTCTTGCTTTATTAATATCTGCGGCATAAACAAATAAATAACGACCAGTATGTTTATTGTATTCGCTAATAAGTCGTTGAAGTTCTGTTTGTAATTCTAATATGCCAAGATTTTTAGATACATATTCATTGATAATACTCGCCATTCTGTTTAATGGAGGTTGTTTTCAAATAGTTTAACTCTCCAAATATACATAATTATTAACACATAAAAAAAATACATGTTTTTGACTTTTCCCACATCAAAAAAATCGTTTATCACAACTAAATATCATCTTTCCGCAACTTCTAAAGACAATATTCAACAATTTTCAACTTTGCGATTAAAGTTTTTCAACTTTTTTGAGCCAATACAAACAGCCAGAAAATCATAGGTCAATTTGCTCCGGCCTGAAGTAGTCAGCTAAATGACCGTACCTATTCTAATAAATTATATCCCCGATTTATAATTACTGCCCCAACCAGATAGCAAAAAAGCCACAAAACCTGGTTCTCTTTATCTAATCGCAATGTTTGCTTTCCCTTTCCCAGCCTGCGGATGAAACGAATGCCTATACCGGCCTTGCTTGCCATTTCTGGCTGAGTTAGGCTTACAAAGAAGTGCCCGTTCCAGTATATTTTGCGTGAGCCACCCAAATACTTCATGGATAAACAGGGAAAAATCTGGGCAAATCTGGGCATTTTTGGACAAATCTGTGCAAATCCGGCAAATCTGGGTAAATCTGGGAAAGCAGTTTTAAAACTCTATTTAGCTTTGCACTATGAACTATAAACTGGAGAATTATGGAGAGGTAAATCTGATGAAATTTGACGAAATCTGGTGATTTTTGGACGAATCTTGCGAATCTGGCGAAATCTGGTGAAGCAGTTTTAAAACTCATTTTACATTTGCTCCGATAATATAAACGTCAAAAAATGATAACACTCCCTCAATCTAAATTAAGAAAGCCCTCAATCTTACAAACATAAGGCAAGACAAGAAATAAAAATTCGGGAAAATTCGGGAAAATTCGGGAAAATTCCTCCCTTTTCAGCCAATCCTGGAAAATCTTGGAAAGCATGTTCAAAGGCCGTTTTAATTTTGTTGCCGATTTGTAAAAATGAGAATACGCCAAATCCGGAAAATGCCGGAAAGATTAAGAAAATTGAAGCATTTTTCAATAATTTAAGCCGATGCCGGAATTTACCGGAAAGCAGTTTTAATATCTGTTTTAGCTTTGTGACCGATTTATAAAAACAGACTTCCAATGTAACTAATTAATTATCTATATTTATGCGAAACACAGTCTTTTACGTGCCGAAGAAGGCAATCAAAGAAGTTGCCCAGTACATAGGCGACAATGACCTTACTAATTCAATCAATGGATTATCGGAGGATGGCGAAATCATTCTTGACGTTGACTATGAAAAAGAAGATAGCGAGGCAATTGAGGGTTTGCACACTATCCTGGAATCTTATCAGGAGGAGTACCAAACAGAGGACGAGGATTATCAGGATTGATAAAACTACCTCAATTTTATTTTCTGGCCGCATCCCATGAAATGTGGGGTGCGGTCTTTTTTACCAATTAATTTTAAACAATATACAAATGCATGTCCCTAAATTGACAAAGGAAAAGCTACGTACTTATGAGGCTTTTAAGCATCTGGCCGACAAGGAGGCAAACGAAATCATTACCTCTTTAAAGATGATGGCAAAAATCACTTATGAGCTGTACCGCAGGAGAAAGGAGTTAAAAACATAATTACATTGATAATCAACAAGATACGGCATTATATTTGCTTTAATTTGGATTAAACTTTGAAAATTACTTTATGGAAGAAGAAAAAAACGAAATCTTACTCGAAAAATTTGGCAAGAGGCATGAAAAATCACTTATTGTCAAAGGTGCAAATGCGGTCATTTATACCCGTGTTTCCACAAAAGAACAGGCTGAAAATAACATGAGCCTTGAAACACAGAAAAAATATTGCGAGATTTTTGCTCAGAAGCACAACTACAATGTTGTCTGCTCCTTTGGTGGGACTTATGAAAGCGCAAAGAATGATGAGCGCAATGAGTTCAAACGGATGCTATCCTTCGTAAAGCGAAGCCGGGAGAAAATTTCTTTCATTATTGTTTATTCGGTGGATAGGTTTTCACGTTCTGGGGCCAATGCCATTTTTATAGCCTCAGAATTAAAAAATGAAGGTATCTCAATAACTGCGGTAACTCAACCAACAGATACATCAACCTCAAGCGGTAGTTTGCAGCAAAATATACAGTTCATCTTTTCCCAGTATGACAATGACCTCAGAAAAGAAAAATGCATGGCTGGCATGAGGGAGAAACTGTTAAAAGGCTATTGGCTCACTATTGCCCCGGTTGGATATAATCGGGTAAAAATAAATAACCAGGAAAGCATTGTAGTTAATGAGAAAGGGGAACTTCTGCGAAAGGCATTTTATTGGAAAGCTGAGGCTGGTATGTCAAACCATGATATTTTAGAAAGGTTAGAAGCCATGAACCTAAAAATGCCCAAACAGCAACTCTCCAAAATTCTCAGAAACCCTTTCTATTGCGGGATGATAGCGCATAATTTCTTAGACGGAAAGGTCGTGGAAGGCAAGCATGAGCCTTTGGTATCAAAAGAAATCTTTCTCATGGCAAATGGAATGCTCCAAAGCAATCATCAAAAGTATAAGCATGATAAAGAGAATGGAGCATTGCCACTAAAACGCTTTGTAAAGTGTGGTGTGTGTGGTTCATCCTTCGCAGGTTATATCGTAAAGAAAAGAGGAATCTATTATTACAAATGCAACCGGAAGGGCTGTAAATGTAATAGAAACGCTAATGAAATGCATCAGGAGTTTAAAAACTTCTTAGGACGATATACAACTGCTCCCAACTGCATTGGAGCCTACAATGATGCATTACATGATACTTTCTTTGAACTGAACAAGGAGAATTTAGAAAACCAGTTGATATTGGACAAACAGCTAAAGGAAATTAACGATAAGATTGAAATGATTGAGGAACGGTACGTATTGCAGGAAATAACCAAAGAAATGTATGATAAATTCAATGGCAGGTTTCGTGAGGAAAGGACGAAAATTCTTGAACAATTGCAGCAAATGGATTTTAACCTATCTAACCTCAATAAGTATATCAATTACTCCCTGACACTATCCTCTAAGTTGCAAGAAATGTGGGATTTATCAGATTTACGAGAGAAGGAAAAAATACAATATTTGGTATTCCCTGAAGGAATTTACTATGACCGTAAAAACATCACTTATCGAACGGAACGGGTGAATATTGTTTTTGAGCTAATTTACTCTTTTACAGAGGGCTTAAAAGAAAATAAAAGAGGACAAGCCAGCAGTTTTGCTGGCTTGTCCTCTTTTGTGCCCACGAAGAGACTCGAACTCTTAAGTATTGCTACAACGGCTTCTGAGACCGCAACGTTTACCAATTTCGCCACGTGGGCAATTTACGGGTTGCAAATGTAGGGTTATTTTTAAATTTATTGAACATAGAGATGATTTAGCAGTATATATAGACGGTATATTTAAGAACCGGGTAATTTTTCCTAATTTTGTTGCAAAATAAAAAATACAAATGCAAGGCGAGAAAATAACCATACAAAACGGCAAACTAAATGTTCCTGACCAACCAATTATCCCATTTATTGAAGGAGATGGCACCGGTCCCGACATCTGGGCTGCAAGCTACCGCGTACTGGATGCGGCTGTAGCAAAGGCTTATGGCGGCAAGAAAAAAATAATATGGAAAGAAGTGCTGGCAGGCGAAAAAGCCTTTAACCAAACCGGCAACTGGCTCCCTGATGAAACTCTCGATGCATTTAGAGAATATCTCGTTGGCATCAAAGGCCCACTTACAACACCTATTGGCGGCGGTATCCGCTCACTAAATGTGGCTCTTCGCCAGATACTTGACCTGTATGTTTGCCTTCGCCCTGTTCGTTGGTTTACAGGTGTTCCTTCACCTGTGAAAAACCCTGGAGCGGTAGATATGGTGATCTTCCGCGAAAACACTGAAGATATTTATGCCGGCATTGAATTCCAGCCTGGCAGCCCGGAAGCTCAGAAGGTGCTTGATTTCATTGCTAAAGAATTTCCAAAAGATTTCTCCAAGATACGCTTCGGCACGGAAGAAAAAGCGGCTGCTTTTTATAAAGAAGCCGGGGTAAACCAGCCTGCTACCGTATCCGTAGGTATAGGAATAAAACCCGTGAGCAGGACGGGTAGTAAAAGACTGGTGCAGAGTGCCATTGCGTATGCCATTAAACACGGCCGCAAATCTGTAACCCTTGTGCACAAAGGCAATATTATGAAGTATACTGAAGGCGCATTCCGCGACTGGGGGTATGCACTGGCTGAAGAAATGTATGGTGACAAGGTATATACCTGGCTGCAGTGGGAAAAAACAAAAGCCGCCAATGGCGAAGAGGTTGCCAATTCAGAACAAAAAGCCGCCCTGGCTTCGGGAAAAATATTGATAAAAGATGCAATTGCCGATATCACACTTCAGCAGGTACTTACCCGCCCGGAAGATTTTAGCGTAATTGCTACGCTAAACCTAAATGGTGATTATCTTTCTGATGCACTGGCTGCACAAGTAGGTGGTATAGGCATTGCGCCGGGCGCAAATATTAATTATGTCACCGGCCACGCTATATTTGAAGCTACTCACGGCACTGCCCCTAAATATGCTGGGCTCGACAAAGTAAACCCGGGCTCAGTAATCCTTTCAGGCGCTATGATGCTTGAGCACATGGGCTGGCTGGAAGCTGCCAAACTTGTATATGACGGTATAGAGCAAGCTATTGCAAATAAACGTGTAACTTATGATTTCGAAAGGCAAATGCAGGGAGCCACATTATTGAAATGCTCTGAGTTTGGTGATGAGATCATTAAAAATATGTGAAATAGTCTGTAGTAGGCAGTCTGAAGTCAGCAGTCAAAAAAACAAGGCGGAGAGGTTATTCTTTCCGCTTTTTTATTTTAGTTTTATGTCAGTTTTAAATTAGAGGTTGAAAAAAAAGACTAAAATAGGACAATTTATACGCCTTGTAATCAGCTACCTTGGTGGGGTATTCATAGATAAGGTATATAGCCAATCTGGAGGAAAACCCATGGAAGTCTGGTTTGTGAGAGGGCGAAATATGCTTTTTACCGAGCATGCCAATTATTCTTTCGGGGGGCTGCATTTGCTTTTCCAGAAAGTATTTAGCAAACTAAAAATAACGGAAAGAAAAATTGATAATGCACTTGTTCTTGGAATGGGTGCTGGAAGTATTATTTCTATTTTAAGGGAGGAATTGAATATAGATTGTGAAATTACCGCCATTGAATATGATGCGGCGGTGCTTGAAATTTCCAATAAATATTTTGATATACAACGATTTAAGAACCTAATGATCTTTAATGAAGACGCTGAAGATTTTGTTAAGCGCGAAACTAAAACTTATGACCTGATAACCATTGACCTCTTTAATGATGATGTGGTACCATCAAAATTTACTGAAGCTGATTTTATCGAAAATGTTTGCCGGTTACTAAAGCCAGGCGGAGTTCTTTGTTTCAATTTCATTATTCAAAAAGGTAAAAATGATGCGGAGCTTGAGACCATGAAACTTGCTTTTAATGAAGCTGGAGGAAAATTAACTATCTGGCCTATGTTTACCGGGACAAGAGTGCTGGTTTGGGAAAAAGCATTGTAAATACCACCATTCTTAATGGTGGTAATTCACATTCAGGCCTTTCAGGCTTGGAGGGAGAAGCCCGAAGGGCTTCACTATGAGTAACCATGAGTGCAGCTCATGGCACTTAATGCCTATAAACTATCAACCGCTTCCAAAATCACTTTACACGCAAAGCCTATCTGCCCTTCAGTGATAATTAAGGGTGGAGCTATACGTACTGAATGGTCATTAAACAAAAACCAGTCGGTAATAACACCATTAGTTATACAATATCTTATTACTTTTTGCACCTGTTCAAAATCAGCCAGCTCAATAGCCAGCAGCAAGCCTTTGCCATGAACGGCTTTGATGTTTTTGTGATTTAATTTTTCGCGAAAAAGTTTTTCCTTTTTTATAGTCTCATTTATCAAATCTGAATGTATAAGTACCTCAAAAGCAGCTTTCCCAGCCGCACAGCAAACAGGGTGCCCGCCAAAAGTGGTGATGTGGCCAAGTACCGGATTATGGCTCAGTTCATGCATTATCTTTTTATCGGCTATAAAGGCCGCCAAAGGCATACCTCCACCGATAGATTTGCCGAGCAAAAGAACATCAGGCACTATGCCCCATTGCTGAAAAGCCCATAATGAACCAGTACGCCCGCCGCCAGTCTGTATTTCATCAAATATGAGTAATGTCCCTGTTTCAGTACATTTTTTCCTTAGCATTTCCAGATATTCATTGTCAGGAATCAATGCTCCGGCTTCACCCTGGATAGGTTCTATAAAAACAGCGGCTGTTTTATCAGTTATTTGCTCAATATCTTCAAAATTATTAAACCTGATCAATTTATTCCCTGTCAATAGCGGCCTGAAAGCATCCTTTAGCCACTCCCCTCCTGCAATGCTCATAGCGCCCTGCGTACTCCCATGGTAGGCATTATAGCAACTTATCATTTCATACCTGCCGGTATAGCGCTTTGCCAGTTTCATAGCGCCTTCCACAGCTTCAGTACCTGAATTTGTAAAAAACACGCAATTAAGGCTTTCAGGCAGATTGTCTACCAGCAATTTAGCAAATTGAACCTGCGGGGACTGTATATATTCGCCATAAACCATCAGGTGCATATATTTGTCAAGCTGGTTTTTCACAGCTTCAACCACTTGCGGGTGGCAATGCCCCAGGTTGCTTACGCTTATGCCCGCAATCAGGTCAAGATAAGTTTTACCATGAATATCATAGATATAGCAACCCTCTGCCCGTTCTGCTTCAATGCCGAGTGGGATATCGCTTGTTTGTGCAATATGGTTTAGAAATAGTTGGCGCTGAGTAAGCATGGAGCAAAGTTAGGGAAATGAAAAGGTTTAATAGATAGTAAAGAATGCACCACACAAAAAACGCAAGCCTTCGCCTGCGTTTAATATATACAAAGAGAAATTAGGCTTTACTGACCACCGCCGCCATTCCGCATCTGGCTCATCCGTTTAAGTACTTCCTGCTGAAACTCCCTGTCTGCTTTAGGGATAAGGGCCACTTGTTTTAGAGTTATTACCGTTCCAAATTCTTTAAAATACTTTCTTTTTAAATCAAGTATCTTCTGGTCGCAGTCAAATGCCTGGTCTATACATTTGGAAAGTTCCTCATCAGAAATTGTAAAGTAATTATCCCTTACTTTCTGCCTTATTTCTTTCTGCGCTTCTTTTTGTTTTTGAATCTGTGCCTGCATTTCATCATACAATGGCCAAAATTTGGCGGCTTCTTCTGTAGTAAGGTGCATAACCCGGGTATATATACCCACCCTAAGGCTTTCCAGATTAGAATTCGGCATTTCTTCATCCTGCGCCATCATTTTATAAGGCGCTGCCAATAGCACTAATAAAAAATATAATATCGATCTTTTCATAGTTGTTCGTTTAAATCAGAGAGATCAGTCTGGTCTATTAAAATATTCACTAAAGTATCTTGTTCTTTTGATTTTACTGAATGTTTACTGGCCTCAAGGTCTTTGGTATAAGTATCTATCAATATATCCTCATCCACATAATCAGCAATTGATGAATTGTCTTTAATTGCATTTATATTATGGTGCATGGCGCTTGTTATATTCTCACGCTCATTATTCTTATAATGAAGATAAAGCCCTATCCCAAATGCTAAAACTACAAAAGCCAAAGCGGGGATCAATACTGGCCTGAAATACTTTTCGATCCAGCTTTCCTCCCGTGCATGCCGGGCATGGATTTTCTCCGCCATTTTCATGGGGAATTCTTCAAAATAGTTTGCAGGCACGTCAAACTTATTGGCCTTATCCATTTTAGACAAAAACGGGGCGATATCGCCTAATTCGTTTTCTATGTTATTTTTGTCTTCCATTTGTTTTTAGACGTTTCCTGATTCAAAAAGTTTAATCTTTATTGGTGATTATTTCTTCAATTTTTTTTGCTGCATGGTGGTAAGATGCTTTCAAAGCGCCAACAGAAGTGGTTAATATCTTCGACATCTCTTCATAAGGGGTTTCGTCATAGTATCGCATCTGGAATACAAGGCGTTGCTTTTCAGGGAGGGTTAATATTGCTTTTTGCAGTTTTTTTTCAATTTCATCTCCATCAAAATCACCACCATCTATTTTGCCCATTAGCTCTTTTTCCACATCCACTATCGGAATAAGGAAGCGCTTTTTCTTTTTATTTAAAAAAGTCAGGGTTTCATTAGTAGCAATCCTATAGAGCCAGGTATACAGGTTCGATTCAGATTTGAATGTCTGAAGATTTCCCCATACTTTTATCCAGACATTCTGCATCAGGTCGTTGGCATCGTCATGGTCTATCACCATTCGACGAACCACGTAGTACAGTTTTTTCTGGTATTTGCGCACAAGGAGGTTGAAAGCATAGTTTTTATTGCTCTCGTCATTAAACCGCTCAACTATTTCGGCATCGGTTAGTTCCATTGATGGATGCGCTACCTCAAAGCAATAATGCCCCTTTTATTATTTCCTTTTCAGTGCGCGGTGAACGGCATTTACCACATTAGTGGTATCCAGGCCATATTTTTTTAGCAGTTCGGCAGGCTTGCCACTTTCGCCGAAACTGTCATTTACAGCCACCATTTCGAGCGGAGCAGGATGCCGGCGCCCAAGCAGTTGCGCTATACTGTCGCCCAACCCCCCATTCATCTGGTGTTCTTCTGCCGTTACCACGCATTTTGTCTTACTTACTGATGTTAAGACTGCTTCTTCATCCAAAGGTTTAATGGTATGGATATTAATTATTTCGGCAGAGATACCCTGCGATGCTAAAATTTCCTGTGCTTCAATGCATTTCCATACGAGGTGCCCGGTACAGAAAATACTTATATCACTGCCCGTACAAATGTGAAGGGCTTTCCCAATCTCAAATTTTTGGTTTTCAGCAGTAAAATTAGGAACAGCCGGCCTGCCAAAACGTAGATAAACAGGTCCTTTATGTTCCGCAATAGCTAAGGTCGCAGCTTTTGTCTGATTGTAGTCGCATGGGTTGATTACAACCATTCCTGGTAGCATTTTCATAAGCCCGATATCTTCCAGTATTTGGTGGGTAGCGCCGTCTTCTCCAAGGGTAAGCCCTGCATGGCTGGCGCATATTTTCACGTTTTTGCCGGAATAGGCAATAGATTGCCTTATCTGGTCATAAACCCTGCCGGTACTGAAATTGGCAAAAGTGCCTGTAAAAGGTACTTTACCACCAATGGTCAGACCGGCGGCTATGCCCATCATATTAGCTTCGGCAATGCCTACCTGCACAAACCTTTCGGGAAAAGCTTTATGGAATTTATCCATTTTCAGCGAGCCTTCAAGGTCAGCCGTGAGGCCTACAATGTTATTATTGTTTTGGCCGAGTTCATAAAGCCCATCCCCGAACCCATCGCGGGTTGCTTTTTGGTTTTGTATTGGTAGTATTGTCATATTATAAACTTAAACTTATGCTTCCTCCAGTCGTTATTTTAAAATCCTTTTCATTGGTGTCTTCGGCGTGGCTCGATTCTTTATTTCGGTAAACGATCCGGTAACTGCCGGGCTGTAGCCTGTAAAATTCTTTTTTCATGTTACCTGTCAGGTTTACCACCATTTCCTGGCTGTTGTCCCTCAAAACATAGATACTGCCAATAATATTGCCGTTATAGGAAATATCAAGAACGCCTGGCTGGGCTACTTCTATTTTCTTTTGGTCTTTTGAATTGATCTTTACCCCTTTTATAATTGTACGCGGCAAAGTAAGCATTTCAAGGTCATATGAGCCTGTCAGAAAGCGATGAATGGTATTAAAGTCCTGAACGAAAATCACTTTGTCATCCCCGGCTTTTTTTACAAGGCACTTTGGGTGGTTATACTGGTCAATGCCATTCATATTTAGCTGGAGATTTCCCTGCGGGGCATTTATCTTCACAATATTGTGTTTGGCTGGCGTTAACGCCACATCATTTTTCCATGTTTCCGGGGTAGTATGTATTTGGAGGTTGTATGAATAGGCCGGGTCTGCGGTAAATGTATCCGGCCTGCCAAGGGCATTGAAAGTATTATAGTAATTATTTGTCGCCACCCCCGTACGCACATTATAAAATGTCATGTTTTCATTGGTTTCGGTTGCCTGCTGCTTGTCATCAAGCAGATCTACTTCCATGGTGGTATTATTCAGTGCCTGCGAAAGCACCTGACCAAAAATAGCGCTAAAATCAGCGGCGGTTTTGGTATTGTAAAATTTTCCTACGCAATTATAATTCGCCGCAAGGTCATCAGTCAGGTTCAGGCCGATAATGAATGGCTTCAATACTACTTTTCTCTCCTGCAAACTGCGCGATACAGCGCACGGATCGCCTTTACACTCTTCTATTCCATCGGTGATAAGGATAATGATATTCCTGGTAGTGGTACTCGGAAAGTCTAATCCTGCCTGTGAAAGTGAATAGGCAATAGGGGTGGTGCCGTTGGGTTGCATCTTTTGGATAGCGTCTTTTATATCTTCTGCATTATGTGACTGAAATGCTACCTCAGACCGCGTATCATGACAATCTTCGCTTCTTGGTGGGGCATGCGCCCCGAATGTACGAAGCGACATTTCAACGTTTGGGATATTATTAAGGCTGTCAACTATTCTCGTAAGAATAGATTTTCCTGTTACTATTTTAGAAGGTCCTCCATTGCCCAGAGATTCCCACATACTCCCGGAACAATCAAATACAAAAAGGATGCAGGTCTTTTGAGGTTTCTTTTGGGCAGATATAGAATTAGAGGAAAGAAAGAGAAACAGAAAGAGAAAAAAAAGAAAGAGATTGCGGGTCAGGCCCGCAATGACGGAATTTAATTTGAGGTTGG
>Ga0302280_1000329_pt1 | contig 41366 bp, 34 predicted proteins | sample III_Fen_E1_1_FD_198771 | JGI IMG/M metagenome (GOLD analysis project Ga0302280, IMG submission 198771) | Peat permafrost microbial communities from Stordalen Mire near Abisko, Sweden - III_Fen_E1_1 | ecosystem: Environmental > Terrestrial > Soil > Wetlands > Permafrost | place: Sweden: Abisko... | reverse complement strand
AGCGATTCTCACAGCTGGCATGTAGTAGGTGATATTTCTATTCCGCTTCCTATTATATTATACTCATCCACTCACGGAGTAGATGTGTTTTCTTCTTCTAAGCTAGAAGGCGGGTCGGTATTTAATGGATACAAATTAAATGGCGAGCATGTTGTGGCAGTAGCCCCTGATGGTTCTGTAAATAAAGAAGATACCGCTAAGCTTTGGGATTTATCAATTACTAAAACAGCAGCCAGCATTCTTTTATCGGGCTTATTGTTGGTGCTAATTATGTCCGCTGTTTCAAGAGGATATAGCAAAAGGGGTACCGGTGCACCTAAAGGCATACAGTCATTTTTCGAGCCTATTATAGTATTTGTACGTGATGACTTGGCTATTCCAAGTATTGGCAAGAAAAAATATGAAAAATTCATGCCTTATTTGTTAACCCTCTTCTTCTTTATATTATTGATGAACATATTAGGCCTTGTTCCATTCTTTCCCGGAGGGGCAAACGTTACTGGTAACATAGCTGTTACTACTACACTTGCAATTTTTACTTTTATAGTAATGATGTTCAACTCCGGTAAAACCTATTGGGGGCATACCCTATGGATGCCGGGAGTTCCTGCCTGGGTTAAAATATCCATTCTGGGTCCAATTGAAACACTCGGTATTATATTAAAACCCTTTACGCTTCTTATCCGGATATTTGCCAACATGCTGGCTGGCCATATTGTAGCCCTTTCCTTTTTTGCTCTCATATTTATATTCGGAGGTTTATGGGGGCATTTTGCAGGATATTTAACTTCTGTTTTTTCAGTTGCGTTTTCAGCGGGTATGCTTTTATTAGATGTGTTAGTATCACTTATACAGGCTTACGTGTTCACGCTATTATCAGCAATATATTTTGGAATGGCAACAGAAGAAGCGGAACATCACTAAACAATGGATTCTTTAACTTTAAATAATTAATAATTATGTTATCATCAGTTTTATTAGACGCAGCAGCTTCAGGACAAAACATTGGAATAGGTTATGGTCTTGGTGCAATTGGCGCGGGCTTAGCAGCTCTCGGTGCCGGTATCGGTATCGGTTCAATTGGTTCCAACGGACTTCAATCTATGGCCCGTCAACCTGAAATTATGGCTGATTTGCGTACGAACATGATTCTTGCCATAGCCTTTATTGAAGGTACTTCCTTCTTCGGTATGGTAATAGGATTGTTAGTATTGCTTATCAAGTAATTGCTATTTTGAACTCCGGAGACATCAACGGTTGGTTGGTCTCCGGAGTTTCAATTACAAGTTAAGAATCAAAACAAAGTTACTTTCGGTCATAGCTCATAACGTATAACTCATAACTCAGTATGGATCTTATAGTACCTTCAATCGGATTAATATTTTGGATGACAATCACCTTCCTGATTGTATTCCTTTTGCTGCGTAAAATGGCATGGAAGCCTATTCTGGCATCATTGAAAGAAAGGGAGAACTCTATTCAGGAAGCACTTGACTCTGCTCAAAGAGCAAAGGAAGAAATGGCTGCGCTAAAATCGAGCAACGAAGCTATTCTGCTGGAAGCACGCAATGAAAGGGATAAGCTTTTGAAAGAAGCAAGGGAAACCAAAGAAAGCATTATTGGAGAAGCTAAAGCGGGGGCACAAAAAGAAGCCGATAAAATTATGCAGAGTGCAAGAGAAAGTATTCAAGGTGAAAAAGCTGCGGCGATGGACGAATTGAAAAATCAGGTGGCAAAACTTTCCATTGAGATTGCGGAAAAAATTATCCGGACAGAACTCTCTTCAGATGAAAAGCAAAAAGCACTCGTCAATACATTATTAGACGAAGTTAATCTTAATTAATTGACAAATGGCTAATTCAACAATTGCATTCCGTTACGCCAAGTCACTCATAGAAATTGCTGCTGAAAAAAATCAGGTTGAAGAAGTGTATGCCGATATGTGCAAATTATTAAAGTATTGCCAAAAGGTAAACGATTTCAGATTACTGCTGCAAAGCCCATTAATTAAAACCGACAAAAAAATAAGCACCTTCAAAATCTTGTTAAAAGGAGAAGTAACCGAAACCACCGATAAGTTTTTAGTTCTTCTTGCTAAAAATAAAAGAGAATCTTATTTAGAAAAAATAGCACAGGAATTTATTGATCAGTATAAAATCAAAATGAAAATCAGTACTGTCATCATAACATCCGCGGTAAAATTAGATGAATCAACACGCAGCAGATTACTTACCATCCTAACCAATCTCCTTAAGAACCGGATTGAGCTGCAGGAAAAGATAGACCCGAAAATCATCGGTGGCTTTGTATTGACCGTTGGAAATCGCCGGGCCGATATGAGCGTTCTCCGTCAATTAAAACAACTCAACAAAAATTTTAACCAATCATATATCCTTAATTAATTTATAAAGAGTCATGGCTGAAATAAAACCGGCAGAAGTTTCTGCCATATTACGCGAACAGTTATCCGGATTTAAGACAGAAAAAGAACTGGAAGAGGTGGGTACGGTGCTTCAAATAGGTGACGGTATTGCACGTGTGTTTGGACTTGACAGTGTTCAGGCCGGAGAACTTGTAGAGTTTGAAAACGGATTGAAGGGTATTGCCCTCAACCTGGAAGAAGATAATGTAGGGCTTGTATTGCTTGGTCCTTCCGGAGATATTAAAGAAGGCGCAACCGTAAAACGTACCGGGAAAATCGCTTCTATTAAAGCGGGGGAAGGTTTACTTGGACGTGTATTGGATGCTATGGGAAATCCTATTGATGGAAAAGGCCCTATTACAGGAGAATTGTACGATATGCCTATGGAGCGTAAAGCCCCCGGTGTAATTTACAGACAACCGGTTACCGAACCTTTACAAACAGGTATTAAGCCTATCGACGCCATGATTCCAATAGGTCGCGGACAACGGGAATTAATTATTGGTGACAGGCAAACAGGTAAAACAGCTATTGCCATTGATACCATTATCAATCAAAAAGAATTTTACGAAAAAGGACAACCGGTATATTGTATTTATGTAGCCATTGGTCAAAAGAGTTCTACCGTAGCAAACGTATTGCGTACTTTAGATGAACATGGCGCTTTGCCATACACTATTATAGTTTGCGCCAGTGCCGCTGATCCTGCACCTATGCAGTTTTTTGCTCCGCTTTCAGGTGCTGCTATGGGTGAATTTTTCCGCGATACAGGCAGAGCAGCCCTTATTATATACGATGATTTGTCAAAACAAGCTGTAGCTTACCGCGAGGTATCGCTTCTTCTCCGTCGCCCTCCGGGACGTGAGGCTTATCCGGGTGATGTGTTTTATTTACACTCCCGCTTATTGGAAAGGGCGGCCAAAATCAATGCCGATCAAAGCGTTGCCAGCAATATGAATGACCTTCCCCCAAGCATCAAGCATTTGGTAAAAGGCGGAGGCTCTCTTACCGCACTGCCTATTATTGAAACACAGGCAGGTGACGTATCAGCCTATATTCCAACCAACGTTATTTCTATTACCGACGGACAAATATTTTTGGAAAACAACCTTTTTAATGCAGGTGTAAGGCCTGCTATTAACGTAGGTATTTCGGTATCGCGTGTGGGTGGTAATGCCCAAATAAAATCCATGAAAAAGGTAGCAGGTACTTTGAAATTAGACCAGGCGCAATACCGTGAATTGGAAGCCTTCTCCAAATTCGGTTCTGATTTGGATGCTGCCACTAAATTCGTACTTGAAAAAGGTTCACGCAACGTGGAAATACTTAAGCAGGCGCAGTATTCACCTATGCCGGTAGAAAAGCAAGTCGCTATCATCTATTGCGGAACCAAAGGTTTACTCAGAGATGTTCCGTTAGATAAAGTGAAAGAATTTGAAGCCGAATATTTGGGGATATTGGAGGCACAGCATAAAAATGTGTTAGCTGAATTGAAAGCAGGTAAACTGCCTGATGATGTAGTAGCTACATTAGAAAAAGTTGCATTAGATTTAGCTAAGAAATATAAGAAGTAAAGATTCATGCCAAACTTAAAAGAGGTACGCATAAGGATAGCATCTGTAATCTCCACACAACAGATTACCAGCGCCATGAAAATGGTGTCGGCTGCCAAGTTGCGCAGGGCCCAGGACGCCATTATACAAATGCGTCCTTTTGAAGCCAAGCTGAAAGAGATATTAGATAACCTTATTCTTTCTGCAGGTTCCAGTGCGGGAGTTTTTGCTGCTACACGCCCTGCTGAAAAGATAATGATAGTTGTAATTACCTCTAATCGTGGTCTGTGTGGCGGATTCAATGCTAACGTAATTAAAGCAGTTAATCAACTTGTAAGGGAAAAATATACTGAACAAGCAGCTAAGGGAAACGTGAGCTTTGCTTGTATTGGTAAAAAAGCTTCTGATTTTTTCAAAAAAAATAATGCAAAAATATTTGCTTCCCATAATGAACTTTGGGACGGTTTAAATTATAGCAGTGTTGCCGGATTTGCAGGAGAGATATTAAAGTTGTATGCGGAAGGAAAGGTAGACAGAGTGGAATTGGTATATAATCAGTTTAAAAATGCCGCTACGCAAGTGTTAAGAATTGATCAACTGCTTCCATTTAATGCAGAAGCCCCTAAAGACAAAACGAAAGCTACTATAAAAGGTATTGTACCCGACTATATTTTCGAGCCTGATCAGGAACAAATTATACAAGACCTGATTCCTTATGCGCTTAAGGTGCGCTTTTACCGTTCTATGCTAGACTCGTATGCTGCTGAACACGGTGCACGTATGACTGCCATGCATAAAGCGACAGATAACGCTTCTGAAATGATAAAGAGCCTTAAATTGGCATATAACAAAGCCCGCCAGGCTGCCATTACCAAGGAAATTCTTGAAATTGTTGCCGGAGCTGAAGCTATCAACGGCTAAGCATAAGATTCTATTCTTCTAATCAGATACTATCTCTAACAAGGGATTGGAGCGGTTTTATTTTTTTGGATAATCGTAGTTCACCATCCAGTCGAAGCCATATTTATCTACTAGCATACCGAAGTAAGCGCCCCAAAACATATCTGCAATTGGCATGATAATTTTACCTCCTGCGGAAAGGCTTTTAAAAATATGGTCTGCTTCTTCTTTACTGTCTGCACCAATAGATAAAGACATAGTAGAACCAATTTTTACTTCCCCCATTCTCAGACTGGAGTCGCTGCCCATTAAAATAGTTTCCTTGCTTATAGGTAATGAAACGTGCATGATCCGTTTCTTTTCTTCCTCAGGCATTTCATGCCCCGGCATTGGGGGCATATCCCCAAACTTGCTTATCCGGCTGTACTCCCCGCCGAATACTGATTTATAAAACTTGAAGGCTTCTTCGCAATTACCATTAAAGGTTAAATAAGGATTTATGGTTGCCATGATTTTTTATTTACGGATGGATGATTGTTTTCTGAGTCAAATATACCGGTAATTTTCTCTTGGAAAAATGGGGTGAAAAATAACAATGAATAATAATGGGGAATACCATGAAAATATAATGAATTAATAATAAATAATCATAAATTCGATTATTGAAACTTATTGACAACAAATGTGTTACAAGAAAATCCATATTTAAATAATATAAATTTAATATAGAAGCTGCAAAAAGGAGCCCTAAAATGACTCTAAAAAGTGGACTAAAAACTCTATTTATTTTCATACAACAAAGATAGTGTATGAAATAGGGGATTTGGAAAAAGTCAATGACTTTTGGAATGGAAAAGTTATTTATTTATATGCCGTCAGGCATTACCGCTCGGTAGCACTAATGTTGTAAAGGAAAAAATGTGTCCCATAGGGACACCCCATTATTCCAATTCTTTAAATATATATTGTTCATCAAAATTTATTTCGAACTTTTCCAACATATCCCTATATTCTTCCAGAAATGTTTTCTTATGATGATGTTTCTCTTGGTTTAATACATAGCTTATAACCGATTTGGTTTGTGATTTTGAATAAGAAAAAGCGCCATACCCTTCCTGCCATCTGAATTTACCACGAACCAATTTTTGATTATTAATCCATTCAGAGGAATCTCCTTTTACCAAACGCATCAAGTCAGCTAATGACTGGTTTGGCCTCATTCCAATAAATAGATGAAGATGATCAGGCATGCTGTTTATGGCTAATAATTTATGTCCGTTATTATTTACAATTGCAATGATGTATTTATGTAACCGATCTCTCCATTCACTGCCAATCACAGCATCTCTGTGCTTAACGGCAAACACACATTGTAAATGGATTTGTGTGTATGTATTTGACACCATTATAAATAATTAAGCGATTGTCCTTACAGGACAAAAATAACATTATTATTACATGAGGGCTACCGAGCTTATGTCCCTCACGGGACAATGTGCCGGTGCATAGGTCAAACTTTGAAAGATTGGCGTTATAGTGCCGTCTGGCATTACCGCTTGGTAGCACTAATTTTACCAAATATATAATTGTGTCCCATAGGGACACCCCTTCTATTATAAGCGGTTGTCGCTAAATGGAAATGATTCAATCAATATAAAGTTAGTCGGGTGGTATATAGCCCGTTTTTATTTTTTCAATAAGTTCAAATAGCCTTTGTCGTTCTATTGTATCCGTTAAATCAATACATACAACTTTGTCAATGTACTTAGTATCATCATTTGCAGCTATAATTGCAAACCACACACCTTCTTCAAAGTCATTATGCCAATCCGTCATCAAAGAGTCTTCAAAGTCATCCTCAGATTCAGTGCTATCGCCATTCTGGATTTTCTTTTCAACAATTTCTTCGTCAAAAATATCATGAATGAGTTCACAAGCAAGTCCTAAAGTACAGACATATGAAACATTTTTAGCAATACACTTATCTGCAACTTCACTGTAAAGGGCTATATCTCTTGTATCCCCAACTACTATTGCAAGCCAATCAGATGTTGGGAGTTCATCAGCCCAATTTATATTCTGTCGGGTTGGGAGATAGAAAAGTTGCCTGTCATTATATTCTCCCCAACTTTCCATTCATAATTCGCAAAGTGCTTACACCTTCCCCACCCCGTGGCAGTTCTTATATTTTTTACCGCTGCCGCATGGGCATGGGTCGTTGCGTCCTATTTTCTTTTCCGCTACAGCAGGCTTAACTTTAGCAGGTGCAGGTTTTCCGTCTGCGCCAACAGGAGCATCATCGCCGGTGCGGTTGGTTTCCAAAGGAACATTATCTCTCACTTCCCTCGCTTCCTGAATTTCTCCACCCGGTGCATCAGCCACAGGTAAACATTTCAGCAGGAATGACGAAATATTTTTGTTCATCCTTACCAGCATGCTGCGGAAGAGCTCGAATGATTCAAACTTATAAATAAGTAGAGGGTCTTTTTGTTCATATACCGCATTACGCACCGATTGACGAAGGTCGTCCATCTCGCGCAGGTGTTCTTTCCATTCTTCATCCAGCACCGATAGAAGAACGGTTTTCTCCATTTCGGTAATTACAGCCTTGCCACCGCTTTTATAGGCGTCTTCCAGGTTTGCTACCACCCGCAGTGCATGTATTCCGTCGGAAACAGGTATTTGTATGTTTTCAAATTTCCGTTGGTTATTTTCAAAAACATTTTTCAGGAAAGGATATATTTCTTTGGTCAGCTTTTCACCTTTTTTCAAGTAATGAGCCTGTACATTTTCAAAAATCTTTTCAGAAATTTCTGTTGCAGTCTGCTCCTGGAATTCTATAGCGGTTACCGGAGGTTCTGTTGCCAAAACGCGGAACAGTTCTAATTTGAAACCTTCATAATCTCCGTCCGGTCCGTGATATTCTCCCACCAGGGTTTCACAAACATCCATAAACATATTGGAGATATCAACCGAAAGCCTTTCACCATATAAAGCATGGCGGCGGCGGGTATAAATCACTTCCCGCTGCTGGTTCATTACATCATCATAATCTATCAGGTGCTTACGTATGCCGAAGTTGTTTTCTTCTACTTTCTTTTGGGCTCTTTCAATGGATTTGGTAATGAGGGAGTGTTGAATTACTTCTCCTTCTTCAATACCCATGCGGTCCATCATTTTGGCAATACGTTCTGAACCAAACAAACGCATCAGGTCATCTTCCAGCGATACAAAAAATTGCGATGTGCCCGGATCGCCCTGGCGTCCGGCACGTCCTCTCAGCTGTCTGTCTACACGCCTCGATTCATGCCTTTCCGTACCAATAATGGCTAATCCGCCTGCTTCTGCAACACCCGGCCCTAGTTTAATATCGGTACCCCGGCCGGCCATATTAGTGGCTATGGTTACTGTTCCCGGTTTACCGGCTTCGGCAACAATCTCCGCTTCACGCTGGTGCATTTTTGCATTCAGTACATTATGTTTTATACCGCGTAATTTTAGTGTGCGGCCGAGTAATTCAGATATTTCTACGGATGTTGTACCTACAAGAACAGGTCTGCTGTCTTTAACGCATTTTTGTATTTCTTCTATAACGGCATTGTATTTTTCACGCTTGGTTTTATAAACCAAATCCTGCCGGTCATCACGCACCATGGCCTTGTTGGTGGGAATATTTACCACCTCCAATTTATAAATGGTCCAGAATTCACCGGCTTCTGTTTCGGCAGTACCCGTCATACCTGCCAGTTTGCTGTACATCCTGAAATAATTTTGCAGGGTGACTGTGGCATATGTTTGGGTTTCCGCTTCAATTTTTACATTTTCTTTCGCTTCAATGGCCTGGTGTAATCCGTCGGAATAACGCCTGCCTTCCATAATACGTCCGGTTTGTTCATCCACAATTTTCACTTCCCCCTCAATTACTACATATTCATCGTCTTTTTCGAAAATGGTATAGGCTTTAACCAATTGGTTAATGGTATGAACTCTTTCCGATTTAATGGAATAGTCGCGTAACATTTCATCTTTCCTTTTCGCTTTTTCCTCATCGGATATCTCCAGTTTCTGAATCTCCGCAATTTCACCGCCCACATCGGGAAGAATAAAAAACTTAGGGTCTTCTCCTTGTCCCGTAATCAGGTCATACCCTTTTTCAGTAAGTTCAACGGTATTATTTTTTTCGTCAATAACAAAATATAGCTCCTCATCCACCTTTTGCATTTCCCTTCCCTGGTCGGCTAAGTAGAAGGCTTCTGTTTTTTGAAGGAGCGCCCTGTTTCCCTCTTCACTAAGGAATTTAATAACCGCTTTGTTTTTTGGCAAACCTCTGTGGGCGCGCAATAAAGCAAGTCCGCCTTCTTTGGTGTTTCCTGCTTCTATAAGGGTTTTAGCTTCGGTCAGAAATTTATTTGAAACGGCTCTTTGTGCATTCAAAAGTTTTTCAACACGAGGTTTCATTTGGAAAAATTCGTGTTTATCGCCCCTTGGGGTAGGCCCTGAAATGATAAGTGGGGTACGGGCATCATCAATAAGCACGGAATCGACCTCATCCACTATGGCGTAATAATGCCCGCGTTGCACAAGGTCCTCCGGAGAGCGGGCCATATTGTCGCGCAGGTAGTCAAAGCCAAATTCATTGTTGGTTCCGTAAGTAATATCGGCTAAATAGGCTTTTTTACGTTCCGGGGAATTGGGTTCGTGCTTGTCAATAGTATCAATTCTAAGCCCATGAAACTGGAATACAGGGCCCATCCATTCCGAGTCGCGTTTGGCAAGATAATCATTCACAGTAACCAGATGCACCCCCTTGCCGGAAAGAGCATTGAGGTATATAGGCAAAATAGCTACGAGGGTTTTACCCTCTCCTGTAGCCATTTCCGAAATTTTTCCGGAGTGAAGCACTGCACCGCCAATAAGCTGAACAGGGTAAGGTACCATATCCCATTTAACCTTATGTCCTCTAACTAACCAGGAGCTATGCCAGGTGGCTTTTGTTCCGTTAATTACTATATGGTCGTATTCTTCGGCTAATTCTTTATCAATATCGGTAGCGGTAACCTCCAGTGTGTCAAATTCTTTTAAACGCCTGGTGGTTTCACGCATTACAGCAAAGGCTTCAGGTAGAATATTATCCAGTTCATCCTTTATATCGGCAATAATTTCTTTTTCAAGCTTATCAATTTCGGTATAGAGGTCTTCCTTTTCTTTTACAGGCAAATCTACTTCCGCATCAGCCCTTTCCTTCAGTTCATTTATAGTCTGTTCTTTTTCTTCTATTCTGTCTTGTATCCTCTTTTTAAACTCAGCCGTTTTTGCCCTAAGGTCATCGTGACTAATGGATAAAAGGGATTTTTCAATTTCCAGAACGTTATCTATAACGGGTTGAAGTTCTTTAACATCACGGGCATGTTTACTGCCGAATACTTTGGAAAGAACCCCAACGAAGCCTTCTAACATAATATGATTTATTTATTTAATAAGGTAGCAAAAGTAAACAATTACGCTGACGGGGACAGGTTTAAAATCAAGAGTATTAAAAAGTTCATGATTTTAACAATCTCAGAAGACTATTAAAGACGACCGTGATAAGAATTTATTTTAATGAAGGATATATTGTTTTTTTATTATTTTTGGCTGATTCTTAAATGATACTATAGGGAACATGAGGAAATTATTTTTTGTTGTTATACTTTGGGCTTTTCACTTTTCGTTTTGCAATGCACAAGATAAGGATATAGATACGATTGCTTGCCGGAATGGCCGGATTATACTCGGAAAAGTTACTTCAATAGGGAAAGAGAAAGTTACCTACCTGCTACTTCCCGATTCTACTGAATTACAAATTTCGAATTGGAGGGTAGATTATATAGCTTATCCCGGAGGGACAAAGTTTAACTTTACAGAGAAAGAAAAACCTGCAGTACCTTCTACTACTGATCTTTTTTTATCGGCAGATGGCGGAGCGAGCGTACCTGCCATAAGTTATAGGGACGGAATTGTTGGTTTTCATTTTGGCGCCAGGGCAACCTATTACTTCAACCATCATTTCGGAATTGTTGCAAAAGCAGATGCCGACTTTAATGGCACCGGGCTTGATTATATTGCTTCCAGTTATTGGGGCGGTTTTTATATTTTTCAGCAATACTTAGCCGGAATAACCTATAGAACGGGCGGCAAACCGGGCTTCCCCTTTGTTGATTTTGTGGGACTTGCCGGGATATGTAACGCTACCAATCCTGTTTCTGAACAGGGCGGTGGTGTTGACCCACTTACAATAAACACGCCGGGTAAGGGTAGCGGAGTAGGATATTATTTAGGTATTGACTTCACCAGCAGTTCAGACCGATTTGCATCGGTAACCTTTGGCGCAGGTTGTGTTGGTGCTTCATTTTCTTACCCTAATTTTACAAGTACTGTTGCTAAATATGATCCAAGTACAAGTTTAACCCACAATATTACTTCCGACGGAGTCTCTCAAATGAGTCTTGCATTATTTCAAATGTATGTGAGCGTCAACTTTCATGTGAAAAAAGCCGCACGATGAAAAAAATGTTTTTATCTTTTTCACTTTTGGTCTTTATCTTTTCACTTTGTGAAGCGCAGGACACTATTTTTTTTAAAACAGGAGAAAAAGACGCGGTGACAGTTGTATCTTTTGGAAAAAAGACAATTAATTTTATTTTGGAAGATACATCGTATTCTGTTAATGAATCCAGGATTAGCTCTATTAAATATAGAAATGGTGTCAACTATTCATATAAAGATTTAGAGGCTAAATTCGACAGCGCAAATAAAATTACAAATGCAGAAATGGAAAAGGAAGACAGCGCCGACTTCCGGCCTATTCATATAAGCATTGGAGTAGGGGGAAGCACTATAGAATCGGAAATATTGGGTAGCGATAATATTCCAAATGGTGAGCTGGGGCCATATTTCATTACACAGTCACCTGCATACAATGGTATTATTGATTATTCGTTTATGAGGTGGCTTAGCTTTGGAGTAGGTATAGCTTACCAGTCGGTTACGGATAATCCTTCAGAAGAACTACCGAGTAATTTTTATAATGTAAATCAATCGGAAGTAGAGAAAATAGTTCTGTATAATTATACTGCAAGGGTTTTATACCATTTTTTAAAACACGCCGGTGTTGATGTTTATGCAGGAATAAGAGCAGGTGAATCTACCTGGAAGGAACAGATAACGACAAATTCCCAGGATGCAAATGCAATTATATATAAAACGATAGTGCCCTCTTCCCCAACAGCAAGCGTTCAGGTGCTGGCAGGTTTTATAGTGCCTGTATACCATTGCATAGCTGTAAATGCTGAATTGGGCTATGGAAGCCCATATGTTTTTGAAGCCGGACTTACCTTCCTGTTTAAAAAATAGAAGGTTAAAGCAAAATAAAATATATATTTTGTCTTTTCGTTATTTCTTTATCTTGCAACAATTATCTCATTATGCCCCGCATTGCCATACTTGATTTAGGCACCAATACCTTTAACCTTCTTGTCGCTGAAAAAGGCGAGCATGGTAAACCTGTTTTTATTTATTCTAAGGAGTTACCGGTGGAGCTTGGCAAAGGAGGCATTCATAAAAAGGAAATTACCGCTGAAGCTATACAAAGAGCCATAAAAGCTTTGCACACGCACAGACTGAAAATGGATGAATTTAAGGTGGACGAATATTATGCATTTGCAACATCGGCGGTTAGGGATGCCGATAACGGCAAGGAATTTACCCGCATAATGCGCATTGAAACGGGTATAGAGATAAAAATTCTTTCAGGAGAGGAAGAAGCCGGATGGATTTATGAAGGGGTGAAATATGCATCGATATTAGGTAAGGAGTGTTCCCTGATTATGGATATTGGAGGCGGCAGTACGGAATTTATTATAGCCGATGAAAAAATAATATTTTGGAAAAAAAGTTATCCTCTTGGCGTCTCAAGACTATATGAAATATTTTATCCTGCCGATCCGTTAGCTCCTAAAAAGGCAGAAGTCGAAAAGCATATTTTAACAATGGTGGAAGATATGATTGAAGCGGCAAGAACATTCAAGCCTGTTGAATTGATTGGGTCTTCGGGCTCGTTTGATAGTTTTGCGGAGATGATAATTCATCGTATTTCTTCTCATGAAAAGGCCGTTAACGGGTATGAATTTCCCTTAAAGGAATTTGAAAAACTATATGCCGACCTTATGGTTTCTAAGGTAGAGGAGCGATTACAAATGCCCGGACTTATACAGATGCGCGCACCTATGTTTGCCTATTCAGCCGTATTGACCGATCTTACGCTCAAAAAGCTTGCGCTCAAAAGAATGCGGTTATCGCGTTATGCCATGAAGGAAGGAATTGCAGGGGATTTGTTGACCAGGCTTTAATATACTAAAGCGAGAAATCGTGCTGCAGGTGCACATAATATACCGGGTATGTTTTAGTATAAGAACGATGGATGAGCGGATATGCCGGTGAGAAACTCAGTAGGGTATTAGAATTAAAAATAAATTGTATCCCCGGACGGGCTTCCAGGTAACTTCCCTTTGCCAGTGAAGGCACACCTCCCGTATAAACAGCTTCGCCCTGCTTACTAATGGATGCTGCGCCATACGATTCTCCCATAAACTCCATATAGATATTTACATTTAATTGCTTGTAGTTGCGATAAGTGCCCGGAAGCAGTAAATACCCAAAGGATAAGCTGTAGTTAATGGCATTGGCATAGTTTATGGTTATGTTAGAATCAACCTGTTGGAATTTAAGGGGCATTATATATCCAACCGTTATCGAGGCTGCAAACTTATGAATGAGGTACGTGGAAATCAATCCGGCTGCTGCTCCCGAATTATCTCCGGTTAAATCGGGTTCCGCTTCCGGGTGGGGCTCATTGCCGCCTGCCAATTGCAAATAGGCCGCTAGGCGGAAATGCCTTTGAAAAGCATCGGAACAGAAAAATCGGTATTTGAGTGTTGCCGCATAATTCTCAAACCAAAACGGGTGAGCTTGTCCATACACATAACCATTGGTTTGCAGCCCATTTATTTCCGGATTGTAATAAATAAAATTATAAGGCAGAGAAAGGTCATGATGATTGGAAAAGCTCAGCGTTTGTTCGAGGGAAATTTTTGAACTGAATCCATATATAAATGAATATGCTTGCTGTAAGCGGAATTGGGTTATTTCTGTAAAAATTTCATTCTCCAATTTTATCCTCAGAACCCCTTTAGGTACGTTGCTGGCAGGATCAGTATTGGGAAATAGCTCCTGTGCCCCGCAAAAAGGTGGAATAAAAACAAAAAGTAATAGGAGTATTCGAAACACGCTCAAAGGTAAAAGTATGTAAAGTTATAAAGTCAGGAAATATACCTGTAACGTTACAAACTTTATCTACCTTTACTATCCTCAGATGAAAAGAATTCTTTATACTGTCACTATACTGCTATTGGTCTTTAATGCAGTATCAGCGCAATTTAGTAAAGCCCAGTTGGAAGTTGCAGGACTTACATGTTCTTTGTGTTCTAAATCTACCGAAAATCAATTAAAAAAACTTGATTTTATTGATAGTATCTATACTGATCTTACCCATGCAACCTTTATTCTTTATTTTAAAAAAGATAAAATCGTTGACTTTTACCGGATAAAACAAAAGGTTGAAGATGCCGGTTTTTCCATTGTCATGCTAAAAACAACATACAAGTTTGATGATTTTTCAATCGATGCGAATGGTCATTTCAATTATCAAAATGCGGTTTTTTATTGCATGAATAAAACCCCTCAACTATTAAACGGTAAAATTGTCTTACAGATAGTGGATAAGGGATTTCTCGATAAGAAGGATTATAAAGAACAGGTTAAACAATGGCCTGTAATCTCTGAAAAACAAGGTAATAGTATTATTTACCATGTTGTCTTTTAAAGAATAATAAAGGTCATTATTTAACTGTCTATGGGTTAATATGTACATTTGTTTTCATTATTCTATTAATACCTATACAAAAGAATGTGGAACTGGCTGGCTGATATTATTTTAAGAAAGAGGATACTTCTTCTGATTCTTATTGCCGGAATTACTGTATTTATGGGCTACGAGGCAAAACAGGATAAGATAGCATACAGCTATACCCAATTGCTTCCCGGTGATGACAGCGCCTGGATAGATTATCAAAAATTCCAAAGCCAGTTTGGCCCTGACGGAACGGTTATGATAGCCGGCATGCAAACAGATAGACTTTTCACCGATTTGCAGGTTTTTAATGACTGGTATGCGCTTGACCGGGCTATAAAGCACACGGGAGGAATTGAAAATGTAATGTCCGTGGCATCCCTTTATAATACGGTGAATAATGACAGCCTGAACAAAATTACCGTTGAGAATTTGCTCAGCAAAAAGCCCTCCACGCTGCAACAACTTGACAGTATTAAAAAAATAATTTACCGGCTGCCTTTCTTTGAGAATTTTATTTATAATAAGCATACAGGTTCTACGCTAATGCTTATTACCTTTAAGGAAAATGAAGTTAATACAGTAAGAAGGATTGCTATTGTAGATTCTGTAAAAAGCCAAATGGATGCTTTTGGTGTGAAGCACCACCTTACCATGCACTATTCCGGCATGCCCTACATAAGGACTATCATTTCACGTAAAATAATGAATGAAATGATTATGTTCCTGCTGTTGGCAATTATTGTTACCTCGCTCATATTGCTTTTTATTTTCCGTTCTTTTTACCTGGTTGTATTTCCACTTTTGGTGGTAATTGCAGGGGTAATTTGGGCGGCTGCATTAATAAATCTGTTCGGCTACCAGATAACAGTGTTAACGGGGCTTATACCACCCCTTATTATGGTAATAGGTGTCCCCAATTGCATATTGCTGCTGAATAAATACCATACGGAATATCGCATACACGGCAATAAAATAAAAGCCATGCAACGGATGATTTCTAAAATCGGGATTTCTCTTTTTCTGGCTAATGTAACTACTGCTATCGGTTTTGCTGTGTTTTGTTCCACGCACAGTGCAGCGCTTGTGCAATTCGGACTGGTATCTTCACTGGGTGTTATGTGCACTTTTCTTATTTCACTTTTTCTTATCCCCATTATCTTTAGTTTACTTCCTCCTCCGAAAATCGACCAAACAAAACATTTAGATAGAAAGTATACTGTTTCTCTTCTTGCAAAAATTGATAAGATGGTGCATAATCGCAGGGGCGTAATTTATGGGGTGGTTATAATAAGTATACTTATTTCTATTTATGGGATATCGCGAATAAAAGCATTGGGCTATGTGGTAGATGACCTCCCTCAGAATGACCCGATTTATGCAGATATGCACTATTTTGAAAAATGTTTTGGCGGTGTGCTTCCTATGGAAATTGAAATAGACGGATTGAAGCCCAAAGGCATATTTGCTGAAGGCGGTAAAATAGTATATAAAATGGAGCGCTTGCAGAGGATGCTGAAAGCCTATCCGATTTTCTCGCGCGCGCTCTCCGTAGTAGAAGGATTGAAGTTTGCCAATCAAGCCCTGCATGAGGGCGATCCCAAATATTACATTATGCCTTCCCAAAGCGATTTGCAATCTATTTCTCAGGATTTAGAGGATGCCAAAGGGAAGCAAAATTTAGTTAAAGCATTTATGGATAGTACCAGGCAATTTGCCAGTATAGAACTGTATATGCAGGACATAGGCTCTGTTAAAATGAAAGATGTGCTCTCCGCAATCATTCCAAGAGCAGATAGTATTTTCAATTATTCTTCGGCTACCAAATCATGGCTACCCGAAGACAAGCGCTGTAAAGTAACTTTCACCGGAACCTGCCTTATCTTTTCAAAAGGGAATGATTATTTGGTGAAGAACCTGATTGAGAGCGTGTTATTGGCGGTTATACTGGTATCCCTCGTTATGTATTTGCTGTTTATGTCTCTGCGTATGGTTATAATTGCTACCATACCCAGCCTTATCCCACTAGCTATAACACTTGGATTAATGGGCTTTTTCAATGTTCACCTTAAACCCAGCACCATACTTATTTTCAGTATCGCCTTCGGCATATCATCCGATGGAACCATGTATTTTCTTACCAAATACAAGCAGGATATGCGAAAGTATAAACTCAGCATTTCCGAAATAGTTTCCCTGGTAATTAAGGAAACAGGCGTAAGCATGATTTATACCGCTATTATTCTGGCCTGCGGATTTATGATATTTATTTTCTCGGGATTTGGCGGTACAAGGGCTTTAGGGCTGCTTGTTTCCGTAACATTATTGATGGCTTATTCATCTAACCTTATTGTTCTTCCCTCTTTTTTACTTTCATTGGAAAAGAGAATGAATAACAAAAGAGAAACGAAATCATTGCTGGATGTTGATTTGAATATTTTGGATGATGAGAACATCGAGGACTCTGCCAAATAGGAAGACAAATCAAAGTTAGGAACCTGAATTTTTCTTACTCTACCGTAACCGACTTGGCCAAGTTCCTTGGCTGGTCAACGTTGCAGCCGCGCATAACGGCAATGTGGTAGGAGAGGAGTTGCAAAGGAACAACCGAAACAATAGGAGCCATATGCTCATCGGTTTCCGGAACCTCTATAATATAATTGGCCAGGTCTTTTACAGCGGTATCGCCTTCGGTAACTACGGCAATAATATTGCCTTTGCGGGCTCGCACTTCCTGTATATTGCTCACCACTTTCTCATACGATGGACCTTTTGTGGCTATTACAACCACCGGCATATCTTCATCAATAAGAGCAATAGGGCCGTGTTTCATTTCAGCAGCCGGGTAACCTTCGGCATGTATGTATGATATTTCTTTCAACTTCAACGCACCTTCTAACGCAACCGGAAAAGTATATCCGCGTCCGAGGTAAAGAAAATTACGGGCATCTTTAAATATGGAAGCGAGTGCTTCTATCTCTTTATTTTTTTGCAGTACCTTTTCAACTTTTTCAGGAATAGTATCTAATTCCTGCAATAGTTCATGGAACTTAGAGGTGGTTAGTGTTCCTTTGGCTTGTGCTATTTGCAAAGCCATAAGGGTAAGTATGGTTATTTGTGCAGTAAAAGCCTTGGTAGAAGCCACCCCAATTTCTGGCCCGGCATGGGTGTATGTCCCGGCCTGGGTAGCTCTTGCTATGGAAGAGCCCACTACATTACAAATGCCGATTATGGTGGCGCCTTTTGATTTGGCCAGATCGATGGCTGCAAGCGTATCTGCAGTTTCACCCGATTGGGATATAGCTATTACCACATCATTTTCATTAATTACCGGGTTCCTGTAGCGGAATTCGGAAGCATATTCTACTTCCACAGGAATACGTGCCAGATCTTCAAATAAATATTCGCCCACTAATCCGGCGTGCCAGGAAGTGCCGCAGGCAACAATTATGATGCGCTGTGCATTCATAATTTTCTTTTCGTAGTCTGCAATGCCACCTAACTTTACCAAAGCCTTGTTTACATTGAGCCTGCCGCGCAAACTATCGCGGATGGAACGGGGCTGCTCATAAATTTCTTTCAACATGAAATGAGGAAACCCGCCTTTTTCAAGGGCTTCCAGGTTCATTTCAAGTTCTTCTATATAAGGGGTTCTGATTTGATCTTTAATTGTTTTGATGGTAAATGTGCCGTCTTTTCTAAGAACAGCGAACTCTTCATCGCCCAGATAAACAACGTTTTTAGTATATCCAACAATAGGCGTGGCATCGGAAGCAACGTAAAATTCTTTCTCTCCTATACCAATAACTAAAGGACTTCCCTTTTTGGCGGCTATAATTTCATTCGGATCATCTTTTGAAATAACTACAATGGCATAGGCTCCAATTACCTGGTTTAAGGCAATACGGACCGCTTCAGCAAGCGAAACCTTTTCATTGTTCTTAATATCTTCAATAAGGTGGGCCAATACTTCTGTATCCGTCTCACTGACAAATTTATAATTCCGCTTTTTAAGTTCCTTTTTAATAGAGAGATAATTCTCTATGATTCCATTATGAATAATAGCAATGTTTCCCGACTGCGAAAAGTGCGGATGAGCATTAACATCATTCGGTTCGCCATGGGTAGCCCAACGGGTGTGCGCAATTCCAATGGTGCCCGAAATATCTTTTTGGTGCACAAATTCCTCCAGTTTCGATACCTTGCCTTTGCACTTATAAATATTAAGATGATGGTCTGTCAGCAAGGCAACACCGGCGCTGTCATAGCCCCGGTATTCAAGACGGTGCAAGCCTTTAATAAGTATCGGATACGCATCCTTTTCTCCAATATAACCTACAATTCCGCACATAATTTATTTTCGAAATCAGGGTTTTTTTACCGGAGTATAGTATATGGTGAGTGAAGTTTTATTTGCCGGCAATTGTCCATGCTGTGCCCCATATAAAACCACACTATTGGCTGTGGTAGAAGTATTTGCCGGAATAATATATAAGCCCCTGTCAGAATCATTCTTTCCGTTTATAATAGATTGAATGTATTGCGTTATTACGAAGGTATAAGATGTGCCGTTAGAAGTGCCACCATAATAAGGCTGAGCTTCGTCGGGGATAGTATACCCTTGCCAATTTGAGTTTGTTCCCACTAAATAGAGTTGTGTCGGAGGGCCAAAACTGGGAGTTTGATCCTGTAAATTGATTGGCAATGTTACTTCAGCTTCATTAACTATTACCGGGCCTAATTTCGACCAGTTTTTATAAAGGTTGGGAAAGTTTAATCTTCCAACTACTCCACCCATTGATTGAATGTAAACTAACTGACCCGCATTTACAGAATCTCTTGGACCTGAAGGATGCGTAGCATTTAACGCAGTGGTTGCATAATTATGATTAAAAGTGCTAAAAAACTGTCCTGAGAGACCTCCAACAGGAAGTAGGACATAATATGAACTATCTGCATCACGAGTAGGACCGGTATAATGATAATAAAAATATATGCCTGAGAAAGATGAATACAAATTAAGGTAAAGTATAGAACCCTGTCCCGGAAGTTGAAGCGTGTTGGATGTAGTGATATATAGCCCTTTCATGAGATTTCTAAAATTAGTTTCCCATTGCTGACCAGTTTGAACATTAACAGAAAATGGCAACCACCAATTCTTATTAAGCGGTATTCTAAGTGTATCGTTTGGAGTAGCAGCGGAATTAGGGGGCGTTATTTGTGCCGTACCAATAGGGGTTGGATTATATGGAATATAGTCAGAAGAGTAATAAGCTACACCCGTATCTATATTAGCAGTTGTTCGATAAACCTCAAAGGTTTGTTGATCTAAACTCCCATAAGGGGTAGCGGGATCTAACTGCAATAGCAATAGCACCGAATCAAGATGAACTCCATTTGCTCCGGCTCCCTGTGCCCAAGGGACAAGGCCATATGTGGAGGGAAAAACCTCGGCATAAATAGATGCTTTTGATTGTCCAAAAATCGGATCATTATAGCTGCCAAGCAAACAGGTGATTGCATTATTTGTCAATGCAGAATCTTTGAGATACATAGATGTAACAACAGAAGTGGTATCTGTTTGATAGGCACTAATAATGTCACTTTTAGGTAACAGAGCCGGGGTGAGAGTTCCCGGGTTGTCTTTACATGAATTAAGAAAAGGGGAAAGGGGGAATAGCAAAGCAATTAAAAAAAACTTTGCGCACCTGAATACGTAAGCTACCGTCTTATTCATCCACCAAAGCTCCTTCCAGCTCCATTATTTCGTTATAAAAATCGGAATAAGCATCGGCATAATCTTCACCGGTATGCTCTAAAAGTGGTTTGCCGGATTTTACAGCGTGTTTCACAATATCCGCATCCAGCCCGGGTTCAGCTTTTACAATAGCATCGGCCCAGTTAATGGCCAGTTTGCTTAGGGTGTTATAGGTTGGGGTTTTTATTACCGATAAATCATCGGCTTCTGCATTTTCCCATTCAGCTTTCTTAGCCATATTCTTATCAAAGTTGCCTTCAATCTTATCGTTATATAAAGAATATACCACTTTGGTGTTTTCAAAAAGCGGATCTTCAATGCAAGCTTTCTTAATATATAAAGGAAGCAGGCTTGTAAACCATCCATGGCAATGGATAATATCGGGGGTCCAGCTTAACTTGCGGACAGTTTCAATAACCCCACGACAGAAGAATATGCATCTTTCATCATTATCGGCAAAAGGTTTTCCCGTTTCGTCGGTAAAAGTTGCCTTACGTTGAAAATAATCTTCATTATCAATGAAATAGACTTGCATGCGGGCACGTTGTATAGACGCTACCTTAATAATAAGCGGATGGTCATTATCATCAATAATCTGGTTTATGCCTGATAATCGGATAACTTCATGAAGTCCATGGCGTATTTCATTAATACAACCATAGCGGGGCATAAAGGTTCTTATTTCTCTGCCTCTTTCCTGTATTCCTTGTGGAAGGTTACGTGCAATCATAGAAATAGGCTTTTCATCCATGTAAGGATAGATTTCCTGGGAAACGTACAGCACTCTAGCTTTTTTCATAGAAATTGTTGGGTTAGTAAATATTAAGGATTAAATATGTGAATGTCAGTGAGTAGCACTATCATTTGTAAATTGAGCAAAATTTGCTTTTTTTCTATTTATTATAACAGAATGCAAAGATACTACTAAAAATCCGGACAAATGCCAAGGATTGCCCTGTTTTTCTACTGATGCAGGGCAAATAAACTTGCCAAAAACTTTGGAATAGTGGAAAATTTGATTATGTAATAGACCCCCGTGTACTATTGGGAGATATATGGGTGCAAACAGATTTGATAAATAAAAATTATTTATTTTAAGAATATTTTATATTTTGTTATAAAATAAAATTGCTTTATTCCATAGAAGCTAGGCGCTTGCCGGTACCTGTGTCAGATTTTTAAACACATCTTCCAGTTTCTTTTCTTCTTTTTGAACGGTAAGCACTGCCAGGTTATGCTCCACCGCATAGCGGAATACATCCGGACGTATATCAACGTTAGTTGATACATGCAGTTTGAAAGTTTTATTATTAATAACTTCCATACTATCTACCCCTGCAATTTTCTTTAGTTCTTCTTTGTTGGGTTCTTTATCAAACTCTACGGTAATTACAGTAATGTTTGTTTCCATTGATTTCATATCCGAAGTAGACTTGTCGGCAACTATCTTTCCTTTATTGATAATAATTACACGTCCGCAAATAGCTTCCACCTCCTGCATGATGTGCGTAGAGAGGATAACTGTTTTTTGTTTACCAACATTCACTATCAGGTTACGGATCTCCTGCAATTGGTTAGGATCGAGTCCGCTGGTAGGTTCATCCAATATCAATACTTTCGGATCGTGCATCAAAGCTTGTGCAAGCCCAATACGCTGGCGGTAACCTTTTGATAAGGCACCTATTTTTTTCTTTTGTTCTACCTGTAGACCGGTAATGTCAATCATTTCCTGTATGCGCTTATCCGGATTTTTGATGTGATGCAGGCCAGCTATAAAAGCAAGGTATTCCTTTACATACATATCCAGGTAAAGCGGATTGTTTTCTGCCAGATAGCCTACATTCTCCCTTACTTTGAGCGAATCTTCTTCCACATCATATCCGCAGACGGTTGCTTTGCCGGCAGTTTGGGGTAAAAAGCAGGTTATTATTTTCATCATGGTACTCTTTCCGGCTCCGTTAGGGCCAAGGAATCCAACTACTTCACCACTCTGAATATTAAACGATACATCATCCAGCGCTTTTTGAGTGCCGTATATTTTAGTGATATGTTCTACTGATACTGACATAAGTGCAAAGGTATTAAAGATTTTTCTTACACCATGATTCAGATTTGATACGCAGAAACAAAACAATATTGCCTCTTATATCACAAAGAATCCAGTAAATTTTTGATTGTACACGCAGTTCAATCTTGTACTCATACTTTGATTGTCTAAGCGCTTTTGCTCTTTGAATTTGATAGATTGATTTTGCCTCTTTAATTTTACGGATTAATTCTTCAATGGCTCGGGTTGGCTCCTTGCTGCCTATATCATCAATATCGCGGATAAATGATTTTTTAAATTTTAATTCCACGCTTCTTCAATGCTTTTTTGGCTTCAGCATCACTTAATGTTCCGGTTTTTCTTCCCTCTGCCATTAATTGTAATAGTTTTGAGTCTCTGTATTCTTCATCTGATAATACAGTAACCTTCTCTCCAAAAATATCCTTTACGAATTTTTTTAAGAGAGCCGCATTCCCTTCTTCTTTAATTTTAATTACTAATACACTCATTTGGTCTGAATTTTACACAAAGTTACAACATTTTAATAGAGCACGGATGATACGGATAAGACAGGGTTAAGCGGATTATTTTTCCAAATAAAAATATGTTGGGAAAAGAGAATCTTTTTCAGCTGCATTAACTCGTTTCACCCATTCAGGATAATAGTACTTCACTCGGAGTGTACTATCATTTATTAAAGTATAAGTAGAAAAAATTGCTCCATATTTAGGAGATCTCTTTACTCCGTTTGATTTGTATAGAAAAGACAAATCATGAGTACAGTCCATTTTATAAGACCATAAAAGGTCTATTGTAGTGTCGCTTCTATTGTAAGTAAAGTAATCATATTCACATTGAAAATCAAAAGAATAAATCGCATACTCTTCCCGGAAAGTAATTTCACATAAATAACTTGTTGTATCAGCATGGTTTACTCTCCAATGAATATAAGATGTGTTACTTATATAATCATCAATCTTCTTCTTTCTGTGATGTTCAATTTCGGATGATTTACTAGTAGCTTCCTTATTAGTACTTTGATTTATTTTTTTAATTGAGACAGAGGAATCTTGCTTTGCTGCTAAAGTATCCTTGCGTTCGGATAAGTTGCAGCTAAAAAGTATTGGCAAGGTAAAAAATGAGATAAGGATTCTTTTCATGAAAGAATAAAATAAAACTCAAAGCTACAAATAAAAAACCCCAACCTGTTACAGTTGGGGTTTCAAAAGTGGGCAACAACATACTCTACCGCTTTTTGGGCAGTACCATCTGCGAAGGCGGTCTTAACTTCTCTGTTCGGAATGGGAAGAGGTGAACCCCGCTTCTATAGTCACCCTAAGATGGACTAATAGAAATTAGCATTTAAGCTAACGGCTATTAAATAAGTTTGACATAAAGAATTAAGAAAAAACAACAAGATCATCAGAGGACAACATAAAGTAAATACTGCTCAAAAGTCTACGGGTTATTAGTACTACTCGGCTTTGCCATTGCTGACTTTACACCTGTAGCCTATCAACGTCATCATCTTTAACGACCCTTAAAAGAAATCTTATCTTGAGGTGGGCTTCGCGCTTAGATGCTTTCAGCGCTTATCCCTTCCAGATATAGCTACTCTGCGATGCAGCTGGCGCCACAGCAGATACACCAGAGATCTGTCCAACTCGGTCCTCTCGTACTAGAGTCAGCTCCTCTCAAATTTCTAGCGCCCACAACAGATAGGGACCGAACTGTCTCGCGACGTTCTGAACCCAGCTCGCGTGCCACTTTAATGGGCGAACAGCCCAACCCTTGGGACCTTCTTCAGCCCCAGGATGTGACGAGCCGACATCGAGGTGCCAAACCCCCCCGTCGATATGAGCTCTTGGGGAGGATCAGCCTGTTATCCCCGGCGTACCTTTTATCCTTTGAGCGATGGCCCTTCCATGCGGAACCACCGGATCACTATATCCGCCTTTCGGCTCTGTTCGGCTTGTCTGCCTCACAGTCAAGCACCCTTATGCTATTGCGCTCCACGTACGGTTACCAAGCGTACTGAGGGTACCTTTGAAAGCCTCCGATACTTTTTTGGAGGCGACCACCCCAGTCAAACTATCCACCAAACACTGTCTCCCGTGGTTACGGGATTAGACTTCAAATAAACGAAAAGTGGTATTTCACTGTTGACTCCACCACGGCTAGCGCCGCAGCTTCAAAGTCTCCCACCTATGCTACATATCATTCACCCAAAGACAATGTTAAGTTATAGTAAAGGTGCACGGGGTCTTTCCGTCCCGTTGCAGGAAATCGGCGTCTTCACCGATATCACAATTTCACCGAGCTCGCGGTCGAGACAGCCATCCAGTCGTTACACCATTCGTGCAGGTCGGAACTTACCCGACAAGGAATTTCGCTACCTTAGGACCGTTATAGTTACGGCCGCCGTTTACTGGGGCTTCGATTCAAAGCTTTGCCTTACGGCTAACCTCTCCTCTTAACCTTCCAGCACCGGGCAGGTGTCAGGCCTTATACTTCATCTTTCGATTTTGCAAAGCCCTGTGTTTTTGTTAAACAGTCGCTAGATGCATTTATCTGCGGCCCCCCTTGCGGAGGGCACCCTTTCTCCCGAAGTTACAGGGTTATCTTGCCTAGTTCCTTAACCGCGGCTCACTCGAGCACCTCAGGATATTCTCCTTGACTACCTGTGTCGGTTTGCGGTACGGGTTGCTGTTACCTGAAGCTTAGAGGATTTTCTCGGAAGTCTGATTAGGGTCATTATCCGCTTGCCCGAAGGCTCACGGTACTATCGGCTTCAGCACAGGCGGTGGATTTACCTGCCGCCCGTATACCTTTGCTTTTTAACCTCCTATTCCGTCAGGAGGCAGACCTTTCACTACTCCGTCACCCCATCGCAGTAAAGCAAGTACTGGAATATTAACCAGTTGTCCATCGACTTATCCGTTCGGATTCGCCTTAGGCCCCGACTAACCCTGAACCGATTAACGTTGTTCAGGAAACCTTAGTCTATCGGTGTGCGGGTTTCTCACCCGCATTATCGTTACTTATGCCTACATTTTCTTTTCCAAACGCTCCAATACCTCTTACGAGGCACCTTCTGCGCCGTTTGGAATGCTCCCCTACCACTAACGCATTGCTGCGCCGTTCATAGCTTCGGTAGTATGTTTTATGCCCGTTTATCTTCCACGCCCAACCGCTCGACCAGTGAGCTGTTACGCACTCTTTAAATGAATGGCTGCTTCCAAGCAAACATCCTGGCTGTCAGTGCAGTCAGACCTCGTTAGATGCAACTTAACATACATTTGGGGACCTTAGCTGATGATCTGGTTTGTTTGCCTCTCGTCCCAGGACCTTGGCGCCCAGAGACTCACTCCTGATTATATGTCGTAGCATTCGGAGTTTGTCAGGGTTCGGCAGGCGATGAAGCCCCCTAGCCCAATCAGTAGCTCTACCTCTACGACAATTCAATCAAGGCTGTTCCTAAAAACATTTCGGGGAGTACGAGCTATCTCCCAGTTTGATTAGCCTTTCACCCCTATCCACAGTTCATCCGAGAACTTTTCAACGTTCACCAGTTCGGACCTCCATCCCGTGTTACCGGAACTTCATCCTGACCATGGATAGATCACAAGGTTTCGCGTCTACCCCCACTAACTGTACGCCCAGTTAAGACTTGCTTTCGCTTCGGCTGCTTGCGTTCACGCAATTAACCTTGCTAGTGAGGTGTAACTCGTAGGCTCATTATGCAAAAGGCACGCTGTCACCCCATAAAGGGGCTCCAACTGCTTGTAAGCGTATGGTTTCAGGTTCTATTTCACTCCTCTGTTCGAGGTTCTTTTCGCCTTTCCTTCACAGTACTTGTTCGCTATCGGTATCTTATGAGTATTTAGCCTTACCGGATGGTGCCGGCAAATTCCCACAGGGCGTCTCCGACCCCGCGGTACTCAGGATACTACTAGGTAATAAGTGAAATTCGTGTACGGGGCTATCACCTCCTATGGCGTTTCTTTCCAGAAACTTCCACTTTCCACTTATAGTCCACATTGTAGTCCTACAACCCCTGCGTGGCCTTAACCACACAGGTTTGGGCTGTTCCCCGTTCGCTCGCCACTACTTGGGGAATCACTATTTGTTTTCTCTTCCTCTGGGTACTTAGATGTTTCAGTTCTCCAGGTTGGCACTTTCGTGGCACACCTTCAATGTGCCGGGTTCCCCCATTCAGAAATCTTCGGATATAACGGTTATTCGGCACCTTCCCGAAGCTTATCGCAGCCTATCACGTCTTTCATCGCCTATAAGATCCAAGGCATCCACCATACGCCCTTAAGTAACTTTCTTACTAAAATTTATTTTACATTGACCTCTGTTTATAGATCATTGTTGTATTTTCTAATTCAATATGTCAAAGAACGCTCATCAAACTTACAACAGTTTGACGTTGTGGAGAATATCGGAGTCGAACCGATGACCCCCTGCTTGCAAAGCAGGTGCTCTAGCCAGCTGAGCTAATTCCCCTTGTGTTTTACAAGGGAATCCTACAAAACTGATGAACCCTTTCTGATATATTATATTTCAGACTGTTCTATTCAGTTGAGCTAAATCCCCAATCGAGTTTCGTTTACTTCGGCAGAGCTTTTCTGCTTAGTAGTCCCGGGCAGAGTTGAACTGCCGACCCCTACATTATCAGTGTAGTGCTCTAACCAACTGAGCTACGGGACTGTATTAGGATAGACGAGTTGTCTATTAATGTGCCCGCTACAATACCCGCTGTGCCTCATTAGGTTACAGGGTTATCTCGCATTGGGAAAAATTAAAGAAGTAAGATAGCGGAACAAACGAAATCAATTCGCTCTAAAAAGGAGGTATTCCAACCGCACCTTCCGGTACGGTTACCTTGTTACGACTTAGCCCCAGTCATTGGTTTTACCTTAGGCAACGCCTTGCGGCAATCAACTTCAGGTACTCCCAACTTCCATGGCTTGACGGGCGGTGTGTACAAGGCCCGGGAACGTATTCACCGCGCCATTGCTGATGCGCGATTACTAGCGAATCCAACTTCAAGAGGTCGAATTGCAGACCTCTATCCGAACTGAGACCGAATTTAGAGATTAGCATCTTGTTACCAAGTAGCTGCCCATTGTTTCGGCCATTGTAGCACGTGTGTAGCCCTGGACGTAAGGGCCGTGATGACTTGACGTCGTCCCCACCTTCCTCACTGCTTACGCAGGCAGTTCCACTAGAGTCCCCGACATTACTCGCTGGCAACTAATGGTAGGGGTTGCGCTCGTTACAGGACTTAACCCAACACCTCACGGCACGAGCTGACGACAGCCATGCAGCACCTAGTTTCGTGTCCTTTCGGAAAGCTCCCTTTCAGGAGCGGTCACTAACTTTCAAGCCCAGGTAAGGTTCCTCGCGTACCATCGAATTAAACCACATGCTCCTCCGCTTGTGCGGGCCCCCGTCAATTCCTTTGAGTTTCAATCTTGCGATCGTACTCCCCAGGTGGATTACTTAACGCTTTCGCTTTGACACGTACGCTAACGCGCACACATCTAGTAATCAACGTTTACGGCGTGGACTACCAGGGTATCTAATCCTGTTTGATCCCCACGCTTTCGTGCCTCAGCGTCAGTTGTAGTGTTGTGAACTGCCTTCGCAATGGGTGTTCTGTGTCATATCTAAGCATTTCACCGCTACACGACACATTCCATTCACATCCAATACACTCAAGAATAATAGTATCAATGGCAGTTCTACAGTTAAGCTGTAGGTTTTCACCACTGACTTATCATTCCGCCTACGCACCCTTTAAACCCAGTGAATCCGGATAACGCTTGGATCCTCCGTATTACCGCGGCTGCTGGCACGGAGTTAGCCGATCCTTATTCTTACAGTACCATCAACCCTCGTAGAAACGAGGGGTTTTTTCCCGTACAAAAGCAGTTTACAATCCGTAGGACCTTCATCCTGCACGCGGCATGGCTGGTTCAGGCTTGCGCCCATTGACCAATATTCCTTACTGCTGCCTCCCGTAGGAGTCTGGCCCGTATCTCAGTGCCAGTGTGGGGGTAAATCCTCTTAGAACCCCTACCCATCGTAGCCTTGGTGAGCCGTTACCTCGCCAACTAGCTAATGGGACGCATGCCCGCCCTTAACCGCCGGAGCTTTAATTGCAAAGTGATGCCACTTCGCAGTGTTATGGAGTATTAATCCCGATTTCTCGGAGCTATTCTCCAGTTAAGGAAAGGTTACATACGTGTTACGCACCCGTGCGCCGGTCGCCAGCGAGTATTGCTACCCCTGCTGCCCCTCGACTTGCATGTATTAGGCCTGCCGCTAGCGTTAATCCTGAGCCAGGATCAAACTCTCCATTGTATGTTTGAGTTTATCCTAACTTCATGCATTCCTGCATTGGTTAAAAAATTACATTTTGGAATTGACTTCTAATTGCTTCCTCTGAATAAAACCAGAGGGGCAATCTTGCCCGCTATCTTTTCTTCTTCAATACTTCAAAGAACTTTCTGTATATTTATCTCTCTATTTCTAAAGAGTTTTTACATTCGTTTCTGTTACCTTTATTTTTTAAAGGGCTGCAAAGATACATATGATTTCGTTACTCCCAACATTTTCTGAAAAATATTTTTTCAGAGAGGTTGTTTATACTTATCAATCTCAAACCACTAAAGGGGCTTTGGACTTGATAAGGAACTTAAATCGCGATATACTTTTTACCCTTCAATTTCTAAGAACGTTTTTTCAAAAGGGACGCAAAAGTAGTATGTTTAATGATTCGAAAGTACACTTAGGTTCATATTTATTTAACCAAGCCTCTAACTTGCTGTAAATCAATAAAATAAATTTTAAAGAACCATTGTTCATTTCTATACCGAATAGATATTCCGAATTATAGGAGTTAATGCACTAATGGTCCTTGCGCTTTCGGAGTATGGTTAATACAGGGTTAAGTGTCAATAACGCATTTTTTATAAATTTGTGCCTGTATATTAGTATATGAAAAAGCAATTCACTGTCTTATTTGAATATGAAAGGTGGGCCAATGCAAGGATTTTAGATTCCATTACTCAACTAAAAGATGCGGACGAAAAGTGCCTGGAGATAATGGCGCACATATTATTGGCACAAACGGTTTGGTATTCTCGAATGGATGATAAAGCCGCTCCACCAGTGTGGGCAAAGAAATCATTGGAACAATGTAAGGAAATGAATACTGTAAACAATATGCAGCTGGCAGGCTTTATGGCAAAGCAAACAGATGATACGCTTGCAAGAGCAGTTAAGTACCAAAACACAAAAGGCGATAAGTTTACCAATACGGTTACACAGATTTTAACGCACCTGTTTAACCATAGTACGTATCATCGTGGACAAATAGTTGAAAGACTGAAAGGCAAATTACCAGTGGTGCCTGTTACCGATTATGTTGCTTTTTTGAGGGAAGAGTAAAAAATGTTATATTTGTTTGCTAATACTTATTGTTTTCCTATAAAAAAACTCCTCTTTTGTTTTTATAATATGAAAGGTATAATTCCCTATTTCATTTGCATGTTTGCACTAAGCTTTGCTTTTAAAGTACGTGCGCAGGTTAAAGCCACTATCAGTTTCAGCAACTGCATAATCCAAGCTAAAGATGGGGGCTATGTGCTGACAGGAAAAACCTATCCTAATGGCGGAGATATTTCAGCCATTTATATAGTAAAGCTAGATTCAATTAGCAATGTAAAATGGACTAAAACCATTTCGGGAACTAGCAATGAGTATGCTAATTCTATTATTCAGGCTAAGGACGGAAGCTATTTGCTGGTGGGAGAAATTTCCGGAGATGCGAGCGGGGTTGATATTACCATTGTAAAGTTAGACGGAATGGGTAATATTAAGTGGACCAAATCTATCGGCGACATGGATAATCAATATGCTTATTCAATAGTTCAAACAAAAGACGGTGGTTTTGCATTAACAGGGGCCACCTCCTTCGCTGGTTCGGAGGGTGAAAACATATATGTCGCAAAATTAGATGCTATGGGCAATGTTAAATGGAAAAAATCTATTGACGGCCCAACATATAGTGAAGGGTCATCCATAATTACAACCATTGATGGGGGATATGCTGTAGGTGGTTACAAGGAATCTCTTACTACCAATATGCACTCGGATGGAATCCGGTATGATTTTAATGTGGTAAAACTAGATTCGGCCGGTAAAGTACAATGGAAAAAGATCATTCGGGGCGCCGGTAGTAAATCAACCTATTCTATGGTGCAAACAAAAGACGGAGGTTACGTTGTAACGGGAACCATTGACTCTTCTGCTGTAAATAATGAGGATGTATATTTAGTAAAGATAGATGCAAAAGGTGCTTTGCAATGGACAAAAACGGTGGGTGGAAAATTTAAAGATATTAGTAATGCTGTTGTGCAAACCACTGACGGTGGATATGCTATAGCAGGCGCTACCAAAACTTCTTCCAAGGCCAACTTAAGTGTATATGCAATAAAATTTGACGCATCGGGTAAGGTTGTTTGGACGAAAGCAACCGGAGAACAGGGCGATAATGAGGGCGAATCTATTGTTCAAACGAGGGATGGAGGCTACGCTATTTCAGGATATACGAATGTTAATAATACAAGTAATTATAAATTTTATGCCGTCAAGTTAGATTCAAAAGGCAATGTACAATGGACTAAATCTATAGGTTCGGAAAATCACTGATTTATTGCTTTTTTGACGAAAAAGTAAAAAAATCGCTTTATATTTGCTTCCTCATATCTATTTTCTCACATGCAAGATTTTCTCTTTTGCTTTTATAAAAAAAGGCAAATCCCCTTTTACCTGATTCCAATTTTTATTTTGAATATTGCGTTTACTTCCAATGCGCAGGTAAAACCTAATTTGGATTTTAGCAGTTCCATTATCCAGACAAAAAGCGGAGGCTATGCCTTAACAGGAAAAACATATCCCAATGGCGGAGACGTTGCCGGAGTTTATGTGGTTAATTTAGATTCAACAGGAAACATTAACTGGACAAAAACTATTTCGGGCAAGTATGATGAATCCGGGAATTCTATAATCCAATCAAGGGATGGAGGATATGCACTTACCGGTGAAACATATTCCAGCGACTTTAGCGGACAAGATGTTTATGTAGTTAAATTAGATGCAGCTGGAAACATTAACTGGACCAAATCGGTTGGCGGAATGGATGATGAGTTTGGATATAGCATTGTTCAAATAAATGATGGAAGTTATTTTATTACTGGGGCAACATCTTCCATAGGCGCAGAAGGCGAAAATGTATATGTGGTAAAAATTGATTCAACAGGCAATATTAAATGGAAGAGGACTATTGACGGACCAAAATTCAGTCATGGCTCCTCTATTATCCTAACTAGTGACGGAGGATATGCAATAGGCGGATACAGGGAAGCTTCTGCCGATGCACATGAAAATACAATTCATTATGATTTTTCTATCATAAAGCTCGATTCGGCAGGCAATGTAAAATGGAATAAAACTATTGGAGGGGCCGGTAGTAAATCAACCTATTCTATGGTGCAAACAAAGGACGGGGGCTATGCTATAACCGGAGCCATAGATTCATCTGCCGTGAATAATCAGGATGTTTATGTGGTAAAGTTAGATACCGCCGGTAATTCGCAATGGACTAAAACTATTGGCGGAGCAAGTAAAGATGTTGGAGCGGCAATAATCCAAACACAAGATGGTGGATATGCCATAACGGGCGCTACAAAATCTTCGGGCGCGGGAAGTTTTGATGTATACGCCATAAAATTAGATGCAATAGGCAAAGTTATATGGACAAAAACCATTGGGGGAGAAGGCGATGATGAAGGTGAATCTATTGTTCAAACCTCAGATGGCGGTTATGCTATTGGAGGATTTACCAATGCTTATAAAACGAGCGATTATAAATTTTACGCCATCAAGTTAGATGCACAGGGAAATCAACAATGGGTAAAATCTATTGGTGCCCAAACCCGCTGATTTTTTTGTTTGAGTGAGAACTGAAAAATGCTTTATATTTGTTCGCAGATATTTAATTTTTCCAATATTTTTTTTAGTTTATATAAAATGAAGTACACTTCTCTTCTTCCTTTTTTTCTAATTCTTACAATAGGTTGTACCTTTACTTCTGTTGCGCAGGTAAAGCCAAACCTTGATTTCAGTAATTGCATAATTCAAACAAATGACGGAGGTTATGCCCTTACCGGAAAAACCTATACAAGTGATTTTAGCGGGGAAGATGTGTATGTAGTAAAATTAGATGCAGCAGGAAACATTAACTGGACAAAAACCATAGGCGGTAAGTACGATCAGTTCGGTAATTCTATTATTCAGACAAAAAATGGAGGTTACGCTATAACCGGAGCAACCTATTCCAGCAGTTTTACAGGAGAAGATGTGTATGCCGTAAACTTAGATACTGCAGGCAATGTTAAATGGACTCAAACAGTCGGTGGAATTAATGATGAGTTCGGCTATTCCATTGATCAGGCAAAAGACGGAGGTTATCTAATAACAGGTGCAACGTCGCCATTAGGCGAGGAAGTTGAAAATGTATACTTAGTGAAAACGGATTCGGCGGGCGGCATAAAATGGAAGAAAACATTTACCGGACTGGAATATGGTCACGGTTCATCCATAATAGAAACAAATGACGGAGGATATGCGATGGGTGGATACAAAGGAGGCAACACTTCCAACAAATATGATTTTTCAATCATAAAGCTTGATTCGGCTGGCAATGTAAAATGGAATAGAAGCATAGGCGGAACCGGCAGCAAAGCTACCTATTCCATGGTGCAAACGAAAGACGGGGGCTATATTGCAACCGGAACCATTGACTCTTCCTCTTTAAAAGATAAGGATGTTTATGTGGTAAAAATAGATGCCGAAGGAAACCTGCAATGGACTAAAACTCTTGGAGGCGCAAATGATGATATAGGTACAGCTATTATTCAAACTACCGATGGAGGCTATGCTTTAACAGGAGCTACCAAATCTTCAGGTGCCGGGGGTTATGATGTATTTGTTGTAAAACTAAATTCTAATGGTAATATTGGTTGGACAAAAAGCATTGGGGGAGAAGGTGACGATGAAGGTGAATCCATAGTTCAGACCAACGACGGAGGCTATGCTATCGGAGGATTTACGAATGTATACAAAACCGACGATTATAAATTTTATGCCCTAAAGTTAGATGCCACAGGTAATGTGCAATGGACAAAATCCATTGGCAACCAAGGTCACTGATTATGGTTTTTTTAGAAAAAGAAAAACTTGGGGTAGTTTAGTTATTGTAATGATGCGGCGCATTATTACCACTTCCTGTTCCTGTACAAGGGACATACATAGCCCCATCAACAAAATCTACCACTAAACCTATAACAGGGAAAGTTAATATGTCGAAAATTAAAGCTGCGGGCCTTATTTGACGATGTATGCCACCTTGGCCGGGTCCCTTTCTTTGGCAATCGGTTATAGTGCCACCGCAAATGGTGCCACAAGAGCTGAATAAAGTTAACGCTGAAAATAAAAGTATGGTTATTGTTTTCATAAATTGTTAAAAGATAAAATACGAAAATATAGATTTTTTTAAATAGGTCAATTCGTACCCATTTCCAAAACGGAAAAAATATGCCCCGTAAATTTAAAAATTTGGAATAGAAATATTACACCAAAAAATTTTCTTCGGTCAAGTCCGCATCTTTTAAGGCGTCTTTCAATTCATATTTGCCAATGCGGGTTCGTATAAGTGAATCGAGGTAGGCAGCGCTGCCGAGGGCTTTGCCAAAATCACGGGCCAGGGAACGGATATAAGTGCCTTTTTCACAAACCACTCTAAAGCTTATATTTACTTCATCCAGCCGTTTTACCTCCATTAATTTTATTGTCACTTTACGGGGCTTCATTATTATTTCTTCGCCTTCACGTGCTGAAAGGTAAGCCCGCTTTCCATTTATTTTTATGGCAGAGTGAGCAGGCGGTATCTGGTCAATTTCGCCTATAAAAGTTTTAGCAGCCTGTTGCAGCATATCATCGGTAATATGGCTGGTAGGGAAAGTTTCAGTTATTTCGGTTTCCTTGTCAAATGATGGACGGAAAGCACCTAAGGTAAAAACGCCTTCATATTCCTTTTCCATGTCCTGGAATTCGAATATTTTTTTGGTGTAAAAGCCCGAGCAAATAATTAACAATCCGGTTGCCAGTGGGTCTAAGGTGCCTGCATGGCCTACCTTAAACTTATGCCCGTATTTTTTTCGCAGCGCCCACCGTATCCTGCCAACTGCATCAAAGGAAGTCCACCGGTAAGGTTTATCAAACAGCAGGTAGCCGCCCTTGCTAAAATCCATTTCGCTGATATCCATCATAAATGCTGCGAATATAGGCACAGGACAAACCACTTAATAATAAATAATGTAATTTAGTGTCTTAAATAGTGCATAATCTGTTAAAATTTGGTCATGAAAAAATATATTTTTATCAATCTGTTGCTTATTATATTGCTGGGCATTTCTGTTTCGGCAAGTGCGCAAATAGCCGATACTTTTAACATTGTAACTAATAGAGATACTATGCAATCTCCGCCTAAAGGATATTATGGTTGGGGAGTTTTTCCTGCCGATACTGTTTCCTATCGCAAAGTATACCTTAATTTTACATTGGGTTGCGGCGGCGGCTGCAGCGGATGGGATTATACCGTAGATATTTACATTGTACAAAATACGCATCATAAAGATTCTACATTAGTAGAGGGACCTTCATTTACCGTAAACGGAAATCAAATGGATTCGGTTAAAGTAAGGTTTGATACAACCTATACCACCTATTTTGATACCACTACTCATAAAACAGATTCGAACAAAAATGCAGCCTATACCATTGTTCAATACAAACACTGTTCAACCCCCACCATACCCACCGATACGGTTCATTGGTGGATTGCAGGATATTATAACTATTATTACAATGCCTCGGGGCATAAAATAGATTCCGTTTATGTATCACCTGATACGGTTATGCATCTTAGCCACTGCCCCTATTATTCTGTTTACGATTCATTGGCAAATTACGAAATTGCACGTATGATTACCCCGTATGGAGGTTATTATGCCGGTGCCTGGACAAACCCGTACCGCTTTGATGTTACCGATTTTTCTTCATTGTTGCACGATTCCGTTCAGGTGGAGGTTTTTTACAGCGGCTGGACAAACCAATTTACAGCCACATGCAGTTTTGAGGTGATAACCGGAATTCCGGACCACAAGCCTTATAAGGCTATCAACATGTGGTCGGGAAGTTTCCCTTATGGAAGTGCCGGCAATCCAATCTCTAATTATCTTCATACGGATACCATTAAAATTGATACCGGAGCTTACGCAACCCGCCTACGTATTTTGCAAACCGGACATGGGGAAGATGATAACAACTGTACGGAATTTTGCGCCAACTACCAGCATGTGTTTGTTAACGGGGTGCAACGCTATAGCCCATTTGTATGGCGCGATGATTGCGGAATGAACGCGCTCCTTAACCAAGCCGGAACATGGCTCTATGATCGTGCTAACTGGTGTCCGGGTGATTTGGTAAATCCCTACCTGGATGATCTTACCCCTTATGTAAGACGCGGGGCTAAAAGCGCCCTTCAAATTACGGTCGATCCTTACACTTCTCCCAACGGTGGAAGTATTTATATTTTCGGAACTTCGCTTATCTATTATGGCAGGATAAACTTTAATCTGGATGCAGCCGTGGAAGATATTGTTGCACCCAATAGCTATGCACCTTATAGCAGGACAAACCCGGCTTGTGGAAGCCCCGAGGTAGTTATTCGCAATACCGGATCAGATACACTTAAGAGCCTTACTTTTAACTACGGTGAAGTAGGAGGGGCGCATTATAATTATACCTGGACAGGTAGTTTACCATTTGATGATACCGCTTTGGTTTATTTGCCACCGGTAGATTTGAAATCCTCATCCACCAATAAATTTGAAGTAACTATAAGCAGCCCAAATGGAGGGACCGATCAATATGCCAATAACAATTATATGCAGGTTCCATACGATACGGTTCCTGATTACCCGTCTTCCTTTATTATCAAGATAAAAACAAATTTGGCCGGATATCAATATTCTTATTTTATAGAGAACAGTAGCGGAACTATTGTAGATAGTAAGGGAGGATTTGCAAATTCATCAACCTATATTGATACCGTTGATCTTGCACCCGGATGCTATCATTTCGAGTTAGATGCTTCGGGCAAACAAGGCCTGTACTTTTTTGCCAACAGCAATGGTACCGGATCGATACAATTTATAAAACTCCATCCTTCTGTAGGCTTTAATACACTGCAGCCCGATTTCGGAACCTCTATATGTCAGAATTTTAATGTAGGAGCTGTTTCAGGTATTGGGAAATTAGCCTATACTATTAATTATTCCGTTTATCCAAATCCTGCCAGAAATGAGATTACTCTTGCCGGATTAAATGCTTCGTTGAAAGATAAAACAGTGAGGATATATTCCTCTTTAGGTTCGCTTGTTTACGAAAATACCATAAGCGGGGGTACTGACAAGGATATAATAAATATCGAAGATTTTACTTCCGGAATATATTGCGTAGTTATTTCAAATACCGATGGGCAGGTTGTAAAGAAAATAATGGTAACGAAATAAGACAAATCAAAAAAAAACACACACACTTTGAAAAACAATCTTCTGTGGGCTATGTTAATAGCAATAGGTTTTATGTTTATGGGATGCCCCTATCATTCCTCCGTTTCAATTGATAACCCAACTGTAAAGATTGAATCCAGGCTTCTTGGTAAATGGCAAAAACGCACTTCAGATGACGAAACATATATAATCACGCAAAAAGACGATTATAATTATGACATTTTGGAAAAGGAAAAAAATCCGCAGGAGGGCAGCAAGCCTAAAAAATACTGCGCGTTTCTTTCGGTTGTAAACGGAATTAAATTTTTGAATTTGTACGATCCAGATGACGACGCTAAAACCTATTATTTTTATAAACTTGAATTGGGTGACGGAATAGAAGGCTTTTCGCTTTCCCCCGTAACAGAATATGCTACCGAAACATTCACCAGATCAGATTCGCTTAAAAACTTTATTCAGGCAAACAGCGGACTGAGCTTTTTTTATGAAACAAAAGAGGAGTATATAAAAGTAGGGAAATAATTACTAGATTTGAATATCCTTTTGCAAATACGATAAAAATGGATACTTCAGAGAAAACCCGGTATGATTCTGGTATTGACCAAGGCGACAAGAGACCAAAAGTATGGGGTGTTTTTTTTATGTTAGCGGGAATTACCGGTTTAACTACTTCCATTTATTCGGGATACTATGATATGTATAATATAGTTCCACTATTCGGAACGGTAATAGCAGGAGTATTAATTGCTGCTTTATCAATACTAATGATAGTATATGGTTATAGGCTTTTTAAAAGAGATATTTAATCTTTTAAAAAGCAAGGAAGCTGCTATTGCCTTTCTACCACAAACTTTTTATTTATCACTGAATTCCGGTTGTATATTTTCAGAAAATAAAAACCATTTGCGAGATTGCTTACATCTATGGTGCTTACCTTACCTATGAATTGTCCTTCTGTTATTTTACTTCCCAATACATTATATACAGAATAAACCGGGTTAGCGGAGTTGGTATTCAAAGTAACCGTAATGGAACTGCTTGCCGGATTCGGATAAAGAAGGCATTGCATCGTATTTTGAGAAATATTTTGCACCCCTGTTACCGAGGCGGTGTTTATAATATATAAGGCTCCAAGACTAGAATCAAAATTAACTTGTACAGGTTCACTGCCTCCAACATCACCTATGAACCTTTTATTATCAGGGCAATAAGAGCCATGACAATTTACATGTTTGGTACCCGTCCAATAGGAACTCGTTGTATCGTTGAAATAGGTTAGTCTCTCCTGGTTGGTAGTATCGGAATTCATAATAAACCAATCATCTCCGCCAATTGAACCGCCCACATTATTGTCCAAATCCGTCATCCACACAATATGTTTTCCGTCTGCGCTATAAAAACCATGCTCGCAGTAAGGATAACTATGGGCGGTGGAGGTTATCTGTTCAATATTATTTCCTAAGGTATCGCAGGTATATATCTGATCATCCCAAACCCATAATTGGTTATAATCGCTGGCAAATAATATCTTGTTCCCGTCAGGCGACCAGCCATAAGGTTCATTAAAGGCAGATACACCACCGGGCATAATGGTTCTTATATGGGTTGAGTCAATATGCGGGCCATTTACGGTATCGTCAATAAAGGTGGCGATGTTTATTACCCAATAACCGAAGGCCTGTTTGCCGGCGCCACTGGCAGCAGCAGTCATGGATGCCCACATTATTTCATTCCCTTTGGGATTGAAATAAGGTTCTATCATAGCGCTTATGCCGGTTGAGGGGGTTGTTGTAAGCCTATATGCTTTCCTTCCGTCCATGGTCATTACCCATAAATCATTATATAATCCAATTCCGGGAATACAATACGCTGACAATCCCGAATGAACTTCTTTCTCTGCCATAAATAACATATACCTGCCGGTAGGTTGAAAATAAGGTTGCGCAAAATTTTTAGTCGGTAAAGAAGCATTCAGGCAATTGAAACATTGTTCATTCAACAGCGTATTGCCTGGGCCAACATGGGCGGTATAAATAGCATAATATCCATCGGGACGAATCAAATTGTAGGCAACTAAAGTGCTGTCGTATGGGCACCATGCAGAAGCCAATGCAGAGTCTCGGAATTTGGTAACCGTTACATAGGGCCTTTGCGCAATGCTAATTTCAGCTTGTACAAAAAGCATCGGAAAAAACAAGGGTAGAATTATTCTCTTCATCGTAAATAATTCATACAAAGATATAACAAAATAGAGCAATCTCAGGCGCCCACCTTTGGTGATGTATGTCACAGACTCCCATCGTATTAATAAGTTTCACCAAATTACCCTATCTTTGCAAAAATTTTGAACATGGCTAAGCGGCACGACTTTTATTATACGGAGGAAAAGGATATTCATTTTATCCGTCCTATTGAAATAATAAAGGAGCATCCCGAAGTAAGGAATTATATAGGTAAAAACCCGTATACTTTTGTTGCAATTACCGGTTTGGTAGCACTACAGTTTGGTATTGCCTTTTTTGTAAAAGGATTGCCTTGGTGGGCTGCATTGATAGCAGCCTATGTGGCAGGTGCCTTTTTGGTTCATGCTCTTTTTGTAATGGTTCATGAATGCTCACATAACTTATTATTTCAACGCAAACAGTTAAATACATTAGCCGGTATTTTTGCAAACTCGGCCATGTTTTTTCCTAGTTCAGTTTCATTTCAACGATATCATTTAAAACATCACGCACATCAGGGGATTCATGAACTGGATATGGATTTGCCATCAAATACGGAAGCTAAAGTGGCAAACAATACTTTTTTCGGTAAAGCAGTATGGTTGCTTTTTTATCCCATAGTTCAAACATTACGGTTGCCTCGAATGAAAGAAATTAAGCACGTTGATAAATGGGTGCTACTGAATTTTGTGGTGGTGGTAGGGGTTGATGTCGCCATTTGGTTTTTATTGGGCCCTGTTTCATTTATATATATGGTGGCTTCTCTTTTCTTTTCAGTAGGCTTGCATCCGCTTGGTGCACGCTGGGTGCAGGAGCATTTCCTTACCTCTGATGAAGTTCAGGAAACACACAGTTATTATGGTCCTCTTAATATTGTAGCGTTTAATGTAGGCTATCATAACGAACACCATGATTTTCCTTCTGTCCCATGGAACAATTTGCCCAAGGTTAAAAAAGCGGGTGAAAAGTGGTACAATGGAATAGCTTCCCACAATTCCTGGGTTGCACTTTGGCTTCGATTTTTGTTCGATAGAAATATTTCCGTCTATTCCCGTATGTTAAGAAGAAGACAGGAAAAGCCTGCCAAATCAAAATAAAATACACGCATGCCTGAAAAAAAAATTGGCATACTGGGCGCAGGAAGCTGGGCTACGGCCTTGGTTAAAATACTTTCCAATAATGCAGCTAATATTAACTGGTGGGCGCGGAAGCAGGAAACCATTGATCACATTAAAAAGTACAAACACAATCCCAATTATTTAAGCGATATTGAGTTGCCGGTTGAAAGGATTACCTTTTATTCTCATTTAAAAGAAATTATCGCAAATTCCGATATTCTGCTGATAGCTGTTCCTTCTGCATTTATGAGCGAATCATTCAAAGGTCTATCCAAAAATGATTTTAAAGGGAAGATGATATTTTCTCTTATAAAAGGTACGTTGCCCGATAAAAAAATAATGGTGAGTGAATACTTTCACAAGCATTTCGAAGTGTCCTTAAGTTCCTTTGGGATGATAGCAGGCCCCTGCCATGCAGAAGAAGTAGCACTCGAAAAGCTTTCGTATCTTACCGTTGCCAGTTCCGATAAAGTGGAAGCCGAAAATATGGCAAAGCTGTTAAGATGCCGCTATATTAAAGCCTGCACTTCGAGCGATATGCAAGGCATTGAATATACAGCTGCGCTAAAAAATATTTATGCAGTTGCAAGCGGTATCTGTCATGGGCTGGGGAACTATGGCGATAATTTTCAAGCAGTGCTGGTTACAAATGCCATACAGGAAATAAAGCGATTTATAGATGTGGC
>Ga0302280_1000328_pt1 | contig 41482 bp, 46 predicted proteins | sample III_Fen_E1_1_FD_198771 | JGI IMG/M metagenome (GOLD analysis project Ga0302280, IMG submission 198771) | Peat permafrost microbial communities from Stordalen Mire near Abisko, Sweden - III_Fen_E1_1 | ecosystem: Environmental > Terrestrial > Soil > Wetlands > Permafrost | place: Sweden: Abisko... | reverse complement strand
CTTGCGGAATATGCTTTTCTGAAAACTACAACGTAGGAGAAAGCGAGATCTTCCATTGTCCCAAGTGTAATCTAACAGCCGGAAGAGACGTTAACGCGCCTAGAAACATATTCATCCGACAATTAGTTTTGTAAGTTCTATATTATTTGCCTTATGCGACGGGGCTTATACATTTTCTAACATTTTTGTTAGTTTTCACACCACGACCGTCAGCGTCCTCTAATTCCTTGTTTTGTTTTTCTTTCTTTTCTACTGCTATTTTTACACCTTTAAACTTTTCTAGAAGTTTTTGCTTCTTTATAGACATTGTTTGTAACATTTTTCGTTCATCATCATGTAAGACATCTAAAGATAGAGGTAGAACTTTTGACAGATTATCAGCTATAGGTTTGTCATTCATATCGTTAATCAATTCCAGAGTCTCTTTATTGCCGTCTTTACTATATGATTCCATACTAGCTTCGATAAATGGTGGATGTAATATGGCACATGTTTTATAACCTCCATTATCAGGTCTGTCTCCATCATCATACCTCATTACAAACTTATTCCTTGAGGCATCCGTAACAGCTACAAGCGGATTTCCCTTTTCGTTCGTTAAATTGTTAGCAGATATTCTACACATTTCAGGTAGATTAGGAACTGCTGGAACTAAAAGAGGTATTAATTTCTTTTGAATTATCTCTATTAGTTCTGCAGATGACAAGGTTGAACCAGTAATATTAATATTAATTTGATTTACGGTCTGGTTTACGTTTTGATTTACATTCATTGTTTCTATGTTAGTAGCTACAATACCATTATTTGTATAAACTTGACATTTGCTCATATGTCGGTTTAAATTACTCTTTGTCGAAAAACAGCTCAAACAATGTGAACATTTATTAGTTTCTAATGTTTTCTTAAGTTCCTCTTCTTTTCCCTGGAGTTTTAAACAGTATTGAGTATTCGTTTGATGATATTTTAAGCTTCTTTTAGACGAAAATTCTTCGTTACAATAATCACAATTCATGTGTTAGGTCCTTAGACATATCTTTTATTATCTTTAAATGTCTTTAATTATGTAAACATATCTTATTTGAAAAAAGTAATAGAGCTAACCCGATAAGTTCATAAACATATCATTAAGATGTGTTTTGTGTGTGTTTATAATATAACCCTAAAACTTTATTTCTGAGCTATAAGAAACTACAAACCTATAAGTTGGACCTTTTCATATATTTTCAAGTTCTTGGCTTTTGCTCCTACCTACTTTCTCCTATCATATTAACGATTTTTCATAAAGTTCTAGACAAAATTAGAACTTTTATTCTCGAGGTAATCAGGCTATTTAATAGCAATATAAATTATTTGCGGCTTTAACAATTAAGTATAAGAGAAAAAATAATTGGAGGACATATTATCATTTCTTGTAATCCAAAATAGTATAGGTCAATTATATAATGTATTTCTATATCAGTTGTGATATCTTTGAAGTTTATCGGATCAGTCTCGTTGATGGTTAAATCCGGTGTAACGAATATATCAGATTTTTACATACTTAAGAAACTATATAAATTATAAAAATGGACTTTGATGATGGCTTTCATAACTTGCAAAAATCCTATCCCGATCCATTTGCGTCTCAGCAACCATATAACCCAAGAGCAGTAGATAATCAACACTATGCTCCGGATAAACCAAGATTTAAGGTACTTGACGGTAGTTCTCCGGATCAAGGCGAACGATCGTTTCCGTCCACTCAAACAAGAAATACAGCGGGTAATGATAATTATACAGATATGAGACGGGATCAAAATCCTTCGTATCATACTTTACCAAATCCTGATACAGCTCACTATGTTCAACCTTATCAACATACGATGAAAAGACCAAGCAATGCGGATCGTATGAAGGAAATTTTTGGAGAACACCAGGATTATTCTCGTTTGAACGAGCCAGATTTTAAACGTTCGAATAGAGAAGAATATGGGGTAAATCCGATGGTTATGCCTCCTAGAAATGATCCTAGACAAATGCAAGTAGAACAACCAAGACAGAATCCAGTAGGCAATCTTCCTCGTATGAAATATATTGAAGCAGATGACCCTCGACCAGGGGGTGGAGAAAGGAATCAACAACCTACCAAAGATATATCGAATGATTATCGTAAAATTTATAATGCTATCTTAGAGGTATTTCCCCGTTTTATAATGACAAAAACTGCTGCATTCGGGCAATTTTCCGTCTATAAAGCTGTAGTACAATGTTTGCTATGTGACGGAACCCGTTATGTTGTGGCTATCGTCAAAGATGATACATCGCCTATTAGAACTAAAAAACCACTGACCATGTTAGCCTGGGTCAATTTTCAAACAAGATATTTAGATGATGATAGAGAACATAAAGAGTTCCAACTTAGTAGTCACCCCTATGTTAAACCTGATAGAACTATTCTTGACGATGTTATTCGTTTGTCTAGAAAAACTACCACGGCAAATTTATATAATTGTGATAACCTTCCTTTGGATGTAGAGGTTATAAGAACGAGAGATGATGAAGATATAGCTGAGGTTGGATCTGTTTTTGGGGCTTTAGAATTATTTTCTACACTGCTTAGTTTCTCTGATAATTAGGTTACATAATTGTTCTCTGGTTAATTGATTTTTATATCAGATGTATTATTGATTAATACATCTTATTAATATTATACTATGCCCTCCTATAACACTATAGATTTTATTTATCAGACACATGAAGAAACCAAATCTGAAACTTATACGGAGGTAAATGTATTTAGTAAAAATACAACTAACACAAGAAAGGTGACTTATGTAGTTAAAGAAACAAATGAGAGTTTTTGGGCTCGAATAAATACTTATGTAAAAACTAAAAATGCTCGGGTAGTTAATTTCGAAACTTTGTATCTTTCATTAAGTAGTAGGTGGGGTCCGGAAGGTCCAATATATATATATATATTACAAATTCAAATTACGACGGCGGTGTAAGAGATAGCGAGTATTCTCAAGGTTATCGAATTTTTATAGAAATTCCTGATCCAATACTTAGAGCAATTTAATTATAAGTTAAATACTTTATTTCTTCTGTATAACAACTTATCTATGAATAATCCTGTAGAAGATATAGATACAGAGGAATTTTCTCTAGATTTATCGAACAAAAAGAAAAAGAAAAAATCGTCTCAACTTCTTAATCCTACAATAACCGAAGATGAACCAGACTATACATATACAGAATTATTAGCACGCGTATATGGTCAATTAAGAGAAAAGAATCCTACTTTTTCAACTGTTAAACGATATGTTATTCCTCCACCTCAATTAAATCGAGTGGGAACCAGAAGGACTATGTGGGCTAACTTTTTTGATATAGCAAAAGCAATCAATCGTCAGCCCGATTCAATTATGCAATTCATATTAGCCGAACTGGGGACAGATGGTTCTATAGATGGAAACAATCGCTTCCTTATCAAGGGAAAATATGCGGTTAAAGATATCGAATCTTTACTCCGAAAGTATATCGGGGAATATGTAACATGTACAGTTTGTCGTAAACCCAATACTACGCTTGAAAGAGACCCTGTCACTAGACTTTTTTTCGTTCAATGTGATGATTGTCAAGCTCGCCGATGTGTTGCTCCTATCAAGGCCGGATTTCACGCCGTCCTCAAGGGGGAGCGAAAAAAAGTCAAGATGCAAGAATAAATATAACTTAAAGATTAGATTTTTTCTATAAATGACAACTCGTTTATTTGCTCGTTTTGGATCCTATTGGATCAATCGAAATAATATAAGTAGAATAAGCTATTACGAACATAGCAAAGGTGATGTTAAAAAATATCAAGTTGTTGCTGAGATGAAACATAAGGGATTTAGCGGAAGTTTGATTTGGTCGACTTCTGAAGATGAAAAATTTTCCGAGACTTATTCTACAGAGGTTGAAGCTCTTCAAGCTATAGAAGAAATTGTCAAAAATTGAAATTTATCGCTATTAAATAATAGACTTAAAGCTTGAATCTTTGTCTGTAAACACAATGCCTGCTCCCCAATCTAAAGAAGCTAAACGTTTAGCACAAAAACAAAAAGATGCTTTAACCAAGGCCGCCGAAGCAGCTAAAGTTGCAAACTCGGTTACAGAAGCTGTCAAAAATCCTGCTGAAGCGAAGAAGGAACCAACAAAAACCAAGGCAGTAAAATCTAAAAAATAGTTTACAGTATAATTGATATCAAGAAATGATTTTGCCTTCTAAGAATGATTTTATAATAAATGCCAGACCCGTTTATATTTGTTTTTTGTTTCTCAGTAATAGTAGCAGGCTGTGCGGATTTATTATTCACAGGTCATAAGCTTCATGAAGATCTTCGATCCAGATGGAAATATGAGAACGAAAAAATAGTACCTCCTTCGTGTAAAGAGAAATTATTTATATTAACCAAATTAAGCTACCAAAACCCTTATCCAATATCGCTATCTCATACATACAATTCCATCATTCATGGTAATGGGAAGTAGCTGTTGCCTATAAAGATCGAAAAAATTAAAATCAACTTCTATAAATTACGTCAATTATGAGTCACGGTTACCTTTTCAGGATTGTATTAGGATTTTCCGATGTTAATTGATTTTTTCAATTATAATCTTACTATCATTTACCCTGGATGACGAATCAAATACGAACCCGTAACGAGTCTTACTTATGTGAGATAGGAAAAGGGCTAGGGACAGTGTGTTCTTTTTCGTCAGGCAATAAGCGTGGAGGGACGGGGTTATAAAAACCTTTACCGCGACTCCTATACAAAACGCTTTTAATCACACCCGTGCCTTTCTAGGGATTTTGACGGGTGAAGGACGTGACCGTAAGCCTTTTTAACAAGCAGGTCAAGATCCAAGTACCGCTATAATTTCAATATCTTCGATGTTTGAAAAAGCGGATATATGGGGTGGAAAGAATGTAGACATAATTCTTGTAGTTTATGGACAAAAAGATGCTGTTATTGTAGTGATAAGAGATATACAGAGGGCAGATATGTTGACGGTAAAGGACTTGTCCAAGTTCGAGGTAAAAGTATCATTAATTATTGCAGTAAATGTAAATAAAGAATTAAGCCATATATTTCTAGAAAGATTTGGATGATGATTATCCAAATTTAATTAAACGATTTTTTACCTTTGCATAGATATAAATAATATCTTATCCATCATGTCGACTATCACTCGCACTGAATTTTTCCCTTCTATGATCACTGCAGATGTTGCTACTTTTGCATTTGAGCATCTTCGAGATAATATCCAGTGGGAGGAAGGGGTTCGTAGCAAGATGGGTTTCACCCGTCTAGCCAAATCTCTTTCAACGCATGACGACGATATAGTTCGTCAGCTAATTGAATCTGCTGTTAAAGGTATTTCTAATGGAAAGAATAAGATAAACGGTATGGCTATCTTTGGTATATATTTGAATTATTACAAAGACAAAACGTTTTGGACCCCGAATCATTCTCATAAAGGAACTACTCAAATTATCATTTCGTTAGGAGGCTTGTTAATTTGACAATTAATAAACCAAAATAGTATCATCCTATGATATGGTGCAAGCTACAATTCGACACGAGACTCGACATCCTGATCTACATGTACAATGTAATTGGTTACTGAATACAATGGAAGAAAACAATAATGAAAATTTATGAAGAGCTTTACTTCTTCAAGTAGAGATATTAAAACAGGCAATTCTTGAATAGAGATAGATAAAAAAGAATATCTACAGGATAATCATCCATTTAATTATCATGAATATTTATCTGGATCATCAAAATCCTCTAAAATTAATTAAGAATTATTTCCTACCTGTTTTTCTTTCTAACTTACAATACACATGAGTTCTGTAAGAAGTGTTGGCGTCAAGTCTGTAAGATTATCTACAAATATTGAGGATAAAACATCTAATAATGTTGAGTTTATTAATATGAGGGAGAATTATAATTTACGACAGATATCAACACCACCCAGGATGAAAATTTTGTGCGATTTGGATGCGACACTCATAAATTCTCTTAGTCTCAAGGGAGAATTACAACATGCTCCTAAAGAATTTCAAAGGAAATTTGCCCACGTAGATATGAAAAATTATTATAGAATATTTGAGCGCCCATATCTGCAATACTTTTTAGATTTTTTGTTTGAAACTTTTTCTATAAGTATCTTTACGGCGGCGGATAAAGATTATGCCCTTTTTATTGCAGATAATATTGTGCTGAAAAAACCGGGCAGAAAACTTGAATACTTGTTTTTCGGGACCCATTCGAGCTTTTCTGAAAGTTATTATAAGTCTCCTAAGGATTTACGTCTACTTTGGGATGTATTTCAACTAAAGGAATTCTCCCCTTGTAATACTATAATAATTGACGATCTTGATCTTGTCTTTAAAGCTAATACTTTCAATACTATCCCTGCACCAAAGTTCGAACTTTTAAATGATGATAAGACCGTGAATTATGATCTAGTAGGGGATAATTTTTTACTTAGCGTGATACCAATCTTGGAAGAAAAACGAAAGAGATTTAATAAATCTTTATGCATTCACGAACCCAATCAATTGTGTTATGGTAAAGTATGTAAAAAGCCCGGATTGAAAGTTATTTAGATTTATTATGTAAACTTGAATTGTAGATTGATTTATGATAATTCAATAATACCTTTCTTTCCTTGAGCTCGTTGTGTTCGTCCTGAAGCACGTTTAAGTGTAGTATTAGTTTTCTCTTCATTTTCTCGGGCAGATGCGATCGCTCTAGCCATGGCTTTAATACCGCCTCCTTTACCTCTGCCACTCATTTGTCCTGGTTCTTGTGGTTCTGGAGGTTGGATGGGTTTTCCCCTGATTGGTACGTCTCCTCGAGGAATGTTCATTCCACTCGGATCTTCGTCCAGAGAAGAAGGGATTCCTCTATCATCTGATTCGTCGCCTTCTTCTTCATGTTCAGGAGTTAGATCTTGAATGACTGTAGCTTGAGGACCTCTTCCGACAGATATAGTACGAGGCGCTTCTTGAGGGTCTTCCATCATTGCTGATTCGAACGGCTCCCTAGCTCTTCCCATACCAGAAAGACTAGATACCATATCTTCATGCCCTTCTCCTAGAACTGGACGTTCTGGAGTGTTTTCTCCACTTATATCTCTTTCTGATGTTATTCCCTGGAACGGTTGTCTTCTGGGACCTCGACGCTGAGGGACGTCTGGAGGACCCCTCGGAATATGTACTTCAGTTGGTTTTCTAGCTTGGGCTCCAGCTAAGGGAAGACCTTGAGTTTGCGGATTTGATCCAGGTAGTGAACGCATACCAGCCATAAGTTTGTCGATAGATGAAACTGGTAGGCCTCCTGAAGGTTGTGAAGTGGATACTGGCTGTTTCGGTGCAGTTAAAGCTGTAATATATTGGACAATAAATTCAAAGGCTTTAATAGCTTCATATTTGGCTACTGTTCCGTCAGGAAAAATATAGAGAAAGCAGGGTACATTGTTTATTTGTATATTTTCCGATGACAGAATAGCATCTCGGACTTCTTCGGAATCTATACAAATTTTTTCAAAGAGGTCAAGATGCTCTTCTTTTATAAGACCTCGAAGCTTCTTACAGTTAGCCGAATATTCCGAATATAGTAATATGAGAGTAGGTGATGACATGAATTAAAGAGATGTATTATGTCTTTAACATATTGTATTAGATTAAATAATGAAATATTTCCTCAAGTTAAAGGAAATATTGCTTAAGTACAAATATGCTGAATTATTATCGTTCAGAAAATGAAAGTCTCCCTCCTTATAATAGAGAAAATGCCCTTAGTTTACGCATGTTAGAAAGTCCTTATAAAGTTAATGATTTGCCCTCTGAGACAGACAGTTCCAGTAGAGCAATTGATACAAACCATATTAGCCCTTGGTATAGAAATGTAGCTTTTACTGCAGCTCAAGATCCAGATTATACAAACCTTTTTTCACAACCCAGTATTAACTGGATCTCAGCTCAAATTACTCTACGTCTAAGAGGAGTACATCCTGAAGGCAAAGATATTGTTGTTCCGGATTATACTATTTTAAGTGTAGCGGATAGTTGGTATAATGGCACTCAATTGAGTATTGAGATGCTTCAGGAGATGACGATATTACACATAGTCGATATTATCAAAAATGACTATCAAACCATGGAACAAAATGATAAATTATCTGCATGGGTTCAATTATATGATATGACGACTGGAATGAATAAATGGGATAAAGGAGCTATAAAACTAAATGAGAAGAGAGGTACCTCATATTATAGTTGGAATTATTAAGTTGAATATCTGTTACAAAATTAAATAGTATTTGAAAATTATATTTATCTTCTGAACAAACAGACTAATACTTTTGCTTTAGATGTAGCCGGATCTATAGCTACTGATACTTCATATATTTTAGGGTCTAACTCTCTTACAGTTTATGATCAATATATTTTAATACCTATTGCAGTAGAATATCTTGGAGCATATCCAGTAGTTCTTCCTGGACAATCACCTTTAGTCGCCACAGGAGGATTAACTTATAATGCATTAGCTACTACTATAGGAGGTTTAGTTCAAAATAGTATTTATGAATATACATATTCTTGTAGTATATTAGATAGTATAGCAACTGATAGTCTTGGTTTTGTTATTGGTAATACTATTGGTACTATATATTCTAGTGGTACTGTGCCTGTAAGCAGCAATTATTGTATGGCGACGTCTATATTTTCTTTTAAAGCAAGTGGAACAATGGTGACAATACCTACAGTTACTTCTATAAACGGACCTGGAGATTTAACTACTTTTCCTGGTGGTATGATAAAATTATGTAGGGTAGCATAAAATAAATTTTAATATAGTTCGAATTATTAAGTTAAGTATCATGCTATATATCGTCTAAATTACTTACACTATATTTCTTCAAGTTTCTGAAGAAATAATCTTTGTATAGAAGAATATAATTTAGAAATTGTATTAATAGAGGTAGACTTTCTTAGCAATTATTCTTTATTCAAAAAGCTACCATAAAACGGATTTATTATAATAAATGCTATTCCTAACATTACATAGGCAACAATAGCAATAAATTTACAAATATTAACCTGTGCCTCTTGAATATCTAAATTATCATCGATATCACATTCTTCGTCGCTCGAATCTGGATTTATGTAACTTTCGTTTTGATTAACAAAAGAGATTCTTCTGCCTTGTTTTTGGTCGAATTCTTCTTGAGTAACACCGCGCCCACATGTAATTGTTCGTGTATTATTAGAGGATAAAATCTTGTTCCAACACAATTTTGTTAAACTCCTCTTCAGTAATACCTTGTCTCAACATATTTTGTTTGAGCTAGTAATACCGTATTTACATGTTAGTTTTTAGTTTTCACACCACAACCGTCAGCATTGATACTGACAGAATTATTTATATAGATATGTTATGTTTTAAAAACGCAACTATCAGAATCACAAAAGGATACGGAATTTTCGTCTATAGTTTCTGTAGAGTTATGAAAATCTAACGGCTTTATTCCTATGATTTTTCTCTTATATTCATCCTCGGATATCTCTTCATATGGCAATTGAGGATAGGATGCCTTGGGAGCTTTTGGTAGAAAGCTAACTCCTTTGAGTTGATATTGAAAGTAGTTTAAAGCGTGTTGAATGTCTTTAGCCTCTTCAGGTTTAAATGTAACCGTAGAAGATACCTGGTTGTCAGCCCAATATTTCTGAAGAAACCCAGCCATAGAAAGTTGTTCCCACATACTAACATCATTAATAGTCCTACACTCCCCTACATCTACAGGAATTTCTACTATACTGGTAGTATCCGGTTGAATTTTACAATCCTCAACGTGATAACCAGATTTACGCAGAGGGACAATCATATCAGAATTCTTAGATAAACGAACTCGCCTAATATAATATCGAGATTCGGGCCAATGCATTCCAGGTGTAGCCCCAGCTACTAAACTTACACTACCTGAAGGTTTAATACAGGTCGTTTTCACTGAACGAGGAATAGATAGCCAATCAGAGTATACTTCATCGTAATATTGTACAATTTTATAACCCTCATTACACCATTGTTCCAATGAGTGAATTCCGTATTTTGGCAAAAACTGAGCTATTCCTGTTAAACTGCAACCAATTCTTCTATTCCTTAACATAACCTGATTTGTTTCTGCAATATGAGAATTTCCTAAAGTCACTGTTTTAGCATAAAGATAGGCGAATTTGAGAGTGCGTTTAAAATCTTGCAGATCTGAGCAGTTCATAGGAAATACTTCAACCAAATTACACATCTCGGCTGATTCCAGGCTCTGTTCACAACAAGGATTTGTCCCCGTTACACGTCTATCTTTAAAATTAGGAGGTTCACACATTCTTCCATAATCTTGTGTTGGTTTTAACCAAAAATATCCAGGTTCCCCATTACTGGCAGTTAACTCTGCTGCTTTAGAATAATTCATCCCTATTTCTGCAAAGATAGAATTATTACTCGTCCATCCATACATAGCACGTTCTGGATTTTGTTCGTAATTTTTGAGGTTTAAAAATTCATCCGAATTTGGATCTCCCAACATTATTTCTGCAGTGTTATGACTGAGCAGACCATTCACATAGAATTCATGAACTCCTTTAGATTCGTTAGGACCGTCTACAGTAATATCATAACAACGACTGATACCAGCAGGTTCTATTCTTATAACCTCGACTGGGCAAAGTTTTGCGTAGTCCGATTCATCATCATAATAATCTATATCTAACCCATGACCCTTCTTAAGTCTATCTTCATAATTAATTTTTTGTTTAACATGCCAATTCCAATCAGCGCAAAACTGAATAGGAAATTCGTTTAAGTTTTGACTTTCCGTATCAACTATCAATTCTTTATGCAGTTGAGGAATTGAATCAATTAAGAAAACCGCTCTACGAGTTATAAGATTTACTTTATAGTGACCTGTTTGGATCGTTAATCGAGATTCTATACCACAAGAATAGAGAACTTTTTGAATATCACGAGCAAATTCCTCGTGAACTGTATTAATAACTACAGGTCGGTTTGTTTCTGTTACATCAAGCACACCAGCTACATAAGCAAGACGAACGCTATTTTTTGCTCTCAGAATGAAATCAGGAATACGAATAGTAGTTTTGATATATTTATCGAAATACCACGCAAGCTGTTTACTCTGACATCTCATTAATAACATTTTTAATTCTTCCGGATGTTGTTTCACTGTCACATGTAAATCTATACTAAATCTACGCAATTGTTCAGCAGCTTTTTCAGATATACTTTCGTCATGAAGGCCTAACGATACAGATACATCAACTCCGTCAGCACAGCCATTAGCAGAACAGAAAAGTCCAAGAAACCATGCCATATCTTCGTCTAGATCAGGGACAGTAAAATACACACATTCTGGCAATGTTGTAACTTGTCCTTCTATAGGAGTACGAGAAGAAATCAATCTATTACCTGGTTCCAATTTACCAGCTTCTATCCATTCATATTTATCAAAATTTGTGAGGACTGGCATACGATGATTCTCCGTACAAACAAAGTCCCCATCTTGAGTCACAATACGTATTATATCTCTTTCACCTTGATCAAACCAGTCAGTAACCTTGTGATATCCTTGAGTAGTCAATACGTCTTCCCCAATTTTAACATCTTCAATTGGTATAAGACCACCACGACAATGAACAAGTGACCCGACAGGTAAACATCGTCTCACGTTACCGGCAATTACACATGTTCCTATCAAATTCTGAATATCAGCTATTGTGCGAACTGTTACGAATAAATCTTTATTTTTATCCAACGTAACCCTAACATCTTGATATAATTTTTTCAATGGATCGGGACCAGATGAAACACCTCCAAATGTTTTTATAGGCAATCCTCCTGGTCTAATCTTAGAAAAATCAAACTCCTGTCTAATCGAACCTTGTTTAAAATACGAATCTATCAATCGTCTCAGTCCTTCTGTCCAACCTTCTCTATCATCTGCGATTATAAAAGTTTCAGATCTGGATTCATCTGGACCAATTACTTTAACTGTTCCTGCACCTTTTGTATCGAAACCAACTCCAACTCCAAGCATTGAGTAATCGAATAAGAAACAAAAGGGGAATGATGGGTTTTTATCCATATCTTTAGTCGTGACAAATGCGCAATTGTTTAGTGCTGCATATAATCCTCGTTCCTCTGTAATTTTCGTTCCCATCGCCCAAAGCCCTCTTCCTGGTGGAAGAAATTTCATATGAAACATGCGCTCAAACATTTCTTGAGCACTTTTTTGACCTACAGCTTCACTCCAGCCTAATTTATGTAGTTGGATCCATCTTTTTTGCATACTATAACATCCGTTAACTACCCTTTCAATAGTATCCGCCCATCGTTCTTTCTTACCGTTTGGTAAAGGGCGAGAATATGTTCTTTGATATACTAATTCGCCCAGTCCATTGAATCCAAAAGGAGGCTTGATGTTACGAAATGTATCTACAAATTGCTGATTTAGGGTGAACGCAAAGGTAATTTCGTTAGAAGACATTACGAACAGGAGTGTATTAATCTGAGATTTAAATTCTTTAAATATCATTTATGGAAATGATATTTTTGCTTACTTATCAGCCCATTTTGGGCGTATTTACATTAAAATATATTAATCCTCCTCTATCGTGTAGATTTAAGACTAGGGTGGGTAGGATATGGTACACCAAAGTACGCATTGCTTGTTTTCCAATTTTCTACAGCTTTTTCATAGGTATATTGAGCTTTAGTTTGATCTCTAAGTGTTTTATCACATCCGCCACAACCATTGTATAGTTTCGAGTCAAATATGTTACCACTGGGCGGTTGAACCATAGTTCCACCTCCTATAGTATCATAAGTTAAACCTGAACGCAATGGGCTATAAATTGGTATATAAGCTGGACGTATATATGGCTGCACAGTTATAGGAGATGTAAATACTGCAGGTATTGGTAAAGAATTAACGTTATATTTAGCCTGAACTGAAACTACAAGTAACAGAAGAATAAAAGCTGTCAGAGAGATGATTTTTATCATTGTGTTATGTATCCGTAAGGTGTGTTAGATTAATTATAGGTTGATTCAAAAATCATTTAGCAAAGGAATTTTAAATCTATCAAATTTTAGATAATTATTTAGGCGGTAGATCGTCATCTTTAATTTCAACTATAGAAGGGGTTTTATTAACCTCATCCAACTCCATTTTCCTTTTCTCTGATTCTACTCGAGCTTCAATCTGTTCTTTCATTTTTGCCGGATCTAATCCAGAAAGACTTCCTCCAGGAGTGATACCCATTCCCTGTCCTCCCATACCCCCACTCATCATACTTTGGACCATCCCCATCATACCGCTCAAGTCTATACCTCCCATAGGATTTGATCCATTTCCACTACTTCCCATCCCAGAAAGACCCCCAAGCATTTGTTGTACTGTTCCAACTAATTTACCCAGATCAAGAGTTCCTCCTTTTATTCCATTATCTATTGAACCGACCAAATCATTTAGAACTCCACTTTGTAAAATAGATGTAGCAGCAGACATAGGATCAGCTCCAATTTTATCTTTATCTATACTCTTCTCAATCTTGGATAAGAAACCATCAAGAAATTGTCCCTCAGAAGATGAGTTTTCCTTGAGATGTTTGAGAACTTCCCTGGCCTCACTAGTAGGATCAATTGTAGCTTGAATAACAAGGAGATGATTCCAGGTCGTATTTAATGTATCTTCATCCAAATCTGCCTGATTAAGTATAGCATGGAGATCAATAAAAACTTTTTCACTGTAAGATATACGATGATATACTATCTTTTTAGGATCCTTAGATAGGATAGCTTCGTTATTACGAGAACAAAACTCAGTGAATAATCCGATGTTTCGGCTAATGGCTTGTTTATTAGAAAGTTTGGTCTTTGATAAAAGATGGTTATATAAAACTATTTCATGATATTTTTCCCCGAATACTTCGGCTAGTTGAGAAATAAAATCAGCAATTTTAGTGAAGCTCTTAAACATGTGCTCACTAATCATTTTAGAATTTTTAGGTGCTTGTTTCATATTTATATTATTAGAAGATGAAGTCGCCATTTGAAGTTGGTAATATTAGTTTTAAGTATCAAATACATTCGATTTGATAATTTATTTGTAATATAGGTTTAAAGCTTTTAGACCAACGGAATTCTCGAAAATGGTGTTGTGGTTATACTGCTAGAGACCAAAACTTGATTTAAGTTTTCTAGTACTTGGTTTACTACTAAAGAACTCAAAAAATCCAAACTATCGTCTATTTCATACACAAACATATTCTCTTCTGAAATACCCCGTTCTTGCATGTCTTGACGAATAAGATCAATAATTGCTTGGTGGTCAAAGTCTGAAGATGTATCGTCGGCTGACTCCTCTTTTTTAGAAAGGAGATCTTGTTCCTTTTTTGTCAATTTAATATTTGACCTACATACTGGACATTTATCTTTACCCCATTTTATTACACAATTGCGATGGATCCAATGCCCACATGAAAGTGGTTGATTAACATCGGAAAGGGATTCCATACATACAGGACAATCCTCTTCAGGCTTTGGATATTTAAAGAGTTTGGCATGATTGGGGCAGTATTTGGAATTGTAAGTAACTATACTAGAACACCGCTTTCCTATCTTAGTTGTTCCTTCACAATAATAAACAGGGGTAATGAGCAACTCATTAATTTTGTTCATTCTAAAGAGATGATACATAATGATAAATAGTATTTTTTATATAGGCTATTAGCTCTTAAAGAGCAAATAGTTAATAATGAAGAAGTTTCTATCTAATTTTAATCTTACAGATAAGCGATAATTATATTTAATATTCTGGACATTTACCACCACATTCTACATCACTATCTTCTTCAGGTTCACTTTCATCTTGAATCTCATCTTCTTCATCAGGTTTGGATCTAGGCATTTTTGTGTCATACTCATATTCATGCTCAGTAAGATAGGTGATATCTTCAGGTGACAGATCTGTGAGTTTTCCGTCTCGCATACGAGCATAAATCTTTCTATTATCTTTATTGATCACATACCCTGTAGCTGGATCAACATAGATTTTAAGCTCCTTGTTGTACTTGGGAGAGAATGTTACTTCTTCTACCTCTTCTTTACCTTCCCCTTTCTTTGTTTTTGGATCTTTTTCTGCAGATTTGGCATGTTTAGCACAATATTTACCTGTAGCACTTTTAACTGATACATTAGCTGTACACTGTTTACCTACTTCTCCCTTAGTATTGGTATAAGAACATTGGGCTGTTGGAGTTGTTGATTTGGAAGCTTTCTCGGGTTTATTTTCTTCTTTAAGATGACGAGAACAATATTTACCCGAAGAACTCTTGAGAGATACCTCATGATCGCATGCCTTTTTTGAACGTACAAAATAAAAGGAACAGATTTTACCCGGAATAGTAGTCGCTTCTACACCTTTGACAGAAGCTTCCAAATTGATAACATACTCAGGGGCAACTTCGTTCCATATACGAATAAGATCTTCTTTATTAATCTGTAATTTTGTTGCTGCCCGACTGGCTACAGTTAGGAAGATATTTGTAAGATGTTTATCGGATAAAGAATGAAGGAATTCTGATAGAGAAGATGATATAGTTTCTATACCGGATGAGGATAAAACATTCTTCTTTTCCTCTTGTAGACGAAGTTCTTCGGCGCGTTCATTATCTTGTTTTATAGAAGCTTTAGTGACCATTTTAGGAGGCATCGTGAAATAAGTAGAATAGAGATTATTGATGGATAAGTTAGCAACACTCAAAGAAATCAATTATTAAGGTCAAAGATAGAGCTACGAACACGATTGTTTGAGCATTATTTTTGTAAAAGATAAAATGTCGGAGAATAATTCGTTTGCTATTTAAAGAGTTGGTTGATCTAGTAAATTTGCATCATGTCTATAAGAGTTTGAGCTCGTTTAGGTGTATCTATACAATACTTATTCCATCAGTCATCATCTCGATTAAACTGTCAGTACAACAACATTTAGCCATTTGTAAGGTGTTTTTTCATATATTAAAAATTCGATTATTATTTTAGCTTTAGTGAAAGCTAAAATTTGTATAAAGTTGTAATATACAATTACAGATTAATCTTTGTGTTTATTTAAAATTTATCCTAACAAAAATCTAGGGGCTACACCAACCGCGTATAACTGTTGACAAAGGAGCTTAGTCGCGAAAGGGATAGTCACCCAAGAAATCTTTTTACTTTTACACGCCTTACATACCCAAATCTTTTTCTCTGGATTTCCAATAGCAAACAGTCCGCAATCTTCGCATACAACTGTTTTATATAAATCTGAAAGGTTCATTAACCTCTCTTGAATGGTTGCTGCTCCTCCAAGACTGATTAGCGTATCCCTTTCCATTTCTCCCCAACGTAATCCTCCCTCTCTGCTACGCCCGTCAGTTGGTTGATGTGAAAGTGTAGCTATAGGACCCCGTCCAGAACGACAATGGATTTTATCCTGGACCATATGCTTAAGACGTTGATAATAACATGTTCCTACATAAATAAGCGCCTGCATAGGTTTTCCTGTAATTCCACAAGTACATTGTTCCCATCCCCTACGTTCATATCCTTCATCCTTAAGACCTTCCCCCATTTCTTCGACTTCTTTTATTCCCGTAGAAAAAATCGTAGCATTAGAGAAAGTACCGGAAAGAGCCGCATATTTACCCGAGCGAATTTCCTTCATATGTCCATTAGTCATACGGGAAGGTTGTGAATGAGCATTAATGACAATATCTGGGTTAATTCCATCTATAGTAAAGGGTAAATCTTCTGGATTCTTAATAGAACCAATAACACCTTTTTGAGAGTGAACTGCGGCAAATTTATCTCCAATTTCAGGACTTCTCACTTGACGGATACGCACTTTAACAGTACGAGTACCGTCTGGATTTGTAGAAAACAATACTTCATCTACAGTTCCATGCTCTCCTTTTTTAATAAATACGCAGCGCGGTTTCATCGGTTGTCCATTGATGCCAATTGAGGTAGAAATCTTCCCGATAATCATATCATCCTCTTCTACTACAGTCCCAACTCTGACTATACCGTCTATATCCAATTTATGAGCACTTGGCTCATTTGGACGTCCAAAACGTTCTTCTGATCCAATCGTCTTGGACTCTGCTTCTCTGTAACAGCGATAGTAAGTAGACCGAAACATTCCTCTATCTATCGATGCTCTATTAAGTGAAAGGGCATCTTCCTGATCAAAACCTCCATCACAAGTAATTGCTACTACAGCATTTTGTCCAGCTGGAAGATCGTTAAAGTGCATTTCCTCCATAGCATCAGTCTGACATAGAGGTTTCTGAGGATAGTCTAAAATATGGGTCATAGTATCCATCCGTTGTTTATAATTAATACCGGGTACAGATAAGGCTTGTTTGCTCATGCTGGCCTGGTATGTTATACGCGCAGAAGGATCGGAATTGGCATAAGGAATAATACTCGCACAGACTCCAATAATGAGTGAATCCGATAGTTCGCAATGACTGTATTCTACTCCATCTTTACCCAGATTTTCTGGTTTAATACAAACCATCAATGTTTCTTGCTCCCCAGAATCTACCATTTCTACAATTCCGTCAATAAGTAAATCGTTCCAAGTCTTTACCCCACTTACTACTAAGTCTAAGTAGTCTTTATCCATGCCAATTTTATTATCTTGCACAATAAACAGTGGACGACAGGTTCTACCACTATCAGTCCAGATATAAATCTCTAAGCCAGAATTAGGAGGGTAAACTCCAACATCCGCAGGAAGTGTTCCATCTAACTTGAGATCTCTAATAATGTGATAAGGAGTATCTGTAGCATGCCATCCTTTAATTTTTCCATTAAGAAAGACCATATACGGGGTATCTTTCTCTGGTTTAATTTTAAGATGACTTGAAAGGATATTAGCAATAAATATATCAGAAAAGGCTACAGAAATGTGATTAGATAATGATTTGTTTTTAACCAGACCTATGCTGCCTCCTTCAGGGCTTTCAAACGGACACGTAGTTCCCCAGGTAGAATTGTGCAATTGACGCGGCTTAGATAGAACCGAATTTTTAGGCATAGGATTAATATTACGCCGACAATGGGATAAGGTAGCCTGATAATTAAAACGATTGAGAACTTGAGAAACTCCTGTCTTCATTTTTGAATTTCTAGTGATGCTCCAATTTCCAGTAGAAATAACATATTTAAGTTTATCGGTTAACATAGTATTGTTTATGAGCTGAGTTAAAGTAATATCCTTGAGATTTGCTCCACCCTCCATCTTTTTTGTTACCATAAGTTGAAGTTCTCGATTTACCATAGACCAGACTTGTTTAAACATATTACCAAACAGAATTCCACTCTCGTCTGTTCTCTTATTCTTTGCGTGATCATGATCGTCATAATCCCTCTGTTCAAAATATACTTGTAAAAGTTTTTGTACCATATATACTAAGAAGGTGAGTTTCGTATCATTTGTAGTATCGTCAATTCCCAGGTGGGGTAAGAACTCTTTTTGTAAAACCGCATGAATGTATGTTTCAGCCTTGTCAATAGTCGATCCTTGAGTAGAAGATATCTTGGTAAGGTATTTAAAGGCTTCTTCTTGATCTTGAATATGATACGATTCTTCCTCGATACTGTCTAGGAGAATTTCGAGTTCTTTACGCTTTAGCCCATTAACTCCTACAAAAAGACGCTCCTGGAATATAGCATCTTTTATACTTTCAGTCATGCCTAGAGCTTTGAAAAGAATACCAAGTGCAAATTCCTTCTTAAAGTAGTTGGAAAACGCTCGCAAACTCTTTTTGCCCATAGAAGAGGATGGAAGTAAGTGGATATAAAACGGACATGGAGCTTTTTTAGCTCGCTCTTCAATTGAAGAAATTTCAGCATATATATCTTCCGGATCATGTTTATTAGGAAAAACATTAATATGATTAACACACATACGCTCCATACCCATGAGAACTTTTTCCGTTCCACCAACTACAAAATAGCCTCCCTGATCATAAATACATTCATTAGCTCCTATCATCTGTTCTTCTGTAGCTTTGTATAGACGACATTGAACAGACTTGACCATAGTAGGAATTAAGCCACAAAAGACAGTTTCAGTGGTATTCTTGATCTCTCCGGTTAACTTACTCACGAACTTCTTGTGAGCCTGAACAAAAAGTGGAGAACTGTAACTGAGATTACGAAGTCTCGCTTGATTAGGATACATTTCTGTAACCACCCCGTCATGTTCGACGATCCCAGGTTTATGAAGATATGGATTAGAGAAGTGATAGGAGAATTTGTAGTTCTCAGATTCATATTCGAATCCTACCGTTTCCGTGATTGTTTCTGGGATTATAGACTGTATACAATATGCAAATGACTCAAGATGGTGACGGACAAAACCACATTGTTTGAAGAAGGCCTTGATGGTCTCCCGAGCAGGCAAGACTTTTTTGAGGGAAGATGGCATCGTGTTTGTTGTTCAAGGTATAATAGATAACTTGACCTCGGATGGATATATAGAAAATCACTTTATGTAAGAGACGCTATGTATAGATATCTCATTTCTTATGCGGTTAGGAAGACTTGAAATTCGTCTCGGAATTAATCATCGTTTTCTTCATCATCGTTTTCTTCATCCACGGAGGCGTCATTTTCGACTACATTAAACATATCAAAATACGCATCATCAAATCGTCTTGTATTTATATATTCCTGAGCCAAGGTTTTGGTAGAGAATAAAAGTGGACGACATGCTCTCCAGTTATCATGAGGTGTAACAATAACAATCCAATGAGGAGAAACAATAGAGGTCATTTTTGTTAGTATTAATTATTAAAGATCATCTACAACAAAATCATTTCATTAATAGAAATATCTGGTCAATTACCGTTTAAACAGTCTAGTTAATACTAATTAATGAAAACTTCTAAGTTATCTAATTTACTTACTCAACCGGAAATTCAAAACAAACCTTCCAAGGTAAAGATTGAGTTAAAAACTATCAACATAGGAGATCTTATCGATGCGTTCAATGATGGAACAACATCTTTTGGAGAAAGGAAAGCTATATTTGAAGAGTTACGTCGACGAGATGTTGATCTGGCCAGAGAGAGCATAACAAATTTATGTCGAAACTATGAACATTCCGGAGCAAAAGATCTGATAAATTTTATTTGTTTCATGCTGGATTATGTTGTCTTGGATATCTTTGAAAAATTTGAATGCGTCCTTGCTCTACATAATTCAAATAACTCTAATACTCGAGGATACTTCACCCAAATCTTACGAGACTATAGCGCTATGAGCAAGGATACTCGACCCTCTATAACTATTTTTATTGATGTTCTCAGATACCTCTTAGTTGATAGCTCTATGTCAAATCAACAAAACGACGAGGTAGTTGATCATGTTAAATGGTTCTTGAACGATAGTTCACTTTCTACACCTTTTATATATAAAACAATCATTTCTATCCAGAGAGACGAGGATAGAAAAGTACAAAAAAATTATCTTGATTGTTTATATATGGAATTTTTCAACTCACAAATTGATCCTAATCACCTCATTCTATCGGCTCAATATTTGTTACAGTGGAAGCTAAATGTGTCCGAAGTAGAGTCTAAACTTTTATCTATAGCGCAATCTTTGGATACTACTTACAACACTCGAGCAGATAGTGCTGATTTATTAATAAAAATGGGAAGTTCTTCTATCCGTGAAGCAGCTTCAAAGATAATATCTGAATTAGGTAGAGATATGTCAAGTGCTCCTACTTTGGCTACAAATAAACAGAATGTTCATCTGATGGATGAGAGTGTAAATAAATTTCTCCTAATACTAGGAGGAACTAAGTTGGATGTGATTACTAAAGATTCCGAGGCTGAACGAGTCATTATATTTTCCGATGTAATAGAAATTATAAAAGCTCTTCCCAAATACTCTAATAATTCAGATGAGATTAATAGTTCTCTTTTAAGGATCAAAATAGATCAACTCATTTATCCAGGATCTCAAACACTTGCAACTATATTTATTAAAATTTTTCAGATGATTCAAAAGCATTCTTATAAAGATATGTTAATGGACCGATTGATAGAAGAATTAATAGAAGCTGCCAATACTTGTTCTAGTGGGCATGTTTCCAGGTTAGTTAATATATTTTCCGGAATCGACGGATTTGTCATGGATATTGGGTTTAGAAACCAAATCGAGTCTAATATAGCTGGAAGATTAAATGCTAAAATTAAAACAGCTATCGATACACAAACTAGGGATAATATATCTAAAACTGGTAGGATACCAGATATAGAAGAATTAAATATTATTGATGTAGAATATCGAAATAAAATAAGCTGTGAAATGATAAACAATCAACCAGAGGACAGATTGTCTTTCAATCAATTTTTCCGAGAGAATATTGGATATATAAGGGATGAAATGTATAATGAATTTGTCGGGGGCGGTCACGTGACCAGTGACGATTTTGAAATGTACATACGACAAGGGTTGATTTTTTACGAGACTGGACATAAAGAAAATTAGCTATGAAGATGCTATTATATATAATTCTAGAATTCGATAGCTTACTATCGAATTATTTAATCTTTTTTATTTGTGAGCTTATATTTGTTATATTCAAGTTATTCTAATCTATGTCGAAAACCTCCGCAGTAAGCATGGGGTCCGGAAGTTTTCGACATGCTTCTTTCAGTAAATAGGGTGAATCCATAGAATATAGATTCGTAGAATGAAAACCCGCAATGCCAAGACATAATACAGGTAGGAATACCAAAGAGAATGATGATGATAATTGAGGTTATGAACGCGTCTTCTGGAGTCATTTTAGCGATGAGATTCGGATGCGAGGTATTATCTACTGTATCGGAAGGAGAAAAATCAATTAATTTAGGACGAAGGCAAGATTCAAGGTAATATTTCCGCTATACCGAAGAATAAAAAATCAATTAATTCCAAGAGTTGGAACAAATTTGGACATATGACTGTCCAAATTTGCGAGGAAAGTAAATATATAGAGGTGAATTTAAAGGTAATATTTTTATAAACTAAGGATAAAATCAATTCTAGGAATCAGAATAATCAAGGAGCATACCAGAATTTCCCCATGCATCTATAGCCTCATCAAGGGCGTCCATTGTTCTATCTAAATCTAACTTACCGTGTTCTTCTGTACCAGTTTTCATATAAAGAAGAGGAGCTATCCTAGCATCTATAAATTGAATGGTTATCAAATTTTGCATCCAGGTTGGTAGACCCATGGCAAGTAAAATATTTTGGATTGTTTGAGGGCTTTTAATACCTTCTATATACAAACTCTTGATAAAAACTTGTAAATTATGCAACGCGACGATTTTACTAGGAGCATAATAAAGATCATATATCAACTTTCGTCCTCCTCTGAAAAAGAATAGATATGTCTTGTAGTCGGCAAATATGCTTGCAAGAAATATAACACTATTGATAAGTATTTCTAGCAGAGGATTCCTCTCTGATATCACATCTTGTGGAACAATGTTATATAAATTGTTCTGTACGGTAGTTATTTTCATTGAGTATAGAGCATCAACTATCCTCTTCACTCTAGAATCGACAATTTCTGTTCCATTTTGAGGTGGTAATGAAGGTTGACTCGGTTGTGAATTGCCCATATTTATAATGGATAAATATTTTATGATTTCTAATACTTTAGATGGTCAAAAATAGAAGCTGAAAATAATTTAATTACACCAGCCCATAGTACTAGCTAGAGCGTTAACCTCTCCTACTTCCCGATCCGATCCTTTTACTTTATCTGGATGATTAACCTTTAACCAATTCATCCAATCAGCCTTGGTTTTTATATTATATTTAGCCAATTTATCAGATGACCCTCCGGATGATAGAGGAGTTCCAATACCAGACGAACAATCGCGCCAACTTTTCCAATCTTCTCGTTTAGCCTGTTTCTTAGCAGGCTTTTGTTTTTTCTCTTCCTTCTTCTTGCGCGCGTTTATTTCTTCTGGAGAAGGTTCAATTTTTAATCTATCTATTCTAGCATCTATAGTATTCATACGAGCCCGTAATCTTATTATTTCAGCTTGAATACCTTCCTTCTCCTTGACCAAATCATTTATAGTAGAATCGTTTGATCTAAAGGGAATTTTATCAATAACCGCTGGATTAATATATCGCCTAGCTATAACTGTATTAGTCGTCACACGAAAGAAGAATCTCTTCTTCCCTATATATTTCCAATAATAATCTTCTGGTGTACTCATTTATATAGAGTAAAATTTACTTTTAACCACGAATTTAAATCTTTTTATGCGCTGTTCTACATCTATCTTAAATATAGATTCTGAGACAAACCAGCATAATCTATCTTTCTGGGTTTTTTTCTAATAGGGAAATTGTTGCTGGATTTTAGACACAGATTTGACCAATCTTGTCTAGGTTCTTTTCTAGTAGAGAAATAGCCGGATTCATAGTTATTTAATTCGTCGCGCTAAGCCCTGTAAATATAAGATAGTTTCTGAAAAGAAAGAACAGGATGATATAAAAATAAATGTCTATTAGTCGAATAAAAACTCACATTTAAAGATGAACAAATAAACTAGAAATTGCCATGACTAATAATAGCATAGTTAATTGATTTTTTTCACTCCTGGTATTATACAAGGAAATAATATTTCTTAGATTTAAATAACTTAAATGTTTAAACGGTTACCGAAATGTATTTTACATATTATAGCACAATATGTTGTCTTGAGACCGGTACGTTTAAAACTATTTATCAATCCGGATAAGATAGATTGGTATTGGCTATCTGAAAATCCTGCGGCAATTTCCCTTCTGGAAAAGAATCCAGACAAGATAGATTGGTCTGGTTTATCTGAAAATCCTGCGGCAATTTCCCTCCTGGAAAAGAATCCAGACAAGATAAACTGGTCTGGTCTATCTCGAAATCCTGCGGCAATTTCCCTTCTGGAAAAGAATCCAGACAAGATAAATTGGTCTTGTTTATCTCTATCTCAAAATGCTGCGGCAATTTCCCTCCTGGAAAAGAATCCAAACAAGATAGATTGGTATTGGTTATCTAAAAATCCTGCAGCAATTTCCCTCCTGGAAAAGAATCCGGACAAAATAAATTGGTATCAGCTGTCTCAAAATCTTGCAGCAATTTCCCTCCTGGAAAAGAATCCAAACAAGATAGATTGGTATTGGTTATCTAAAAATCCTGCAGCAATTTCCCTCCTGGAAAAGAATCCAAACAAGATAAACTGGTCAAATTTATCTGAAAATCCTGCGGCAATTTCCCTCCTAGAAAAGAATCCGGATAAGATAGATTGGTCTATGTTGTCTGGAAATTCTGAGGCAATTTCCCTCCTGGAAAAGAATCTGGACAAGATAGATTGGCCTTGGTTATCTCTAAATCCATCAATAATCGAATTAGATGTAGAACAGTATAAGAAAGATTTAAATTCATGCTTTTAATTGGATGAAATTTCAAAGATTATATCGACGCTATACATTAACCACAAAAGTAGTATTAATTAATCTTAACGGGTAAGCGATCCAATTTCAATTTAACAATGTATTAGACGGGTTTAAGGTTTTAATATTTTCATTCAATAAGATGAAAATATCCAATTTATTCAGACCATTTATTTGTTTATTAGTTGATTCAGGGGTATATCATCATCGTCATCAGAATCTGAACTATATGAACGTTTTGATCTCGACCGAGACACAGATTTCGATCTACTTTTACTTCTTGATCTAGAGCGAGATTTAGCCTGGAAAGTATGAATTGATACAGGCTTAAATCTCTTGGGAATTTTATATTGTACTATAGGTTCATCTTTATCACGAGAAATTAACCTTGCTGGAGCGACTAAAGAAGTACCCTCTGGAGGAGGTATATAACCAGTCTTGCGTAAACGTTTCCATTTTTTAGCCTGTTCTTTATATTTTTCATCATTTGTATCATACTCGAGATCCTCGTCTATAGGAGCATCTTCCTCTTCTTCGGTTATAACTAATGGTTTAGGACGATGTAACGAACACTTACTTCCACCGCCCGCAACATAACATTCACAATCTACATTCTCAATCGAAAAGGGTTCCAATCTAGCTAACATTTCTTGAATTTCTGGGTCTTTCTTGGTATATGACATGTGATACAGAATTTCATCAATAGACTGAGGTTGTTTATCATTCTTTTTTAATCTCAAAGGTTTAACCGCAAACAGCCGCCAAATATTAACATATCGTTCAGATAATGGTAAATGAACATGAGAGCGGTACCTTATCGCTCTTCCGATTATTTGTTCATCATCGGCAGCATTCCAGTTTGATTCCATCAAAATAACATTCCTAGTTCCGACTAGATCAAGCCCTTCTCCGCCAGCTTTGGAAAGCAGCAAAATCTTAATTTTACCCTTATTATATTCTGTCTTGTAAAATTTTCGATTTGCTGCGCTCATGTCCCCCGTAATAAGCCCATACGGAATTTTGTCCTTGTCGAGAAGTTTCCTAACATAATTAAGGCCAGATTCCTTCCACGCAGAATATATAATACTCTTATTTCCGACCTCAACTTCACTCTTTAATTTGTTGAATGTCCACTGTACTTTAGGGCTATCTTCCCCGTCAAGAGATAGTGATGCCCTACGTATAGCAGAATAAAAGAGTTTAAATTTACTGGGATCTCCGTACATATCAATTAAATATTTCTTCGCTTGTGCTTCCTGGACATCATAGTAGTCATTGTAATATTTTGGAGTCATGACAAAGTTAGTTGCTGATCCTGATCCAAAAGGCTTATCTACCCTTTTTGGATAATCATCTCCTTTTACCGCTACATTCATACTGATTTTACACTTAAAGTACTGTTCAAAGGCGTTTTCATCCTGTAAAATATAATTGTTAAAATATTTTACTGTTGGAGCTTCCGTATAGGGTATACCATCAACTATAGTTATCAAATTGATCATATCACTTGGTCTATTTTTCATAGGAGTAGCACTTAATAAAAGCACCTTGAAGGCTTTAGCTGCACATTTAACTATAACAGCCGCTACAGCCCCGGTTTTTTTCTTACGTGTAAGATTGATTTCTGCACGTAGATTATGAGCTTCATCTATAATAAGAAAAGTTTTGTCACAATGATTAGCATTGTTAGCGTTCTTATAGTGTGAATAAAATTCTTCCTTGGAGAAAAGCTTGACTCTATCTCTTATCTTAGGATCAGTGATATCTAGCCCAAATTTAATCATCTCCTTTTCAAAATTTTCAATAAGTGATAAGGGCGCAATAAAGATAACCTTAACATCAGGATAGTGACCCAGGATACAATTCATCGCAGCTACAGCCGTCAAAGTTTTCCCTGTTCCTGTAGGATGAATAGCGAGCAATCCTCTATGTTTTAATAAATGTCTTACAACATGCTTCTGATGTTCTCGTGTGGTAATATCTGGGTTTAATGGGATCATACATGTATCATCTTCTATCTTTTTATCCTCCTCTACTGGATGAGGACGAAACATTTCTTCCAATCTGTCACATATTTTAGCCTTTGTACCTGTACTAGATAGATTTGATTTTTTAGCTAAATGTTTAAGTTGTGTTAAAGTGTATTCATCACAATTACCAGAAAATTCATCTGGTATTACCGCATTCTTAACTGGAAGATTAGAATCTGAAAATAGACGATTACACAATTCGTTTTTGCTCATTTTCTTAATCTGTGTTACAGTTAGTCCAAATTCGTCTCTACGAGGAATAATAAGATCTCTTAGCTCTTCTGCCGTATATACATATGGATGATTTTTACTCTTTAGAGGACCGCATTCTTTCTTTACTCCAGCTGGAATAACTGGTTCTGGAGTTAGACCAAGAAGAAAGCATAAAGCGACCATACTTGTCTTTTGAGCCTTGGACTTGTTGAGAATGCCTCGAGAAACTATTTCTGCTACAATTTCATCCTTGGTCATAGCATTAGGATTCTTTTTAGATTTTCTAAGTCCACACACTCTACTCATTTGTATGTAAGAATTATTTAAAATATTTAATACAGAAATATATACCAGAATAGTAATATTAGAAATTCACCCCATATCAAGTTTAAAAACGATATGATTTGATCAAATCATGTCGTCTATTGGTCTCTCTTCTAGTGCCCTTTCAGTGATTCTTGCTTGCGACAGTAAACTTCACCTATCTAATGATATTATTACTTGTCGAGCATCTGATGGCTATGTTAATCTTACAGAATTATGTAAAGCCGGGGGTAAGCTTTTTGCCGCTTGGAAACAAAATAGAAAAACATTAGCCTTTTTATCGGCTTTAGAAAACGATATAAGGATTCTGATACCGTCGTTAATTGTCTTCCAGAAAGGGATCAGTTTACTTGCTATTAATAATATATATTCTAATATTAAAGCTAATAGAAAGAAGTAATAAATGAAATTATAATTCTAGGTTAAAGTGTTTTTTCAAAAAGCTTAACTATGGCTGAATCTAAATCGTCTCAAGATAATACCACGCGTATGTATTTTCTGGTTAACCAGGACCTAAAAATGGGTAAAGGAAAATTATGCGGTCAATGTAGCCATGCAACAGCAATGATGACCAGAGTTATGGAACGTATGCCTACCGAAACATATAGAGAATGGTCCAAGATAGGAGAGACTAAGATTATATTAAAATCAACTCAAGAGATGATGGAAATGCTACTTACCAAGTATAGAAAAAAGATAAGATGTTTTCCCGTTTATGATGCAGGTCTTTCACAAGTACCTGAAGGATCATTTACAGTGCTTGCATTTGAACCTTTACGTCCTAAAGATATACCAACCGAATTACACACTCTGAAACTGTTGTAAATTTACATTTTATTCTTCTAGAATAAAATGATAACAATTTAAATCTTTTACTCTTTACCCGTAAATATACTAATAACTTTGGCTTTCCACCCTATAGGGTTATCTTCTAGGGGAACGAGAACATTAAACCATTCAGCAAATAATGTCCAACACGTCCATAACATTTCTGGTGCACATGTAAAAAGTTCGTATAAGAAGTGTTTTAATATCTCTGGTTTGGTATCACGAATTTTATCTAGAGGAATATACTGCAACATATTAAAAAACACTTTTACTGGATCTCTTCCAGTAGATTTAGAGGTTTTATGACGAATATCAGTCCATTCGACAAAATCCTCATGTTTAAGTGTATTAAGTATTAAGGTGATATTTCCTGTATCTATAAGAGGCATTACCACAAAAAGATACCGTGCATGAGATTGAAATCTGTTTTCAGCTCGTGGTGTGGACATTTTAGCAAAGCATATTAATATTCATAATATTTTAGGAATATAAATCATTTTATAGAACTGTAAATTAACCTAGAGAAATGCGTTTTACATCAATCCATTCAGATTGAAGCCGACAATGCTCTTGCATATATGAATTCCATTCTATGGATTTATCTGTGAGTAATAATCGAAGAAAATCTCGTTGATGTATATTTAGTCCACCGACAGTTTCAAATAACTCTTTTCCTCCACAATAAGCACCCATCCAGAGCAAGTTGTCAGGAGGAGAATATCGCTGAAAAAAAGTCTGCGAGAATGGCACAATTGAGTCATCTTTGAGCGTAACATTTCCTTTAACCACGATAAACGACCTATTACAATTATCTAAACCTTTCATTGCTGGATATACACATTCATTTGGTTTTATAAAATCAATATAACCTGTAAATCCGCTACGATCTCCAATGTTTAATACCGGAAGTCCTTGATGAGAATCAAGGAACAAATCGTGAGCTTTTAAGTAATCGTCTGATGCTGCAGTACCCATATTTCTTTATAGTAAAATAGTTTACTTTAAGCTTCAATTGTTTAAAACATCAAGCTAGTCAATAACGTCCGGCTGCTCTATCTAAATTTCTTCTAATTCTACTAACAGGACTAAGAGATCTGCTATTAGATCTAGTCCTAAATCTCCTGGACATCGATTGACTACGAGATCGATTTCTAGAGGGTCTATATCCTCGTCTTTGATGAGTATTCCTACTATTAGATCTGCGGGGTATCGATCGATTACGAGATCTATTTCTATATCCTCGTCTTGGGTGAGGAGATACTGACCTATTTCTAGATCTACGAGGTATGGATCTACTCGGAGCTCTACTTCTAGAACGTCTATTGCGTTCGCGGCCTCTATTTGGACGATGCGCATATACCCTATTAGGTCCGCAGGAAGAAATGTATTCTGGATCTACCGGGTAGCCCATCCTGCGTTGCCATGCTCTACGCTCTGTATATTTTCCAACCCCAAAACCACTACGAAGGCAACTCATTCTCGTACCGTAAAAGTCATAGCCTGGAGGAAGGGCATTTGAGTCTCCACAATATTGACAGGATCTTCTCCTAGATGACATTTGAATGGATAAATATTAAATTTTCAACAAAAAAATAACTTCTTTATCATAAACTAAACATTTAAACAATATATAGATACAATTAAATATGTCTTTTAATAGTTCAATAGAATCCTATCCTAGCATTATCGACTCTAATATTAATGAACATAAAATCCCTATAACATTAGATATAAAAGAAATCAATCTTATTTTAAGCATTTTAAATGTTATTTGTATGGAATGTGATATAGATACATGTATCCAAGTGACAAGATTGATGGAAAAATTCAACTTATCAATTAAGCCTATCTTATGATTCTTTAATAAAAAAGAATTATTCCTGTATTTTCTTGTTGGAAATATTCTGAACTTTTGAAATATAATAGCAGCAGGGTCATTTTTTTTAAACTTTTCAAAAGTTTAAAAATCTAGTTAACTTAACATCATGATTAATTACCTCATTTAATCGTCCAAATCTTCATCCTCAACATCTTCCTCATCTTCAACCTCGACTTTTTTAGTCGGAGCTTTTTTAGCTGGGGCTGTTGCAGCGGCTTTTTTAGCCGGAGCTTTTTTCGCTGGTTTCTTTTCCTCTGAACTACTACCACTCGCAGTTTCGGTTTCTTTTGGGACTTCTATTTTGATAAAATGAGGTTTGAGATATTTCTGTAATCTAAAGTAGTTGAGTGGGGCCGGTTTACCATCTTTATCATTTGGAGGATTAGCAGGGTCGTATTTGAGTAATGATTTGAGTTTATCATCACACAAGATAAGACGCTTATCTTCATCATTATATAAATGATGGGCTTTAATATAGTCACAGATAAATTTGGTAACATTTACCCGACTAAATGTACCGTTGATATCCCATCCAGTAAAAGTGGCAAGTTCAGGGGTAATTTTGATAGGTTTCAGAAACCCAGAAACAACAGTCTTTTTGCGATTGTTTTTCTTTTTAAGTTTCATGACCCGTTTGGTATCTGAATGAAGGGTTTTAATGGCTTTGTTGATAGATCGTAAGAATTTAATCCCACGTACTTTTTCGGTACTTTCACGGAGTTTAGCGATTTCAGCCTCAACTCGGGTTTGAATATCTCCGAAATTAAGATCGACCGTTTCTTTATTTACTTCACGACGTTTACGCTCTTTCTTTTCAGCTGGAGCTGCCTCGGTATCAACTTTAGATTCAACTGGTGCTACTTTTTTAGCAGCTACTTTTTTATCTTTTGTGGCAACTGGTTTTTTATCTTTAGCTGGAGCTTTTTTAGCGACGGGAGCTTTTGTAGACATGTTGGCGCGGTTGGATTGATTATGAAAATCAAATGTTTAAGCCTCAATTAATATAAATATTTTTAAAGTCAAAGTCAAAGTCCAAAGTCAAACATTAATGCACTGCGGAGGAAAAGATTTTTATTTTTAATTATTGTTTAAAGATCCTGTTTAAGACTAAATTTCCAGTAAAAAAGAATTAAAGATAATTAATCAGATGTAGTTGTAAAAGCTATATATCCTAGTATTAAACGAGATAATTACGCTATTAATTGACTTTAGCTTTTATTCATTGAAATTTAAACTAAACAGATGACGGAACTTGCAAAACACATTCTAGTAAGTTTTGATAACTCACATTTTCATTCTTGGGCCATGAATGATACTCAAGGTTATCTTTACTTTCCAAGATTAGATAAAGCAATTTGTATATTTAATAGCACATTACTCGATCAAGATAGCGATGTACTCAAAGTGCTTCGAGTAATGACCCTTGACGGAAAAATTGGAGAAACTACAGTATTAACCCCAGTTTTACTTAGAGAAATACAGTTACCTAAACAAAAAGTTAATGAAGTACTAGCTCAACTAGAAATTACTAAAAAGATAAAAGAGGACACAGAAGAGACTTTGAACAGTTGGCTAAATGTGTACAAATTCCTAGAATGAATAAACTGATTTTTAATATTTCAAAAAATTAGAAGAATAATCAGCTTAACACTATGTCTACTCAATCATTCAATTTTATCGAAGTAAAACGTCTTGAAGAAAACACTAATTCAATGAAAAATTCTTTCCCCGTCGGTAGTCTTTTAGTTGGTAATCTAATTAATAAAGCTGGATGTAGCAATTATCCTACATTTGGTAAAATTAAAAAGATTACTCCGACAGGTAAATATCGTATTATTACTATAGCTTCAAAGAATATAGATTCTGTTAATAACTGGCACGATCAGAATGGATCTTATAGAGCTATTATTCCAGATATCACTACTGAACTAGGAAAATCTTATTTAGCTACATTATCAAAAGAAAGTAGATATCCTATTTTAATAGGTAGTAATATGGACTGGGTGTTATATGATGAATCTAAAGAATACGCAAACCAACACGATAATGGAGATTGATATATCATCTCAACTTTCGTTCTAACAAATAAAATGATTAATTTCATACCAATCTAAAGTATGAAATTACACCTAATAAAATGAACTCACCGTCTACTGTATATCAACATGTTCATACTACTCTAAAAGGAAAACGATGTATAGCTTTTGATATGGATGATACGCTAATCAGTGGTACTCATATAAATCCGTATCCTTATCCAGGCGCTAAACAAAAAATTCTTCAACTCGTGAAAGATGGGGTGAATATTATAATTATATCCAACCAAAAGAAGCCTAGAAACACCGACACTATAGTTAAAGCAAAAATTAAAGCTGTTATAGAATTCTATAACGTCGCTATGCATTTCTTCTGTGCAAGAGAGGATGATAAATATCGTAAACCTAATATAGGTATTTTAGACCTGATTCCAAAGGAATATGGCAAGATAGAACTTTTTGTAGGAGATGCTAGTAATCGTGAGGGAGATCACTCAGATTGTGATATTGCCTTTGCAAAATCCTCTGAAATACCATTCATCACTCCGGAAGAATATTTTAATCTATATCCAACAATAGAACGTAAAGAAATTCCAGATTCAATAAAATCGGGGAAAATAAATTTTCTTACTATGGTAATTCTTTGCGGATTTCCAGCATCTGGTAAAACTACATATGCAGAACAAACACTCAAGGACTTTTATCGGGTAAGTAAAGACGAATTAAAGACGGCTAAAAAATGCATTAAAGTGTGTCAAGAGAAGTTATCTAAAGGTCATAATGTAGTGATAGATAATTTAAATGCTACAATATCAGATAGAGAAAGATTTATATCCATGGCAAAGGAAGAAGGGGCTATCGTTGTTCTTATACATTTCCGTACTACAATGAGTCAAGCTCAAGCTTGGAATAAAAAACGAGAAAAACAAATTCCATCTGTAGTCTATTTTAAGTATCGTAAAGAATTCGAACTACCAACCTTAAAAGAAGGTATCAATGAGATCTTTAGCATATTATAAATTAAATGAGGTTTAAAGATATACCTATTAATATTAATCCACATAGATACAATGTCAAGATCGACTAATACTGCAACTGTATATAATCCAATTCAAGATATGAAAATGGGCTTTTTTACTTCCATAGGAACTATAGGAGCTCTTGTTTCAGTATATACACTCCATCAACTGACAGCATGGGGATGGGGTAAACTTTTTTCTAAGTCATGTCCTGTTAATTTCCAAGATCGAGAACAATTTTTAAATACGCAAACGAATACCGTGGTCCAATGTTGCTGTAATCCAACTACAGTTCTAACCCAATCACAATAAACAATATTCCTCAGTTATTATTTGAAGAATATTTTACCATTTATTTGAGGTTTAAAGATTTTGATTTTATAATATAACTCTAGAGAATGTCAGTTCAATCAACTCAACAAAACATTCCAGTAACCTCATTCTTTCCTCTATATGATCTTTTGTTATCCCAGGTTAATGCAGCATCAGACAAAAATGTTCCCTTGACAGAAGACGAAATAAAAAAACTCATTATTGACATTTCCTCAATGGATAAAATCGGGAGTGATATGATTTATGTTTGGATCCGTCTGCACAGCTTGCGAAATTCTCATACCAAACTTTTAGATACTCCATATGGGGGACAAAAACTTGATAGTAAGATTCAAGAAAATGATATTGTATGTGACGTTAAATTTGACTTGCGTGTTTTTCCTTGTATTTTACAAAAAATGCTGCAAAGGTTTACCTTACTTCATCTTCGTAAAATGAGTGAAGATTCTAACCGTAAGTTGGTAGGATAAATGATAATATAATTTAAAGCTTTTATCTTTATTATATAAAATGAAGATTCAAATTCTTTCAGATTTACATACAGAATATTCTGCTTATAATTTTAATATCTCACCTGATACAGATGTTCTCATTTTAGCTGGTGATATTGCTTATGCAGATAATATAAAAAACACGCTACTATCTTTAGCTAAATCTCATGATAAGTTAAAGATATTGTATGTTCTCGGAAATCATGAATTTTATGGAAGTAGTATAAAACAGGTCCGTAAGCTTATTTCAGAGATAAAAATTCCAAATGTCTATATATTAGATAATTCTTCGATTGAATTAGATGATATCGTTTTTATAGGATCAACTCTATGGTCGGATATAGATAAAAGATTTGAATATGAAATCGGAAAACGTATCAATGATTATAATCGTATCTTAAGCGAATCCGCAGAGTCCAATAATGGTAGATTGACACCTAACGAGACAGTTTCGGAATTTATAATTAATCGTGAATATATCCTCTCGGAGTTAACGAAATATAAGGATAGAAAGATAGTAGTTATTACACATCATCTTCCAAGCTTTAAAAGTATTCATCCTAAATATGCAAATGATAGGTGTAATAGTGCTTATGCTAGCAATTTGGATGGAATGATTTTAAAATATAAACCAATCCTATTTATACACGGACATTCTCATGCTACATCTGATTACAAAATAGGCGATACTAGAGTAGTTTCTAATCCTCGCGGATATATCCTATATGGTAAGGTGGAAAATGAAACATTCAAAGATCAATTTACAATCACTATTTAAATAAAATATTACAATAATAACAAATGCAAATATTCGCGGCTATCATAGATCTGGTAAATTCAGATCGAGGTAAAGAAATTATGAAAAGATGGTTTCTTTATCTTCTTGTAGGTTCTATTATTATAGCAATTATCCTTGAGTTCTTTCGAGATAAATATTATATATAAATACGGGCTTGATAGATCAATTAATATTAATCGATCTCTAGTTTCTCAGTCTTTCTGGACAATTCATCTTCTTTTGATTCTCCAGCAGAAATGGTATCAAAATCCATTCCAAGTGCTATAGATATATCATGCTCTGCATCAGCATCTCGAAATTCATATCTCTGATTAAGAGGATTGAGCTCATAATAGAGCAATAAATAACAACCAAGATCAGAACCGTCCATTGACACACTAAACTCAGGGAATTGTTTCTTAATTTCAGAACAGGTCATTTCTCCCTGTCCATAAGGAAATTGGAACATATCATTTTCCTTGGCCCGTTTATTCTGTTTGAGCATCATTATTGGTAGAGCTATCTTATCACATTTAGATACTGTCTCCATAATTTCAGGTATACAAACCCCAACAAAAGATGTCTGAGTTGGAGCTATAGAATGAGTATCAAATTCGTCTATCTCCAACTTTAACTTTTTAACCTCATTTTTTATCTGCTTCAATTTAATAGAATCATCACACCCCCAACATCTATCTAAGAGTTTACACGCATGAGAAATGATCCTTTGAGCTGAGGAATTAATATACTCAAGAGGAAGAAAATGAGTACGAGCCTCATAGAGTTGATACATGATCTTGACCGTTCTTTTCTCTGTATCAGACTCTTCTACTTCTAGATCATCATCCTCTTTATTATCATTTATCCTAACAACAGATTTCGAAGACTTGATAGATACCCCACAAGCATTACAACTATCTTTTGTGAGTTCAGGGAGCCGACACTTTTTACAAATAACCTTGTTTTCTATAAAAGTATTAAGAATTTTCTCGAGTTGAGAAACCTCTATTTTTCCTATAATCGTATCCTTGTTTATAGAGACTCCAAGTTTCTTCTTGAATAATTTGGGAAGCTCTTCACGGGGAACTTTAATTTGTCGAGAAACAGAGTCGATATTGATCAATCGAGTTTGTCCACCATTTTTACTCTCATATACAACCTGAAGAATATCACGCTGGTATCTATAGAATGGATCTGCAACGTTTGCTGGAATAGAAACTTTTGTTAAAGACATGGAGAAAGAGAGTTATATATGGAAGTTAATATTTGTTTAACCGGGTAATTAAAAAATTATTTGTTTTCCCCATCATATAAACTTTATTTACCCGGCATTCGGCTTCTCCTTTAACTTATATTAAAATGAATTTCTGAAAGATTAAAAACAACAGTTAAAACATGGCTCAAATTTTCTGCGACGGAGCTTGTAATTCTCACACAGGAAATGAAGCTTGGGGATCTGTTACAAATTCTATAGGAGAAGATCTCCTGGTAGAAGAAAATAAATCTGTATATGTGGATATGGTTACTCGAATAGAAAAACTTCCTGTCGGAACCAGGAGAATAATAGTGGCAAAATTCGATGATGTTAATACTCAGCAAAACAATGGAGCAGAGTTGCTTGCTATGGTAGCAGCTCTACGTTTAGCGATTAAAAATCCAAAGATTAATATTATCAACTGTGATTCAGAATTGATAACAAAGTGGTGGGGACGAGGGCATGTTTCAGCTAATGCTAAAAAGAATATGGATAAGAGAAAATTAGCAATTATAATCGAGTGTGGAAAGTTACGTAAGATCTTTGAAGATATTGGAGGGCAAATTATTAAGATTTCTGGAGATGTAAATTATGCAGATTTAGGTTGGCATTAAATTGAAAAAACAACTACATCATTTATAAGAAGGTTTAAAATGATTTTTTCCCAATTTACAAAGAGAAGCTATAATTCGCTATGTCGTTTCGTTGTTCACCTGTTTGTATTAAATACGCCTCAAATAAAGCGGACTTTTGTAAACATTTTATGTTCATTTTAAAAGAATGTGAAAAACCATCAGAACGAAAAGCTCGCCTTGATTTATGGTCGCATATATTTAATTACATAAACGATAATTATCAGTATATACATACCTCCAATTCGAAAAATGATGTTGCCCAGGCAACAAAGAGAAAACTTATTGAATTTATCAATTCTGGTAGCTGGAGTGGAGCGGTTATTTACTTTAATAAACTTTTTCCTCATTGTTCAGAGACAAGTAAAGTTGGTGATAAATTACTCGAATAGAAAGCTCCATAAAGATTAATCTACGATATATAACCTAAGTCATATATCAAATAATATTGACAACTTTCTCCTATATATTTAATTGTATTTTATCAAACTTAGACCGAGACAAATAATCCGGAGGCTTTTAAAACAAAAAAGTTTTATACCGTATTCTGAAATACTATTCAAGGCATATTTCATTCGAGAATTATAAAAATTCCGCTAAGCTCAAATTTAAAGACATAAAAAGTTTTTAAAACTCTGCTTTTTCACGGATTTTTACGAAATTTACGGTTATAAACACATTTAAGGGTTGATTATTAATAATATAAATACCAATATGAATCAGTGTGAATATTGTAATACAACATTTTCAAGTGCATCTACTCTGAATAAACATAAACTTGTAGCAAAGTATTGTTTAGCTTTAAGAACAGAGCCTGTTGAAAATATTAAAACTTATAACTGTAATTACTGTCCATATTCTACAACGAGAAAATATGATTTAGTAAATCAGCATATGAAATCGTGTAAAGGTAAACGTGTTTTAGATGATGAGAAAGAAGCCAATATTCAAATTCAATTACTTTTATTAAGAAATGAGCTTGAAATAACTCAAAAACAAAGAGACGAATATAAGTTTGAAGCTAGTAAACCAAAAATTACACATAATAACAATAATCTCACCTTTAATATGAGACAACAATTTTATCAACAGAATCTTCAGCCTATAACTCATGTATTAGAATCTCTTTCAGATGAAATAGATAGAAGATATACATCGGGACATTTCTTAAAAGGGCAAGAAGGTAGTGCACAATTAGTCTCCGAAATTCTTAATGAAAGTAATAGGTGTTATGTAACTGATAACAATTCAGGAGATGTTTTCATGTATAAGGATGATGAAAATATAATAAGAACTGACGATAAGGCTAGATTAATTATAGAAGCTTCAAAAGACCCTTTGGAAAAGACTGCTACTAGAGAATGTCGTAATAAGATTGAAGAAGCAAAAGATTTATATGAAGATGATAATACTACCAAGATTAATTGTATTAATAAATATAAAAGTAAATTACAAGAGATTAAAGAGCTTCCTACTCATAATATAAAATTTAGAAAGAAACTCAGTGAGAATACCTTTATCTCTAATCAAAGTATAAAAGCAAATAAAGATCCTAATGATATTAATAAAGGATTTGCCCTACTTGATCGGATAAAACCAAAGGATGTAAATTTATATTTTACAGATAAAAAGATACAGGAAGAATTAGATAAACTAACAGATGAAGAAATAGACTTATTCTCTGATATAAAAGGAATTATAAATTTTTTAGTAGAGAAGTTCTTACTTATAAATGAAAGATTGATATACAAGTATAAACAAGAGGATGATAATTTTATTTATCATGAAGAGGATGGAGATAAGCTGGTCAAGAAATCTGAGAAGAATCCTCTCAGGTTCAATACTACATTCTTTTATGGAATGAAAAAGTTTTTAATGAATAAAAAGAAGAGTGAATTATGTAGATATGTAAAAAATCTTGATAATGCTATTATAAGAGATACATTAATAGAATTATTAACCAAGGTTGAAAATCAACAGTTATAAGAATGATAATAATTTCAATCTCTAAATGCAGTCAAACCGTAAATTTCGTAAAAATCCGTGAAAAAGCAGAGTTTTAAAAACTTTTTATGTCTTTAAATTTGAGCTTAGCAGAATTTTTATAATTCTCGAATGAAATATGCCTTGAATAGTGTTTCAGAATACGGTATAAAACTTTTTTGTTTTAAAAAGGGCCGGGTACATTCATGTCATTGTTTTTATATTGTTTCAAAATTAAATATGACATGTTCTCGATCTTCTTCCTCTGAACTAGAATTAAGGGTTAGTTCTCCGTTTTTCTTTAAAGTTTTCACATTCTCTGCGCTGTATATATCAATTATATCTCCTTCATCGTCATCAAAGTCTCGAGTAGTTACCAAGACTACATCGTCGTCCTTGACCCACTGACGGTTTTTCATCTTACCTCTGACCCTACATCGGCGGACTTTTCCATCTTGACAAGAGACAGTAAAATGACGGTCACCGAGTGTTTTAGTAATAATACCATATACTTGCCCTTCTTCAGCTAGAATAACTGGTTTAGCAGATTGAGATCCTCCTTTAGAGGAATTTTTCTTTTTCTTGTTTTGTTTAGGCATCTGTTCTTGAATATTAATAGATGATATTTTAAATTAGATTAACGATTCTCTTATACTTAGAAATTATAAATCAAAGTATTTAGCCTTGTTATTCATTCTGAATGAATAACATTATTATCATACTAGGATTATTATCCTATAGTTTGGATTATATATCTACAGGATAAATATCGACTTGAAGATTTTTCTATAAATATTTAAGCCTATTTATATTTCTCGAACAAAATATAGTTAAAAGAATATCAAACATAGCAAAATGTCTGATAATTTGGCCGAGTTTGAAACTATGCTTAATTCCACTGATAAGCCAGTCTTTGTAATGTTTAGTGCTGGTTTTTGTTCTCCGTGTCGCCTCATTAAGCCTATTTTTCTAGCAGAGTCAAAGAAAAGCACTAAAGCTGTCTTTGTGATTGTAAATATGGAGGAAGGCAATGATATCTTTATGGAATATAAGATCAGTAAAATTCCTATAATTAAAGTTTTTATAAAAGGAATCGAAAAAGACCAGTTAAAAGGGTCAAGTGAAGACTCTTTAAAGAAATTTATATCCAAACATTGTACTTAGAATTATTTCAAATATATACAAATATTCTATCTAAATCATTATCTTATGATACTAATAGCGTACTATGTCGAGTGTTTCTGAAAATTTGCGCTCTAGGAAAGCGAAAAAAAGAGTTACATTTGATCCTACCAATCCAGAACATCAAAACATGATGTCAACATCAGTCTCTGATGACGAAACACCAATTCCTTTACCAGCTGACCATTTCAAGACTAAAAAATCAACTACTGATAAGAGTAGAGGTAAACGGGGTAAAAAATCTAATAACAAAGATGATCCGAAAAAATCTCAAGTAATATTATTCGGAGACAATGACGATATTGATCCTTCAGAATTAGACGAAAAAGGAAATATCAAAGATCTCATTGATTATAGCGATGAAAAAGATTATAAAAAATATGAGCGGGAAATGGAACTTCGCAAAAGTAAAGAAGAAAAGATGGTCGAGAAAGCTCATATTATCTTTAGTAAAAAAAGCGAAAGTGATGATGAATATGTTCCCGAAGATCAAGAGGAAGAAAGTGATGAGGATGAAGAAGAGGATGATAGCGATGAAGATATGGATGACGATGAATTAGGTCAAGATCCCATGGGAATTTTGATACCATTCTTTTTGGGTAGAAATATGTCTGATCCTCAAACTTCTATTCAGGCTAAGATATTAGCATCAAATTTACCTTCGTCTACCAAAGAAATGGTTATAAAAAGACTGAATAATGCTGATCTGGATAAGCCGAAACAAATGGAATGGATTGATTCTTTATTATCTATTCCTTTTGGTAAATACGCCATCACTCCAGTGTCTATAAATGATTCACAAGAACGATTGCGCGGATTCTTTGACGGAGTTATGAAAAGTTTCGACCAGCAAGTATATGGTCTACAAAGCGTTAAACAAGAAATCATAGACTATTTGGGGCAGTTTATTACGGCTGGCAATCAGTCTAATCCTCGTGTTCTCGCTCTATGGGGCAATGCTGGGATTGGTAAAACATACATAGTTCGCACAGCACTTTCCGAGGTACTTAATCGTCCCATGAGATGTATTAATATGGGGGGAGTTAAGGACTCTGTTTATATGATTGGTTTCGATTATACATACTCTAGCGCGAGGTATGGAGTAATAGTTCAGACTCTTATCGAAAAACAGGTCATGAATCCGATCATTTTATTTGAAGAGATAGACAAGATTAGTGAGACTAAAGATGGAGCAGATATACAAAATATATTGATGCATTTGACGGATCCAGAACAGAATACTGCTTTTCAAGATAAATATTTTATGGGGGTAGATATTGATCTAAGTAAGGCTATTTGTGTATTTACCCTGAACGATCCCTCGTTATTACATCCTATTCTTCTAAATCGTCTACACTTGGTACGGGTTCCAGATCCAACTATACAAGATAAAATTAATATCGGTAAACAACACATGCTTCCTAAAATCTTTCAAAACGTAGGTATGGATCCGTCATCGATTAGTATATCAGACGAGATGTATACTTACCTCTTAACTAGCTTTTGTAATGGAGATAAAGGTTTGAGAGGATTGAAGAAGGCGCTGGAGTCGATTGTTTTACGACTTAATACTATCAAGCTCATTGGAACTGATATGACTGGAAGGTTAAAGGTTACTTTCCCCTTGACATTGGATAGAAATATTATAGATAAAATACTCACTAAACAAGAGATATCTCAGGCTGCATTATCGATGTATACATAAAAACATATTGATCCTTGTTTTATACATTTTGGATACTTTTTAAGATCGCCGAGTCTTTTAACTGTTAATTTTAAACATTAGACAATGTTTAAAAATATATGTACATTGAAATGTAAGTTAAACAAATGAATTTAACTATTAAATAATGGAATGGAAGGAGCCCATACCTTTCTTTCA